>Ga0209515_10009237_pt1 | contig 11280 bp, 7 predicted proteins | sample Subgroupgradi54m_FD_187454 | JGI IMG/M metagenome (GOLD analysis project Ga0209515, IMG submission 187454) | Subsurface groundwater microbial communities from S. Glens Falls, New York, USA - GMW60B uncontaminated upgradient, 5.4 m (SPAdes)... ...
CAATGGGTCGTCGGCCACCACCGACGACAATACCCGCCAACAGCACCTGCGCGAGCGCCTGCAAAGCCGGCTCGACGAAATGGCCAAGCGTCTGCAGATCGATGCGCGCCAGCAAGACGCGTGGAATGAATACAGCAAAACACTGCAGTCGACGTTCGAAACAAAACCGGAGCGCGCCGCCACCGACACCGACACCGACGCCGCCACCATCGTCCGTCAGCGTGCGGCCATGGCGGCCACCCACGCGCAAAAACTGACGCAGCTTGCCGATGCGACCGCAAAACTGCAGGAAGTGCTTACGCTGGAACAGCGCAAGACATTGATTGAGATCGTTCAGCAGCACGGGCGTTCACCCGATGAGCACCCGATGCGTCATCGCAACGGTCAGCCGCGCACGCCGTAATCCCTGCGCTGCACGTCCATAGGACACCGCGACCGATTGGTATCGGTCGCGGTGTCCCCACCACGCATTCTGGACGATCGCCGGGTTGTTCGGTCTAACCGACTGAACCACTCAGGAGAACGTCCATGAACTATTTTCGTTTCACTATTGCGCACGGCGTGGCCTGTCTCAGCTTCGCCGCGTCATTGATCGCCACTTCTGCTCCGGCCTTGAGCGAACCGAACGTCGAGGGCAACCCTGCCGCCACAGAAGCGGTTGCGCCCATTACGCAGGAGGTGGCCACCCCGTCGCAAGAGACTGTCCCCTCGCAAGACAACCCGGGATCACAAGGGGGAATGGCGGAACGCATTCAGGCGCAACTGCAACAGATGGCGTATCGACTTCAAATCGATCCCGCCCAGCAGGATGCATGGAACGCCTACCGCGGCGTAGTGGAATCGCTGTTCGAGAACACGCCGGCGCAACCGATCCCCGACACGGCGGCCTCGACCCTGGAGCGCCATCGCGCCGAGCTGGCAATGAAGCACGCGCAGAAACTGACGCAACTGGCCGAGGCAACGGCCAAATTGGAAGAGGTATTAAAACCGGAGCAACGCAGCACGCTGAATGAAATCGTGCGCGAACGGGACAACAAGTTTGAAGAGGATAACATCGGCATCAGCACGCCGCCGCAGTAGGGAAAGTCTGATTTATTCATGTAGGGTGCGTTCCACGCAGCGCTTTTGTTGATCGGTGCGCACAGCGCACCCTACATTTTTGAATTAATCAGAGGTTCCGTAGTTACAAAGCGACGCCGGGAGAGATCCCGGCGTCGCTTTATAAATGCGCACACTCAACCGCCGAACAAACGCCTGAACCAGTTTCCCTTCGGCGTGACGGCACACGGCGCACGCTCGGTCGGCGTCGAGCCACGCACGAACGGCAACTCCACCGCGCCGGCACAGCTTTGATCCGCCAGCAGCCCAGATTGAACGTCGATCCACACACGCTCGATATTTTCCGGCACCGGCAAGGTCAGCGGTTCCGGATCGATCGCCGCCATCAACTCACCCCACACCGTCATGGCACCACTCGCGCCCGTGAGCCGCGTCGGATGATTGTCGTCGTAGCCGATCCACGCCACCGCCAGGCGATCGCCGGTGAACCCGGCAAACCAGCTGTCGCGCAGGCCATCAGTAGTGCCGGTCTTGCCGGCGACGCCGAGCTCGGGCGACAACCATTGCTTCAATCCCTGACCGGTACCTTCGCGCACCACGCCTTGCAACGCCGTCGTTAACAGGTACACGGTCTCGGCATCAAACGCCTGCGCCACCGAAAGCGAATAGTGTTGCAGCGGTTTGTCTTCCTTCGTCAGCACTTCGCGAATCGCCCGCGGCGGCACGCGAAAGCCGCCGCTCGCGAGCGTCTGATACATCTGCGTGATCTCAAACGGGGTGAGATCGACCGCCCCCAACAGGCTCGAGGCGTACGGCGGCAGCTCGCGCTCGACACCGAGCCGGCGCACGGTATCGAGCACGGCATCAATGCCGACGCTGGTGCCAAGACGCGCGGTCGCCACATTATAAGAATTGGCCAGTGCCACGCGCAGTGCCACCTGACCGTGAAACACTTTGTCATAGTTCGCCGGCTGCCAGTCTTTGGTGCCGCGGCTTTTCCAGGTGAACGCATTGTCGTCGAGCGGCGTGATCAGCGTGTAAAGCTTCGGGCGCGCCAGCGCCGCGAGATACACCGCTGGCTTCAGCAGCGAGCCCACCGGTCGCGCGGCATCGAGCGCGCGGTTGAATCCCTCGTAACGCACATCGCGCCCACCGACGAGCGCCAGCACTTCGCCGTTCTGGCTGTTCGTCACCACGACCGCACCTTCGAGTGCCATGTCATCGCTCTTGCGCGCCTTGTCGAGTTGCGTCAGGCGCTGGGTGATGGCGCGCTCGGCCGCCCCCTGCACATGCGGATCGAGCGTGGTGAAGATGCGCAGCCCCTCTTCGCGCAGGTCGGACTCGGCGTAGTCGCTGCGCAGCTGGCGTCGCACCAGCTCCACGAACGCCGGATGCGGCGAGGTACCGATGGCGGGCTTGTCGTTGACCACCAGCGGGGTCGCGCGCGCGGTGGAGTATTGCTCCAACGTGATGAACTGCAGCTCCTTCATCTCCGACAGCACCAGATTGCGGCGCTTGATCGCATTGTCATGATGGCGGTGTGGGTCGTACACAGACGGGCCCTTCACCATGCCGACCAGCAACGCCGACTCCGACAGGTTCAACTGCTGCACCGGTTTGCCAAAGTAAAACTGCGCCGCCAGCCCGACGCCGTGAATCGCGCGGTTGCGGTCCTGGCCGAGATAAATTTCGTTCAGGTAGGTTTCGAGAATCTCCGGCTTGTCGTAGTGCAGCTCGAGCAGCAGCGCCATGATCACTTCGGTGAACTTGCGCGTCAGCGTGCGCTCAGAGGTGAGGAAAAAGTTTTTCACCAGCTGTTGCGTGAGCGTGCTGCCGCCCTGCACGCCGCCGCCGCTGACGGTGCTTACTAACGCGCGCGCCAGGCCACGCGGATCGATACCGACGTGGGAATAAAACTTGCGGTCCTCGGAGGCCAACAGCGCCTGCACCAGATGCGGCGGTACGTCATCGAGCTTGACGAGTATGCGGTCTTCGTTATGGGCCGGATAAATCCCGCCGATCTGCGGCGGCTCAAGCCGCGCGAGGGCAATGTCTTTGCTGCTGTCGCTGGCGCGCAACGTGTCGACCTTGCCTTGCCGGAACACGATGTGCAGCAACTGCGCCGGTTGCGCGCCGTCCCAGAACACAAACGGCCGCGTGGCAATTTCCAGCGTGTCGCCGTCACGCTGGTAGCGGCCGGCCGACTCCTCAGAGGCGCCGTCGTTCAGGCCTTCGTGATAACCGAGCTGGCGCAATTCCTGTTCGACCTGCCCCGGCGTCAGCTTGGCGCCCACGTAGAGCTCGAGCGGGCGGGCGTAGACGCGCGCCGGCACGGCAAAGCGCCGGCCCTGGAATTCATCGCGCACGCGGTAGTCGAGATAGAGCGAGAACATCGCCACCAGCAGCAATACGATGAGCACCGCGAGCCGCCACCAGCGTGACGTCAGCCACCTTCTTATCGAGGAATTTTTCATGGCCCCTATGGTATCCAAATTGTTCGTCATCGCACCCCCTGGGCCGGCTCAGCGTCGCCGGGCGGGCGATTCTTTTCTACTAACGGCTTGATGACGGCTGCCCGCATGCATGTCGCCCCACATGTATTGCGCTCGGCCCACGGTTATCGACGGGCGATACGCTGCGCCAGTTCACATGGCCCGCCTTTTACCTCACAATCCCGCGAGGCCCTGAACCGCGGGGACCATGCTGATAACAATTTAGGAACACCCATGAAGCGACTCTCCCTTGTCCTGCTGGCACTGCTGTGTGGGCCCGTTTACACCGCCACGGCCGCGAACTGGGACCTGGCGCGCAACGTCAAGCGGCTCGAGCGTCTGGCACCCGACTACAAGGACGATAAGGAAATCGACAAGAAATTCCTCGATGTCCTCGAGCTGACCGAAAAAACCAAAAAGGAAACCGAGATTTACGCCGAGGCCAAGCGCATCGCCGCGAATCCGGCGCTGGCGCAAAGCAAGTACATGGACTCGTTCCTTTACTACATGCTGGTGCGCTCACTCGAAGTCCAGAAAGAAGGCACCTCTGAAATCGACGCGTGGCTGAACCCGCTCAAGGCCCAGACCAGCAGCGCGCATCTTCTGCCGGCGCAGCTGCTGCGCATCCGCCAGCTCGGTAAAAACGCCAGCGCCGCGCAGGCCGAAACCGAATCACTCGTCACCTGGCTTAAAACCAGGAAGCCCGACTTCGTCGTGCGCGCACCGGAGTCGAGTGGAAACCTGATCACGGGCTACGGCCCACGCACGAATTTCGCCGATGGCGATGTGCCGAAGCTCTACAAGGTTTCGTACTTTCGCAGCTCGGCAGCCGCGCTCGCCGGCTTCCAGGAAGACGAGACCTATGTCGCCCTGCTTGATCGCATCAAGGCCGGACAGGAAGACGTGCTGAATGAAATGATCGGCATCTACCGCAACGCCGGAAAGCGCAAAGAGGCCGCGGATGTTTACGTGCTGCTGGCGCAAATGAAAGTGGGCGCCAAAGACTATAAAGAGGCGGCGGCGCTGCTCGATAATGCAGTCAAGATGAATCCGGAAAATGTCGCGGCCAAGAAAGAGCGCGATCGCATCAAGCTGGAATTGACGTACCAATCGCTCAACTCAGCCAAGCCCGACGACGCACCGGCAAACCCCGCGGCGGACAAGCCGGCTGAAACGCCCGCCGCTGCTTCAAAGTAACAGGCATTACGAGAAGGGGCGCACAGCGCCCCTTCTCCTGTTGTCTCTAAATAGACGGCAACAAAATGAACTCGACCCGTTAACGCCATCTCCCGGAGGGAGAGGGGACAGCTATATGGTTTCATATTGTGACGACCTGTAAGAGATCACCGCGGTTTCCACCGTTTAAATCGTTCCGCCCCTGCCCCTGCATTGCAGTTTCATGAAGGACAGACAGCTCCGTCATATCTCGGTCACACATTGCCGGCATATTACGCCGCCGTGTCATTCTGGAACCCTGAATGTGAATCGCAATCGTATTCTTCGTAGCACCGGGCTCATCGCCTCGGCCTGTTTGTTCTCGCTGGCTGTCTTCGCATCCGGCGCTGCGCGTGCCGATGAGCCGGCGCCTGCATCTTATGCTCCGCAAAGTGGCATTACCGGCACACTCACGAGCGTCGGTTCCGACACCATGGTCTACATCGTGTCGTACTGGGTAGTTGCGTTTAAGCGGTTTCATCCCGCGGTGCGGACGCGCATCTTGCAGGCCGGTTCGAACACCGCGCCGCCGGCACTGCTCGATGGCACCGCGACCATCGGCCCCATGAGCCGCAAAATGAAGGACACTGAAATTGCCGCGTTCGAAAAGAAATTCGGCTATCCACCGACCGAGATCCGCGTTGCCATGGACGCACTGGCGGTTTACGTGAATGAGAAAAATCCCATCCGGGGCATGACCCTGCCGCAGGTAGACGCGGTGTTCTCTTCGACCCGCCAATGCAAGCACGCCGACGACGTCACCGCGTGGGACCAGCTGGGCCTGAACGGCGCCTGGCGTGAGCGCCCGATCAGCGTCTACGGCCGCAACAAACTCTCGGGCACCTATGTCTTCTTTGCCGATCACGCCTTATGCAAAGGCAAGTTCAAGAGCACGATCCAGATGCAACCGACGTCTTACGACGTGGTGCGGCAGGTGGGCGAAAACGCCGACGGCATTGGCTATTCGGGCATCGGCTATTCGGTGCGAACGGTACGCGCGGTACCGCTGGCTCACAAGGATGGTGAGGGCTTTATTCCGGCGACGCCGGAAAACGTTTACAGCGGAAAATATCCGCTGAGCCGCTTTCTCTATGTCTACGTCAACAAAGCGCCGGGCCAACCGCTGGCGCCGCTCGAACGTGAGTTCTTCAAGATGGTGCTATCGGCCGAAGGGCAATCGCTCGTGAAGATCAACGGTTTCATACCGTTGATCCCGTCAATCCTGCGCGAAGAACTGGCAAAGCTGGACTGAACGCGGGCAGCGCTACATCTTCACCAACGGTTGCGCCAATGCGCCGAGCAGCTGACCGAAGATGTGCGCGGGTACCGGTTTGCTGTAGTAAAACCCCTGCGCCGCCAGACACCCGTGGCGCTTGAGGAACTCCGCCTGGCGCAGCGTCTCCACGCCCTCGGCCACGACCTTCAGCCGCAAGCTGTGCGCCATGGCGATAATGGCGGTGACGATCGCGGCGTCGTTCTCGTTCTTCTCGATACCGCCGACAAACGACTGATCGACCTTGAGCGTGTGAATCGGGAAGCGCTGCAGATAGGCCAGGCTGGAATAGCCGGTGCCAAAGTCATCCACGGCCAGGCGCACGCCGGTGGCCGCAAGCTGTTCGAGGACGGCCAGGTTTTCCAGACTTTGGGCCATGAGCACGCCTTCGGTGATCTCCATCTCGAGCGCCTCCGGCGGCAGGTTCGCCTCCTTCAGAATGCGCGCCACCAGATCGGGGAATCCGGGGCGCCGGAACTGTTGCGGTGAAAGATTGACCGCCACACCCAGATTCGCATAACCCGCCTGGCGCCAGCGACTCACCTGCTGACACGCCTGTCGTAACACCCATTCGCCGATCGGCACAATCAGCCCGATCTCCTCGGCCACGCGCACGAACTCGCACGGCGAGATGATCCCGAGATCGGTCTCGCCCCAGCGGATCAACGCCTCGGTGGCGTAAATTTTGTTGTTCTCCAGATCGACCTGCGGCTGGTAATCGAGCACGAGCTCGCCGCGCTGCCACGCCTGATGCAACCGATTGGCCACGACCAGTCGCCGCTGCGCAGTGTCGTTCAGTCGCGAGGTGAAGAACTGGTAGTTGTTACGGCCCTTTTCCTTGGCGTGATACATGGCGATATCGGCGGCACGCATCAGCGCCTGTGTATCCTCGCCATCGGTCGGGAAAATACTGATGCCAATGCTGCCGCTGATATGCAACTCGTGCTCCTCCACGATAAACGGCTCGCGCAAGATCTCCAGTACTTTGTTCGCGATCAACATGGCATCGCTGCTCTGCGACAAGGTTGGCAGGCTGATGACAAACTCATCGCCACCCAGGCGCGCCACGCTGTCACCGTCGCGCACACACCGTTGCAAGCGCCCGGCCGCCATGCGCAGCACGCGGTCGCCGATTTGGTGCCCAAGCGAATCGTTGATGTGCTTGAAGCCATCGAGGTCGATGAACAGCATCGCCACCTGCTGGCGATTTCGCCGCGCCTGCGTAATCGCCTGGCCCATGCGATCGCCAAACAAGACGCGGTTCGGTAACCCGGTGAGGGCATCGTGTTGCGCCAGGAAGCGGATCCGCTCCTCGGCGCGCTTGCGCTCGGAGATGTCGTGCGCAATGGCCGAGGCGCCGCAGATATTTCCCTTGGCATCCTTGATCGGCGAAATGGTGAGCGAGACGTTGACGCGCTGGCCGTTCTTGCTCCGCCCGCTGGTTTCATAGCGCTCGATGCGCTCGCCATTGCGAATGCGTTCCAGCAACTGCGGCATCTCGTCGAAACGATACGGCGGCACCAGCATCGAGATCGGTTCGCCGATCACCTCGGTGGCAGCGTAGCCGAACATGCGCTCGGCACCGAGGTTCCACGACAGGATCGTACCATCGAGCGTCTTGCCGATGATGGCATCGTTGGACGACTCCACAATCGTCGCCAGCAGATGTTGTGAATCTTCCGTGCGTCGATGCTGAGTCACCACGGAACCAAGGATCAGACCCATCACCGTCACCGTTCCCATGAATCCTTCCAGCAGGATGAACGACTCCTCCGGCGGAAACGAACCGAACGGGCCATAACCGTCAAGCGTACCGTCGATGGCGATCGCCGACAGAATCAGGCCCGCCGTCGCCGCTTCGCGCGGGCCAAACCGGTACGCGAACCAGACCACAAATGGAATGACAAAATATTGAACCGGATAATTTTGCGTGCTCAGGAACGAAAGCCCGTCAAACACGGCGCGGCCGACAAAAAGCAGTGCCACCAGCAACAGCACGGCCTCGCGCCACTGCGCGCGGTCCCAGCGAATTTTTGGATTAGTTGCCCACAACAACAGCACCGGCGTCACGATCAGATCGCTGGTCGTGTCGCCCACCCACCAGCTCAACCATACGGAACCGTAGTTGTCCCACGACGCCATGCCTTCCAGCATCAGCTTCGTGACGCCGATACTGGCGCTCAGGGCACCCATGGCGGCCATGAAAAAAACGAAGAGGAAGATCGCGTACGGACGCTCGAAGACCTTACGGCCGTTTGCGAAGCGGTTAACGAGGTAGGCCGTAGCAAGCGCTTCAACGGTATTGGCCACCGCGATCGCGGCCGCCATCGGCATCGAGTCGACCGTCGTCACGTTGAGCAGGAAAGCGCCGGCAAAAATGGCGGGCCAGAAGCGATAGCCCAGTACCAACAGCGCTCCGAGGGCGATGCCCGTCGGTGGCCACACCGCAGTGGTACCAATGTCGACAAAGGTCAGCGATAGACAAAAACGCCCCGCCGCGAAGTACGCCACCACGAGTAACACGGCCGCCGATAGCTTCAGCATCGACGGCCGGGACAGGTACCGGCGCGTACGCGTAATGACATCCCGCATCATGATAAACCCCGGGAGCATCGCCAGACGGCGCGCGGGAAAGTAGCCGATGAATCGGCCGCGCCAATGCCAATAAAACAATACGAGGTTAGCGTCATATTCGTCATCCTTGACGTGGTCTCACTTAAATCGCGGCATGGATAACTGAGGACGTTACCGCTGCCGACCGGAGGTTCCAAGACGTACTAGAACGCGGATGGCGGATTTATTCAATAGCCCACTCGCCGACACCGACGCGCGGTACACGCTCGGGGCGCCACCGCGTAACCGCCGACCACCAGAAACTGGTGAGCTCTCCTTGCTCCAGTTCGAGCGGGGCATCTTGACCCAAAAACGCGAACGCGCGCCGTAGCAGCGGCAACGGCGCCTCGCCCGTGATGGCGACCGCGCCCGTCTGCTTCGAGAGTTTTTCCCCTTGCGCGTTAACGGCCACGGGAAGATGGGCATACGCCGGAGAGGGAATGCCGAGCAGCCGCTGAAGCAGCAGCTGACGTGGCGTTGAGTACAACAGATCGGCACCGCGCACGACTTCGGTGATGCCCTGCGCGAAGTCGTCTACGACCACGGCCAGTTGATAGGCCACCAGCCCATCGGCACGGCGGATGACAAAATCGCCGATGAGGTCGTCGAGTGAACATTCGAATCGACCCTGCCAGCGATCGTCGAATGCAATCTGGACGCCACGGGTGCGCACGCGTAATGCACGCTCCATGCGCCCGGCCGCCAAACCATCACGACAGGTGCCGGGATAGACCGGCCCATCGACACCGACCAGACTCGAATCGGCGATTTCCCGACGCGTGCACCCGCAGCGGTACAGCGCCCCCGCATCGCGCAACTGTTCGATGGCGCCCGCGTACGCCGCGGCGCGCCGGCTCTGATACATCACCGGCCCATCCCACGTCAGCCCGAGCCGCTCGAGCGTGCGTAAAATCCCGTCGGCCGCGCCCTTCACTTCACGCGGCGGGTCGAGATCCTCGATGCGCACCATCCATTCGCCACCCTGTGCACGCGCCTGCAAAAAACTTCCGACCGCCGCCACCAGCGAACCGAAATGCAACGGCCCGGTAGGCGATGGCGCAAAGCGCCCACGATATCGGGGTGAGAGATTTTCGTGCGTGGTGGACATGCCGTGATAGTTTACGCGACAGCGGTTCGTGCTCACACTGCCGGCGTGCGTCGAATCAAGCCACACCGGCGCGAAGCTGCGCGCTGGGGTCTTTCCACGCTAACGTTGTTTGCGCTTGCTAAGCTGCTCCCGAAACCACCCTCACCCCAACCCTCTCCCGCGGGGCGGGAGAGGGGCACGACATCACGGCAATAAAATTGTCGACCCCGTCGTCTTGCGCGATTCCAGATCCCGATGCGCCTGCACCGCATCCTTCAACGCATACGTCTGATTAACCGTAATCTTCACCGCCCCCTTCTTCACCACCGCAAACAACTCCCGCGCCGCATGCACCAGGTCTTCACGTTGGGCGACATAGGTCATCAACGTCGGACGCGTGATAAACAACGAACCCTTTTGCGACAGGATGCCCAGATTCAAAGCCGGCACCGGACCCGAGGCGTTGCCATAGCTCACCATCAATCCCAGTGGCATGAGGCAATCGAGCGAATCCATGAACGTGTCTTTGCCGATACCGTCGTACACCACCGGCACGCCTTTACCCTTGGTAATTTCCTTCACGCGCTCCGATACCTTCTCGCGCGCGGTGACGATGACGTGCTTGCAACCGAGCTGCTTCGCCAACAGCGCCTTCTCGTCGTTGCCGACGGTGCCGATGACCGTCGCCCCGAGATACCGCGCCCACTGACACAGGATCTGACCGACCCCGCCGGCGGCGGCGTGCACGAGAATGGTCTCACCGCGCTTGACCTTATATGTGCGTCGCAGCAGATAGTGCGCGGTCATACCCTTTAGCATCATGGCCGCCGCAGTCTGGTCCTTGATGCCGGCGGGAATCTTGACCAGGCGCTCGGCCGGGCGCAGCGTCACTTGCGCATAGGCGCCGATCGGCTGGGCGTAGGCAACCCGGTCACCGACGTTGAATTCCTTCACCCTCGGCCCGACGGCCTCCACGACGCCCGCGCCTTCCATGCCAAGCGTGGCCGGCAGCGGCACCGGATAGAGTCCGCTGCGGTGATAGGTGTCGATGAAGTTCACGCCGATCGCGGTATTGCGCACCAGCACCTCGCCGGGGCCGGGTTTGCCGGGCGTCACTTCTTGCCACTGCAATTTTTCGGCACCGCCGGTTTCGTGAATTCGGATCGCGTAGGGCATGGTGTTGTTCTCCTTATGAAACCAATAAGTCTACGGAAACCACGCTCGCGCGCGCAGTTTTTATTCGACCGTGAGGAAAAGAACGACGTGGAACACAATGTTACCGACAACCGCTGACGTGGCCGGTTCGGGCAAGACGCCCACACGGTACACCGGGGAACAGGTTGGAGGGGGAAAATAAAATATTTATTGAGCGGTGCTAGGACTCTGACAGCGCCTCGTTGATCGCGGCAATGAACGGGCCCAGCTTCGGTGGGCTCGCCTCAATCTTTACTTCCACGCCCGTCTTGCGCAACGCCTCGGTGCACACCGGTCCGATGGAAGCGACGCGCGTGCGGTTCAGCGCATCTTTCAACGACGCCACT
>Ga0209515_10009238_pt1 | contig 11279 bp, 9 predicted proteins | sample Subgroupgradi54m_FD_187454 | JGI IMG/M metagenome (GOLD analysis project Ga0209515, IMG submission 187454) | Subsurface groundwater microbial communities from S. Glens Falls, New York, USA - GMW60B uncontaminated upgradient, 5.4 m (SPAdes)... ...
TGAAGATCCCCCGCTTTGCGTTTGAAAAGTTCCGCGGCGCCGATCCGACGCTGGGCATTCAAATGAAATCGGTCGGCGAGACAATGGCGATCGGCCGGACCTTTAAGGAAGCGTGGCAAAAAGGCTTTCGCAGCCTCGAGGTCGGCCGCGCGGGCTGGGAGACAAGCGGCGAATGGTCGCCAGAGGAGCTGCGCCGGCGGCTTTCGACGCCGACGCCCGATCGCATCCTCCAGATCAAGGCCGCCTTGGTCGCGGACTTCCCGGTTGCCGACATCGCCGCGCTGACGAAGATCGACCCGTGGTTTCTCGAGCAGATGAAACAAATCGTCGAGTTCGAACACCTGTTGATCGCTGCAGGATCAAGGGTGAAGGCTGCAGGCGACGGCAAGCTGCCATTCGAGCTGGTCGAACTGCTGACCAAGGCCAAGCAATACGGATTCAGCGACCGGCAGCTGGCGGGCCTCTGGGGCATGAGCGACGCGGCAGTGCGCGCGATGCGCTTGCGCGAGGGCGTCGTGCCGAGCTACTACAGCGTCGACACCTGCGCCGCCGAGTTCGAAGCGTACACCCCGTATTACTACTCAACATATGATCACGGCCCGGAAGCTGAAGGCCCAAGGCTAAAGGCTCAAGGGTCGGAGCAACCAAACACTTCAGCCTTCAGCCTTCAGCCTTCAGCCAAGCGGCGAAAAGTGATGGTACTTGGAGGCGGACCGAATCGCATCGGCCAAGGCATCGAGTTTGACTACTGCTGCGTCCATGCCGCCTTCGCGCTGCGCGAGCTGGGCATCACGGTCATCATGGTCAACTCGAATCCCGAGACTGTCTCGACCGACTACGACACCTCCGACATCCTCTACTTCGAGCCGGTGACGCTGGAGGACGTCCTCAACATCGCCGAGCGTGAGCGGCCCGACGGCGTCATCGTGCAGTTCGGCGGACAGACGCCGCTCAACCTCGCCGAGGAGTTGAGCAGGGCGGGGCTGACGATCCTCGGCACATCGGCCGCGCAGATCGATCTCGCCGAGGACCGCGAGAAGTTCCGGGTCCTGCTCAACACGCTCGGCCTGCGCCAGCCGCCGAGCAAAACGGCGATGACGCTCGATGTCGCGCTGGATGCGGCGCGCTCGATCGGCTATCCATGTCTTGTGCGGCCGTCGTACGTGCTGGGCGGCCGCGCGATGGAGATCGTCTACGACGACCAGCAACTGCTGCAATTCGCCAAGCTCGCCTTTGAAGCGTCGCCCGGGCTGCCCGTGCTGCTGGACCATTTCCTCGAGGACGCGATTGAGGTCGACGTGGACGCCATCGGCGACGGCGACACGTTTGTGGTGTGCGCCATCCTTGAACACATTGAGGAGGCGGGCATCCACTCCGGCGACAGCGCGATGGTGCTGCCGCCCTACACCCTGAGCGAGGACACCCTCGCCGAGATTCGCCGCGCGACCTATGCCTTGGCCAAGGCGCTGAAGATCGTCGGCCTGATGAACGTGCAATACGCGGTGAAGGAGGACGTCGTCTACGTGCTCGAGGTCAACCCGCGCGCTTCGCGCACCGTGCCGTTTATTTCGAAGGCGATCGGCGTGCCGCTGGCGAAGCTGGCGACGAAGGTGTTGGCCGGCGTGAGCCTGCGCGAGCAAGGATTCACTGAGGAAGTCACGGTGCCCTTCACCGCCGTCAAGGAATCGGTCTTTCCGTTCGCGCGGTTCGCGGGCGTCGACATCATCCTGGGTCCGGAAATGAAATCGACCGGCGAGGTGATGGGCATCGACGAGGATTTCGGCCGCGCGTTCCTCAAGTCGCAGCTGGGCGCGGGACAGAATCTGCCGCGCGGCGGCACGGTGTTTGTCAGCGTCAAGAACAAGGACAAGCGCGCGGTCGTCTTGATCGCGAAGCGGCTTGAAGAGCTGGGCTTTGGCCTGATCGCCACGCACGGCACGGCGAAGGTGCTGCAGCGCTACGGCGTGCACGCCACGCCGGTCAACAAGATCCACGAGGGCCGGCCCAACATCCTGGACCGGATCAAAAACGGCGAGGTGCATCTCATCATCAACACGCCCTCAGGCCGTCTGCCGCGTGCCGATGAAATCCAAATCCGCTCGGCGGCGACGCTGCTGGGCGTGCCCTGCGTGACGACGATGTCCGGCGCGCAGGCTTCGATCACGGCGCTTGAGGCGCTGCAGAAGCAGCCGCTGCACGTGAAGCCGATCCAAGCGTATCACCACGAGGTGAAGGTCTGATGAAGGAAGAACGACGGCGCGCGCCGCGCATCGACCGGCGCTTGATGATGCGCTACCGCAGTCCGGCGTCGGGCAAGCCGCAGTGGATGGTTTCGCCGCTTCGGGACATCAGCGCGATGGGCATCCGGTTCATCGGCGACATGGGCTTTCCCGTCGGCACGGTCCTCGAAGTGCAGATGCAGTTGCCCATGACGACGGAGCCGCTGACGGTGATGGCTCGCGTCGTGTGGCTGCGCGGCGGCACCGGCGGCAAGATGGCCGAGCACGGCGTGGAGTTCGTCGATTTGACTCCGCAAGCTAGACAGCAGATCGCCCAGGCGACGGAGTTTTTCCTGCGCCGGCGCGAGACGTAACCGCGCGTGTCCGGATGAGCGAAGAAAAACGGCAGTTTCATCGCGTCGGCCTGAAGGTGCCGATGAAATATCTCCTGATCGGCGAGTTCCGGGAGATATGGCGGCCGGCGACCATCCTCGACTTGGGCGCCGGCGGTCTGCGGTTTGAGAGTGAGCATTGTTTTGAATCGGGCAGCCGCGTGATGTTCTCAACGACCCTCCCCTTGCGGCCGGAGCCGTACGAGTTCGTGGGCGAAGTGCTGTGGGAGCGGCGCGTGGGCGGCGTGTACGAATACGGCGTGGTATTTGTCGAGGTGACGGTGGATCAGCAATCGGAGATCGACCAGCTTGTGCAGTTCCTCCGGCAGACTCCAGGCTCGAAAAAATGAGGGCAGCCGCGCAGGTCTCAGGCCAGTGGCCAAGTGGCCAAGTGGCCAGGTGGCCAGAACGACCTGATTGTCAGACCCAAGAATCAGCCGTGATGCCGGGAAGGCTTGGAGCCGGCTACTTGGCCACTTGGCCACTTGGCCACGAGGCATTTCCCGGCGCACATGGTTGATCTCCGAGTCCGGCTCGGGCCGCTGGAATTGCCCAATCCGGTGCTGGTGTCGGCCGGAACGTTCGGCTACGGGATGGAGTTTCGGCGAGCGGTCCGCATTGAGCGGCTCGGCGGCGTGATCACCAAGACGATCACCGTCGCGCCGCGCCAAGGCAATCCGCCGCCGCGATTGACCGAAACGCCCGCGGGGATGCTCAACGCGGTCGGTCTGCAGAACGTCGGACTTGAGGCGTTCGTGCAGGAAAAGCTGCCGGTGCTGCGTGACTTGCCGGTGCCGGTCATCGTCAGCATCCTGGGCGAAACGGTCGCCGACGTGGAGACGCTCTGCCGCCGGCTTGACGCTGAAGACGGAATCGCCGCGATCGAACTGAACTTGTCGTGTCCGAACATTCAACATCGCTCAGGGCTCAGGGCTCAGGGTTCGGGGCAACATGTCCCCCCGCCCAGAGCCCAGAGCCCAGAGCTTCGGATGGTTTCGCAAGATCCGCAAGCGACCTCCGACATGGTGCAGGCCGCGCGGCAATCCACCCGCAAGCCGCTGATCGCCAAGCTGAGCCCCGACGTCACCGATCCTCGGCCGATCGCCGAAGCGGCGCAACGCGCCGGCGCCGACATCCTCACCCTCGTCAATACGTTCACCGGCATGAGCCTGGATCCTAAGACGCGCCGCTCGCGCCTGGGTTCGATGACCGGGGGAGTGAGCGGCCCGGCGATTCGGCCACTGGCGGTCTATCGCGTGTGGCTGACGCGGCAGGCCGTCGACTGTCCAATCATCGGCGTCGGCGGCATCGTACGCGCGGAGCATGCGATTGAGTTTCTGCTGGCGGGAGCGAGTGCCGTGGCCGTTGGCACGGCGACGTTTGCGAATCCGAGAGCGGCTGAAGGCGTCGTGCGGGGCCTGGAGCGTTTCGCTCAGCGTCGCGGGCTGGCCTCGATCAGTCAACTTGTCGGCGCGTTGGAATCGACCGATGCCGTCGCGTCGTAAACCGTCGCCCGCCGCGTCGCGACTGATCGTCGCGCTGGATCTGCCGACGCTCGGCGCCGCGGTCCGCTGTGCGAAGCGGCTGCAAGGATTGGTCCGCCGCGTCAAGATCGGCAGCGCGCTCTTCACCGCCGAAGGGCCTGAGGCGGTGCGGCGGATGCGGCAGCTCGGATTCGACGTCTTCCTCGATCTCAAGTTCCACGACATCCCGTCGACGGTGGAGAAAAGCGTCCGCGCCGCGGTACCGCATCGGATTTGGATGCTGACCGTGCATGCCAGCGGCCAAGCGCAGATGCTGCGCTCGGCGGTGCGCGGCGCGACCGACGAGGCGGCCAAGCGTCGCCTTCCGCGTCCGTTGATCGTCGGCGTGAGCGTGCTGACTAGCGTCGAGGCGTCAGGGCCGGCGCTGATGCGGCGCGTGCTGACGCTGGCCGCGCATGCGCAGCGCGCGGGACTGGACGGCGTGGTCGCCTCGGCCCACGAAGCGGCGGCGATCCGCCGGCGTCTCGGATCGCGGCTTGCGATCGTGTGTCCGGGCATTCGCCCCGCGTCTGCCGACGAGGGCGACCAGAGCCGCGTCGCGACGCCGGCCAAGGCGCTGAAGGCGGGCGCGAGCTTTCTCGTCGTCGGCCGGCCCATTACCCAGGCCAACAACCCGGGCCGAGCGGCCCAAGCGATTCTCGAGGAGATGACAGGGGGTCACACCGATCCGTCGCCCGCCGGAACACGGCGGCGCGGGTGACGGGAGCTGAGTCAGCCGCCATGGAACGAAAGGGACTCCGATGAGGACGACCAAGCACCCCACTCCGAAGCTCTCGGGAGCGATGACGCGCGAACAACTGGTGGCGATCTTCCATAAGACCAGGGCGCTGCAGCGCGGCCACTTCGAGCTCGCCTCCGGCTTGCACAGCGGCCACTACTTCCAGTGCGCGCAGTTTCTGCAGTACCCGAACCTGGCCTCGAAGGTCGCCCGCCAGCTCGCGCAGCGCTTTGCGAGCAAGCGGCCGACCGTCGTCGTCGGGCCGGCGATCGGCGGCATTCTCATCGCGCATGAGATGGCGCGCGCGCTGAACATCCGATCCTTTTATGCCGAGCGCGTGGACGCCGAGATGCAGCTGCGCCGCGGCTTCAGCGTCAACAAGCACGATCGCGTCGTGGTCGTCGAGGACGTGATCACCACCGGCGAGTCCGCGCGGAAAGTGGCCGAGCTGGTCGAAGGGCTTGGGGCCAAGATGATCGGCATCGGCGCGATCGTCGACCGCTCGGGCGGCAACGTCAAATTCTCCCGCTGGAAGTACGAGAAGCTGTTGGTCCTGGATTTCGAGCACTTCAAGCCGCACAACTGTCCGCTGTGCAAGGAGCGCGTCCCGCTGACACATCCGGGTGGCCTGCGTCGGAGGTCCGTGGTATAATTGCGCTTCCTTTTGCCTGACCGCTTGCGCGACGGCCTCGTCCGGCCGGTGCGTCTCATCGTCCGAGCATCGTGGATTTTTCGAGCCGCGCAAGGACTGTCGTCGAACGTCGTGATATTTGTGCATGGATATTGGAACAATCGCATTTGCGGCCTGCGCAGGGGGCTTCGCCGTGTTGGTGCTCACCAGCGCCGTTCTGGTCGTGCTAGTCAAGAATCTCTTCCGCGCCGCGCTGAGCCTGGGGCTCGTGCTACTTGGCGTCGCCGGGCTGTTCATCCTGCTTGAAGCCGAATTCCTCGCCTTTGTGCAAGTCCTCGTCTACGTCGGCGCTATCCTCACGCTCGTCGTCTTCGCGGTGATGCTGACCGCGCGCGAGCAAGCCCAATCCGCCGCCGCGCCCAGCTCGCGGGCGCAGCTTCCCGCCGCGATGGCCTCGATCGCCCTCTTCGGCATCCTGACGTTCGTGGGCCAGTCGCTGGTGATGCCGTCGGCGGATCCGGGACCCGTGTCATTAACGCGGCTCGGCGAGGAACTGATCACCGAGTTGGTGTTGCCGTTTGAGGTGATCAGCCTTGTGTTCGTGGCCGCCCTGGTGGGCGCGATCCTGCTGGCCATGTCGCCGAAGCCTCCCATGCCGTCGGCGAGCAAGTGATGAGCGCGATGCGGTTGATGGTGACCGTCAGCTCCGCCTTGTTTTGCCTGGGCGTCTACGGTGTGCTCACGCGGCGCAGCGCGATCGCGATCCTGCTAGCCATCGAGCTAATCCTCAACGCCGCGACGCTGAACTTTGTGATCTTCGGCCGCGCCTTGGGCAATCCGCAGGCGCAGGCGTTTGCGCTGTTCATCATCGCCTTGGCCGCGTGTGAGGCGGCGATCGGCCTGGCGATCATCATCGGGCTCTACCGCAACGCCAAGACGATCTGGGCGGACCAGGCGAGGATCCTCCGGGGATGAAGCCCTTCTTTGGACCAAGGACCAAGGACCAAGGACTAAGGACCGTTCGGCGCGACCTGCAAGTCCGTGGTCCGTGGTCCGTGGTCCGTGGTGCGGGTGGGAATTCCGGATGATGGCCGCGATGCACGCGGCGCTGATCGCGCCGTGGATCGCTTGGATCCCGGCGCTTCCGCTGTGCGCGTTTGCCGTCCTGATCCTGGTCGGGCGCCGGCTCGGACACGCCAGCGCCTGGCTGTCGGTGATGGCGTTGACGTTCGCCTTCTTCCTGACGATCGCCGCGGCGCCGACGATCTTTGACGGCGCGCAACTTGCGGTGCGCTGGACCTGGCTGTTTCCGTCGGATCCGCGCTGGACGGTCGGGTTTGCGATCGACGGGCTGACGTGGATCATGCTGTGTGTGATCACGTTCATCGGCACACTGATCCAGATCTACTCGATCGGCTACATGCACGACGATCCGCGCTTTTCCCGCTTCTTCGCCTACCTGTCGCTGTTCTGCGCCTCGATGCTCCTGCTGGTTCTCGCCGACAACTACGTGCTGCTCTACGCGGGCTGGGAGTTGGTCGGGCTGTGCTCGTATTTGCTGATCAGCTTCTGGTTCGAAAAGCCGGCCGCGGCCAACGCCGGGCGCAAGGCGTTCCTGACGACGCGTGTGGGCGACACGGGCATGCTGATCGGCATCATGCTGCTGGCCTGGAGCGCGAAGGACCTGACGTTCGCGCATCTGCCATTGATCCGCGAGCAGCTGCTGCACGCGCACTCGCCCGGCCTGCTGACGCTGATCAGCGGCCTGCTGTTCATGGGCGCGGCGGGCAAATCCGCGCAGATCCCGCTGCACGTGTGGCTGCCTGATGCGATGGAAGGCCCCACGCCCGTGTCGGCATTGATCCACGCCGCGACGATGGTCGCCGCCGGCGTCTATCTCGTCGCCCGCTCCATGCCGCTGTTCACCCCGCAGAGTTTGACGATCGTGCTGGCGATCGGCCTCGCCACGCACCTGTTCGCCGGCACCGTCGCGCTGACGATGACCGACATCAAGAAAGTGTTGGCCTACTCGACGATCAGCCAGCTCGGGCTGATGTTCTCGGCGCTGGGCCTGGGCTCGGTGCCGTACGCGGTCTTCCATCTGGTGACCCACGCGTTCTTCAAGGCGCTGCTGTTCCTCGGCGCCGGCAGCGTCATCCATGGCACGCATCATCAGGACATGGAGCATCTCGGCGGGCTGATCGACACGATGCGCTGGACGGCGCTGACGTTCCTGATCGCAGCCCTTGCGATGAGCGGCATGTTTCCGCTGAGCGGATTCTGGAGCAAGGACGCGATCTTGTTGGAAGCGCAGCACAACGCGCCGGGCGTGTTCTGGCTGCTGACCGCGGGCGCGGTGATGACGACCTGCTACGTGTTTCGTCTGTACCTGCGCACCTTCCACGGCCCGCAATCGCATGAGGCCACGCATGCGCATGAGGCCGGCCCGATCATGACGATCCCCTTGGCGATCCTCGCCGTCGGCGCCGCGTTCGTCGGCTTGCTCGGCTCGCCCTTCGCGCACCACTGGCTCTTCGGATTGCTGCAGGCGCACGAGGTCCACGAAGGGTTGGATCTAGGCATGCTCGTCATGTCGTTTGTGATTCTCAGCGCCGGCTTCAGCATGGCGTGGGTCATCGGCCTCAAGCGCCGATCGTTCGTTCCCAAGCCGATCTCCCGCGTGTTCTATCAATTGGCCGTCAACAAATACTTCGTCGACGAGGCGTACGACGCGCTGATCATCAAGCCGTTCTTCGCCGCGACGCGCGCGCTGTCGTCGTTCGACGGCGGCGTGGTCGACGGCATGGTCAATCTCGCCGGATCGGCCGGCTGGGCGTTGGCCCAAATCAAACAGACGATCGACCGCACGGTGGTCGACGGCCTCGTCAACGGCGTCGCGCGCATGGCGCAGGCGGCGGGACGCGCCGGCCGGCGGCTGCAGAGCGGCGTGATCCATCAGTATCTGCTGGGCGTCGCGGCTGCGGTCGTCGTGTTGGCCGCGTTGTGCATTCGCTAGATGGAAAAGCTCAGGCTCAGAAGTCAGATGTCAGAAATCAGAAGTCAGAGTGTTTGGTCCACTGACTTCCGACATCTGTCTTCTGACTTCTGAGCCTGAGAGTTTTTGAGAGGAAGGGGCCATGATCTTGACCGGACTGTTGCTGATTCCGCTGCTCGGGATGCTCGTCATCCTGCTGCTGCCCAAGACCTCCGAGGGCGCGATCCGCACGGTAGCGACCGCGGCGACGTGTGTGACGCTGTTGCTGAGCCTGAAACTGTTGACAGGCTTCGCTCCGCAGCAAGGCCTGCAGTTCCAAGAGCTGCACGCCTGGATCCCGCAGCTGAACATCGCCTACCATCTGGGCGTCGACGGCCTGAGCGTGCCGATGGTCCTGTTGACGACGCTGCTGGCGTTCCTCGCCTGCCTGGCGTCATACGGCATTCCCGAGCGGCAGAAGGAGTACTTCATCCTCTATCTGTTGCTCGAGGTCGGGATGCTCGGCACCTTCGTCGCCCTGGATCTCTTCCTCTTCTATGTGTTCTGGGAACTCGTGCTGGTGCCGATGTATTTTCTGATCGGCATCTGGGGCGGCGGCCGGCGCGAGTACTCGGCGTTCAAGTTCTTCGTCTACACGCTGGCCGGCAGCCTCTTCATGCTGTTGGGGGTGCTGGCGCTCTACTTCCACGCGCACACGTTTGATCTGGTCACGCTCGCGCAGGTCGGGCCGACGCTCGACGTCGGCCTGCAGCGGCTGCTGTTCGTCGCGTTCTTCCTGGGCTTCGCGATCAAGGTGCCGGTGTTCCCCTTCCACACGTGGTTGCCCGATGCGCACGTGGACGCGCCGACGCCGATCAGCGTGCTGCTGGCGGGCGTGCTGCTGAAGATGGGCGGCTACGGGTTTTTTCGGATCAGCTATCCCGTCTTCCCGGCCGGCGCGCAATGGTTCTCGACGGCGATGGGCGTGCTGGGCACCATCAACATCGTCTACGGCGCGTTTGTGGCGATGGCGCAGACCGACCTGAAGAAGCTGGTCGCGTACTCGTCGGTGTCGCACATGGGCTTCGTGCTGCTGGGCTTGGCGAGCCTGACGCCCGAAGGCATGAACGGCGCGATGCTGCAGATGTTCAACCACGGCACGATCACCGGCGGGCTGTTCTTGCTCGTCGGCGTGCTCTACGACCGCGCGCACACGCGGCAGCTCGACGCGTTCGGTGGCTTGGCCGCGAAGGTCCCGGTCTACTCGGGGCTGCTGATCTTCTTCAGCCTCGCGTCGCTGGGGCTGCCGGGCTTAAGCGGATTCGTCGGCGAGTTCCTGTCGCTAGTCGGCACGTTTGCCACGCACCCGCTGGTGACCAGCGTGTCGGCGATCGGCATCGTCGTCTCGGCCGCGTACATGCTGATGGTGATGCAGCGCGTGCTGCTCGGCCCGCTCAACGAAAAGTGGAAGTCGCTTGCGGACATCAACGCGCGCGAGCTGATCACCGTCGTGCCGCTGCTCATTATCGTCCTGGCCGTGGGCCTGTATCCGTTGATCGTCCTCCGGCTGCAGGATCCCGCGATCCGTCGACTTGTCCAACAGTTGCTGCCTGGCTGATTGATGGCCGACGTCCTGCTTCGCTTCACGATTTTGTGCCTGGCCGCTGCCGCTGGTCTTGGGCCGTTGATTGTCCTGGCCGTACTGGCGACGCAAACTTCCGGGCTGACGAGCATTGACTTCCTTAAAGGGCTAGCCTTCAGCGCGTGGGCAGCGGTCCCCTTTGCAATGCTTAGTATTCCGGTGGCTCGGCGCCGACTGCTTCCAAAACAACTTATGGCCTATCTCGGAGTTTGCGTGTTCCTTGCCGTCAGCGGAACCGTTGGCTACGGGCTGCTGGTTCTATGCAGGTACCAATGGGAGCACAGCCCCCGCAACTGGACCGATGCGGTGGCAGAAATGTCCTTTTCGACAATTCCACTCATCCAGCTGCTCATTGCTCTGACAGCTCTTGCGACTGTGCGTCCTAGTCGTGATGAGAGGGAAGGTGTGCACCGATAATGGGGGTTGTGCTCCTCGAGAATCTCCAGTTGTGGCTGCCGGAGCTGATTCTCAGCGTCGGCGCGATGGCTGTGCTGCTGGCCGGCGCATGGAGCAAGCCCGAGGGCGCGTCGCGTCCCACGGCGCCCGTTGGCCTGGCGGGGACGGCGATCGCGGCTGCGGCGGTGGCGCTGGCCCACGCGCCAAGTCCCGGACCGTTGTTCTCTGGCCTGATCCAGCTGGATCCCGTGGCCGCGGTGTTTCGCTGGATCGCGTTGGGCGTGGTGGCGCTGACGATGCCGATGGCGCTGTCGTCCAAAGACATTCAGCCGCGATGGACCGCCGAATGTCTCGGCCTGTTGCTGCTCGTCGGTGTCGGCCTGATGCTGATGGCCTCGGCCAACCATCTCCTCATGGCGTATCTCTCGATGGAGTTAGTGTCGCTGAGTTCGTATGCGCTATCCGGGATGACGCGCGACGCGCGTTCCTCCGAGGCCGCGCTCAAATACCTCCTCTATGGCGCACTGACGTCGGGGATCATGCTGTTCGGCATGTCGCTGGTCTTCGGCCTCACGGGTGAACTCTCGTTGCCCGCGATCGGCCAAGCGGTGGCGAGTCTAGATCCCGGCCGCGCCAGGGCGCTGGCCGCCGTCACCGCCCTGCTGCTGGCCGGGTTGGCGTTCAAGATTTCGATGGTGCCCTTTCACATGTGGACGCCCGACGTGTACGAGGGCGCGCCGATTGCCGTGACCGCGATGCTCTC
>Ga0209515_10009242_pt1 | contig 11276 bp, 8 predicted proteins | sample Subgroupgradi54m_FD_187454 | JGI IMG/M metagenome (GOLD analysis project Ga0209515, IMG submission 187454) | Subsurface groundwater microbial communities from S. Glens Falls, New York, USA - GMW60B uncontaminated upgradient, 5.4 m (SPAdes)... ...
CGCCGCGTAACTGGAAGCCGCAGGCGGACAACACGAGAACGCTCAGACTGAGCAGCAGGTAACGACGGCGCAGATTTTTCACGGGTTTCTCTCGCTGGATTAAGCAACCACAATGTTGACCAGTTTTCCCGGCACGATCACCACCTTCTTGACCAACAGCCCGGTAACGAATTTTTGCACGTTTTCATTGGTGAGCGCGGTGTGTTCGATGGTGGCTTTGTCGGCTTCGCGCCCGACCAGAATTGAACCGCGCAGCTTGCCGTTCACTTGCACGACCAATTCAAGCTCATCCTGTATCAATGCCGTGTCGTCCACCTCCGGCCACGGTGCATCGAGCAGGTCGCCATGTTGCGTCGCATAACCAAGCTGTTCCCACAATGCATGGCTGATGTGCGGCGTGACAGGTGCCAGCGCGCGCAGCAGCAGGCCGTAGCCTTCGCGCATGACTGCGACGCAATGGCTGTCGGCTTCCGGCTTGGCGCCTTCCAGTGCATTGAGCATTTTCATCGCACCGGAAACCACCGTGTTGTATTGCATGCGCTCATAGTCGAAGCTGATCTGCTTCAGGCTTAGATACAGTTCGCGGCGCAGATTTTTGGCGGCGCCGGAAAGATCATTGCTGGGCGCGCTCGATTCCATCAGCGCACTTTCATGACGGGCGGCAAAGGCCCACACGCGCTTGATGAAGCGATGCGCACCATCCACCCCGGCATCGTTCCACTCCAGCGTTTGCTCGGGCGGCGCGGCAAACATGGTGAACAGACGCGCGGTGTCAGCGCCGTACCGGTCGATCAATTCCTGCGGGTCAACGCCGTTGTTCTTGGACTTGGACATCGTGCCCACGCCTTCATAGTCCACCAGCGAGCCATCGCTTTTCAGTTTCGCGCTGGTGATCTTGCCGTTGGCATCGAATTGATCTTCCACATCATGCGGCCAGAAATATTCGATGCCGCCTTTATCGGTGCGACGCGAATAGATGTGGTTCAGCACCATGCCCTGCGTCAGCAGTTTGGTGAACGGCTCGTCGATCTTGATCAGGCCGATGTCACGCATCGCCTTGGTCCAGAAACGCGCGTAGAGCAAATGCAGAATCGCATGCTCGATACCGCCGATGTATTGATCCATCGGCATCCAGTGTTGCGCGCGTTCGTCCACCATTGCATTGGCGTTGTCGGCGTTGCAATAGCGCATGAAATACCAGGACGAATCGACAAAGGTATCCATCGTGTCGGTTTCGCGCTTGGCCGGTTTGCCGCATTTCGGGCAGGCGACGTTGAGGAAGTCGGCGCGCTTGTTGAGCGGGTTGCCACTGCCGTCTGGCACGCAGTCTTCCGGCAATACCACCGGCAAATCTTTTTCCGGCACAGGGACGTCGCCGCAAGATTCACAATGAATGATCGGGATCGGCGTGCCCCAGTAACGCTGGCGTGAAATGCCCCAGTCGCGCAAGCGCCAGGTAGTTTTCTTTTCGCCCAAGTCTTTGGCGGCGAGATCGGCGGCGATGGCATCGACCGCTTGCTTGTAGTTCAGGCCGTCGTATTTGCTGCTGTTGATGCAGGAGCCGATGGTTTTGTCGCCGTACCAGTCTTGCCAGTGTGCAGCGGTGAAGGCCGTTCCCTCACCCAACCCTCTCCCGGGGGGAGAGGGCTTGATATCCCCCTCTCCCTCCGGGAGAGGGGCTAGGGGTGAGGGGCGGTCTTTCGCAGCAATCACTTGCTTAATCTTGAGGCCATATTTCTTCGCAAAGGCAAAGTCGCGTTCGTCATGCGCCGGGACACCCATCACCGCCCCATCGCCATAACTCATCAGCACATAGTTGCCGACCCACACCTCGACTTGTTCGCCCGTCAGTGGATGGGTAACAAACAAGCCGGTGCGCTGACCTTTTTTCTCTTGCGTGGCCAGCTCGGCCTCGGTGTTGCCGCCGGTTTTGCACTCTTCAATGAATGCGGCTAGCGCGGGATTGCCTTGTGCGGCATGTGTCGCCAATGGATGTTCGGGGGCGACGGCGCAAAAGGTGACACCCATGATGGTGTCGGCGCGGGTGGTGAAGACATACAGCTTGCCATCCTGAATCAGTTGACCACTGGCATCCTTGATCTCATGCGGGAATGCAAAGCGCACACCCTCACTCTTGCCGATCCAGTTTTCCTGCATCAGGCGCACGCGCTCGGGCCAGCCGCTCAGATAACTTTTGTCTTCGGGATTGCTGACTGCGCTGAGCAATTCTTCCGCGTAGCCGGTGATGTTGAAGTAGTAACCGGGAATCTCTTTTCTTTCCACCAGTGCGCCGGAGCGCCAGCCGCGGCCGTCGATCACCTGTTCGTTGGCGAGCACGGTTTGGTCCACCGGGTCCCAGTTCACCACTTGGGTCTTTTTATAGGCAATGCCTTTTTCCAGCATCTTCAAAAACAGCCACTGGTTCCACTTGTAATACTCCGGCGTGCAGGTGGCGATCTCGCGTGACCAGTCGATCGCCAAGCCCAGCGCCTGCATCTGTTTCTTCATGTATGCAATGTTGTCGTAAGTCCATTGCGCGGGCGGCACCTGGTTTTTCATCGCGGCGTTTTCCGCCGGCAGGCCGAAGGCATCCCAGCCCATCGGCATCAGCACGTTGTAGCCATTCATGCGCAGATAGCGCGTGAGCATGTCGTTGATGGTGTAGTTGCGCACATGGCCCATGTGCAGCTTGCCGCTGGGGTAGGGCAGCATCGAGCAGGCATAGAATTTTTTCTTGCTCTTGTCTTCGCTGACGCGATAGGCGTCCTTGGTCTGCCAATGTGTGTGTGCCGCGCTCTCGAGGGCGCGTGGCTGATATTCTTTTTCGATCATTTCCGGGGGTCTGTGTGAGGGAACAACAAGACCTGGATTATACCGGTTGAGGTACCTTACTCCGCGCTTTGTTCAGGAAGTGGTGGGTAGGTGCGCTCGCCCGGCAGCAGTGTATCTGGCGCATATTCGGGCAGGCTGGCGAGTTGCGCATACAGCGGGGCAAAATCGGTGGTCATCACATCGAACAATTGCTCGAACGAGTCGATCACGAAATAGCAATCCTGGAAGGTGTCGATCCGGTACTGGCTGCGCAGCACGCGTTCCAGGTCGAAGGCAATCCGTTGTGGCTTCGGCGCCTGGAGGCTGTACAGCAGTTCGCCGGGGGAGGACAGAATCCCCGCACCGTAGGCGCGCAGACCGTCGGCCGTGTGGATCAGGCCGAACTCGATGGTGCGCCAGTACAGCCGCGCCCAGTAGCGCGTGCAGCCGAGTGCGACGGCGTGCATGCCGCCCCGGCCGAAGGCCTGCATGGTGTCGGCAAACACTGGATTGAATAACAGCGGCACGTGGCCGAAAAAATCGTGGAATAAATCAGGCTCGACGATGTACTCGAACTCTTCCGGGCTGCGAATCCAGTAAGTGACCGGGAAGATGCGTGCCGCCAGCAGGCTGAAAAAGGCGGCTTCGGGAATGATGCCGGGCACCGCCGCCAGTTGCCAGCCGGTGGCGTGCTGCAACTGTTCCGACACGCGCGCGTAATCGGGAATGTGCTGTGCGGCATCGGCCGCATGCAGTGCCGCAATAAAGGGTTCGCACGCGCGGCCAGGATTGAGTTTCATCTGCCGCTGCACCAGTTGCCGGTAGAGTGCGTGCTGCTCCGGCGTGTAGGCATCCCAGTGCTGGTGACAGGTGTAATCGGCCGCCGCCGGGGTGTAATCGCCACGTGGCCTGTGCGAACTCTGGCCGGAGGAAACCGGGATCGTGATGGCCGGGGTGGAAGATGGCATCTGCTAGACTCCGCAAGTAAAAATCAGTCCCTGTAGGGCGGAAAAGCGCAGCGCCTTCCGCCGGATGTGCGGAAGCAGGAAACGGTGCCGGTGTGAGTCGCATGCGGCGGAAGGCGCTGCGCTTTTCCGCCCTACAAAAACACTTTTCCCTATAGTGGTTTACGTCAGAAATCAACAAAAGTCATCCCTCTTCATGTTCCAGTTATGTCCCAGTTACTCCAGCATTTAAACGAGCCGCAGTTGGCGGCCGTGACCCTGCCAGCGCAATCGGCGCTGATTCTGGCGGGGGCGGGCAGCGGCAAGACGCGGGTGCTGACGACGCGCATTGCCTGGCTGATCCAGACCGGGCAGGTCAGCCCGCAGGGCGTGCTGGCGGTGACCTTCACCAACAAGGCCGCCAAGGAAATGCTGACGCGCTTGTCGGCGATGTTGCCGATCAATACCCGTGGCATGTGGATCGGCACCTTTCACGGCCTGTGCAATCGTTTGCTGCGTGCGCATCACCGCGATGCGATGCTGCCGCAAACCTTCCAGATTCTCGATACCCAGGATCAACTGTCGGCGATCAAGCGCCTGCTGAAATCGCTCAATGTGGACGATGAAAAATATCCGCCGAAGAATTTGCAGTACTTCATCAACGGCGCCAAGGAGCAGGGCTTGCGCGCGCATCAGGTCGAGGTCTATGACGACTACAACCGCCGCTTCGTGGAACTGTTCGCCGCCTACGATGAACAATGCCAGCGCGAAGGCGTGTGCGATTTTCCCGAGTTGATGCTGCGCTGTTATGAACTGTTGTCGCGCAACCAGCTGTTGCGCGAGCATTATCAGGCGCGCTTCAAGCACATTCTGGTGGACGAGTTTCAGGACACCAATCCCTTGCAGTATCAATGGCTGAAATTGCTGGCGGGCAATCACAGCGCCATGTTTGCCGTTGGCGACGACGACCAGAGCATCTACGCTTTTCGCGGCGCCAACGTCGGCAACATGGCGCAGTTCGAGCGCGAGTTCAAGGTGCAGAACCGCATCAAGCTGGAACAGAACTACCGTTCCTTCGGCAACATCCTCAATGCCGCCAACACGCTGATTGCCAATAACAGCAAACGGCTGGGAAAAAACCTCTGGACCGCGCAAGGCGAAGGCGAACCGATCCGCATCTATGAAGCCATGCAGGATACGCAGGAGGCGCAGTGGCTGGTGGAAGAAATTCGTGGCTTGATCCGAGACGGGTTTAATCGTTCCGACATCGCCTGCTTGTACCGCGCCAACGCGCAATCGCGTGTGCTGGAACATGCGCTGTTCAATGCCGGCATTCCCTATCGCGTCTATGGCGGCCTGCGCTTTTTCGAGCGCGCCGAGATCAAGCACGCGCTGGCCTACTTGCGCCTGATGGAAAATCCGCACGATGACACCGCCTTTGCACGCGTCGTCAATTTTCCGACGCGCGGTATCGGTGCGCGCAGTGTCGAACAATTGCAAGACATCGCCAAACAACACAGCATCAGTCTGTATGCAGCGGTGCCTTATCTGATGGGCAAACCCGGCAGCAGCATCGGTGCGTTTGTCAAAATGATTGAAGCGATGCGCTTTGAAACGCAGGGTTTGCCACTGCCAGAAATTGTCGAGCACGTCACCCACGGCAGTGGCCTGTTGACCCACTATCAGGGCGAGAAAGAAGGTCAGGAACGGGTCGAGAACTTGAACGAGCTGATCAATGCGGCCACTGCCTTCATCTCCGAAGAAGGGTACCGCATGGACGTGCCTGCCACGCGCGGCGATGAGAGCGACACCGAAGTGCAGATCGCGTCGCCGCTGGCGGGCTTCCTGTCGCATGCCGCGCTGGAGGCAGGCGACAATCAGGCGCAAGCCGGCATGGATGCCGTGCAAATGATGACCGTGCACGCCGCCAAGGGGCTGGAGTTTCACGCGGTGTTTATTACCGGCATGGAAGAAGGGCTGTTCCCGCACGAGAACAGCATCACCGAAGAAGATGGCTTGCAGGAAGAGCGCCGCCTGATGTATGTCGCGATCACCCGCGCGCGCACCAAGCTGTACATGTCGTTCTCGCAAAGCCGCATGCTGCACGGCCAGACGCGCTACGGTCTGCGCTCACGCTTCTTTGACGAGTTGCCGGAAGAAACCTTGAAATGGCTCACGCCCAAAATGCAACGCTATGCACCGCGTCATTCTTCCACGGCCTGGGATGAACTGCCGCCGGTGGTCGAGCAATACCGCAAGAAAGCCGTGCACGACAGCGGCTGGCGCATCGGCCAGAACGTGCGCCACGCCAAATTCGGCGAAGGCGTGATCGTCAACCTCGAAGGCAGCGGTGCCGACGCGCGCGTGCAGATCAACTTTGGCCGTCATGGGCTGAAGCTGCTGTCGTTGGGGGTGGTGAAGTTGGAAGCGGTTTGAAAAAACCATTGGCACCAAGTCACAGAGACACAGAGAAGTTCAAAAGCTCAACGCAAAGGCGCAAAGGCCGCAAAGGGATCGCAAAGAACAGCCTGTCTTACTTTGCGTTTCTTTGCGGCCTTTGCGCCTTTGCGTTGCAGCTCTTGATTTTTTCTCTGTGTCTCTGTGACTCGGTGGCCAATGGTTTTCTATATCGCCAGGATTTTCAGAGAGACTTTCTCCCCGAGTAGGTGCCCGAACACTTCCGCCTTGCCCGGTGCGGTGGTGAAAAATTCCAGTGATGGTTGCGTGTGCTGTGCCAGCAAATCTTTTTCTTCCAGCAGGCGGTGCAGTTGGCGTGCGACTGGCGCACCGGTTTCGATCAGCGTGACGTGGGGCCCGGCGACGGCGCGGATCGCGGGTTCGAGGCTGGGGTAGTGAGTGCAGCCGAGCACCAGGACATCGGCACCGGCGGTCAGCAGTGTTTCGATCTGTGGACGCACGCAGTCTTCTGCGGCATGTGGATCGGGATTGCCTGTTTCGACAAACTCCACCCAGCCGGGGCAGCCTTGGGCGATGACGGTCGCGCCGTGAGCGTGTTGTTCGATCAGGCGCTGGAAACGGGCGCTGGCGACCGTATGTTCGGTGGCGAGCACGCCGACTACACCGCTACGCGTCAGTGTGCACGCGGGTTTGATGGCGGGTTCAACACCGACCACAATCAGCTCGGGAAAACCCTCGCGCAGCGGGTCGATGGCTGCCGCAGTCGCAGTGTTGCACGCCAGCACCAGTGCCTTGATGCCGCGTGTCAGCAAATGTGCGGTGATGGTTTGCAGTCGTTGCTGTATTTCGTGCTGGCTGCGCGCGCCGTAGGGGAGGTAGGCGTTGTCGGCGACATACAGCAGTGCTTCATGCGGCAGACGTTTGACAATGGCGCGCAGGATCGACAGGCCGCCGACGCCGGAATCGAATACGGCAATCGGCAACGTGCAGACAGATTTATTCGTGGGGAGGTTCATCCGTGGCAGAAATGCTGTCGGCTGAATCGTCAGTCGGCGCGGCCGGGCTGATTTCCAGGATGTGCTGTGTGCTGATATAGGTGCAGCAGAGCATCAGCGTGATCAGCGTGAGCGCGGCCAGGTAGAACAGAATTTCCAGAACGATTTTTCCCAATATATTTCCCAACAGGCTGCCGAGCGTGCCGAGGAGCAGTGCTGCAACCATGCTCAGCAACAGCACGAACACGCCTAGTACGAGAAACGGCGCCAGGTTGCGCCAGATCGCCATGATGCCGACAAACAGCGCCTTGGGCGGACTCAGACCGTACCAGGCCACCAGGAGTGGTGGGTAGAAATAAAGAATCCACAACGGTACGGCGACAACGCTCAACAGTGGTGGCAGCCATTGCAGATCGCCCTGGGCCAGTTGCTTGAGCACCGCTTCCAGGTCCACCAGCAGCAATAACACGCTGATTGCGGAAATCGACAGCACCATGTAAATCGCACCGAGCAGCAGCAGTGGTAATGCACGTTGTCGCTGCTCGGTGAAAAAGGCGGAGGTCAGCGTGGCGGGCAGCACGCGTTCGCCACGCTGCACGAGGGCGCAGGCGTGCAGCAGACCCGCCGCCAGCCCGGGGATCAACAGTCCGGTGAGAATTTCCAACGGCAGCGGCAACATGCGGAAAGAAAGAACCAGCATGAAAAACAGGAATACCACCGAGATCAACAACAGTGGTTGCTTGCGCAGCAAAGCAAAGCCTTCCACCAGCCATGGGCGGGCGGCGCTGGCGGAGTGTGGGTGGGCGTTCATGCGGCGTGGCTGAGCGGAATCGGATTTGCGCGGCGATCACGCAGGATGCGTTCGAAATGCGTGGGGTCTTTGGGGGTGACCATTTCCGCCGGGCGCGGCAGGTAAAAATCGTACAGGCGTGAGATCCAGAAGCGCAGCGCGGCAGCGCGCAGCAGCAGCGGCCAGGCCTCCAACTCGTCCGGGGTGAATGGGCGCACGGCGGCATAGGCGGCGATCATGCTGTGTGCCAGTGGCAGGTCGATGGCGCCGCTGGCGCGATCGATGCACCAGTCGTTGATGCACACGGCCAGATCAAACAGCCAGGTGTCGCAACCGGCAAAATAAAAGTCGATGAAACCACCCAGTTGCACGTGCTCGCCTTCACCCTCAAACAAGACGTTGTCGCAGAACAGGTCGGCGTGCACTGGGCCGCAAGGCAGGGCGCGATAGCGGTCGCTGTGTATGAAAGTCCCCTGTGCATTGACTTCGTCGCTCAGCAACCAGGCCGTTTCCGGCGGCAGAAACGGCGCCACGATGGGTGCGGTTTCGATCCACCAATCGAAACCGCGCAGGTTGGGCTGGGTACCGGGATAACTCTGTCCCGCCAGATGCATCTGCGCCAGTGCTGCGCCGACCAGTGCGCAGTGACGCGCCGTCGGTGTCATCTCGGAACTGCCGTGCAGCCGCGTGACCAGGGTAGCCGGTTTGCCGTTCAACGTATCGAGAATCCTGCCATCGCGCTGCGGCATCGGCGCTGGCACCAGCAGGCCAGCTTCCGACAGATGCCGCATCAGGTTCAGATAAAACGGCAGTTGTGCGTGCGTGAGTTTTTCAAACAGCGTCAGGACGAATTCGTCCTGCGTGGTGGTGACAAAGTAGTTGGTGTTTTCGATGCCGGACGGAATGCCGCGCAGCGCGACCAGCGTGCCCAGATCGAAATTGCGCAACCAGGAGGCCAGTTGTTCCTGGCTGACGGGAGTAAAAACTGCCACGGTTTATTTTGAAAGTCGCATCAGCGACCTGTAAATTTCCCCTCTACCTTTGGGAGAGGGGACAGGGGTGAGGGAGACGGGCATGGCCATATTCATTTTCCAGGACGGTTCAAGCCTTGCCCTCAGAACTGGAAAATGACCCACTTGGGTACGGCGGTCGGTGCGACTGGCCCTTCGACCCGCGAGAATCCACCCTGACCGTTTGGATCTACCAGATAGTAGGGCGCGCCGACCGGCGGTGTGACCTTGATCATGTAGAGGCGCCCGCCGATGCGGTATTCCTCCATCGTGTTGCCACCTTCCTTGCGAATCGTGATGACCGGATCGAGGGGTTCGTCCAGGTTACGCGGGCGCGGCGGCGGTGGGATGTCCGCCTTGGGCGGCGCGGCTTGCTTGTCGCTTTGCGCGCTGGCAGGCAGGGTGGTCAACAGGGCGCCGCACAGAATTGCCATGGCGGTGATCCAACGCAGGGAGGAGTTGAGGGTAGTCATGGCTGCATTCTACCAAAGGCTGCTGTACAGGAAAGGAGTTTTTACTGCGTGACCACGAGACGCACTAATGACGATCCAATTAAAACCAACCGCCAACGCAGAGACGCAGAGACGCAGAGGGCGCTGAGACGCGCAGAGAAAATATTTTCGCTTTTTATAGCGCAGGTCGATTATCCATAGGAAGCACTGGATACCCCATGCAGAGGCACGTCTCATAGCTTTTCTCTGCGAGTCTCAGCGCCCTCTGCGTCTCTGCGTTGGCGGTGGGTTTTATGCCCTGGTTCATCCCAACAGCCCAAACACCATCTTCACCGCCAGCGCAACCAGCACCAGCGAAAAAATCCGTTTGATGGTGGCGACCGGCAAACGGTGGGCGGTGCGTGCGCCGAGCGGGGCGGTGAGCATGCTGGCGGCGATCAAACCCACCAGGGCCGGTAGATAGACAAAGCCGAGCGCCAACGCGGGCAAGGATCCTGCGTGCAAACCATTGGCGATATAACCGAGGGTGCCGCCGATGGCGATCGGGATGCCGATCGCGGCCGAGGTGCCGATGGCGCGATGCATCGGCACATTGCACCAGGTCAGGTAGGGTACCGACAGCGCACCGCCGCCGATGGCGACCAGGCTGGAGAGCGTGCCGATCAGCAGACCCATCGCGCTCTGGCCGAGACGTCCCGGCAGTTGCCGATGGGCGGCAGGCTTCAGATTGAGCGCCATTTGCACGGCCACCAGCAGGGGGAAGGCAGCGAAGAACAAGGCCAGCTCGCGCGTCGGGACGTGGCGCGCGATCACGGTGCCGAGCGCGGTGCCGAGCAGAATGCCCGGCGTGATGGTGCGCACCAGATCCCAGCGCACGGCAGCGTGCTGGTCATGGGTGCGGACACTGGCGACAGCGGTGAACACGATGGCCGCCATAGCGGTGCCCAGCGCCAGATGCAATACCTGCGCCGGATCAAACCCCTGGGCTTGAAACAACAGCGACAGCACCGGCACCATGATCAAACCGCCGCCGATGCCCAGCAGCCCGGCAAAGAAGCCAGTGAACACACCGAGTGCTGCGTAGCTCAGCAGCCAGAGCAATTCAATTTGCCACATAGGTATTGACGAGATTTGGTAGGGCGGAAAAGCGTAGCGCCTTCCGCCGTATGTGCCAGCGGGCGAAGCATACGGCGGAAGGCGCTGCGCTTTTCCGCCCTAGTGTGCCCCGATCCAGAAAGTTGTCCATAGGTCTGATTTTCGGGCCTCTTCAACGATTCAAAAAAACCGTTCGGGCTGAGCCTGTCGAAGCCCATTCTGAAAAAAAATCACTCGCCACACCAGCCCCCTTCGATAGACTCAGGACAGGCTTCGACAAGCTCAGGGCGAACGGCAATGTTTGGCAGTGTCCTTATGCGGAATCGCGCAGCAATCTCTGAATGAACTGCCATTCCGCTTTGGTCACCGGCGTAATGGAAAGCCGGTTGCCGCGCGCCAGCAGGCGCATGTCGGCCAGCGTGGGGTGTTGACGGATTTCCGTCAGGCTGAGCAATTCGGTTTTTCGCGTGATCTGCACATCGACCTGCATCCAGCGTGGCTGTTCGGGCGTGGATTTTTCATCGAAGTATTTATTCTTGCGTTCGAACTGGGTGGGGTCGGGATAAGCCACACTGGCGACGCGCGCGAGGCCGGCCACGCCAGGCACGGCGCAACTGGAGTGATAGAACAGCACACCATCGCCGACGCGCATCTGATCGCGCATGAAATTGCGCGCCTGATAATTGCGCACACCATACCAGCCGATGGTTTGATCGGGCCTGCCCAGCACGTCGTCAATCGACACATCGCCGGGTTCGCTT
>Ga0209515_10009244_pt1 | contig 11271 bp, 15 predicted proteins | sample Subgroupgradi54m_FD_187454 | JGI IMG/M metagenome (GOLD analysis project Ga0209515, IMG submission 187454) | Subsurface groundwater microbial communities from S. Glens Falls, New York, USA - GMW60B uncontaminated upgradient, 5.4 m (SPAdes)... ...
AGCGAGCGAAATCACAAAGCGTAGCTTTGGGATTTCCGAGCGACTTGTCCCTCGAAGTCGGAGCGCAGAGGGGCGACGCGAGGCAACGAGCGCTTGTTTTCACCTCCGCGCGAAGTTACCGGAGGTTGAGCCTCCATATATACCGACGACGAACATTCGTTGTTCGTTAGGTTAGTTCAGGTTCGCTGTTCGGTTCCCATCAGGTAATTTCGTTGTTCGTAAGGTTCGTTCAGGTTCGCTGTTCGGTTCCTATGTTATGAAATGTGTCTTAAAAAAATTATCAATAACCATTTATTCATTATTAGTTATTAGTTTTTTGTTACCGATTCCGGTTTTTGCCGCGGATCCGCCGGTCGGGACATGCACATCGATGACCGGAACAATCGTGATATCAACAACGCGCACAACCCAAGCGGGATGCGCTTCTCCTGGCGTGTGGGCGCAACTGGGCACCTGCACCACGGGTGAAACCAAAGTGTCATCAATCCAATCAACATGCACACCTCCTGGTGTCTGGAGTCCCGAGTCCATGCTCACCGGCACCGTGAGTTCAGGAAGCACGATCGTTGGCTTTGGCAATCCCCTGTGCCCTGACCCCAAGACTCCTTGTGACATCCCCAGCATTGTCGGACGCTTGATCCGTGTCGTATTCGGCATTGTCGGCGCCCTTGCGCTCGTCATGTTTATCTATGCCGGATTCCTGTGGATGACCGGTGCTTCACGCGGTGAAAAAAAGGTGCAATATGCCAAAGAAGTGCTCGTGTGGACATCTCTCGGCCTTATCGTCATTTTCGGAAGCTACATGCTCGTGAACTTCATTATTGAAAGGATTGCGCAATAAAAAAGGTCTCTGCCCTCTCTCCCCCTTGGGGCAAGGGGGAGACGTAAAACTTGAGGGGGTTATGTGGACAACATAACTTTTCACAACATAACTCCCCTCGCCCCTCTTACCTTAAGAGGGGAAGGTTCGCCTCGCTATGAAACTTCTTCAAAAACGATACCTACACAAACTTATGGCTTATAGCTTATGGCTTATAGCTATTCTCTTTGCTCTACCGGCCTACGCCGCCCCGCCCCCTACCACTGCCCTTAAAAATCCGATCGGCACGCAACCGAATTGCGCAAACGGGGCATCGGCCCCGGGCGCGATTTGTGATCTTCCTTCACTAGCAGGAAGCGTTATTAAGGCGGGTTTGGGCATTGCCGGCGCCATTGCCCTTGCCATGTTTGTGTGGGGTGGATTTCTTTGGTTGACAGCGGCGGGCAATCCTACTAAAATAAAGGAGGGGAAAGATACCTTGATATGGGCGGTGATTGGTCTTGTGTTCATCTTTTCAAGCTATATCATTGCGAATTTCGTCATTGCCGGACTTACCGGTGGCTAGACCGACAGGCTCGCATGCGCGCGTAGATCCTTCGTTGCACTCAGGAAGACAGGCTTCTGTCATTCTGAACGAAGTGAAGAATCTCACATAACGACCACGCATCGTGTGATCCTTCGCTTCGCTCGAGGATGACACATTGGATCGTCCTGAATAGAGTGAAGAATCTCAATTATTATCCGGTTTCAAAAAAGGTCGAGCGGTTATTACTTCATAATCAATCAATTCTCTCTATGAAAATTAGCAAAAAACAGATCGTTGCGACAGCCATCACGGCGGGTGTATCGCTTCTCGTGATCGCACCGGCCGCACTTGCGGTCGGCAATTTGGATCTCGGTATCAATGAGGTGGGCAACACGATTGCGCTCGGCAATCGCGATATTCGTCAAACCGTTGCCTCAATTATCAATGTACTCATGGGTCTTTTGGGCATTGTCGCGGTCGTGATGATTTTGATGGGCGGCTTCAAGTGGATGACTGCCGGCGGTGAAGAAGAAAAAGTGGGCGAAGCAAAACAGTACATCATTCAAGGTATTGTCGGTCTCGTCATCATCTTGTCCGCATGGGCCATTGCCCGTTTCGTTCTTACGCAACTTCAAACAGCAACAACAGGCTAACCAAAAATTGGAGTCTCTCGATGAGGGACTCCAAGGACTGAACTTAATCGAGTTACTAGTTATTAGTCTTTAGTTTCTAGTAACTAGTCTCTAATAACTAGTTAATTGAGGATAGTCCTTGAAACCAAAAATGATTGTAGGTAACACATGCGACTGTCCCCCTCTTAGGATAAGAGGGGATTTAGGGGAGTTATGTTGTCAGCATAACCCCTCCTCGCCTCCACTTATCCTAAGGGGAGGTAACAGTCTCATTAAGATGTAGCGACCAATCACCATGTCCCTCTTCAAAAAAATCTCCATGCTTATAGCTTATACCTTACCGCTCATAGCACGGCCTGTTTTTGCGATTGAAACCGGCCTCAACAAAGCTGCCGAGAATGCGGGATTAAAAAAAGTGGGTGAGACGACATCGCCCACCGCGCTTGCCGACACCATCGGCAAACTCATCGGTGCGATTCTTGCGTTTGTGGGCATTCTTTTTTTGATTATGATGATTTATGGCGGCTTCAAGTGGATGACGAGTCGCGGAGATGCCACTGAAGCAAAAACTGCGAAAGGAATTCTCACGAATGCGGTAATCGGTCTTATCATCATTTCAGCGGCGTATTTGATCACCAACTTTATAGTAGATAAAATTTTAACCACTGCCGGAGTAACGTGATCTTATGATGTCATTGTATAAAAAAGGTGCGGCAATCGGTACCAGCATCGTTGTTTTTTTTACAACTTCATACGCTCGTGCCGCTGATAATTTGGGGGGGGCCGGCAATCTTTTGCAGAGAGCCGGCAACAGAGCATACGGCGTCTCGGCGGCACCGGAAAATCTTGCAGGACGCGTCGGACAACTGATCGGCATCGCGCTCAGCCTTTTCGGAACCATCTTTTTTGTCCTCATGATCTATGGCGGCTGGAAGTGGATGATGGCACGCGGCGATGCCACGGAATCTAAAAAAGCAAAAGAGATCCTTACCGACGCCGTGATCGGTCTCATTATTGTCATGGCGGCGTATCTCGTGAGTAACTTCGTGGTTGATAAAATCGGAGGCGCGGTAAATCCAACGGGGCCCATGACTCCTTAATCATACACCTTCTATGGATAATGGATTTCTTCAAAATGTTGGTGTTGGCGCAAATGTCACCACGACCAGAACACTTCCCGAGACCGTGGGCGGACTTATTAACGGTTTTCTTGGTTTATTGGGAATTATTTTTATTGTGCTTCTCATCTACGGAGGATTCAAGTACATGACTGCTCAAGGTGAATCAGACAATATCAAAACAGCGACCGGTATCATACGAGATGCTCTCATCGGACTCGTCATTATTCTTCTCGCGTGGTCAATCACGCTCTTTGTTACCAGCAAAATTGTAGGTGCCACATGATGACCGGCACCCTCACCTAAGCATTACATCCTCTCCCCTCAAGGGAGAGGATCGTCAAATCATTCCCTTCCCCCTCGGATGGGAGAGGGCACGAACTCACTGTTGCGTTAGAAACTTGAATCCATGCTTCCTTTATTTCACGGGATTGCTTCGCTCCGCTCGCAATGACACAAAAAAAATAAATAAAAAAGAACCGCGCATCACGAGATGCACGGTTTTTGGTTAGTCGAGATTGCCTGCCACCGCGTGGAGGTAACCGTTTTTGGCAACGATGCGATTCGGATTGACCCCGCGGTCAACCATTTCACCGGTAAGTTCAAGTGCCGGAACGGTGATGGTTTTGCCGTCGGCCGTTTGCGCTTCGACTTGAATCGGCGGGCCGTCGTAACAACGAACACGCCACTCATGAATGCCGGTGTGGTTCAGGATAACGTATCCACGCACACCAGGAGGCAAAAGCGTGATCGTTCGCCTCGTGTTCCCTTCGACCACATTCCACAAGAGCGGTTGTGAGCCCGGCGGAAATGGGTTTGGTCTGACAAACTCCACCTGCACGCCATCAATATCCACTCCAAGCCAGCATGCCGGTACATCAGTGAGCGTTCCAGGAACTTCCTGATGAAGGTAACTCTCGATCACAACCGATCGGATGCTTTGCCCCCAGCCGATTGGAGGCGTGTAGGCATAGCCGCTGTGTTGCGCCGGGTAGGCGGCAATGACTGCGCCGGCAGGGAGCACCGCCGGAAGCGCCACCACGTTCGGAGGGAGCGCCGGTGCGGCCGGTACGCCTTGTGTGGCGGCCGCCGAACTTTCGTTTGCCTTCGCGACACTCTGACGGAGTGTCGCGTTTTGGTACTCAAGCCCCGCGATGCGTTCCTCGAGTGCGGCCGTCCCGCACCCAAAAAGCAACGTGCAGAAAATCAAGTATCGCATGGTATCTCCTTTACTTCCCCACGTTGATTTCGTTGAGCTTCGTGCGGAATGTATTCACTTCATCCCGCAGTCTCGCAATCGCGGCAAGCGCGCCGGTGTTACCCGCGCACGCACCTTCGCCATCAGCGAGCACATCATCGGCATTTTTCACGGCCTCACCGAGATCATTTGCGGAAATCGGATCGGTCGCCAAGATGCCCTGAATATTCCGACGGACGTCGGTGTAATCGGCAACGATATCCGCTTCGACACAGGTGCTACTGGGCGATGCGCCATCATCTGCGCTGTCTCCACCACTCGAACCACCACGACTACCACCACCGCCTCCACCACCACCGGAATTCGGAAGTGGTGTATGCGATTGCATGATCGCGATCTGCATCGGTGCGGGCGGGGTCACCACCTGCGCCAACTGCTGACCGATCACCATCCCGCTCGCGGTGAACGCACCGTAAGGGACGCCCGCTTGTGCAAACGGATACGCCGTACCCGACATCATACCGACACCAGCACCGGCACCGTAGTACCACCCATAGGGGTAGTACGCGGGCGTACGGTCAATCAATCCAGCAGCGGCCGACGAAACATCAGCCCGCCCAGCTTCCTCCATGGTAGCACCCGACGACGGCGAAAAAACACCGAAGCCATTCGTGCTCTGACTCACCGTCCGTGTGCTTCCATCCGGAAGCGTCTGACGATGCGTAACATTGGTCGCGGTCGGACCAACGGCACACGCGGCAAACAAACCAAGCATTACACTCAAAACAACGTACTTCATGGGGTCTCCTTTCGAGAGCTGTTGTTGAACTTACATTAAGCCAAAAAGATCATTTACTACCCTTTATACCATATTTTAGAGGTTTTGTCAACACCCCCTCTTAATTTTCACCTTTCGTGATTCCACCACCCATAGTGCCACATTCCCCGATAGGAACCGAACAACGAATCTGAACGAACCTAACGAACAACGAACATTCGTTGTTCGCAAGGTTCGGGAAGGTTCGTTGTTCGGTTCCCATCACAAAAAATAAAAACTAGCTCGCGGGAGCTAGTCTAACGACGTGCTTGAACTGATTGACAGCGGTGCTTTTTGCACCACGCGATTGAGTAATCATGGACACCATGACGATACTCCACGGTTCCTGTTTTTTCTTTCCACTCCCAACGGCCATCATAGTATCCGCCCTTCTGGGAACCATAGTACCGATTCACCGCCCAGCGCCATGTGCCGTTTGACTTTGGATCGTGTTTATACTTCTTAAGTTCAACCGCAGTCGCCGCTACGGCATCAGCAAGCGTATGCGGATCAAACACACCATTACGATCAAAATCAACGGAAATATCGGTGTAGCGCCATGTCCCGGCCACACGCTCGACATGTTCGGCCGGCTCATGTTGCATGGGTCCCATGGCAAATGCATACGACGTATACACCTGATACGGATTGCACATCCGCTTACCTTTTTGCAAACCGTTTTTGTAACGCTGTGCGCAGAGTGCCACGAGCGCGCGCCAATGGGCAACGCACCGCTCTCTTTTTTGCGGATACTGTTTGAAACACTCGCCCTCCGGACGAATGAGGCTCCGCGCAAGAAACCAATCGCCACCCGCGGTGCGCCACCCGCCTGCAAGTTCACTGCTCTCCTTATTCCAAATCCCACGAAGCAATCCCTCGGGCACTCGGTACGTCGCGCTCACCGCCTGAAACACCTCGTCAGCGTTGGTAAAAACGCGAACTGCGGAAGAAGTGCGATGGCGACGCGCTTCACTCGAACCCACAAAACTACACACAAAGACCGCACTCAAAACAATCTGGTGTCGTCTCATTGAGCTGACTCCTTGTTGAAAGTGAATGAGCCAATCAAACCACTCTAACATAAAACAACCAAAATGTCAAATCCCAACCCTCTTGATGGGAACCGAACAACGAATCTGAACGAACCTAACGAACAACGAATGTTCGCTGTTCGAAAGGTTCGGGAAGGTTCGTTGTTCGGTTCCAATTAATAAAATAAAAGCCACCGTGATGATCACGGTGGCAGAGAAACTAAGGGCTGGGTGGCGTGGGAGGAACGCCGACCGGAGCCTGCGCATCCTCGGGTCCCAATTTCGCATCATCCGCAGAGGATACGGGGGTGACTCCACGAACCGCAAAGCGCTTGAGTGCCCGCTCACCTCTCGTGAACGACTTGTCCATGTCTTTGGCAAGTGAACGCAAGGCACGTTGCTTGCACTCTTCACTGTCCACGCCCGGCCCGATGGACTCAATCCCGCAACGCAACCACTCATCAAAGTGAGCGGTGCGCTCGTGAATCACTCCCGCCGTATTCGGCAAGAGAAACTTCACGACCAGCGCCACCGACGCGACCGGAATCGCAATCTTCCAGATCGCGTGCCAGAATGGCTTCGTGTCAAATGCATACTCCCGCGCAAGAGCACCCGCCAGAATGTAAAGCCCAGCAAGCGCCGGCATGAGCACGAGTGTTGTTGACCAGTACGGAAAAACGAGAAGCACCGCAATCACGAGCCATAGTGTCGTGTACGTCGCACGGCGCGCCGCACGCACCTCCTCATCGAACTTCGCAATCGGCAAAAGTGTGACTGCGCCGGCAAGCGGCGTGGCAAGACCGGCGGTCGAAAGCACACGCTTCACACCTCCCACGATCCACGTCGCGGCAGTTTCACTCACACTGTTCACGAGCGCCACAGCACGCGTCAGCACCCATGCGGTACTGAAAAACGTAACGAGCACGAGCCAGATCACCATACCACCCAAGAAAATGGGCAGTGGGGTGTTCAAGGTAATACCGATACCGATGAGCGCCGCCGCAATGCCGATCGCCCCAAGAGCAATGAAGACTGCGCGGCGCACATGCGGATACGCTTCGAGAGCGGCCGTTGCCGCGGCTTCCGCGGTCAACGCCGTCACTTCACCGACACCATCGAGAAACGCCGCAATCGCGGCCATGGCACGACCGAAACCGATCGTGCTCAAAAGTCCACCAAGCGCAAGAATTCCTTCAACGAAAATCATGGAGTACCTCCTTGCGCCTGTGGTGACCCCGTCGCCGGAGCCGGTTTCGATTTAAAAGCCACTTCGCGCAGAGCAATGGTTTCCTTGTACGTTCGCTCACTCTTTCCATACCAATGCAGACACCACAGACACACGCAGAGCGCCGCACACAAAGCACTCATGTTCGCCATGGTTGCACAATCAACTTCTTGCACAAACTTCCACGGCACACGCAAAGGGATGACTGACGCACTCTGCGAAACCGGAAGAATCGCTTTTGTCAATCCTCCGTACGCATAGTGCCAATCGTCCACGAGACGAAACAGGTATGCCGCCGCGATCCCAAATGCAAATACAAGAAGGAGAAGAAACTTCGGCCAGATTTTTCCGGCCACTGTCTTGACGCGTGCTCCTGTTTTCTTGGACCACGCCTTGAAACGCTCTCGTTTAGTCGTGGGTTGAGGCGTTGCCACTGTGTTCATACCACATCTCCCTTCAACTTCTTCCGACGTTCGACAAGTTTTTTACGGAGACTGCGAATCTTTTTGGTGTCCTTCTTGAGAGTGACTGTCGCTCGATCAATGCCCTTACGCAACTCATCGCGCGCCTTTTCGAATTTCTCCATCACCTTATCCTTGAGCTTGCCAACAGCGGCAAGCCGCAACGGAATCGGATGACGAAGAATCTCGCGCAATTCCGCAACCGAGGTGAGACGCTCTTCAAACTCATGGTTAACATATTTCTTTTGTTTCGAAGTCAAACCACTCATCCACGTCATGAGTTCGGCGTGCTCTTTCTTGGTAAGTTCTGCCATGATCTCGAGCGGCTTTTTCTTGCCGGTCGCCGCAGGTTTTTCAGCCTGTGCTTGCGCCACAAAAATCTTCATGCATGCACCATGCTCGTGAATGCCCTGCGCCTTTGCATGCGACCGCGGAATCTTCCGCAGTGCCGGATTCATTTTCTGAACCTTTTTCGGAGGCTTCCCCGGATGCCCGCCACCCACAGGGAGCGTTTCTTCAATCGTGGTCTGTGGCAGAAGTGCGCAACTTGGATGATGCGCGCTGTACGTTTCAGCGCCAGCGACACCTTGTTTCCAAACGATCACATCAGGATCCATAGGATTAGTACCTCCGTGCGATGGGTCTCCTCCGGATTTGCCGGTAAGACGCGCCGCGAGTTGGCGTACGGTTTCATCAATTCTCGTTTCCAAATCTTCGTCAGAAATATCTTCAGCCGTATGAGCAATCGCTTGACCCAGTTCACCGAGCGCTTCGTGTGTCAAACGTTGCATTTGATCGCCCATTTCTCCAGAAGGGAACCACGACCGCGGCGGTTTGAAAAGTCCGCTACTCGCCTTTGCAAAAGTGGCAACGGGTGCGCGGCCGAGTGTGCGAATGGCATATTTCAATCCATCACCCACAAAAGGCAACCACATGAGGAATGAGCCGGCATGATCACGAAGTGCTGATTCCACAAACGGCTTAAACATGTCAAGTGCAACATCAGCCGGACTACGTGGCCCTGCAATATGGGGCATAACGAAACCTCCTTCCGCACTTTAAGCGGATTATACGAGTTGTCAATGACCGATGTTCCTTTTTACCATATTTTGGAGGATTTGTCAACTCCCTCTCTTAATTTTCACCTTTCATGATATCACCACGCGCCACCTACATTCACCAATGGGAACCGAACAACGAATCCACTCGAACCATTACGAACAACGAATAGTACGGAGGCTCGGCCTCCGTACATGGCCGATTGTTCGCTGTTCGTAAGGTTCGGGAAGGTTCGCCGTTCGGTTCCAATCAAAAAAAATAAAAAGCAGTAACCAAGGTTGGTTACTGCGTATGCGATTTACGAAGCCGGAGTGGCCGGCGTTTCGGTGCTCGAAGTGGGAACGGAAGCAGAGGCATCGTCCTCGGACGCCGGTTGCGCAAAGGCATCAAGCATGGTGCTCAAGAATCCCCACACTCCCTTGGCGCACGACGCGATCTCGAGTGGCGAGAAGTGCTTGAACACCAGCTCATCCTTTTTCGCGCCTTTCCATGTCTCAAAAAGAATAGCAACAACCTTATCCTTCTTCGCATCATCAATGAGGGCAGGCGCAACGATGCTGACGAGTACGGCCCGTGCTTCAATGCGCTGTTCAACAGAAAACGACTCAAGATGATCGAGAACAACCGTCAAAATCGCGGCGCGCAACTTGTTCGCACCTTCGGTGGATTCCTGTGTCCACGAACCGCCGGCAAGCCACGCAAGCACGCGGTCGTAGGGAAAACCTGCCTGCACTTCGGGTGTCACGGCACTTGCGTACCGTTCCTCGGTGAGACGTCCCTTCTTCTTCCCGAGATCATACACCGGGGCAAGTTCTTCGGGTGTGCTTTCGTTCACCAATTCCGGATCCACGTGCCTCAAAAGCTTGACACGCGCTTCGATCGGAAGCGTACCAAGCTGTGCGGCTTCATCGCCAAAAAGCGCCAACTGCCCTTCGAGCTTCAAGGATGCATGCGGATTCGTGCGCGCGGCGTGAACCAACTTCTGTGTCAACTCATTCAATTTCTTCGACATTCGTTCCTCCTTTATGGTTCGTTTGTTTCTTCCTCATCAGTAGTGGCGGGAAGTAGTGTGGCCAATTCTTCATCGAGTTCCATAATATCCAGTTGTCCGGGTGTCGGCGGGGGTTGCACCCCAAAACCACGCGCGGGATCTTCATGCACACCAATCGCATCAAATACCAAATCGAGAAATGTCCAACATTGATCAGCGCTCATACATTTTATGAGTACCGATGGGGGAAAGCGTTGGGTGACGAATCGTTCAGGATCTTCCAGAGGAGGCGATTGAAACATCGCAATGATGCAGGTCGTGAGCCATGTGATTGGCACTCGTACCAACGTTTCGGTGGTGAGACCGATTCGATACAGGGTGTGGATCGGATTTCCCAGTCCACCCATGGATACTTGTATCTTTGGCAATGACTCAAGCGACCACTCGACGAGTGACTCAAGTGTGGTGCGCGCCGATTCACCTTCCTTCTTCCACCATTCATCTTGCGAAAACCATTCGCGGGTCAATGTCCACGACAACTCATTTGCGTGAAACCACACGGGAACCGCCGCCGCATAATGCTTTTCCTTGATTTTTCCACGAGCACGCGCCCACGTATAGAACTTGACAAGTCCCCATCGTTTTTTGGGTATTTCTTTGGTAACCTCCTCGGACCAATCGCCCACGAGGGTACCGACCGGTTCATCAAAAAGATGACGCCTCTGCGCAGGGAGCAAATACAGAATAATTTGCATCGGATCAGAGTTTTTTTTTGCAAAAAGATCAAACAGACTTTTCACCGAAAGATACTGCCGCGCCCGTTCCACGAGCCCGGCCTTGAACACTTCAAGTTCCATGGCCGTACTCCTTGGCAAGGGTGTTTGTGCGTAAAACAGCACGCATCCATTGAGACTATCACAGGAGGCGCCACCTGTCAAGCGCGGTTTTTTCACCGTTCACGAGAGATGAGTATCAGAAGACCTCCCAAGCGCCCTCGTATTAAAGAAGATACTCTCGGGGTCCTGCCACTGCGGAATCGCACAAAAGATTTTGTTTAAGTATTACAACAAAACTTTTGCACGAATCCTCCGTGTCACCCCTCGAGTTGCGCTCTCTGGGGAGGGCGCTCCCGTTCCGGTCTTCTTTCCAATCTCTCGTGAAGGTTCACTCATGGATTTTCTTAAGGAATGCGACCTAAGCAGTGAAGCAAACAGGTCGCGCTCTTTTTATGAAGCGGGTTCGCTCATGGTTCACGAGAGATGAGTATCAGAAGACCTCCCAAGCGCCCTCGTATTAAAGAAGATACTCTCGGGGTCCTGCCACTGCGGAATCGCACAAAAGATTTTGTTTAAGTATTACAACAAAACTTTTGCACGATTCCTCCGCGTCCCAC
>Ga0209515_10009248_pt1 | contig 11267 bp, 9 predicted proteins | sample Subgroupgradi54m_FD_187454 | JGI IMG/M metagenome (GOLD analysis project Ga0209515, IMG submission 187454) | Subsurface groundwater microbial communities from S. Glens Falls, New York, USA - GMW60B uncontaminated upgradient, 5.4 m (SPAdes)... ...
CGGGGGCGGCTCGTTCGTGTCCGGGCTGGCCTTCGCCGACGCCACGCGCCTGGTGGCCGCGCTGCAGGGCTCGGCCAACGTGGCCCTCATCGACTCGAGCAACGGCGCCGAGCTGGGTCGGCTGTCCTTCAGCAACGACGACACGCCCTACGACGTCGTCGTCGACGTCGCGCACCACGAGGCCTTCGTGTCGCTGTGGGGCGGCTCGGCGGTCGCGGTCATCGACGTGGCCACGGCAACGCCGACGCTGATCACGCGCGTGGCGGTGGGCAAGAATCCTTCCGCCATGCTGCTCGTGCCCGAGGCGGCGCCGACCAAGCTGCTGGTCGCGTCCACCGACTCCGACCGCATCGACATCATCGACCTGGCCACGCACACACGGGTCGACTCGTTCTCGACCGCGCCCGCGGTCGACGCGCCGCGCGGCTCGTCGCCCAACCACCTGGCCGTGTCGCCCGACGGCGCGCGCCTCTACGTCGCCAACGCGGGCGAGAACTGCATCGACGTGTTCTCCACCGCCGACTTCAGCCGGCTGGGACGGCTGCCGACCGCGTGGTACCCGACCGCGGTGGCCGTCGGCGCCGACGGCGCGCTCTACGTCGCCAACGCCAAGGGCCTGGGCGGCGGGCCGACCACCGGCACGGGCATCGACTACGGCATCATGAAGGGCACGCTGTCCATCATCCCGGCGCCGTCGCAGGCCGACCTGAGCGCGGGCACGACCCAGGTGGAGGCCAACAACCTGCGCATGCACGAGGTCGGCGCGCGCGTCGAGTGTCCCGCCGCGCCCGCGGAGTGCCGCTTCCCGCTGCCGCCCAAGGCGGGCCTGCCCACGCCCATCAAGCACGTGGTCCTGATCGTGCGCGAGAACAAGACCTACGACGCCACCCTGGGCGACCTGGGCACCGACGCCGACGGCGATCCCAGCCTGGTGCTGTTCGGTGAGCAGTACACGCCCAATCTGCATGCGCTGGCGCGCGCCTTCACCGTGGGCGACAACTTCTACGCCAATGCCGAGGCGTCGATCCAGGGTCACGCCTCGACCACCGGCGCACACGTCAACGACTTCACCGAGAAGGCCTGGCTGTCGACCTGGGGCCGGCACCAGCGCGACGTGGGCAACTTCGCCAAGCGCATCTCCACGCCCGAGGAAGGCACCTACTTCCAGCACATGGCGCGCGCGGGCGTGAAGTACGTCGACTTCGGCGAGGTCGTCGGCCTGGGCGGCGGGCTCGACACCGACGCGCCGGTGGCCGCCGACCTGCAGTGGCCGGGTGGCATCATCTTCAGCACCGGCGTGCGCGAGCGCCTCAAGGCGGAGTACTTCAAGGAGGTGGTCGGCTACGGCGACCTGCCCCAGTTCATCTACATGGTGCTGCCCAACAACCACACCGAGGGGCTGACCCCGGGCAAGTGGACGCCCGAGTTCATGGTCGCCGACAACGACGAGGCTACCGGCATGGTGGTCGAGGCGCTGGCGAAGTCGCCCTACTGGAGCAGCACCGTCGTCTTCATCATCGAGGACGACCCGCAGGACGGCGCCGACCACGTCGAGGTGCATCGCTCCACGCTGGTGGTGGCGTCACCCTGGGTGAAGCGGCACTACACCAGCAAGGTGCACTACGACAACGCCAGCCTGTGGGCCACCATCGAGCTGCTCCTCGGCCTGCCGCCGCGCTCGCAGGTGACCGCTGACGCGGCGCCCATGTTCGACATCTTCGCGTCGGAGCCGGATCTCGCGCCCTACGACCACCTGCCGTCGACCGTGCCGGAAGCATTCAACAAGGCGGGCATGAAGCCGCGCCTGGAGGAGATGTCGCTGCGCATGGACTTCTCCACCGTGGACAACGCGCCTGGCCTGGGTCGCGTGCTGTGGGAGCACATGAAGGGCGTGCCCGCACCGTGGGCGAGCATGCCGCTGCCGCTGCGCTACGAGGACGAGGTGGAGATTCCGCTGCCGTTCGTGAGGGCCGCGGCCGGGGCGGGAGCCGGGGCCGCGCGCAGCGACGACGACGACGACGACGACGACTAGCCGAAAAACCCTCGCCGCCACACGGGCTTGCGAGGCCACCGTGTCGCCACCGTGTCGCGACCATGTCGCGTAGGTCGAAACGCCTGGCAGCGCGTTACAAGCTGCCATGCTGGTCTGGCTGGCGACCTTCGTGCTGCTGCTGCGCGTTGTCGTCGTCGGGCTGCCGCTCGCCACCGCCTTCGTCGTCGTCACCGCGCTCACGGCCGGAACCATCGAGCACGAGCACTGGCGCGTGCTCCTGGGCCTGGCCGTCTGCGTCGGCATGCCACTCGTGGTTCGCTGGCGCCTCGCGGCATTCGTGCAGCAGCGCCGCGGCGAGGGCAAGTACACGCCGCCGAGCGTCGCGTTCTTCGTGGCCCTGGGCAACATCGTGATCACCTGCGCGCTCGTGCTCGGCTTCGCCGACGACGTCGGCCGCGCGCTGCGCCGGCATGGCGACTGGTTCGTGGGCGAGCGCAACGGCGCGGTCGCGCGCCGGGTGCGCGCCAGCGTGGGCTTCGCCGCGATGTACCTCGAATCGTTCGATCCGCTGCCCGAGCTCGCGCCGGTGGTGCTGTCGTTACCGCCGCCGCCGCCACCCCGGCCGGGCGAGCCACCACCGCCCGCGCTGCCGGTGGTCGCGCTCTGGTTCCACCCGCTCGCCGGCCCGGAGCGCGCCCTGCCCGGCTACGCCATCCGTCGCTTCGGCGCCCGGCGTGACGTGATCCGTCCGCCCGAGTGCGAGCTCGGCCACTGCGGCGTCGACATCGGCTCGACCATCGGCGAGCCGGTGTTCGCGGTCTTCGACGGCGTCGTCGACCGGGTGCAGCGCAACCCCGACGCTGACCCGATCTCGGGCATCTTCGTCATCATCAGCCACAAGCAGGGCAGCGTCCGCTCGCGCTACATCCACCTCGACAGCGTGCGCGAGGACCTCGCGCCGGGAGCCACGGTCCACGGCGGCGAGATGATCGGTCGGCTGGGGCGCACCGGCGTGCACAACTCGGGTCCCCATCTGCATTTCGGATTGTCGGTGCGGCAAGGCGGGCGGGAGCGCTTCATCGATCCCGAGCCGTACCTGCGGACGTGGCAGCTGGTCGAGCCGGGAGAGCGCCGGTTCGTGGCGCGGCGCTAGCGCTTGCACGTCTCCGACTGCGACTGCATCCAGTCCTTGCCCATCTGCATCTCGAGCTTCCACGACATCTGCTTGTCGGTGTCGCCCTTCATGAAGGTCATGCGCATGGGCATCTTGCCCATGGGGCCGCCCGCGTCGCCCATGAAGACGATGGACTTGCCCTCGGCGTCCCAGCCCGTGGCCGTCAGGTTGATGTACCCGCCCCAGTCGTCGACGCCGGTGAAGAGGTAGCTCTTGCCGCTCGCGTTCCAGCCCATGAAGCCCTTGCCGGTGAACTTCATGGGCGGCTTCTTCGCGGTCTGCTTGTACTCGATGGCGAGCCACAGCTTGTTCAGGTCCCACTTGCCCTTGAAGGTCGACTTGTAGGCCACGTCCGCGCCCGACGCCGGGTCCTTCATGGTGCCGTCACAGTTCCAGCTCTGCGCCAGCAGCCCGAGCGCGGCGTGCTCCGGGCCCGGCTTGGGTGGCTCGGTCGGCATCGCCGGCTGAGGCGGCGGCGGCGGCTCCGGCGCCTTCATGACCTTGGCCTCGTTGCCCTTGGGCGGCTGCGGCACCGGCGCCGCCATGTCCTTCTTCTTGGCCTCGTCGGCCGCTGCCACCGAGATCGCAACCACCGACAACACCAGGACCAGTCCGAGCTTGCGCATGGGTTCCCCTCCAGAGGTGATGTTGGATGTACGACCGCACTTTACGTCAGTTCCACCGTCCTGCGTCGCGCCGCCGACGCGCCGCGTCCGCCACTTCCTTGCGCACCACCGTCTTGCCCACCGGCGCAAGCGCGATCATGGCCAGCTTGAGGTGCTGCACCGCGAAGGGAATGCCGATGATGGTCACGGCGTTCAGCACCGCCGAGGTCACGTGGCCGATGGCCAGCCAGACGCCGGCGAGGAGAAACCACACCAGGTTGGCCACGAAGCCCAGCCCACCCGTGCCGATGTCGTCCTCGCCCGTCACCAGCTTGCGGCTCACCGCCTCCTTGCCGAAGGGAAAGAAGGAGAAGCTGCCGATGACGAAGCAGGAGCGCGCCCACGGGATGCCGATGATCGACACCACCATGATGAGGCCGGCCAGCCACCAGCCCAGACCCATGACCACGCCGCCGAGGACGAACCACAACAGATTCAGCAACGCTCGCATGAGCGAAAGGTACGACGTTTTGTCGTAATCTCCAGGACGAGGCTCATGCCCCCGTCGCAGCGCGCACCCAGGATTGCCGTCCTCATCCCCTGCTACAACGAAGAAGTGGCCATCGCCGCGACCGTGGCCGGCTTCCGCGCCGCGCTGCCCGAGGCGACCATCTACGTCTACGACAACAACTCGAAGGACGCGACCAGCGAGCGCGCCCGCGAGGCCGGCGCCGTGGTGCGACGCGAGCCGCTGCAGGGCAAGGGCAACGTGGTCCGGCGCATGTTCTCTGACATCGACGCCGACGTGTACCTGATGACCGACGGTGACACGACCTACGACGCGAGCGCGGCGCGGCGCATGGTCGACCTCCTGGTCGCCGACAACCTCGACATGGTGGTGGGCAAGCGCATCCACACCGACCAGGCCGCGTACCGCGCCGGGCACGTGCTGGGCAACCGCATGCTGACCGGCTTCCTGGCCCGGCTGTTCGGCCAGCGCTTCACCGACATCCTGTCGGGCTACCGCGCGTTCTCGCGCCGCTTCGTCAAGTCATTCCCCGCCCTGTCGTCGGGCTTCGAGACCGAGACCGAGCTGACCGTGCACGCGCTCACGCTCAACCTGCCCATCGCCGAGGTCGACACCGCCTACCACGCGCGCCCCGAGGGCTCGCAGAGCAAGCTCAACACCTATCGCGACGGCATCCGCATCCTGCGCGTCATGCTGGCGCTGTGGAAGAACGAGCGGCCCATGGCCTTCTTCGGCCTGGCCGCGTCGCTCATGGCCCTGCTGTCCATCGTGCTGTCGATCCCGATCTTCATCACCTACGTCGAGACCGGCCTGGTGCCGCGCTTCCCCACCGCGATCCTGTCGGCGTCGATCATGGTGCTGTCGTTCCTGAGCGTCACCTGCGGCCTGGTGCTCGACACGGTCACGCGCGGCCGGCGCGAGATGAAGCGGCTCGCCTACCTGCAGGTGCCGGCGCCGCGCGAGGCACTGGCACGGGCAGCCTCAGCCGATGACGATCTCGGCCAGCACGCCGAAGTGGTCGGAAGGCCAGACCCCGCGCGCGTCGGGCGCGTCTAGCACCACGCGCGCCGCGGTCACCCGGCCGATGCCGCCGCGCTGCTCGGGCGACACGAACAGGTAGTCGATCCGGCGATCGCGCCACAGCTGGGCCAGCCAGTCGGTCGACGGGTTGCGGCTGGCCCAGGTCCAGCCGGGCGTGCCCGGATGCGCACGCGCGAACGCGTCCTGCCAGGTGCCGCGCCGGCCCTCGAGCGTGTGCCAGCCGACCATGAAGCGGATCTCGTCGGTCTCGGGCGCGGCGTTGAAGTCGCCGCCGATCACCTGCACCACGTTCGCGCCGCCCGCGCCCGCGGCGTAGGCGCGCGCCGCCGCGTCCACGCCCACGACCTGCTTCTCGCGCGCGGGCCCGTCGCCAAGGCGGTAGTGCAGGTGCGTCGTGTGGACCACGAGCGGCGTGCCGCGCACGTCGACGTGCGCCGACAGCAGCACGCGCCGGTCCAGGTGACGCGCCTCGGGCAGCTCGGCCACGTGCGCGCCGGTCACCGGGTGGGGCGAGAGCACGGCCAGGCCTTCCTCGCCCGCGCCGCTGCCCGGGCCCCAGGTGCCGGCCGGGCCCACCGTCGCGGCGCCGAACGACGCGTGCCAGGTCGGGCCCAGCCGCCCGGCCAGCGCCTCGGCGGTGAGCGGCAGGCCGGTGCCGCGCCTGACCTCCTGGGCCAGGACGACGTCGGGCGAGAGTGCGTCGAGGCCGGCCGCGCACGCGTCGAGGCGGGCCTCGAGCGGCGCATGGTCGCCCCACAGGTTGATGGTCACGACTCGGGCGACGTTCATGCGGCCCGAGCCTAACCCGGCGTCACGCTCCCCGGTACACGCAGCGCGCGTCGCAGGTCTCGGCCACGGTGATCGCCACCAGCATGGGCAGCGCGGGGCGCAGCACCTGCCACAGCCAGCGGGCCAGGATCTCCGAGGTCGGATTCTCCAGCCCCTCGATCTCGTTCAGGAAGTAGTGGTCGAGGCGCTGCCGCACCGGCTCCACGATGGCATCCACGTCACCGAAATCGATGAGGAAGCCGGTCTGCTCGTCGACCTCGCCGACCAGCATGACCTCGAAGCGGAAGCTGTGCCCGTGCAGGCGGTGACACTTGTGCTCGGCCGGCAAGCGCGGCAGGCGGTGAGCGGCCTCGAAACGATACTCACGGTGAAGCTCGATCTGCATGGCGCCTCGCGCTATAGCACATGGTCCCTTGGCCGTGTCGTCCGCTCCTTCGTCGTCGTCGATCTGGAAGCAGCTCAGCGAGCCCTACCGCGGGCTCGACCGGCGCATCTGGTACATCGCGGCCACCCGCTGCGTCAACACCATGGGCTTCTCCATCGTCATGCCCTTCATGGCCATGTGGATGGTCAAGCAGCGCGGTGTGCTGGCCGCGCGCGTGGGCATCATCTACATGATCGCAGGCTTCGTCGCCGCGGCCAGTCAGGGCCTGGCGGGCGAGCTGTCCGACCGTTTCGGCCGGCGCCGCATCATGGTCGCCGCGCTCAGCCTGCGCGCGCTCAACATGGTCGCCATGGGCGTGGCCGTGCGCGCCAGCGCCACCATCCATACCCTGGGCGCGCTCATCGTCCTGAACGGCGTGCTGCGCGCCATGTTCGAGCCGGCGGCGGGCGCGGCGGTGACCGACCTGGCGCCCGAGGGCCAGCGGGTGGCCGCGTTCGGGCTGCAGCGCATCGGCATCAACCTGGCCTGGTCGTTCGGGCCCATGCTGGGCGGCGCCTTCGCGACCTACGATTTCGGCGCCCTGTTCTTCTTCGCCGCGCCCACGCTGCTCGCGGCCGCGGTGGTCGCCTCGCGCATCCCCGACCTGCCGCGCCGGCGCATGACCGACCCGGCCCTGCGCGTCCAGCGCGGCGAGCGCCTGGGCGTGGGCGCGCTCGTCGATGCGCTGCGCGACAACCCGCCCTTCTTCATCTGTCTCGTGCTGGTCTTCTGCGGCTCCATGCTGACCACGCAGCTCTTCGCCACGCTGACCACCTACCTGGGCGCCGAGCTGCGCTATGCCACGGGCAAGATCGGCCTGGTCTACACCATCAACGGCATCCTGGTGGTGCTGCTGCAGGTGCCCGCGGTGACGCTCATCCGGCGCGGCGGCGCACGCGTGGCCCTGGTGGTCGGCCCGGCCATGTACACCATCGCGTACCTGCTCATCGGCTCGAGCGACGCGTTCTGGTGGATCTCGGCGTGCGTGGCCTTCCTGACCTTCGGCGAGGTGATCTTCTCGCCCGCGCTCTCCGACCTGGCGGTCTACCTCGGCGATCCCAAGCGCTACGGGCGTTCGTTCGGGCTGTTCGGCTTCATGCAGACCCTGGGCATCTCGCTCGGGCCGCTGCTGGGCGGGACGATCTTCGATCACCTGCGCCACCGCCATCAGGCCATGTGGGCGGTGCTGGCAGGCCTCATGGCCTGCGTGACCGTGGCGTACGCGGCGTTCGGAAGGCGTTACGCGGTGCGGGTGCTGTGACCGGCGATCCGCCGCTCGGCGTCTGCGATTTCCCTCTGCGTCCGCACCATCGCCAGTTCATGCGTGGAATCAGCTGTCATCCAAATCGCGGCTGTGCTCCGCGGATGTGTTCCCGAGTGTTCACTGGTGCTTGGCCTGTCACGTACTGATGTGTTTCACGGTCGGAAGCTTTGGCTCCCGCAGCCGCGACTCGCGTATGGCTTCTCGTACGTTCACGAAAGGCCAACCACTCATGTCTCGATTGCGAAAAAGGCATCCGCTCCGTTCAGCGACTCTCATCTGCGCGCTACTCGCCCTTCCGAGCGCTTGCGCTCTCGACGCCGCGCCCGAGAACCTCGGCGAGGAGAGCGCCGCTTCTACGATTCCTGCGGGATCGACCGAGATCACTCCCAGCCTCGGACGGGGCTGGGACAGTGCCAAGCAGAAGGTTCTCTCGCAGTGTATAGAGAGCCCTATTCCCAGGCTCGTGGGCGGTCAAACCGGCACTGCCTTGGTCGATAGCGCCATCGACTCCAGGACGGCGCTCACTGCTCTAGGCTTCGACCTCGATGCCAAAGCTCACTATGGCCTCGCCTCTGGCAGCATCGCAGCAAGCTTTGCCCAGTCACTCCAGAGTGACGATTTCAGCAAGACGTTCATCTATCGCTCCGAGTACGTTCTGAAGAGTGCTCAGCTCGACCCAAACCACATTGAGCTGACCCAGCTCGGTAGAAACGCGATTGCACTCCAAACCTGGGCGCAGTCGTGCGGCGACGAAGTGGTCACTCAGGTCGACAACGGCGCCCGCTTCTTCCTGCAATTCAGGATGGACTTCAAGAACCGCGAGAGCAAACAGGAGGCCGACTTCATGTTTCGTGCCTCGTCCTCCATTGGCAGCGTCAAGGGCGCCATCAGCACGAATAGGGAGTTCTTCGCGAAGACCGCGAGTCTACACATCAAGGTTTATCAATATGGCGGCAATCCGGCGCTCATCACTGGCATCTTCAGTGACATCCCGGGCGCCCATGCCGATGATCCCGCACAGAACACCATCAAGGCGGCGATGGACTGCAGTTTCGTGAACCTCGAGGCATGCGACACATTCATTGGCAGGGCCGTTGCGTACGGGACCAGCCTCGAGCCGCTCGTGCTGCCCAGCGGTGCGCGCGTAGACAGCTTCCCGGTGCAGTTACAGTCGGCCAGCGTGCAGAGCGGGCCGTCGCCGACGAGGTACGTCACGGAGTCCTGGACCGCGTTGGCGATTCAGCCGCAGGCTCCCATGATCGTAACGGGGGCGCTGAACGGAGCGCGCCAGCGTCTGACGCAGACCTTCGACAAAAATGGCAGGATTTACCGCCGGCTCTTGACGCTCCGGGACAGCGGCTTTCTGACCGAACTCGAGTTCGCGGACGTGAGCCACTTCATCGACACGATGGGACCTAACGAGACCAAGATCCTCGGCGTGGTCGCGACTTGCTACGACCGCATCGTCCAGCGCGAGCTTCCCGACGTCGACCCCATGTCGGACCCGCACTTCACCCAATCAGTCGCCAACTGCGTCGGGGCGGTCAATGGTCTTGAGTCGGGTGATGACAGGCTCCAGATTCCGCCCGAGGAGGTCCTCAACTCCTACGGCAAAGAGAAGTTCCTGCTCAAGAAGTGGGAGGAGCTGGGCGGTGGCGGCGGCTTCCTCGGCTACCCTCTCGAGCCGGTGAAGGACGGACCGCAGGGCGGTATCTACCGCCGGTACAACGGCGGAATCATCTTCTGGCAATCGACCACGGGAGCCCGGGTCGTCGAGGATCCAATCCGTGATGCGCTGACCGACGATCTCATCCAGGCGATGAAGTATCCCACCGGTCCGGCACAGACCGCGTCGGATGGCACGGTAACGCAGATGTTCCAGGGCGGCTATGTGCAGTACAAGCCGTCCACGGGCGCCATCCCGATGCTGACCGTCTTCGCGCAGAAGTACAACAACATCGGCGGCGCGGGTGTCTTCGGAGATCCAGTCAGTGGCGTGTTGCCCGGCTCGCCCGATAGGAACCCTGAGCGGCCGGGTGGCCTGATCCAGCGCTATCAGAGGGGCGTGCTGTACCTCACGCCCGATGTCGGCGTCTTCACGATGGAGACTGACAACTTCAACAAGCTACAGTCCCTGCCGATTGCGAAGCAGAAGCAACTGGGTCATCCGATCGCCGACAGCGGAACGCCAGGAATCCACAAGCGCTCGAAACTAGAGCGCGGCGTGCTCATTCTTAAAAAGGACACGCATGATTCGTACTACATGACCAAGGAGCTCGGCGACGTGTGGGAACAGAGGAGGCCTGGGTTCGCACCGCTTGGCGATTCGCAGGCAGTCGCAGGTGGAGATTTCGTCAGGTTCCAGGACGGGCTGATCATGTCCAAGCCGAACCTCGGGACTTTTTTCGTGATCAATGTACCGCCTGTGGTCGCGACGATCGGGGACTACTACACTCAAATTTCAGGCATCACCAAGTGCGGCTTCCCCCTAGAGAATGTCCACAATAATGGGGACAGGAAAAGCCAACTATTTGAAAGAGGACGCATCGACGTGGACATGATTTGCCCTCTCCATGGAAACGACCATTGCATTACGGACACCTGCCACCCGTAATCACGCCAGGGGCTTTCCCTCCTTTGGCACTCGCAACGACGCGCGCCCATCCGCTATCTATCGCTCGCTGCCTAGGCGACATTCCTACGATTTCTTGATCACGATTCGCCCCGGCATCGTTCGCGTCGCCGACTGGCCTCTACACTACGCCTACTTGTAGATTCGGCACGGCGCATCGACCTTCACGATGACGTTCTTGCCCGAGCCAACCTCGCGTTGCACGTTCTCGATGAACTGCCTGCGTTTGTCGGGCGGCAGCTCGGTCAACTTGAAGCATACGTTGGCCTCGCCTTCGAGCCCCAGCATGGTGGTGATGCGCTCGGGTGGAGGCTGGATCGCGTTGACCAGCACATCGAGGCGTGCGGCTGCCTTCTCGTCGGTGCCATGCGGGTCGCCGCCGGTACCGAACTCGATGACGAGCGCATATGGCTCGGTGGAGAGCTGCAGGCGTGGGATGGTGCCAGCGTCCGGCGCGGGTAGCGCGGTCGGAACCGGCCGGATCGGCGGCGGAGGAGGGTCGCTTGTAACGGTCGTGCGGGTCTCGGGTGAGCAAGCCGCGAGAAGCACCAGCACAAGGGATCGAGCAGTCGATGAAGTCGTCATGGTGAACATGTAGACGCGATCGCGGCGCTGATGTTCTACCGACGACACGTCGTCGGTACGATCCGACACTCGGGAACACTGCGTCACATCGGACGGCAGGCGCGCTGACATGGCGATCTCTCCTCCGCATCGGCAATGGCTGTCATTCCTGGCTTTCTCTTTCGTGCGCGTTGGCCATCGCTGGCTTCGCAGTTGCAACGGCGGGCGCCAGGAGGAATCGAGATGACCATT
>Ga0209515_10009249_pt1 | contig 11265 bp, 14 predicted proteins | sample Subgroupgradi54m_FD_187454 | JGI IMG/M metagenome (GOLD analysis project Ga0209515, IMG submission 187454) | Subsurface groundwater microbial communities from S. Glens Falls, New York, USA - GMW60B uncontaminated upgradient, 5.4 m (SPAdes)... ...
CCCGATCGGCGGCCATGGGGGCGGGGAGTAGTTTGGCGCAGAAAGGAGCTGCCGAGAATATGCTAGCCGGCGCTCTCAAGAGCGTATTTGCTATTGCTGAAGCTTATCCGGAGCTGAAAGCCAATCAGAATTTTTTAGCTCTACAAAATGAGCTTTCAGACACAGAAAATAAAATTCAGGCGGCCCGTCGGTTTTACAATACCAATGTTCGCGACTTGAATACAAAAATTGAATCTTTCCCTTCGAATGTTTTGGCCAATATGTTTCACTTTTCAAAAATGGAATTCTTTGATCTTCCAGATAATGATGTTGCCCAAAATCCAGTGGAAGTAAAATTCTAAATGACGAATTTATATACCGAGCAATCAAAAAATGTAACCAAGACCTGGATTCTGATGAGCTTGTTTTTTGTTTTGGTCATCGGACTGGGCTGGTTTTTTAGTCTTTATTACGGCAATCCGAATATTCTATATTTCTTTGTTATTTTCAGCATTCTGATGAATATTTTTTCTTACTGGTTTTCGGACAAAATTGTTCTTAAATTAGCCGGGGCTCAACCAGCCAAAAGGGAAGACAATTTTGTTTTATGGACGAGTGTTGAAAATTTGGCGATTACCGCCGGACTGCCCATGCCGAAAATTTATATTATCAACGATCCTGCGCCCAACGCTTTTGCCACTGGACGGGATAAAGAGCATGCGGTGGTGGCGGTGACAACGGGACTTCTGGCAATTTTGGACAAAAATGAGTTAGAAGGTGTCATCGCCCACGAACTTTCCCACATCGGCAATCGGGACATGCTGCTCTCCACAGTTGTCGTAGTGCTAGTGGGTTTTATTAGCATTGTGGCGGATATTTTTAGGCGGAATTTATTTTTTGGTAGTTTTAGTAGGGGAAGAAATAGTAACGACAGAGAGGGAGGCAATATCTTGATGATACTCGGAATTATTTTATCAATCTTAGCGCCGATTTTTGCCGTTCTGATTCAATTGGCAATTTCTCGCAAGCGGGAATTTTTAGCCGATGCCTCCGGAGCTCTGCTCACTCGTTATCCGGAAGGATTAGCCAACGCCTTACGAAAAATTTCCCAATATAGCAAACCAATGATGCATCAATCCAGCGCGATTGCCCATCTTTACATTGCCGATCCTAAAGGCTCTACTTTGAGTAAAAAAATTACCGGCTTTTTTGCAACTCATCCACCAATATCCAAGCGAATTCAGGCTTTGATAGGGAAGTAAAATTGGAGTATAATAACAAAATATGAATATTAAAGACGTTGAAAACTTGGCCAAACTGGCCAGAATTGAACTTTCGGAAGAGGAAAAAAAGGAATTACTGTCTGATATGGAAAGCATTTTAGGCTATGTGAAGCAAATTGAAGAGGTGAAAGTGGATGTTCAACCCTCAGGGTTGAACAGTGACTATAATGTCTGGCGAGAAGATATATTAGAACCACGTGAATTCTCTCCGGAACTTATCTCGGGGCAATTTCCGGAGGCAAAAGACGGATTTTTAAAAGTGAAAAAGATTCTATAAAAAAGATGATTGATTTAAAAAATCTGACAATAGCAACGGCCAGAAAAAAGCTTGACGCCAAAGAATTTTCCGCGGTGGATTTAGCGCAAGCTTATTTAGATGAAATTAAAAAGAAGAATGGAGAATTAAATGCGTATCTAGAAGTTTTTGATGATGTTTTGGATCAGGCAAAAAATGCTGACCAAATGATTGCCCGAGGAGAGTCCTATCCGCTGCTCGGTATTCCTTTGGCCATTAAGGATGTTATTTTAATCCAGGGCAAAAAAGTCAGCGCCGCCTCAAAAATTTTGGAAAATTATATTGCTTCTTACGATGCCACAGTGATAGCTAAATTAAAAAAACAGGGTGCAGTATTCTTGGGGAGAGCTAATACCGACGAATTTGCGATGGGAAGTTCTACTGAAAATTCTGCTTACATTATAACCAAAAATCCACACGACACATCTCGCGTGGCTGGAGGGTCTTCGGGGGGGCCGGTCGCAGCTGTTGCAGCCGATCTTGCACTAGGTGCTCTTGGTTCTGATACGGGTGGATCGGTGCGATTACCAGCAAGCTTTTGTGGAATAGTTGGGCTTAAACCAACCTACGGCAAGGTATCTCGTTATGGTCTGATTTCTTTGGGTTCGTCTCTTGACTGCATCGGTCCGATTGCGAAAAATATAGAGGATACATCAATATTGTTTAATGCAATTTATGGTCACGATGTTTTAGATAGTACGAGTATTAATGACACCACTTACGAGCAAATTATAGTAAAAAAAGATCTGACTATCGGTGTGCCGTGGTCATTGGTAAACGGAGAGGGTATTAATCCAGAAGTGAAGGAAAATTTCACGCAATCTGTCAAGAAATTAGAAAAACTTGGTTGTAACATCAAAGATATATCTTTAAAAAATATTGATCTTGCTTTAGCTGTCTACTACATCATTATGCCCGCTGAAGCATCGACCAACTTGGCTCGTTTTGATGGAGTAAGGTATGGGCTGCATGTTGATGGTAAAAATTTGCTGGAAGATTATTTATTAACTAAAAGACAAGGTTTTGGCAAAGAAACACGCCGGAGAATTCTTCTCGGCACTTATGTGCTTTCGCACGGATATTATGATGCATATTATGGAAAAGCGCAGATGGTTCGCAGTGCGTTGAAAAAAGAATTTGCCCGGGCTTTTAAGGAAGTAGATATTATTGCCACGCCGACTGCGCCGTTCGTTGCCTGGAAAATAGGGGAGAAGAGCGATCCGCTTTCCGTTTATCTAGCGGATATTTTCACCGTTACCGCCAATATCGTCGGTGTGCCGGCTATTTCTTTACCCTCGGGTTGGACAGAAGTAGAGGGCAAAAAATTGCCGTTGGGAATTCAGTTCATGACGCCGCATGGGGCCGAGGAATTGCTTTTTGAAGTTGGTAAGAAATTTGAAGCAATTACAGATAGAGTTTTAGACTCTAGATAGAGGCTAAAACTCTATCTGTAAAGATCAGTCTTTTTATCATGCTATAATTAAATTATGGGCCCGTCACAACAACTAAGTCAAGATAATCTTCTGAAAGACACGGTTCTCGGTTCCAACTATTTCAATCCGGATTATTTATTCAATCAAGGTCTGGCGTTTTTTCGCGGTCTTTATGATTTCATCACTGGCAATGGTTCTGGAATAGTGTCGGTCTATCATAATATTCTTATCATCCTGTCAATATTTTTTCTGACTGTTATTTCTTACGCCACCGTTCGCTTATTTGAAATTAGGGCTAAAGAGCGCAAGCATTTAGAACATGAGATTGATGAATATGCGCATCGTCAAGCCGAAAGAGAAAAAAAATTGCAGGCCGGGGAGGCGGTATCAAAAAACGAACGCTGGTTGAAAACTCTAAGCTATCTTTTTTCACAGCACGCCAGTGACTGGAAGTTGGCAATTATTGAGGCTGACTCAATGCTGGAAAGTCTGATGGATCAACTGGGTTTTAAAGGTGAGACTTTTGGAGACAAACTAAAATCGACGGATCAAGAGAAATTCAAAGGTCTGACTTCAGCCTGGGAAGTGCACACCATTCGAAACAGAATAGCTCACGAGGGAACATCCTTTGAACTCTCCCAGCGCGAAGCCAAAAGAGCCATCGCTCTTTACGAGCAAATTTTCCGGCAATACGGATACATTTAAATCACCACCCCTAGCCCCTCCTCCACAAGGAGGGGAGGAATTCATAGAAGACTCTCTCTTCAAATCCTCTCCTTGTGAAGGAGAGGGGAAATTTATTGTTGCGGGGACTGGTAACGCTCCAGTTCCTTCAGGTTATGAGCCTGACGAGGTACTTTTCCTCCACCCCGCTGTGTATTTGAATCTTATAGCAAAAATTGAATTTTTGCAAATTTTCTGTTATATTTCTCCTATTGTCGGGGTAGCTCAGTTGGTAGAGCGGAGGAATCATAACCCTCAGGTCGTGGGTTCAATCCCCACCCCCGACACAAAAGTTCAAACTCTTTGAAATCGGACGATTTTATGTATAATGAAAACATGCGACCGTAGCTCAACTGGTTAGAGCAATCGTTTGTCAGGCGATAGGTTGGCGGTTCAAATCCGCTCGGTCGCGCCGCGTAAAATGGTTTGTTTACAAACCATCACGCGGCTTCGCCATAAAATGGTGAAGACGAGTGAATAAAAACACCATTTGGTGTTTTTATTTTATGCGTGTCGCGTGAGCTTTGGCTTTTACGCGACAAGAGATATAATTAAGTTTATGTACTACACATATCTCTTAGAAAACCAAAATGATAAAGGTTGGTATATAGGTTATTCTTCGAATTTAAGGAAAAGATTAACACAACATCAATCTGGTCATGGTGGTCAAACTACAAAGAACAAGCAAAGCTGGCAATTAATTTATTATGAAGCATATTTAAACAAAAAAGATGCAGAAGGTAGAGAAAGGTTCCTAAAAAGTGGTTCAGGTAGAAAATATCTAAAAAAACAGTTAAATAATTACTTAAGTTAATTCACGGGTGTAGCGGACTTGAACTGCGTTATTTGTATTTATTCAAACAGAACTTTTACCATCTGAGCTGGCTCCGTTCTTAAAGACCTTTTACCTTCGTTTTTCTTACCTTCGAAAAATTCATGTTCAGTAATTAGATGCCAGATGAGACCAGGACCTTTTACATATTCGCCTGTCTTTTTGTTTGTTACTTTGAAGTCGATTGAAGAATATTGGCAAGGTGCGTTATGAAATTCACATGTCTTAAATGGACAGTTTTGGTATCCCATATGTCCTTGAGCTTCAATTATGTGATTACCAATATCGATTGGAGTCCTTGAAACACTTTCCAGTTCTCGACCCTTCATCTTTTCAAATGCGGCATCTAAGATTTCTTTTAGTTTCATACCAACCTCATTAGGTGTTTTGCCAAGCCTCTCAAGCTCTTGAGCGTCTTCTGCAATAACCGCTTCAAGTTGCTCACCCCATCCAAGAAACCCCTGCTGAGAGTCGCCACTTGGATAAAAATTTACTACATCAGTTGCTGTTCTCGGCCTCCAATAAATTTCCATTATATTTCTACGAGCAGCGGATTTTTTTATTTTTAACCAAGCAGCCGTCTCTTCTTTGTTTTCCTCGGGGTCTGTATCGAGATACCGAGTAATTTCTGTTCTATATTTGTCAGTTAAGACAACTCCCTTAATCCCAAGGATTTCATCAAGGGTTGATTGGAGTATTGCGTCTTCGTATTTCGCTGGGCTACCCATTCTTTCATTCATAATTACTTCAATACTATCATTATTATCGTAAATTTGGTATGCAAATATAACCATTATGATTACGAATTGCAGTTCCCACTTCGTTGACTAGTCCGCGCTAGCGAATGAAGTGGGAACTGGTATAATAAATACAGAGTAGCCAGAGTTGGTATTTTGTAGCTTCGGCTATAAACAGGGGTCGTGAATTAAGTCCGTCATCCGCCTTGTGCGGTGGATTTGTCTGAAAGGACAGAAGGTAGCGGTGAAAAGCGATAACTGGCTTACGGGTATATCAAGAGTGCTACTCTAACAAAGAACTTCCATTTTGGGAGTTTTTTGTTTTTAGCAGATTATGATAAACTCTATTTATTGTGAAAATACTAAAGACAATTAGAGACAAAGATTTGGGTCTACCATTTGAAGACCCAGAAGCTTATAAACAAGAGCGTAAGGCGGCTCGGGCAATAGTGTTTGATAAAGATAATAATGTGGCACTTCTTCACGCTACGAATAAAAGTTATCACAAACTCCCAGGTGGAGGTGTTGAAAAAGGTGAAGATATTATTGAAGCCCTAAACAGAGAAGCAATGGAGGAGATAGGGTGTGAGATTGATAATATAAAAGAACTGGGGATAGTTGAGGAGTATAGAAATAAATTCTCACTGCATCAACTTTCTTATTGCTTTATTGCGAACCTAAAAGGAGAAAAAGGAACTCCGCATCTTGAAGCTGATGAAATAGAGGATGGTTTTGAGACAGTTTGGCTAAACATAGACGAAGCAATCAAGATAATAGAAAACGAAAAAGATTTGGAACACTATGAGGGTAATTTTATTACTATGCGTGATTTAATACTTCTCAGAGAAGCTAAGAAAATTATATGAACATCAACGATACAGCCAAAACAATAGTTTGCTATGGCGATTCAAATACTTGGGGTCGTGTTCCTAAAGCTGGGCGTTATCCTAGAAGTGTAAGGTGGACTGGTATTTTACAAAAATTACTTGGTAATAGCTATGAAGTAGTAAGCGAAGGAGTTGGAGGGAGGACGTTGGTAGCTTTAGACCCAGAAAATCCTTGGAGGTCTGGCATTACGCATCTGAAATCAATTTTAAGAAACAACTTGCCAATTGATTTAATGCTAATAATGCTTGGGACTAACGATGTTAAGGATAAATTTAATCTAGAGGCAGAAGATATTGCAAAACACCTACAACAAACAATTGATTTAATACGAACAGAGGACATAAAGAATATCTTAATTATATGTCCGCCTGATTTTGTTATACCTGAAAGTGGCATTCCAGACCCAAGATTTACAGGCGGTGCAGACAAAATGAAGAAACTACAAAAGCTCTATAAAGAGGTTGCAGATAAAAATGGATGCGACTTTATAGATGCTGGGCAATATATTACTTCAAGCACAATAGATGGTTTTCACCTTGAACCCGAAGCTCACAAAAAACTTGCCGAAGTGCTGAGAGATGAAATCCTTAAAATGGAAATATAATGCCAAACATTACCTTTGTTGATGAAAATGATAATGTGATAGGAGCAGGAACTGGAAAAGAAGCCAGAGAAAAAGGTATATATCACCGAATCTCAAGGATTTTTTTATTTAATTCCAAAGGAGAGTTGTTGATACAAAAAAGGTCAGACAACTCTACTACTTTACCTGGTAGATATGACCAATCTGCGGCTGGCCACGTTGACGAGGGGGAAGATTACTTAACTGCCGCCAAAAGAGAGTTAGAGGAAGAAGTCGGAGTAAAAGGTATTGAACTTACCGAAAAAGGAAAGTTTTTTACAGATGAAAAAGACCAACCAGGTAAAATAGTAAAACGTTTTAATATGATTTATACAGCAACTTATGATGGTGAGGCAAAACCAAGCCCTGAAGAAGTATCCAAAGTGCGTTGGATAGACCCTAAAGAACTCAGTAAGTGGATGGAAGAAAAGCCAAATGATTTCACGGAAGGATTTATAGAAAACTTTAAGAATTTACTTAATTCAAAATAATTTATGAAATTCTATTTATCATCATACGAATTGGGTAATGAAACAGAGAAATTAAAAAAGCTCGTTCCGAAAGGAAGGATTGGCTATATACCAAACGCCCGCGACTTTACTGGTGCTGACCCAGAAAGGAGAGAAAAACGAAACAAGAACGATATGCAATCGCTTCGGGAACTTGGTCTTGAAGTTGAGATGGTTAATTTGGGTGATTACTTTGGAAAGCAACTAGAATTAAAAAAGAAACTTGAAGAACTCGGAGCTATTTTCATAAGTGGTGGTAATGTCTTTGTGCTGCGACAAGCAATGAAGTTGAGCGGACTGGATGAGATTTTGAAAGAATTTATTGATACAAATTTTCTATATGCTGGATATAGTGCGGCAGGATGTGTTCTTGCATCAGACCTTAAGGGAATGGAACTTGTTGACCCACTTGATACCCCATACGAAGAACAGAAAGAAGTTTTGTGGGATGGACTAGGGTTTGTTGATTTTCGTTTTATGCCACATTGGGACTCTAATCACCCCGAATCAGCAGATATTGATAAAGAGATTGCTTACTGTAAAGAAAATAACATTCCCTATAAAGCTATTAGAGATGGTGAAGTTATTATAATTGAGTAAAAATTATGGACAGAATACTCATAATTGGAATAAACGGTGCTGGCAAATCCACCTTTGCTAATGAGTTAGGCAAAAAGCTCAACAGGGATGTTATACATATGGATAGTGTTTATTACAAATCTGGTTGGGAGGTAGCTCACAAAACTAGGGATGAATGGAAACAAAAAGTCAGAGATTTAGTTTCTCAAGAAAAGTGGATTATTGACGGACACTACAACAGCACTTTGAATATAAGAATGCCAAGAGCAGATACTATAATTTTCTTCAACTTCAACAAACTTTTATGTCTTTATAGAATATGCAAAAGAGCTATGGGTAAAGCCCAGCCATTTGATAAGCCAGAAGGGAACTTTAATAAATTATCTTTCAACTTAATCAAGAAACTTATTATTTTTCCAAAAAAGAAGATATTGGATATGCTTGAACAATACAAAGATACCAAGAAGGTATTTATAGTTCATAATGATAAGGAGGTAGAAGAATTATTATAGATTATCCGAAAGAGTATACCGACTTCAAGAAAGAGTAGTTTGTTTTTCTCGTAGGTTTGGTATATAAATATAACCATTATGGTTGCGAATAGCAGTTCCCACTTCGTTCACTAGTCCGCGCATCAAGATTATTTCTTTAAAATAGTTCCGAAGAAGTTGTTGCTCTTGTTTTGGAGGTCTTTTAGAAACAGGTTTTCTTGGTTGGTTTTTGTCCCAGTTCCGACTTTAGTCGGGGTTGTTTTTTCCGGCTGGTAGTTATTTACCCGCACACTAAAATTATTAGTGTGCGGGTGTATTTTCCAGCTTCCCACTGCATTCTGCACATTGCCCAAGAGCAACTTTGAGAATGATTGAAAAATGTTTTTTACTTGCTCTAAGAGGGAAGTTGTCCCATTTATTAAGTAGGGAATAACAGTGTTATAAATTTTCAGCAAAATATTCCCGATATTGCTCATCACACTAGTTACCTGATTCAAAAGATTGGTTGAATTATTTGCCAGACTGTCTAAGACATTCGCAGTCATTCCGGGGGCAACCGGACGCCAGGTGGTACGAACGCAATAATATGTATCTTGGCAATCAAATTTTATCCATCCTCCATCCGGTCCGCTGGCCCAAGCCCAACCGTTAAATTCGCCGGTCTGGGGGTCAATAAAAACTTTTTGTCCAGTGACCGCAAAATTTATAAAGCCGGATGTCTCGCTCCACGCATTTCCGGTCAGCAATCCAGTGGCCGCATCGGCAAAATACACATTTCCTTTATCGGAATTAAAATTAATCCAGCCGAGCTTGCCTCCCCAAGCCATGCCGCTGATGCCCTCAACGGTGTCTACAACAATCTGCTGGTCCGGCGGACCCAGCTTAAAATCAATCAACCCGGGTAATGGATTGCCACAAGTCACATCTTTGCAAATTTTTACCACATTCTGGGCCGAACTATCCAAATAGCCGGTGGACGCTCTCGCAACATTAGCAAAAGCCAACAACAAAACAAGTAAAGCGAAAGCCAAATTTTCAATTTTTAATTTTGCAATTTTCATTGATAATTATTCATTATAACATTGTGCCTTAATTATAAATTGAAAATTGTTAAATTGTAAATTATTCATATCATGCTTATCTTATCATAAAAAACTACAGTGTGGAAGGGGGGGGGGTGAATTACCACCTCCCTCCGATCCAGGTCGGAGGACTCCTCAGAGACACACAAAGTTTTCGTGTTTACTTCTCCGGCAAAAAGTTTCAGCACCCCATTCCCTACAGGAACAGTACACCTTTTGGATACTTTGCTTAGCAAGCTTGCAAAGATATCTCAAAAAGTCTTGCGCTTGGGTCCCTATCCCAAGCTCACCCCGCATCCGCCAGCCAGGTGGCAACTTTGGCGAAAATATTCTTGAAGAATTTGTCGGCCGAAATCATCTCAATAAAGACATTATCTGCTTATCAAACGTCACTATGGGCAAATGCAAAGTTTTAGACAAATTCACCAATGTTGCATCAGTAAAAGAGATTTTCTTGCCAAGAATTTTAAAAAATTCAACATCACTTGGCATATTCAATTTCCATACACTATTTTATCTATATTTTTGGAAAGATTTTTGCCGATACCTTTTCTCTTGAAAATGTGTTTTTTGGCACGCTCAAAAAAGGTGCTTTTGTTGACAGGTTTAAGTTTCGGAAAGATGATAAATTGTTTTGTTTCTGTGTTCATGTTTTAAGCATAGCAGATACATAAAATAAAGCAATTTTATGGTGCTGGGGCAGGAGTAGGAGTGGGAGCTGGAGTTTCCGCAGGCGCGGGAGTCACGGGTGCTGGAGTTGTATCAGTGGGAGCCGGCGCAGGGGCAGCATCACCATCTCCCCCAGCACCAGTTCCAGAAGAACTGGTGCTGGGGACTCCTCCTACACTAGGAGGAGAGGAAGCGGGTAGTGTCCCGACATTATTTATAACACTGGCCCCCGTTTGACCGGAGAGTAGTGTGTCAAGCTGACTTCTGGTATAACAAGAGGTGCCATTTATATCTTTCAAACAAATTTGATCAAGCGTTGCCTTCTTTGCAAAGAAATCTCCAATCCCATTCCCCGCATCCGAGAGCCAGGTGGCGACTTTGGCAAAAATATTCTTGAAGAATTTGTCGGCGAAAGAACCGGCAGTCGGTGAAGGTATAGCGATATCTTCCACTTTCAAATTCAACTCCTTAATGGCATTGACTAGGATGAAGGACAGGGCATGGCCTTGGTATGTTTTGTAGTCGTTGACTTCCACTCCGCCGATCTTGCCCATGCGGGTTTCAATCATGTAAGGGGCCACCGGTTCTAGTTCCTGGGCAATAATACCAATGTGAGTGTTAGTGTCGTCGTAGCCTGGACCGCCCAGGCCATTGTATTTGTAGGTTACCGGTCTGATTTTGAGAATCGTATCCAAGCCGTCGGTAAAGTTATTTACATCCGTCTTGATTCTGGCATCGGAAGAGATAGTCCAGGTGTTGGTGGTTGGCTTGGCCGCCGAGTCAGTGGATATTTCTAATTTGTAGACTGGATTCGTCGTCCCGATGCCGACGTTGCCAGCGTTTAGAATAATCATACGAGTGACGCCAGCGTTTTGAAAAAATAAGCCCGCACCATTTGGTTTAAGGATTGACCAGGTAGAATCGGCGTCCGTAATATCTAGTCCAACATTTGTGTTAAAAGAAGTCGTACTGACTCTGATGGTTGCTGCACCAGAACCACCGCTCGCCTCTAATTTTGTCGCTGGCGCCGTCGTCCCGATGCCGACGTTGCCATCCTTATCAATTCTCATACGCTCGGCAAACACCCCGTTGTTGGGATTGGTGGAAAGCGCAAGATATCCGCCATAATTGCCATCAGCTCCC
>Ga0209515_10009251_pt1 | contig 11261 bp, 7 predicted proteins | sample Subgroupgradi54m_FD_187454 | JGI IMG/M metagenome (GOLD analysis project Ga0209515, IMG submission 187454) | Subsurface groundwater microbial communities from S. Glens Falls, New York, USA - GMW60B uncontaminated upgradient, 5.4 m (SPAdes)... ...
CGCGGGAAAAAGTGAAGCTCATCGTGCTTGCGGGCGTTTTTCTCCAAAAAGAAGACAGCCGGGTGGATATTCTCATTGTGGGGGACGAGCTCAAAAAGAAAAGCATTGAGAACGGCTTGCGCGCCATCGAGGCGGAAGTCGGGAAAGAGCTTTCGTACGCGCTTTTTGATACGGCTGATTTTATTTATCGGATGAATGTGTACGATAAATTCGCCAGAGATATTCTTGATTTTCCGCACGAGAAAATATACGACAAGATAGGGATTTTTTAGATGCAACCTTCAAAAAAAGTACGGATAGGATTGCTCGTTTTTTTCGGTGTCGCCGTCATTTTCATAGTGTCCTCTGGACATTTTTTTGAAAGAAAAACAGAAGCGGAAATTGTTTTTGCTCATACAACTGTCCGCGCGGAGGTGGCGGATACCGAATCTTCGCGAATTCGCGGACTCTCCGGGCGCGCCCCGCTTCCGGACGGCGCGGGGATGTGGTTTGACTTCGACGCTTCCGGAACCCCGGGCATTTGGATGAAAGAAATGAATTTTCCACTTGATATTTTGTGGTTTGACGAGGGGCTTCATGTCGTCTTCGTGAAAGAAAACGCCTTGCCGGAGTCTTATCCGGAAGTTTTTTCGCCGCCTTCGCAATTTTCTCCGGCGCGGTACGTTCTCGAAGTCCCGGCGGGATTTGTAAAAAAATATGGAGTTTCTCTCGGGGAAAATGTTTCTCTTCAAAAAAAGGGTCTTGTTCCGTGATGATTTTTTGTGATATAGTTAACACCAATGAAAACATCAAACACATCAATAAACACTCTTGCCATTTTGCGAAAAATAATTCTTGTGAGTATTTTTACCGTACCGTTTTTGGCGTTTCTTGTTCCCGCTTCGTTATTTTTTCCGTTTATCGCCGGCAAGAACTTTGCGTTTCGGATGCTAGTTGACGTCATGTTTTTTTTATGGATCCCGCTCGCATATTATCATGCCGAGTACCGCCCGAAATTTTCGTGGGTCATGGTTGCGCTCACATCTTTTGTGGCGATAGTGTTTATCGCCGATATTTTCGGGGCGAATCCGTACCGAAGTTTTTGGTCCAACTACGAGCGCATGGAAGGATTCGTCGGGCTCATTCATCTTTTCGGGTATTTCATTGTGACGGGTTCCGTTCTTTCGACGGAAAAACTCTGGACAAGATTTTTTCACACCGTCATTCTCACGAGCGTGTTCATGATTTTTTACGGACTGCTTCAGCTTGGCGGGACGGTCACCATCAACCAAAGCAGCACGCGCCTTGACGGCACGTTTGGAAATGCCTCCTACCTTGCCGTGTACATGCTTTTTAGCGTCTTCTTTACCGCCCTTCTTTTGGCGCGGCATCGCGGGGAAACCTTCGTGAAATGGATATACGGTGCCATTATGTTCTTTCAGGTTATGATACTGTATTATACACAGTCGCGAGGTGTTCTTCTCGGACTTGCCGTTGGTGTCGCGGTTTCTTCGGTTTTGGTGCTTTTGTTTAACAAGAAAAATCGCGCCATTCGCAATCTGGCGCTCGGCATCCTCGGCGCGCTTATCCTCACGGTTTCGTCCATTGCCATTTATCGAGATTCGGCATTCGTGAAAAAAAGCGAAACGTTAAGTCGCATCGCATCGCTTTCTCCTTCTGCGGCGATTCATAATCCGCGCTTCATGGTGTGGAATATGGCAGCTGACGGCTTCAAGGAACGCCCCATTCTCGGCTGGGGACAAGAAAATTTCAATCTTGTATTCAACAAATACTATGATCCGAAAATGTGGCAGCAAGAGCAATGGTTTGACCGCGCGCACAATATCTTTTTTGACTGGCTTATTGCGGGCGGAATATTGGCGCTCTTAGGGTATCTCTCGCTCTTTTTGGCGGCATTCGCATTGATTTGGAAAAACGAAGGTTTGAACACAGTGGCGGGAGAAACGCGGTTTACCAGATTCATCAATGGGTTCAAAATGTCCCTCAAAAGTTATTTTTCGGGAGAAAGAGCGCAAAAAGCGGTGGAGGCGAGCATTTTGTCCGGTCTTTTGGTCGCTTATCTCATCAACAACATTTTTGTTTTTGACAACCTCTTCAGCTACATACTCTTTTTCTCGCTTTTGGCGTACTTGCATCATCTTCATGCCGTCGCCCGTCCGGCTGAAAAACAGACCCTCGCAAAAGAACTCCCGCTTGCTTTTATCGCCGTACCCGCCTCACTTATTTTTATCGCGGTGATGTATTTTATGAATCTGAAGCCCTTGTTTGCCGGTCAAGCGCTCATTGTCGGCATCCAAACGCATGCAAACGCTTTCACAAAAGAGAATCTTCAATCGCTGAAAGACTCGGTCGGTTACGGCACCTTCGGAAATTCCGAAGCGCGCGAGCAAATCGTGCAAACCGCCATGCAGATAAAGGATTCTCCGATTGATAAAAAACTGAAACAAGAGACATTTGATTTCGCCAGAGAACAAATTCTTGAACAGATACAAGACACTCCGGGCGATGCGCGGTATGAAATGTTTGCCGGAATGCTTTTTTTCCGATACGGGATGAACGGCGAAGCCATCGCTCACTTTGAACAAGCGCACCGCGACTCCCCGAAAAAACAAAAGCTTGCTTTCAGCCTCGTTCTCGCCTACATCAATGCCAAGAATTTTGACAAGGCATACATTCTCGCGAAAGAGGCATACGAGTCTGACCCCTTGTTTGGTGATGCGGCAAAGTTTTACGCCATCGCGGCGATGTATAAGGGAGACGAGAAATTCGCCGACGACCTTCTTGCAAAAACATTCGGAACGCCTCTCTATTATGACGACATGCTCATGAACGTTTATATTCAACTCAAAAATTTTGATAAGGTGGCGGCAGTATTGCAGAAAAAACTTTCGGACGGCGGAGACGACCCGCAAATGCGCCTGCGCCTCGCCGCCGCCTATCTTGAAGCGGGAAAAAACGCCGAATCACTCGTCGAAATACAAAAGATTATTGACACACACCCCGATTTCAAAGCACAGGGAGAATCTTACATAAACCAAATCCGCGCAGGCAAAAAGCCGTAATTCTCGACTCCTTCCTTCAGGAAACGCCATGATTATCATGGCGTTTTCTCATCCATCTGTATTCGCTTGACTTACATGGTTCTTTGTATATAATAGGCAATACGTTCGTTGAAATAGTCTCTTCAGAGAGTTTTTGGGGAGACCACATATAAATACGTGCAACAACATAAAATTGTAAGTCACCAAAAACAAAAGGAAAGAGATTTTCTTTTGTTTCACTCTTGTTTATTTTCAAGCGAACGAGCGAAGTGAGAGTTTACTCTTACTTCCGAGTGAGCGAAGAAAATATGAGAACTTTAGCTTTCGGGCTAAAGTTGCTCATACTTTTTTTAGAGTTTGATCCTAGCTCAGGATGAACGCTGGCGACGTGGATAAGGCATGCAAGTCGAATGGCCTAATAGCAATATTGGGAACCATGGCGGACGAGGTAGTAACGCGTAGGAACGAACCCGGGAGTCAGGGATAATCCGTCGAAAGGCGGGATAATACTTGATAGTCTCTTTGGAGTAAAAATTTATTGCTCCCGGATCGGCCTGCGTAGTATCAGCTAGTTGGTAAGGTAATGGCTTACCAAGGCTATGACGCTTAGGGGAGCTGAGAGGCTGACCCCCACCGATGGAACTGAGATACGGTCCATACACCTACGGGTGGCCGCAGTCGAGAATCTTCCACAATGGACGAAAGTCTGATGGAGCGACGTCGCGTGACTGATGAAGGGCTTCGGTCTGTAAAGGTCTTTTATGAGGGAGAAAGTTATTGATATTACCTCATGAATAAGGGGTTGCTAAACTCGTGCCAGCAGCAGCGGTAATACGAGTACCCCGAGCGTTATCCGGAATTATTGGGCGTAAAGGATGCGTAGGCGGTCATGTTAGTCTTTTGTCAAATCTCTCGGCTTAACCGGGAACCCGCAAAAGAAACGGCATGACTTGACGATGCGAGAGGTGTGCGGAACTCATGGTGTAGGGGTGAAATCCGTTGATATCATGGGGAACACCAAAAGCGAAGGCAGCACACTGGCGTATTCGTGACGCTGAGGCATGAAAGCGTGGGTATCGAATGGGATTAGATACCCCAGTAGTCCACGCCCTAAACGATGATCTCTAGCTTTTCGGAGTATCGACCCTCTGGGAGGCACAGCTAACGCGTTAAGAGATCCGCCTGGGGAGTACGGCCGCAAGGCTAAAACTCAAAGGAATAGACGGGGACTTGCACAAGCGGTGGATCATGTGGTTTAATTCGTCGATAAACGAAAAACCTCACCAGGGCTTGAAGCTCACACGAAGACTGGAAGAAACTTCAGTCGTCCGCAAGGACGGGTGGGCAGGTGCTGCATGGTCGTCGTCAGTTCGTGGTTTGAATTGTTCCCTTAAGTGGGGTAACGAACGCAACCCTCATTGCTTGTTAGAAATGTCAAGCGAGACCGCCCAGCCCGATGCGCACGAAGTGCGCAGAATAAAGATTTAGGATTTAAGATTTAAGAATACGGACGTTTTGTCGTCGGTTCATAAATCATAAATCATAAATCATAAATCTGCGTTCGCTTCGCGAACGTCGGGCTGGGAGGAAGGCGGGGATGACGCCAGATCAGCATGGCCCTTTGATGCCCTGGGCTACACACGTGATACAATGGCCGTTACAACGGGTCGCGACGGGGAAACCCTGAGCTAATCCTAAAAAGACGGCCCCAGTTCGGATTGAGGTCTGCAACTCGACCTCATGAAGTCGGAATCGCTAGTAATCGCAGGTCAGCTATACTGCGGTGAATACGTTCTCAAGTCTTGTACTCACCGCCCGTCACGTCAAGGGAGCCGGGAGTACCCGAAGATCCTACATTGTAGGATTTAAGGTAAGTTCGGTAACAGGGACGAAGTCGTAACAAGGCACGGCTAGCGGAAGCTGGTCGTGGATCAATTTCATTTAAATGCGATCACCTCGGTCTCTTCGGAGACCGAATGTGTGATTCGAAATGGCGATCTATCACCTTAGGTGAACAGTGGCTATGGTTCTGAGCCATTAACTCGAACCCGCTTTGCTATTAGCGAAAAAATAACAGAAAGTCTTTGGTTTTTACCGAAGCAAGTGAACAAAGAGTGAAACAAAAGAAAGTTGCTTTCTCTTGCAGTTTAGTATTGTTGCGTATTTACAAAAAAGCTCCGATTTTTAACCGGAGCTTTTTTGTCTAGTTTTTCTTGTGCCGCCTCATCTATACCAACATAAAAAGATAGTGGAAACTGTAGCATACTGCGTGCGCGCACATGGAATCGAACCAATGACCTCTGTCTTACAAACACAAGAGAGGGGTAAAATAAGAGCTTGCTCTTATTTTACCTGAACGCCGTGTTTGTATGCTCTGCATATAATTACTAGCGAGAGACAAAATAATAATGGCTTTATTCTACTGTCGTCCGTGCGCGCACTTGGAATCGAACCAAGGACCTCTGTCTTATAATTACTAGTGAGAGACAAAATAATAATGGCTTTATTCTACTGTCGTCCGTGCGCGCACTTGGAATCGAACCAAGGACCTCTGTCTTATCAGGACAGCGTTCTACCCCTGAACTATGCGCGCACGCGCGACACTAAATTGTAAAAGCCATTCTTATTTTTCACGAGCGACGTAATTATATGAGCAACGGCTCATATCATGACAGCGTTCTAGCCCGAAACTTGCGCGCTTTTTTGTGTTGTGTGGTTAATTAAACCCCCTATCTCCCCCTTTAAAAAGGGGGAGAGGACGAACGACGGCGTGCCTCTCCCCCCTCTCTTCAGAGGGGAGGACTGAGGTGGGGTGTTGTTACACAATTACTCCGATAATATACCAAAAAAACGAGAAAACTGCAATTTTTTATTGACGGGTGTTTTCTTCTCTTTTGTCGCCACTTTTGTTACAATATCGGTATTATCAGTAGTTCTAAAACGTATGAATGAAAAAAAGAAGGTTCTTGTTGTTGATGACGAGGCGGCTCTCAGGCGCGTGTTGGCTGATACATTGAAGGCGGAAGATGAATTTGAGGTGCTCGAAGCGGCTGACGGCGAAGCGGCATTTTTGTCCATTAAAGAGCATCACCCCGACCTTGTTCTGCTTGATATCTCCATGCCGAAGATGGACGGACTCGTCGTTGTGCAAAAACTCAAAGAGGAGAACGCCCTTGGAAATACAAAAATAATGTTTCTCACCAACTCAAGCGACATTTCGCAGGTTGCCTCCGCCATGTCGTCCGGAACATTCGATTATTTGGTTAAGGCGGATTGGGACATGAAAGATGTGATTGCGAAAGTAAAAGAGAAACTAGCGTAGCTCGTCTTACGCGGAAATTTTGAGAAATTGTGGAAATAGTCGGGTTCTAAAAATTTCAAATTTCTAATTCCCAATTCCCAATAAAATGCCCAATGTTTGAGTATTAAGACAGTGGTTATTTTTGGACATTTGGATTTTTGTTGGAAATTAGATATTGGGAATTAGAAATTATAGAAAAAAATTGTAAAGATTGAGTAAAGTATTTTTTATGCCCGCTCTCTATGTCATAGCCACACCCATCGGAAACCTCGAAGATATCACGCTTCGGGCGATTCGCGTGCTTGGCGAAGCGGACGCGATTTTGTGCGAGGACACGCGTGTGACGGCGAGACTTCTGCAAAAATATGAGATTAAAAAACCGCTCGTGAGCTATCACTCACACTCAAAACTTGCAAAGACCGAGAAAATTTTTGCGCTTCTTGAAGAAGGAAAAAATCTCGCGCTCGTGTCCGACGCCGGCACTCCGTGCATTTCCGACCCGGGCGTTTTGCTTGTGTCGCAAGTTCGCGAAAAATTCGGCGAGGAAGTAAAAATAATTCCCATTCCGGGACCCTCCGCGCTCGTCTCCGCGCTTTCCGCAAGCGGACTGTCTTCTTCCGAATTTCTTTTCCTCGGTTTTCTTCCGCACAAAAAGGGGAGGGAAACGCTTTTCAAGGAAATCGCCGAAACGAAAAGAACGGTCGCGTTTTATGAATCTCCGCATCGTATTTTAAAAACACTCGCGTCGCTTGAAAAATTCGCGCCCGAAAAGAAAGTCGTCATCGCGCGAGAGCTGACGAAAATTTACGAAGAATTTATTTCCGGCACCGCGCACGAACTTCTTGCGCATTTCGAGTCGCACCCCGATACTGTGCGCGGAGAATTTGTGGTGATGGTGGAATAAAAAGTGACGGTTTGGTTATATGGCACTTTTTTGCTAATATAAAAAATATGACCCCTCCGAAACGAGAAATTTCCACCGCCCCTATCTTGCGGCTATTTTGGCAGCATCTACGGCGCTATAAAATGCTCTTTTTTGGGGCGGTTTTTTCGTCTGTCGCCGCCTCTATTCTTGAGGTTATTGTCCCGCTGTATTATAAAGATATTTTTAATGCGCTGGCTCTTGGTACGGTAAATAAACCACTCGCCGTTCATGCTCTTTCTTCGGCGTTTTTTGCTATCAGTATTCTCCTTGCGATAAAATGGTTTTTATTTCGATTTCGTGATGCCTCGCTTTTTCGTTACACTCTTCGCGTCATGTCTGATCTAGTAGAGACTGGTTTTGGGGTTCTCGTCAATCACTCTTATAGTTTCTTCGTAAATAATTTTTCCGGGTCTCTTGTAAAAAAAGTCACCCGTCTGCCTCATGCCTTCAGACAGCTTTCCGATGAGCTTATTATGGGTGTTCTCCCTCTCGTCGTGACTATTTCAGGCATCCTCTTTGTACTTTTTCGCCGGCATGCATTTTTGGGTTGGGTTTTTACCGTTTGGGTTATGCTCGTCGTTTTCTTTCAGGTCTCTTCGGCGCGTTCAAAAAACTCTTATCGCCTTGACGCCAGCGTTAAGGATTCGCAAACGGTCGCAATGCTTTCTGATGGTGTCGGAAATGACATGACCATTAAACTTTTCTCCGGGCAAGAGTATGAGAAAGCGAATGTGAAAAGAGTGGTGTCCGAGCAAGAGCATGCTCGCGGAAAAGTTTGGTTTTTTCACGAAAAGACAGTCACGATTCAGAGCGCCATCGGGGTTGTTGCCGAGATTGTGCTTTTGTATGGTGCAATCAATTTATGGCAGAAAGGACTTATTACCGTGGGGGATTTTGTTCTCATTCAAGCGTATGTGATGACAGCTATTAACCGCCTTTGGGCCCTTAACAGCATGCTTCGAAGCTTTTATGATGCCCTCGCTGATGCTTATGAAATGATTGAGGTTATGGAGTTGTCGCCCGAAGTAACAGACAAAAAAGGAGCAAAAGAGTTACTCGTTTCCGACGGTATGATTCGTTTTGAAAATGTACAGTTTTCGTTTCAGGGAGACCAAGAAGTACTGAATGGCCTTGCTCTTGATGTTCATGGGGGAGAGAAGGTGGCGCTTGTGGGTCCGTCCGGGGCGGGTAAGTCCACCATCGTAAAACTTCTTCTTCGTTTTTACGACCGCACGAGCGGTAATATAAAAATAGACGACCAAGATGTCGCAGAAGTTACTCAGGCGAGTTTGCGAAATGCTATCGCATTTGTTCCGCAAGAACCGCTCCTTTTTCACCGCTCACTTTTTGATAATATTCGCTACGGCAAACGCGACGCGACCGACGAAGACGTCATTCGTGCGGCAAAGCTCGCGCACTGTCATGAGTTCATTGAGAAATTCCCCGACGGATATAAAACTTTCGTTGGTGAGCGCGGGGTGAAGCTCTCCGGCGGGGAGCGCCAGCGAGTTGCCATCGCGCGCGCCATTTTGAAAAACGCGCCGATATTGATACTCGACGAAGCCACGTCTTCTCTTGATTCCGAGTCGGAATTATTTATTCAAGACGCGCTGGCGGTTCTGATGGAGGGGAAAACCGTTGTTGTTATTGCTCACCGACTCTCTACTATTATGAAAATGGATCGTATTGTTGTTCTCGAAGACGGGAAAATATCTGCGTCCGGTACTCACGGTGAACTGGTGAATGAAACTGGCGGGCTCTATAAAAAATTATGGGAGATACAGGCGGGTGGATTTCTGGCTGAATAGTTTCTGTTTTTCTAAAATTTCTGTATAATAAAGAATATGAAAAAATCATTTATTACGCTTGCTGTGCTTATCGCTATCGTGCCGCATCTCGGATTTCCGCAGGTGTGGAAAGATATTTTTGTAAGCATTGCCGCGCTGCTCATCATCGTACTCGTGGCGGTACCGAGAAGGGAAACGGCTTCATCGGTGGAGAAAGTTAAAAGAGAGGCGTCGTTTATCGAGAGTTCGCCGCAGCCGAAAGAAAAAGAACAAATATCTCTTCCTCATGAATAAAATTAAAAATCGTACCGTTACCAAAAGGCATATCTTTGGGGGCGCTTTTGTCATGGGTTCCCTCTCCCTTTTTTATGCCGGAGCATCGGCTGTTTTTATGCCGCTTGATTATGAAGCCATGCCGCCGGAAGCGGAGATAGCCGCCACAAGCACTTCCGAAGTTGCCGATTTACCCGAATCGCCCCCGCCCGTTCTTCATGTCAAAACCCCCGATGCGGTAAAAGCCATCTATATGTCTTCGTGGGTTGCCGGCACGCCGTCCATTCGCGAGCGGGTGATTGGCATCGTGAACCACACGGAAGTCAATTCGCTCATGATTGACATAAAAGACTACTCGGGAAGAATTTCCTATGAAGTAACCGACCCTGAGCTTGTAAAAATTGGCTCGGCAGAAGTGCGCGTACGAGACATGCGCGAACTTTTGGCGCGGCTCCACAAAGACAACGTTTATGTTATAGGAAGAATTGCTGTTTTCGAGGACCAGTATTTTACAAAAATTCATCCTGAGCTTGCTGTAAAAAGTAAAAGAACCGGAGGTGTCTGGAAAAACCGCAAAGGACTCATGTGGCTTGACTCTGGCTCTAAGGAGGTATGGGATTATATTATCGCCATTGCGAAAGATGCCCATAAAATCGGTTTTGACGAAATAAATTTTGACTATATTCGTTTCCCTACCGACGGTGATATAAAAGACATGGCGTTTCCGATATCCGGCGCGAAACCGAAACCCGAAGTCATCAAAGAATTTTTCGCGTATTTGGACGGGCACATGAAAACCGCCGGCATCATCACCTCCGCCGACATTTTCGGCATGACGACGACCGCGACCGACGATTTGAATATCGGGCAGGTACTTGAGAACGCTTTGCCGTACTTTGATTATATCGCCCCGATGGTATACCCGTCGCATTATCCCGGCGGTTTCAACGGATGGGCGAATCCAAACGCGCATCCGTACGAACTTATTAAGCACGTTATGCAATCCGGCGTTGATCGCGCGATCGTGGCATCCACGACGCCTCTCAAACTTCGCCCATGGCTTCAAGATTTTTCTATGGGTGCGCCTTCGTACGGCAAAAAAGAAGTGGAAGCGCAAATTCAGGCGACGTATGATGCGGGGCTCACATCATGGATGTTATGGGATCCATCAAATAAGTATAAGGGCGGGGCATTGTTGAAAGAATAAAGAAGCAAGAATCAGGAATTAAGAATACAACGTCGGACGGCGTGCCTCTCCCCCTCTTTAGAGGGGGAGATTGAGAGGGGGTGGTTTTGATATCGAAAATCCCCGTCTCGTACTGTGGCTTCGGTTGAGTTTTAGGGGCGGTGTAAAATTCGTTCGCTATTGACAGATTAACTTTTTTGGTCAGGAAAAATTAAGCAAGGTTAAACCTTACTTAAAATTTTTATGGAAATGCAGGAAAATATATCAATGAAAGACTTTACCACTTTTCGCACCGGGGGCTTGGCGCGGTATTTTTTCCATGTGCAGAGCGTTGAAGAGCTAAAAGAGGCGGTTTTGTTTGCTCGGGAGAAAAATCTCCCGTTTTTTGTTTTGGGCGGAGGGTCCAATATTTTGGTTTCTGATGAAGGATATGCGGGTGTGGTGATAAAAATGGAGATTGGTGGAGTAATGTTTGAAGAAAAAAATGACTCTGTAAATATAACGGCGGGTGCGGGAGAAAACTGGGATGCGTTTGTGGCGGCGACGGTCGAGCGCGGAATCGTCGGTTTGGAAAACCTCTCGCTCATTCCGGGAACGGTTGGCGCAACGCCGGTGCAAAATGTCGGCGCGTACGGAAGGGAAGTGAAAGATATAATTTTAGAAGTGGAAGCATTCGATACCGAGACCGGTGAAATAAAAAAAATTTTGCGAGAAGAATGCCGTTTCGGATACCGCGACAGGTTTTTCA
>Ga0209515_10009252_pt1 | contig 11260 bp, 11 predicted proteins | sample Subgroupgradi54m_FD_187454 | JGI IMG/M metagenome (GOLD analysis project Ga0209515, IMG submission 187454) | Subsurface groundwater microbial communities from S. Glens Falls, New York, USA - GMW60B uncontaminated upgradient, 5.4 m (SPAdes)... ...
AATGCAGACCTGGTCGTTTTTCCCGAACTCGCGCTAACGAGTTATCCCCCGGAAGATTTGGTGCTGCGCGCCGAACTCACCGCGCGTGTGGAGCTGGGGCTGGGCGAAATGCTCAAACAGTTGCCAGGCATCGACGTTATCGTCGGCTATCCCAAGCGTCAGTACGGACAGTTGTATAACGTTGCCTCATTGCTGCGCGGCGGCCGTATTGCCGCCACGTATTACAAACACTGTCTTCCCAACTACAGCGTGTTCGACGAAAAGCGTTATTTTGCTGAAGGCAGCGGCGCTTGCGTGGTGGACGTGAAAGGGGTTCCCGTCGGTATCACGGTGTGCGAGGACCTGTGGGAAGGTGCGCCGGTGGATGAGTCGGCGCACGCGGGCGCGAAAGTGCTGGTGAACATCAATGCCTCGCCGTTTCATTTGAACAAATATAAGCAGCGCTTCGACGTGGTGGCGAGTGCCGCGCGTCGCAATCAATTGCCAATCCTGTATCTGAATCTGGTCGGTGGTCAGGACGAGCTGGTATTCGACGGCGATTCGTTTGTCGTCGACGCCGCCGGTGTGATCACGCACCGGGCGTGCGCATTCGAAGAAGAACTGACCGTTGTAGAGATCGACGTCGCCACCGGTGCGCCGGTTCCCGGCGCGGTGGCAGCTGAGCTGACGGAAGAGGCGAGCGCGTATCAGGCCATCGTGCTCGGTGTGCGCGACTATTTTCAAAAGAATCGTTTCCGCGGCGCCGTGATTGGATTATCAGGTGGTATCGATTCGGCGCTGACGTTGTGTATCGCCGTGGATGCGCTCGGTGCCGAGAACGTGCAAGGGGTCGCGATGCCGTCGCGCTACACCGCCGCGATGAGCATCGACGATGCCAAGGCGCAAGCGGACGCGCTGGGCGTGAAATTCGATGTAATTCCGATCGAGCCGAAGTTCGAGGCTTTTCTCGCGGCGTTGCAGGGGCAATTCAAAGGCAGCAAGCCGGATGCGGCCGAAGAGAATCTTCAGGCGCGCATCCGTGGCACGCTGTTGATGGCGATTTCGAACAAGACCGGCAAGGTGGTATTGACCACCGGCAACAAGAGCGAGATGTCAGTTGGCTACGCCACGCTTTACGGTGATATGGCGGGCGGCTTTGCGGCGATCAAGGACGTTCCCAAGATGCTGGTGTATCGCCTTGCCGAGTATCGCAACCGGATCAAGCCGGTGATTCCGCGGCGCGTCATCGAACGCGCGCCGTCGGCGGAGTTGCGCGCGGACCAAAAGGACACCGACAGCTTGCCGCCGTACGATGTTCTCGATGCGATCCTCGAACGGTACGTCGAAGACGACGAATCCGTCCAGACCATCGTCAACGCCGGGTTCGACGCGACGACCGTGCGCCGAGTCGCGGCCATGGTCGATTGCAACGAGTACAAGCGCCGCCAGGCGCCGCCAGGCGTGCGTATTACGCCGCGTGCGTTCGGGCGTGATCGGCGCTACCCGATCACCTCCGGCTTTAATCGTGGACCGAAGTGACGGCTACCGTGGTGGTGCTATTATTCAAGCGAATTCAGGCGGATATTTAATCGGGATAAAACATGAAAAAAATAGAAGCGATCATCAAACCGTTCAAACTCGACGACGTGCGTGAGGCCTTGTCAGCGGCCGGCGTGACCGGCATGACCGTCACGGAAGTGAAGGGGTTCGGACGTCAGAAGGGTCACACCGAACTTTATCGCGGCGCGGAATATGTGGTGGATTTTCTGCCGAAGGTGAAGATCGAGGCGGTGGTGCCGGACAGCGTTGTAGATCGTTGCATTGAGGTAATTACGGCAGCCGCCCGCACCGGCAAGATCGGCGACGGCAAGATCTTCGTGTACCCGGTGGAACAGGTGGTTCGCATCCGCACCGGTGAGCGCGGCGAAGCGGCTATCTGATTCGTAATGTGATTTGTTGTGGTGCTGGATTGAACTCGTCGGCAGTTGATCTCAGGACAATCGGGCGGACGCGCGCTCAACTGTTACCGAGCGCTTTGATTTCCTCGAGATAGTGACTGCCCGGGAAGTTCAGCGAGAGGACACGCAGTGTATCCTCGTACAGCTTCTGCATGTTCATTTTCTTGTAGGCCATCGTCTGAATCCCGAGCGCGTCCTCGGTCTCCGGCGTACGCGAAAAATTCTCGAGCGTGAATTTGGTACGATTCACTGCCGCCACGTAGGCCCCGCGCTGATAGTAATATCTGGCCACGCTCACTTCATAGCGCGCCATGACCCCGAACTGGTAGTTCATTCGCGCGCGCGAATCTTCGGCGTAGCGACTGTTCGGAAAACGCTGCACAACTTCCTTGAACGATTCGTAAGATTCGCGCGTCGCCTTCACATCGCGGTCGTGCAGGTCGTCTTCCGATCCGATGAGCCAGTTCATGAAGCTCTTCTTGCCGTGGAAGTTCACGATCCCTTTGAGATAGTACGCGTAATCCACGTTCGGGTGAGTCGGATACTGGCGGATAAACCGGTCGCAGGCCGCGAGCGCGAGACCGGGTTCGTCGTACTTGTATTGGGCGTAGGCAATCTCGAGCTGCGCCTGCTCGGCGTAGCGACCATAAGGATAACGTCCCTGAAGTTGCTCGAAAAGTTTGATCGCCTCGTCGTAGTTGCTGTCGTTGAGCCGATCCTTGGCCTCCTGGTAAAACTTCTCTGGCGTCCAGTCCTTGGTCGGGTCCAGGGACGAGGCGCAGCCAGCGAGGACCAGCAAAGACATCAGGGGTACGAATATCAAGGGCACGAAACGACGCATGACGTGTATCATTCAGCGGTATGGAAATGGGCGGCAAGCTTAACGTGATTTTCCAGCGGCGGGAAGCCGACACCGCGCATGTCTGAATTGCGCCGTCGGCACGTACCCGCTGAATTGGCGGGCAAACGCCTCGACCAGGCCTTGGTCGCGATGTTTCCTGATGTAACACGTTCCCAGCTTCAGCACTGGATCGAAGCCGGCCGCGTGCGCGTCGACGGCGCGTCGGCGCGCAAGCGCGACAAGGTCAAGGGCGGCGAAGCGGTGGAGCTCGATGCGCCGCCGGTGGCGGATGCCAGCTGGAAGGCACAGGCGATTCCGCTCGAGATCGTTTACGAAGACGACGAGCTGCTGGTCGTCAATAAACCACCCGGTCTGGTGGTTCATCCCGGCGCCGGCAATGCCGACGGCACGATGTTAAACGCCTTGTTGCATCACGCGCCGCAGCTCGCGCATTTGCCGCGCGCCGGCATCGTGCACCGTATCGATAAAGACACCTCCGGTTTACTCGTGGTCGCGAAGACCGAACGCGCGCGGCAGAGTCTTATCGCGCAGTTGCAGGATAAGACCATGGGGCGCGAATACGTGGTGCTGGTGTATGGCGTCATGATTGCCGGCGGCACCGTGGACGCACCGATCGGCCGGCATCGCACCGATCGCACACGCATGGCAGTGACCAATGCCGGTCGTGAGGCGGTGAGCCATTATCGGGTGCTCAAACGCTATCGCATGCATTCGCTGGTGCAGGTGACGCTTGAGTCCGGACGTACGCACCAGATCCGCGTGCACATGGCCCATCTCAAATTCCCGGTGGTCGGCGATCCGACCTACGGCGGGCGACTGCGTCTGCCGAAAGGCGCAGGCCCCGCGCTCGCCACGATGCTGCAAGATTTCAAACGCCAGGCGTTGCATGCGATGAAGTTGCGATTGACGCATCCAGTGACGGAAGAAGCGATGCAGTGGACCGCGGATGTGCCGGAGGACATGAGCAGGTTAATGGAAGCGCTGGCGCGGGACGCCAAAGCTCACAGTGAGTAGTTAATCCTGAACGTATGCAACGATAACTGCGTGCCAGAAGCAGATGACCGGCAAACCCCAATTCATTCCTGCATCCTGGTCGGCGCCAAAAAATATCTGCGCCCTGACGACAACGCGTTCCGGTGGTGTAAGTCGTGGGCCGTATGAGAGCCTGAACCTCGGCGATCACGTCGGCGATGTTGCCGATCACGTGCGCCGCAATCGCGCGCTGTTGGGTCAGGCGCTGAGCCTTCCCACCCAACCGGTGTGGCTCAAACAAGTACATGGTGTGAATGTGGTGGATGCGTCGAAGGCGCCGGCCGGTGTAACCGCCGATGGCGCGTACACGCATCAACGCGGTGTCGTGTGCGCCGTGCTCACCGCCGACTGTCTGCCGGTGTTTCTCTGTGATCGGCGTGGAACCGCAGTCGCTGTATTGCATGCAGGCTGGCGTGGATTGGCGGCGGGCATCATCGAAGCCGGTGTGAGGGCGCTAGGCATCGCGGGCGATGAACTGATCGCCCGCGTCGGTCCGGGAATCGGCCCCGGATCGTATGAGGTGGGCGATGAGGTGCGCGAGATATTCGAGCGCCAGAACCCGGCTGCGGCGGTGGCCTTTCTTCCGCATGGTGGCGGGCGTTGGCTGGCGGATATGGGGGAGCTGGCACAGCTGCGACTGCGCGCGCTTGGGCTGACGCAGATCAGCGTCGACGAGGCGTGCACGTTTCGGGATCGCGATAAATTCTTTTCGTTCCGCCGCGACGGCGTGTGCGGCCGCATGGCCTCGCTGATCTGGATCGAGTAGACAGCCGCCTTTTAGACGGTCTCCTTGAGACGATACGGCGCTGATACGGTATGATGCGCCGGTCCCGAAACAATCCAATATAAACGTCCCGACAATACCAAATCATGGACCCACTCATTCTCTGGATCGTCGTGTTCACCGCGCTCGGCGGTGTATTGAGCGCACTCGCCGTGGCGGTGGTGCTGCTGTTCTCTGATGCGCTGCGCACGCGCGCGCTGCCGTGGCTCGTGAGCGTTGCGATCGGCGCCATGCTCGGTGCCGCCTTCCTGGAACTGCTCCCGCGCGCCTTCGAGGCCTCGACCAATGGGCCGCACGAAATCGCGCTCACGGTGCTGATCGGCCTGCTGGGGTTTTTCGTTCTGGAGAAAATGGTGCTGTGGCGTCACTGCCACACACACGAGTGCGAAGTGCATGGCATGGACATGGAGCATGTGCAGAAGCGCGCCGCAGGCAACATGATCCTCGTCGGCGACGGCATCCATAACATGGTGGACGGCGTGCTGATCGCGGCCGCCTTCATGACTGACATCGGCCTCGGCGTGGTGACCAGCATCGCGGTGGCCACGCATGAAATCCCGCAGGAACTCGGCAGCTTTGTGGTCGTGCTGCACGGCGGTTACAGCCGCGGCAAGGCGCTGCTCTACAACGTGATCGCAAGTCTCACCACTGTTATCGGCGGCGTGGTGGCGTATTTCTCGTTGTCGTTCGCGACCGCCGCGGTTCCGTATGTGCTTGCCGTGGCGGCCTCGAGCTTCATTTATATCGCGGTGGCCGACTTGATACCCGGTTTGCACAAGCGCCCGGAGATCAGCGCCACGGCGCAGCAACTGACATTGATCACTCTCGGCGTTTTATTGATCGTCGCGACCGACGTGCTTCTGCATTCCGGACACTGAGCCATGAAAAACTGGTACATGTTGACCGTCGTCGGCCAGGACCGCGCCGGCATTGTGGCGGCGCTGACCGACGCGCTGTTCCGCGCTGGCGCGAACCTCGGCGAGGCGTCGATGGTTCGGCTCGGCGGAAATTTCACCATCATGTTGATGGTGCAGTCGCAGAGCGATGCCGCGGCGCTGGAAAAAACGCTGGCGCCGGTGACGCAGAACCTGGGCGTGCGCGTCCACATCGATCCGATCGAGGGGCAGCTGCATGAACACGTCATCCCCAATGCCCGCATCACCGTGCACGGGGCCGATCGGCCCGGCATCGTCGCGCAGGTGACGGCGGCGCTGGCCGCACACGGCTTTAACGTTCTCGATCTGGATTCCGACGTCGGTGGCACGGTGGCGCAACCGATCTACATCATGGTACTCGAAGGTTACGCGGGGCAGGGCGTCGAGGCGCTCGAGCGCGCCGTGGCGCCGCTGCGTACCGGCGGTATCGAGTTGAACGTGACGCCCATCGATACGCTGGTGGGTTGAGCGTGGCGGTGCTGCCCATCCTCGTCTACCCCGACGAGCGTCTCAAGCAAGTCTCCACGCCGGTCACGGATTTCGACGGTGTGCTGCGTGATTTTTTGATGGATTTCGAGGATACGATGCGCGCCAGTCCGGGTTGTGTCGGACTCGCGGCACCGCAGGTGAATTTCCCCAAGCGTATCGTCATCGTGGATGTGTCGGCCAAGCCCAAGATTTCTCACCACGGGCATTTACTTCTTATCAATCCGGAAATAATTGTGCGCGACGGCGAGGCACTCGGGCGCGAAGGTTGTTTATCGGTACCCGACTACACCGGCAGCGTGGTGCGTGCGCAGCGCATTCGACTTCGTCATCAGAATGAGCGCGGTGAATACAATGAATTCGATTGCGAAGGTTACGAGGCACGTGCGGTGCAGCATGAAATGGACCACCTGGACGGATTGTTGTTTCTCGATCGGTTGGTCAGTCGCCGCGATCTGTTCCGACGCAAGGTCTACAAGTAGCGACAGCCGGGGCCCCTCTCGGTTATTTGCACGTCGCGCTCGCGGAGACGGTTTGCCTAAATAGCAGCTGGGTCGCAAGGACGTTGCGGCTACCTGTTAACTGGTACTTCCAGGAGGAAACCACATGAAGAGACTCACTGTAGCAGTGCTCACGTTAATAGCTTCGGGAACGGCCATGGCCGCCGGCGAGAACAACGTCGGAAATTGCGGACCGGGTTCCAAGCTGTTCGAGGGGCAAAGCGGCATCATGCCGCAGGTGCTCGCCGTCACCACTAACACCACGCTCGGCATCCAGACCTTTGGTATCACCACCGGCACCTCGGGATGTACCCAGGATGGCGCCGTCAAATCGAACTGGAAAACGGCGCTCTTTATCGAAGGCAACAAGGAACGACTGGCGCGCGACATGTCGATCGGACACGGCGAGTCGCTTGATTCGCTTGCGAGCCTGATCGGTGTACGCGAAGAGCACCGCGCGACGTTCGTGCGCACGGCGAAAGATAATTTCCAGCGTATCTTCGCCTCCGACAATGTCTCGGGCGAGCAGATCCTGCAGTCGCTCAAGCGCGTGCTGGCTGAGAGCAACGAGTTGGTGGCGTACTCGACGACGATTTGATCCCGGTTCTGTTTTTTGAGCATCGCGGTATCATGGCGACACCCGGTGCGCACACCGGGTGTTATTTTTTTGTGCGTACGTTTCCTTCGATAGGCCCTTGATGCAGCGTTGCCTGCGGTGGCTCATGGTGTTGTGGTGCGTGCCGGCGTTTGCGGCCGGCGACGACTATCTCGTCGAGTTAGTGGCCGCGGCTCATGCCAACGGGCTCGCCGAACGCCAGGAGTGGCGTACGCTGGTGCACTACAAGCCACGTCTGGCCCACCCCGGCCTCGAAAGCCAAGCCGATGATCAGGCCTTTTTCAATGCGCCGGACGGCAAGACCAATCCGTATGCCGAGCTCGACGCCACGCTCGCGTCCTTTTTTTCCGCGCCCGATGAGGCAGACAAAGACCGTCATCCGCAGTGCCGCTTCATCGCGCGGTACCATTGGCTGAAACAGGAGCTCGGTTTCGATTCGCGGCGCCTGATCGAGCAGCCGTGCAAACGTTTTAACGACTGGCGCACGGCGCTCAATCCGCAGCGCATCACGCTGGTGTTCCCCGCCGCCTACCTCAACAACCCGGCGTCGCTATACGGGCATACGTTGCTGCGCGTCGATGCGCGCACGCAAGACGAGCGCACGCGCCTGCTCGCCTATTCGATCAGCTACGCCGCCGCCACCAGCGATACCAACGGCATCCTGTTTGCGGTCAAGGGTTTGTTCGGCGGTTATGCCGGGCTGTTCTCGCTCTCACCGTATTACGCCAAAGTGACGGAATACAACGATCTCGAGAATCGCGACATCTGGGAATACGAACTCAATTTCACCGAAGCGGAGATCGATCGCCTGTTGATGCACGTGTGGGAGCTCGGCCCGGTGCGTTTCGATTACTACTTCTTCGATGAGAACTGCGCCTACCATCTGCTGTCGCTGTTCGATGCGGCGCGGCCATCGCTGCGGCTGACAGATCGATTTCCGTTATGGGCCATTCCCGCCGACACCGTGCGCGTCGTGGCCGAAGAACCGACGCTGCTACGCGCGACAACGTATCGCCCGGCGCGCAGCACGGTGCTGCGCTATCGGCAACGCCAGATGCCCGCGGATCACATTCGGCTAGCGACGGCGATTGCGTTGGAGGATTCGGAGGACAACCAGCGTCGACTCGCGGCGTTGCCGGAACCACAGCGTGCACGCGTACTGGAAGTCGCGTTTGAATATCTCGATTACGAGCGTTTGCGCGGGCGCATGCCACTCGGCAACCGCACCGGCGCACGGCTGCATGAACTGCTGCTCGCGCGCAGCCGGCTCGATGTACCGAACGCCGAGGCGCCGCCGACGCCGGCCGTACGCCCCGATCAGGGCCACAACTCGGCGCGCGTTTCGGCGGCGCTGGGGCGTCAAAACGGACGCACATTCGAAGAGCTGCGGTTGCGGCCGGTGTACCACGACTTGCTCGATCCGCAGGCGGGTTACAACGGCGGCGCCGAGATTGAATTTTTCGATACGGTGTTACGGCATCGGCAGGGCGGTGACGGTCTGCGCCTTGAGCGCCTCGATGTGATCGATATCGTATCGATGTCGGCACGCGATGATCTGCTGAAACCGCTTTCGTGGCGGCTGAATCTGGGCGCCGCCCGCAAACGTGTAGCGTCTGAGCTCAATCCGCTGGTAACGCATGCCAAGGGCAGTGTCGGATTTTCTGCCGAAGACAGGTGGGGGTCGCTGTGGTACGCGTTGCTTGAAAGCGAACTCGATGTGCATCGCCATCTGGAACGCGGCTACGCGCTGGGCGCCGGTCCGGGTGCCGGCGTGCTGTTCGATGTCACGCCGCGCTGGCGCATACAACTCGAAGGCCGGGCGCTGCGTTACGGACTCGGCGACGTTCATTCTGGCAGCGAACTCATGTTGAACCAGCGCGTGACGCTCGATCGTCATAACGCACTGCGTCTTGAATTTTCGCAGCGACGCGAATTCGATCAGTCGACGCGTGAAGGCGTGCTGTCTTGGAGCGTCTACTTTTGATCGCGCGCGCGCTCATAGTGTGTCTGCTACTGATGCCGCTGAGCGGCTGCAACAGTGTGTTCTTCTATCCGCTGAAGCCATACGTACGGACGCCGGATCAGATCGGGCTTGAATACGAGAGCGTGACGTTTGAGAGCGCCGATGGCGTTCGTTTGTCCGGCTGGTATCTGCCGGCGCACACCGCGGCGTGCGGCACGATTCTGTTTCTGCACGGCAACGCCGAGAACATCAGCACCCACATCGGCAGTGTCTATTGGCTGCCGGCGCGCGGCTTCAATGTCTTCATGCCGGATTATCGTGGTTACGGCGCGTCGCACGGTGCGCCGTCGCTGCCGGGACTGCAGGCCGACATCGACGCCGCGTTGCGTTACCTGCTGGCGCGACCGGGGCTCGATGCCAATCGCATCGTCGTGTTTGGGCAGAGTCTGGGCGGTGCCGCGGCGGTGTACTACGTGGCGCACACGCCGCAGCGCGCACACGTCAAGGCGCTCGTCATCGACAGCGCATTCTCTAGCCATCGCGACATTGCGCGTGAAAAGCTCGCGTCCTTTTGGGGCACGTGGCTGTTTCAGTATCCGCTGTCATGGACGGTGACGGACGACTATAGCCCGCTCGCGGCAATCGATCAGATTGCACCACTCCCACTGCTACTGGTGCACGGCGAGCGTGACGACATCATTCCGTCTGAACACAGCAAGCGTCTGTTCGCCGCCGCCGCTGAACCGAAGCAGCTGTGGTTGGTGCCGGACGTCGGCCACATTCAGGCGTTCCAGAAACGTGACATGCGCGAGCGTTTTGCCGCGTACCTGCAAGAACACCTGTGTCCGGGGAAGTGAACTTCGGCAATTTAACGATCTTCGCGCGCGCGTCCGTTTGTCCGCCATTCGTCTACCCGCCTCGGACAACCGGCGCTTTTGGCCGGGCGGCGCTGGCGCGTGCGTTATACTGATATTTATAGTCATTGCGGAAATTGAAGCGCGTGACATCGACTGTGGAACTGCTGTGGTGGTTAACGGGCGTCCTGGCGCTGGTCGCGCTGGCGCTCGGGGTCCACGTCGCGCTCTTGCGCAAGCGGCTCAGGTTCGCTGCCCGCAAGCTGCAGGCAATGGCGGAAAATCTCGAAGACACCACCATTGAACTCAAGCGTCTCTCTGGTATGGACGCGCTGACCGGCGTTCCCAATCGCCGTTTCTTCGATGAGATCCTGGACAAGGAGTGGGCGCGCGCGGTGCGCTCGCACCAGCCGCTGGCGATCATCATGATCGACATCGATCGTTTTAAGCTCCACAACGATACCTATGGTCATCAGGCGGGCGATGTGTGCCTGCGCCAGGTCGCGAATGTGCTCAAAGGTAGCGTGCATCGGCCGGCCGACGTGGTGGCGCGTTACGGCGGCGAGGAATTCGCCTTGATACTTCCCGGTGACGACATCGTCGGCGCCGCGGCCGTGGCGGAGCGCATGCGGCTCGGCGTAGAGACGCTCAAGATCGCGCATGTGAAATCAGTTTCCGGTCACGATGTCACGATCAGCCTGGGCGTGGCGGTCGTTGTGCCGGATTCGCATTCCTCGGCGTTGGAACTGGTGGCGGCCGCGGACGAGGCGCTTTACCGGGCCAAAGCGGTCGGGCGTAATCAGGTCATCGTGACCGACATGCACGAGCGCGAGTCAGAGACGATCGATCTCTAATCCAATCGGCGGCGCGGGATCGCCGCCGATTGCTGCCTCGCACCTGCGCCCGTCAATCGAGACAGCGTACGTTCAAACTGGTAACGTGACGTTCCTGTACGAAAAAGAAATATGGAACTCACGACCCATCTCATCCTGCTCGGTGCGGTGTTTCTGCTCGCGAGTATCCTCGCCAGCGCGGCCTCGTCGCGTCTCGGCGCGCCACTGCTGCTTATCTTCCTCGTGCTCGGCATGCTCGCCGGCGAAGACGGGCCGGGCGGCATTCGCTTCGATGACATTCAAACCGCGCACCTGATCGGCACCCTGGCACTTGCCGTCATCTTATTCGATGGCGGTCTGCACACGCGTGCCGAGACGTTTCGTGTTGGATTGTGGCCGGCGCTCTCGCTTGCCACCGTGGGCGTCCTCATCACCGCTGCGATCACCGGCATTTTTGC
>Ga0209515_10009253_pt1 | contig 11258 bp, 9 predicted proteins | sample Subgroupgradi54m_FD_187454 | JGI IMG/M metagenome (GOLD analysis project Ga0209515, IMG submission 187454) | Subsurface groundwater microbial communities from S. Glens Falls, New York, USA - GMW60B uncontaminated upgradient, 5.4 m (SPAdes)... ...
CCTTATAATAAGCATGTTCGCGGGTATAGCACAGTGGTAGTGCGCTAGCTTCCCAAGCTAGTTACGCGGGTTCGATTCCCGCTACCCGCTGATATTTTTTTGGATGAAGCTGGATCCCAACGTGTTCATGGTACTTCGAGCGCACTCACGACACCCTATGCGTGAACGGACCGACCGACCAAGCATCGCGTTGCTCTTCATCGCCATCCTTTCAGGATGCGCAACGACACCGACGACCACACCGATCACACTCACTCCTCCGCAGGCCGTGCCGCAACTTGCGGGCAGCTATTATGAAGTCCAACGCGGAGAAACCCTCTGGGGCGTTGCCCATGATTTTGGGATCGACGTCAACACGCTTGCCTCGGCCAACCGCCTGCCTGATCCCACCCGCGTCGAGCCGGGCCAACGGTTGTTTATTCCGACTCCGCCGACGGCCAGCCAGCGATTTCTCTGGCCGGCCAGAGGCCGTTCGCATGCCGCCGCGCATGCAGGACAGGGCGGCGTGTTGATCCAAGCCGCACAGGGCAGTTTTGTGCGCGCCTCCCGGTCGGGACGAGTCGCGGTCGCCGCCAACGATCTGGCGGGATTCGGCAAAACCATCATCCTGGATCATCAAGACGGGTACGTCACGGTGTATGCGGGGCTTGAGCAGCTCCTAGCTCAAGTCGGCGCGGATGTCCGGCAGGGGATTCCCATCGGGCGCCTAGGCAAACGGCCCCTCTACTTTGAAATCCGGCAGGGAATCAAGGCGCAGGATCCGCTGCGGCTGCTGCCATGACGACTCCGTCCCGGATTCTCCAGCCGTCCGTGGCCGCTTCACGAAAACCCGCGCCAAAATCTAGCGCCCACCAGCCGTTGACCGCAGCCGAACCCCATGCGCTCCGCGATCTGCGGCCCTCGCTGACCACGTATCTCCACCAGCGCGTGGCCGCGTTTCCGGAAGGGTTCCGCCACAATCTCGCGTTGGTCGGGCCGGTCGGCAGCGGCAAAAGCGTGCTCCTCCAACAGGTCCTGCACCGAACGGACGCCCGCGTCACCAAGATTTACTGCGCGCTCCAGCGGGGCTCGGTCCGAGAATTCTTGCGGCGCTTCACCACGGCCGTCTTGCATGCCATCGTGGACGCTCCCGCGGATACCCCCCTGGAACCATTGCTCCAACAGGCTGCGGAACGGGCGCCGAATACGGTGGCCGCCATCCAGCGGCTGGACCGCTACGCCACCGGCCATTTTCCGGCAGACGGCTTCGTGCAGGCGCTTGAACTCATCCCCATTCTGCACGAAGAACTGCGCCAGCCCTGCGTGTTGGTGTTGGATGAATGTCTCTATCTGGAGGAGCTTGGGCTTTCGCACGCCTTCCATGAATTGGGCAAGCGCGTGATGACCTGGCCCTTCGTCATGTTTCTGTTGAGCAGCTCCTCGGTTTCGCGGGCCCGCGACATCATCCGCGAACGGCTGCATTTGCTCTTTGGGCAGTTTGAAATCATCACCGTCGGCTCCATCGAACCTCCGGCTGCCATGAAGTGGATCGAAGAGGCCTTCCCGCTGGCCAAACGCCATCCGGTGTCGGCGCAATTTCTCCTGCACTGGGTTGGCGCATATCCGTGGTATCTGACGGTGCTGCTGAACCGCATGCGCGAACGCACGCTCCTGCAGCGCGAGCGCCTCTTGGCGGAGCCGCTCACCGTCGACGCGGCCTGGGATGTGTTGGGGAGTCCGGACGGCGTCCTCCACCAATGGTGCGCGGCGCAAATGGCCCATCTGCTCCAGAAACGTTTCGGCGCGCTCGCGCAGGAAGCCGTGATCGCTATCGCGCAAGGCGCCCGCACCTCGCAGGCCATCGCCGGCCAATGCGGCACCACCCGGAATCTTTCGCAAGCCCTGCAACTGCTGGTGGAGCATGATCTGGTGCAGCGCAAAGGAGCCTGTTGGGTGATCACCGATCAACTGTTGGCCTGCTGGCTGTCGGCCGTCTTGGGGCCGCAGCGTCTGCGGGGCGCGCTGGATCGCGCCCGCGCGATGGAACTATTCTCCCAGGCGCTGCACACTATGTGGAGCGAATGGACGCTCGCCACCCATCAATCACTGGTGGACCGGCTGGCACGGCTCTTTAGCCAGTTTCGGGACGAAACGGTTTGCCTTGACCATAAAACCGGGCGCCTCCCGCAGTTTGCCACGATGTGGACGCACGCCACCGGCCATCCGATGTGCCATTATTTAATCGCGGATGGGCCAGAGCGCCGCTGGTGCTGCCTCGCGTACGAAGGCCTGCTGGAAGAACCGACCGTCGCGGCATTTGAGCAATTCTGCAAAACTCAGGATCCGAAACCCGCGCGAAAAATCATCGTGGCCCGGCAGGGCGTGGACCTCAATGCCAAACTGCTCGCCAAAGACCGCAATATGTGGGTGTGGGAACCCGAGGACGTCAACACGCTGTTGCTGCTGTACGGGCAGCCGCCCCTGGCATCCGGATGAACGCCTGGCAGCGGCTCTGGGCTCCGTGGCGCGCGCCGTACATCACGCGAACCTCGCGGAAGGGCACGGGGTGCATTTTTTGTCGCGCCAAACGCGCGCGGGATGATCGGGCCGTGTACGTCGTGGCTCGCGGCCGTCGCGTCTTTTGTTTGTTGAATCTCTACCCGTATAATAACGGTCACCTCATGATCAGCCCATACCGCCATGTGGGATCCCTGAATCGCCTGACGGGAGTCGAAATGCAGGAGTTGCTCGGCATGGCGGCGCGGATGACGGAGACCCTCACGCATCTGCTACACCCGGACGGATTTAATCTGGGGATCAACGTTGGGCGTATCGCCGGGGCCGGCATCCCTGGGCATCTGCATTTACACGTGGTCCCGCGATGGCAGGCGGACACGAATTTTATGTCCGTGGTCAGCAACACCAAAGTGATTTCGCAATCCCTCGACGCCTTGTATGAGCGCCTGACTGCCACCCTGAAGACCTCGCGATGACCGCGCTTTCCAGTCCTCCCACGAATCCGGCATCCCTGCTCACGCGGGAGGAGCTCGAGGCAAGGGAAGAACGCTGGCTGGCCCCCTACGCTATGAAGAGCAAACAGACGCGCGGCCGCCAGCACGCGGAACCCGAAGATCCCTACCGCACCGTGTATCGGCGCGACCGCGACCGCATCATCCATTCGACCGCGTTTCGCCGGCTGGAATACAAAACCCAGGTGTTCGTAAATCATGAGGGCGACTATTACCGCACCCGCCTGACGCACACGCTGGAAACCGCGCAAATCGCCGCGTCGATCGCACGCATCCTCCGGCTCAACGAAGATCTCGTTGAGACCATCGCCTTGGCCCATGACCTTGGGCATCCGCCATTTGGCCATGCCGGGGAAGACGCGCTGCGCGAGCTGATGAAGGACCACGGCGGATTTGACCATAATCTGCAGGGCCTGCGGATCGTGGATCTCATCGAGGAACGCTACCCCGGGTTTCCGGGCCTGAATCTCACCTGGGAAGTCCGCGAAAGCATCAATAAACATCGCACGCCGTACGACGAACCGGGATTCCACGCCGCGCTGGACCCCAGCTCCTCACCCCTCTTGGAAAGCCAGATCGCCGATATCGCCGATGAAATCGCCTACGACAACCATGACCTTGATGACGGACTGACATCGGGACTGCTGAAAGAGGACGAGCTGCGCACCATCCCGTTGTGGGAAGACGCGCGCCAGGACGTGGAAGCCACACACACCCTGTCGAATCCGGAAATCCGCAAATATCAAATCATTCGCACGCTGATCAACCGGCAAATCACGGACCTGGTGCACACGTCCGCGCAGCGGCTCACGGACCACCACATCCATGCGATGGAGGATGTCCGCCGGTGCTCCGCGCGCCTGATCACCTTTAGCGAGCCGATGCTGGCGCTGCGCAAACCGCTCAAGGCGTTTCTCTGGACGCATCTCTACCATCATTACCGCGTCGAGCGCATGGCCGACAAGGCGAAGCGGTTCATCGGCGAGCTGTTCCAGCTGTACCTGAGCAAACCGCAGCAGCTGCCGAAAACCACGCGTTCGCGCATCGAGCGGGGGGACAATCCGGCCCGCGTCGTGTGCGATTACCTCGCCGGCATGACCGACCGGTACTGCCTGGAAGAATATAAAAAACTGTTTGATCCGTTTGAGCGCGTCTGATTTAAGGTACACTTCAAGAAGAGGGAACTGCACATTAACAACCGTCAGGACCTAGAGGAGGACTCGACCATGGACCGCGCATCCATCAGCATGGGGACGCTCGTTGGGGCGGGCGTCGCGTTCGGATTATTGCTTACCGGGTGCGCGCACAAAAGTTCCTTGCTGTTAGAGCGGCAGGCACGCGGCCCGCTCGAGGAAGAAAGCGCCATCGCCGAGCGAGTTCAGTGGCAGCTGAGTCCTGACACGCAGGTGAAAATCCTCGAGGCCGTCGAGATCACCGTTCGCCACACGACCACGTCCTATTTGAATGAGTTCTTCCGGAATAAACAGATCTTTGGGGCCTACGCCGGCTTGAATCCGTATTTTCCGGAGCAGGTAGTCTTCTACGTCAAAATCGCCAACCATAGCGGCAGGAAAATCCGGGTCAAACCGGATGATTTCATCCTCATCGACGATCGCGCCAACCAGTACCAATGCCTGACCCCGGACTATAACACAGCTCTTGCCGAGGCCAAAGCGCCCGTCGGCACCTTCACGCGCGGCGTCCTGGATGAAGCGCATCCTGGCTACTTCGGCGTCGGAGTGCCGGTGGGTAAAATCCTCGCCAAGCCCCAACAATTGTTTGCCCTGATGAAAATGTCCAGTCTGCAGGAAGGGTATCTGTTTGACGGCGTAGTCTATGATGGACTCATCGCGTTTTGGAGTCCCCATCGGGAGGCGCATCAACTGAAGCTCATCCTCAGCAACGTCAAAATTGATTTTGAGGCGAACGACCTGCCGAAAAAAGCGCTCGATTTCACGTTCGATTTTTCGGCCGCCTTGCAGCAGCAAGCCGTCTTGAAGAAGAAGTAGTCTCCTACCCACTGATACCTGTTGATGGCGACGCTGGAACTGAATGGCCAGCGGTTGGATGAGCTCTTGCTGGCCGACCTCACCGACCGTCAGCGCAATGCCGTCACCCATGACCGCGGCCCGCTGCTCATCATCGCAGGAGCCGGGACCGGTAAAACCACCGTCATCACCCGACGGATCGCCTGGCTGATCACCACCAAACGCGCCCGCCCGGAAGAAATCCTCGCGCTGACCTTTACCGAGAAATCGTCGGCCGAGATGCAAGAACGAGTGGACCTCCTGGTTCCGTATGGCTACCTGGATACCTGGATTTCCACGTTTCATGCCTTCGGCGATCGCCTCCTGCGCGAACATGCCACCTTGCTGGGCCTCTCGCCTCAAGTCCGCGTGTTATCGAAACCCGAGCAGATCATGTTCTTGCAGCAACATCTCTTCGAGCTGCCCCTGGGCCGATTCCGTCCGCTGCAGGATCCGACCCGCTATCTCGGGGCGCTGGCGACCGTGATCGGCCGCGCGAAAGATGAGGCCGTCAACGTGGAAGAATTCTTGCGCGTGGCCGAGAGTCTTGAAACGCACAGCCGCGCGCATCCGGATGATCCCTCCCTGCAGCAGGAAGCCGCCCAAGTGCGCGAGCTGGCCGGCTGCTACGAAACGTATCAACGGCTGCTGCATGAAACCGGAGTCTTGGACTTCGGCGATCAAGTGTTGGGCACGATCGAGTTGCTCACGCGCCATCCCGACGTGTTGGCCGACTACCGGCAGCGGTTTCGGTATATCTTGGTCGACGAATTTCAAGACACGAATTTCGCCCAGTACATCCTGCTGCAGCTCCTCGCGCCCCCTGAGGCGAACATCACGGTCGTCTGCGATGATGACCAGAGCATCTACAAATGGCGGGGCGCGGCCATCAGCAACGTGTTGAAATTTTTGGAGCATTACCACCACGTCGCCCGCGTGGTCCTGACGGAAAACTTCCGCTCCAACCAAGCCATTTTGGACGCCGCGTACCGGTTGATCCGGCACAACGATCCGGATCGCTTGGAGGTCACGGAGCACATCGATAAGCGCCTCACCGCCATGGTGCCGGCGGAACCGCACGAACCCTCCCTCATGGTCTTTGACACGGTCTCCAGTGAGGCGGATTGGATCGCCCAACGCATCCACGACGATCTGGAAGCCAAGAAGCGCCGGCCCGCCGACTTCGCCATCCTGGTGCGGTCCAACAAAGACGCGGATCCGTTCTTGCGGGCCCTGAACGTGTGCGGCCTCCCGTGGCGCTTCAGCGGGACGACGGCGCTCTTCATCAAAGAAGAGGCGAAACTCCTGCGGTCCTGCCTCAAGATGCTGGCGGACCCGGAGGACAACCTCAGTTGGTATCACGTGGCCAGCTCAGCGCTCTATGCCTGCCCGATGGAAGACTTGGTCAAGTGTTTAGCCCAGGCGCGCCGCACCAATCGCAGTCTTCGCGCGGCGTTCGAGCGGGTCATCGCCGGCGATCCGGATCAACTGCAGCTGACCGAGGACGGGCAGCGGATCGTGGCCACGATTCTCACCGATGCGCGGCGCCTGCTCGATCTCTCAACCACCCTCTCGCCGGGCCAACTATTGTACCGGTGGCTTGGGGATCGGGGATGGCTCAAACGCCTGGCAGCCGCCGAACATGCGGAAGATGCGGAGCAGCTCCAGCAGGTCGCCCGCTTCTTTGATCATCTGCACCGCTTCGAACAACTCGTCGGCAACCGCCTGCCGGAACTCATCCATTCGCTTGAGCTGTTCGAAACCTGGGGAGACGGCGCGAGCGGGGAGAGCGATCCGGCGCTGGAGGACCGCGTCAATATTCTCACGCTGCACAAAGCCAAAGGACTGGAGTTTCCGGTGGTGTTTCTGGTGGGATTGGTGCAGGGACGATTTCCCACGCCGCAGCGGCGCGACACCATCGAATTGCCCGAGCCCCTGATTAAAGATATTCTGCCGGAAGGCGAGTACCACTTGCAGGAAGAACGGCGGCTCTGCTACGTCGGCATGACGCGCGCCAAAGAGGAGTTGTATCTGACCGCCGCGTACCATTACGGGGGAAAATCGGTCCGGAAAATCAGCCGGTTCGTCGCGGAGGCCCTGAATCTCTCGACGCCCTCGCCGCCGCCCTTGCAACCCACGGAATTTGAGCGCATCGCCCGGTCGCGCCCGCCCATTCCCGTCGCGTCGCCGCAGACGGCGATCCGCCTGCCGGAACCGCTGCGCTTGAATCCGCACGGCGCGGATGATTACCTGACCTGTCCTTTCAAATTCCGCTACAGCCACGTCCTCAAACTGCCAATCATGCGCCACCACCTGGTGATTTACGGCGCGGCGCTGCACAAGGCGATCGAGCTGTTTTTCACCGCCCAGCTGCGCGGGCAGACCACGACCGAAGCCGAACTAGTGCGCGCATTTGAAGACGCCTGGAGCTCGGAGGGATTCTTGAGCCGCGAACACGAAACGCAACGGCTGCAGCGGGGACGAGAGGTGCTGCGGCGATTTTTCGCGCAGCAGCAACGCCATCCTGAGCAGCCATCGCTGATTGAGGAGAAATTCACCATTCGCCTGGATGACTTCCTGATCACCGGCCGATGGGACCGGATCGATGGCCAGGGCGCTGACGCCGTCATCATCGACTATAAATCCTCCGAGGTGACCGAGCAAGATGAAGCCGATAAGCGAGTCCGGAAGTCACTGCAAATGGGCGTGTACGCCTTGGCCTGGCAGATCCTGCACGGACACGCGCCCAAACGGCTGGAACTTCGGTTTCTTGAAACCGGCGTCATCGGATCCGCGGAGTTGACCGACCAGGATCTGGAAGCGGTAAAGGAGCGTTTGCGCGAGGCGGCCAGCCGCATTCGCGCGCTTGATTTCCATCCAGAACCCTCGGAAAAATCCTGCCGGTGGTGCGCGTATCAGACCATCTGTCCATCCGCGATAGTTTCAAGTTCATAACCTCTTATTATAATTGAGGTTATGACGAGTTGAATTGCATCTCCCACCAGTTATTCATCACGAACGCCCCCCCATTTTTCACTGAGTTATCGACGCTGACATAAATCCAGAAAAAATAGGGAAGACCCTTGACGCGGGTACTATAATATGGTTAATTTTAAATAGGAATATAAAAGATATATAAAACTTAAAACTTATGCACCCGCCGGAAGGCGGGTCTTTCATGTGGGGGGACGGCGATGTTCAATCGAGGATCACATCAACGACAATTATCGGTCACGCGCCGCGAGGTGTCGGAAGCGCGGTTTAAGAAATTCGAGCGCGACTTCCAAACGTATGAGCGCAAGGCGGAGTTCGATGAGACGCTCAACACGTTTCTGGATTTGTACTCGGCGTGGATGAAAATGCACGAGCCGTGGATGAAAATCCGCCTGGTCATGCTGGCCTTTGAGTTAAACCGGCTGGATCCCGCGTTTGAGTGCACCCTCGCCTTTACGGACGATCTCCATGACGCCCGCGCGTGACATTTTCGTCCGCAGCCTCACCTCCAACGATCGGCTCAACCGCGATTGCCTGGTCACGGAAGTGATGCGCCAAGGCGAAACCACGACCAAGGTGACTCGGCGGTGCACCTATCATGTCGAATCCCGCATCACCGTCCCGGCCCTGGAAGATTCCATCAAGTGGGCGCAGCGGCTGGATCCGCTGCCCGGGCGCCAGGTCTATGTGACCAAAGAATTCGATCCTGAGACCGGCCATGAGCGCGTCACCTACAAAGTCTTGGGCTATCTCTATGCGGTGATGAACCGCGATGTGGTCTGCATCGGCTACCGCCATGTGCTGACGATGGCCGTCGAGGCGCCCGACGCCTGTGAATAATTGGGCCTGAGGCTCTGTTGAAGACCCCGGTGGTCGTCCTGGCCACCGGGGTTTTTCTTTCACCCGATTGACGAGTGGCGTTGCCTTTGCTAGAGTGTGGCCGCGATGCTTATCAACAAATATCCCATCACCATTCTAGGAGACGGGGGATGGGGCACCACCTTGGCCCTTCATCTGCATCATCTGGGCCATCGCGTCACGCTCTGGGGCGCGTTTCCCGCGTATGTGAAAACGCTGCTCCGCGAACGCGAGAACGTGAAATTCTTGCCCGGAATCCCGCTGCCAAAAAGTTTGACGATCACGGCTGATCTTGAAGCCGCCGTCGGCACGGGCACGATGGTCGTGCTGGCCATCCCCTCGCAGCATCTTCGATCAGTCCTGCGGCGTCTCACACACGATCGGTTTAAACACAAGACGTGGGTGAGCGTCGGCAAGGGCCTGGAGCATGGCACGTATAAGCGGCTCTCGCAGGTCATCACGGAAGAGCTTGGTCATGTGCCGCTGGCAGCGCTCTCGGGCCCGAATATCGCGCGGGAAATCGCCACCGGCCATCCAGCCAGCGCCGTGGTCGCCTCACCCTCATTGAAAACGGCCACGCACATCCAACACGTGTTCACAGGACCGCGGTTCCGCGTGTACACCTCAACCGATGTGATCGGGGTCGAGTTGGGGGGCGCCCTGAAAAACTCGATCGCCATCGCCGCTGGCATTGGCGATGGCCTGGGCTTTGGCGCCAACGCAAAAGCCGCCCTCATCAGCCGCGGCATCGTGGAAATGGCGCGGCTGGGTGTCGCGCTGGGGGCGGAGGAAGAAACATTTTGGGGGTTGAGCGGCCTTGGCGATCTGATCACGACCTGCCTGGGGGGTCGGAATCGGTGGCTGGGCGAACAACTCGGGAAGGGTAAGCGGCTGCCCGCCGTGCTGGCCAGCACCCCCATGGTGATCGAAGGCGTGGAAACCACCAAAGCCGCCGTCGCGAAAGCGCGTCGCGTCGGAGTGGAACTGCCCATTATCGAACAAGTACACGCGATGCTCTTCCGCGGGAAAAATCCTCGGCGGGCGCTGCAGGCCCTGATGACCCGCAGCCGCAAGATCGAACTCCTCCACGCGTAACACGTCACCCCTCACTCGAAACCCGCAACTGTTGGAGTTGACAGCGTCCCCCCAAGACTGTTACTCTAATTTTTCTTGATCAGCGGCCGGGGCGTGGCTCAGTTTGGTAGAGCACCTGAATGGGGTTCAGGGGGTCGTGAGTTCGAATCTCACCGCCCCGACCAATTCCTTCGTCACCATCGGTACAACCCATGACACAATCCGTGAACGTTGGACTCATCGGATTTGGCACGGTTGGAGGCGGCGTCGCCCGCATCCTGCTGGAGAAAGCGCACACGCTCCAGCAGCGCATCGGGACTCGCGTCGTGCTGGCCAAAATCTGCGACAAGAAACGCGCCCGCCACTCAATCCGTCTACCCGCAGGACTCTTCACCTCTGATCCCAACGCCATCCTGAAAAATCCCAGCATCCACGTGGTGGTTGAACTCATTGGCGGGATTCACCCGGCTAAAACGTTCATCCTCGACGCGATGAAGCGGGGCAAGCATGTCGTCACCGCCAACAAAGCGCTCTTGGCCGAGCATGGGCATGAGCTGTTTGCCGCGGCGGACCGGTACGGGGTTGATCTCTATTTCGAAGCGTCAGTGGGCGGTGGCATTCCGATCATCAAGGCGCTGCGCGAAGGCCTCATCGCCAACGACATCAACACGATCCTAGGTATCGTCAACGGCACCTGCAACTACATCCTCACCCGCATGTGGGACAAACAGCTCAGTTTCCATGAAGCGCTCCTGGAAGCAAAGGCCCATGGGTATGCCGAACGCAATCCCTCGCTGGATATCAACGGCCATGATGCGGCGCATAAACTGGCGATCCTGGCGTGGCTCGCATTCGGAACGCGCGTGCCGCTGGCCAAGATCCACACGGAGGGCATCAGCCATGTGTCACTGGCCGACATGCAGTACGCGCATGAACTCGGCTATCGGATCAAACTGCTGGCCATCGCCAAACACGTGGATCATGAGCTTGATGTCCGCGTGCATCCGACGCTGCTGGAAACCTCGCATGTCTTGGCCAACGTCAATGGCGTGTATAACGCGGTGTACGTCCATGGCGATTTGGTCGGCGCGCAGCTATTTTACGGACGCGGAGCCGGGCAGAATCCGGCGGCCAGCGCCGTGCTCGCTGACATCGCGGATGTGGCGCGGAACCTGGCCAGAGGCGTGACCAAACGAGTCCCGACGTATTGCGCGCCGCATCGCGTGCTACCCCTCAAACGCATGGACGCGATTGAAAGCCGCTATTACATGCGCTTCACCGTCATCGACAAGCCCGG
>Ga0209515_10009255_pt1 | contig 11257 bp, 8 predicted proteins | sample Subgroupgradi54m_FD_187454 | JGI IMG/M metagenome (GOLD analysis project Ga0209515, IMG submission 187454) | Subsurface groundwater microbial communities from S. Glens Falls, New York, USA - GMW60B uncontaminated upgradient, 5.4 m (SPAdes)... ...
TATCGCGGCGTCTTCGGCAGCCACCTGACGAACGTGCTGAGGCGGATGCGCCGCATCTGCCAGCACTACGGATCGAATCCGACATTCATCTGCTCGTCAGCCACGATTGCCAACCCGAAAGAGCTTGCGGAAGCGCTCGTCGAGCAGCCGTTCGAGCTGGTCTCCGAGAGCGGCGCACCTCGCGGCGAGAAGTTCTTTCTCTTCGTCAACCCGCCCGTCGTCAACCAACAGCTCGGGATCCGCCGGTCGTACCTGGCGGAGACGCGCCGCATCGCGTCGGAGTTCCTCAAGCGGCAGCTCCAGCTGATCGTGTTTGCGCAAAGCCGGCTCACAACGGAAATCCTGACGACGTACCTGAAGGACGATTTCGGCGGCCAGCCTGGAACGCAGGACCAGATTCGCGGGTACCGCGGCGGCTACCTGCCGCAGCGCCGTCGCGAGATTGAAAAGGGGCTGCGCGAGGGCAGTGTGCGCGCCGTTGTCTCGACCAACGCGCTGGAGCTCGGGATCGACATCGGCGCGCTCGACGTGTGCGTGATGGCCGGTTATCCCGGAACAATTGCCGCGACGTGGCAGCGCGCGGGGCGGGCTGGCCGCAGAAGCGGGCGCTCGGCGGCGGTGCTTGTCGCGAGCAGCGCACCGCTGGATCAGTTCGTCGTCCGGAATCCGTCGTATTTCTTCGACGCACCACCGGAGCATGCGCTCATCAATCCCGACAACCTGCACATCCTGGTCGGTCACGTGAAATGCGCGGCATTCGAGCTGCCTTTCACGACGTCAGAGGAGTACGGGAAGCACAACGTCCAGGAAGTGCTCGGCATCCTGGAAGAGGGTGGTCTCGTGCACCGGACTGGCGGCCCTGACGATGAAATGGGGACGTGGCAGTGGACCAACGAGTCGTATCCCGCCGATGCGGTCAGCCTGCGATCGATTTCGTCTGACAACTTCGTGGTCGTTGATACGACGAAAGGCGCGGATGTGATTGGCGAGACGAGCTTTACGAGCGGCCCGCCGACACTGCACGAGAAGGCGATCTACATCATCGAAGGCACGCTGTTTCAGGTCGAGAAGCTCGATTTCGAGGGCCGCAAGGCGTACGTGCGGCAGATCGACTGCGATTACTACACGGACGCGATCACGTACACGAAGGTCACGGTGTTGGATACGTTCGCGAAGGGATCGGGGATCGGGGATCAGTCACACGACAGTGTAGAGGCGGGTCTTCAGACCCGCCTGGCCGCCAGGTCGCACGGAGAAGTCCATGTCTCGTCGCGCGTCGTCGGGTTCAAGAAGATCAAGTTCTATACGAACGAGAACGTCGGATCAGGCGAGCTCGATCTGCCCGAGCAGCAGATGCACACGACCGCGTACTGGCTGACCGTGCCGAAGCCGGTCATGGCGGCGCTGCCCTACGCGCCCGACGATCGGCGTGACGGCGTCGTCGGTCTCTCCTTCGCGATGCGGCAGGTGGCGCAGCTGCTGCTGATGTGCGATCGGCAGGACATCGGCATCTCGATCGGCAGCGGCGAGCAGGGAGACGACACGGATCTGACGCGGAGCGGCCAGCCGGCGAAGCTGTCCGACGAGCCGCGCATCTTCATCTACGACAACTATCCAGGCGGCATCGGCTTCAGCGAACCGTTGTTCGGGATGCACGACAACCTGCTCACGCAGACGCGGGCGCTGATTGCCGGGTGCGAGTGTCAGCACGGCTGCCCGACGTGCGTCGGCCCCGTGGGGAATACGGGTCCACTCGCCAAGACCGTTGCGCTGCGGATTCTCGATCTCATCGCGGGCGCTCGGGCGTTGGCGTTGCCGGTGTCCGCGTGACATCGCTTGCGGATCGGCTTCGCGGGGTCATCAGGCCTGTTCAGAGCGGCGCGGACCCTATGGGTCCGCGAAGCGAAGCTCACGACGCCGCCGAAGTCCTTGGGGGCGAGTGGCGCGAGACGCGTGGACAGCGGTTCCTCGTCGTCGACCGCAAGTACGCTCCCCGTCATCGTCATGGTGACGTTGCGATTGCGGATACGTTGCCATCCGACGATGATGTGTGGCCGCGATTGGCGTTGCTCGCAACGTCACCTTCTGACGCCTCTGGCAACACAGACAACTCACGCAACTCAGCCCGCCGCGGACGGATGTTGTTCGTGGACCTCGAGACGACGGGTTTGGCAGGCGGTGCAGGAACCTATGCGTTCTTGGTTGGCTGCGCCTGGTATCAGGAGGGTGCGCTGCGGGTCAGGCAGTTCTTTCTGTCGAACTTCGGCGCCGAACGCGCGCTGCTCGAAGCGGTGGCGGAAATGGTGGAGGCGTGCAGCACGGTTGTAACCTTCAACGGCAAGTCGTTCGATGTGCCGCTTTTCGAAACCCGCTGTGTCCTGCATCGGCTCGAGACGCCGTTCGCTGGCATGCCACACGTCGACATGCTGCATCCCGCGCGAAGGTTGTGGAAGTTCGATGATGTTGGAGAGTGCGCGGATGGGGGTAAGGAACGTCCTCTTGCTGAACTCCGCAATTGCGCATTAACTGCGCTTGAACAACGATTGTTTGACTATGTGCGCAGTGGCGATGTGCCGGGCCATGAAATTGCGAGCCGATACTTCAGTTTTGTCCGTCAAGGTGACATTCACGCGCTCGTCCCCATTTTGGAGCACAACCGACAAGATCTTGTAAGTCTCGTCATGTTAACGCATCGCGCCGCGCGATTGCTGGCGCGCGGTGTGTCGGCAGCGCAGTCTAAACGCGAAGCGCTTACCTTGGGGCACTACTTTGAGCGTTGGGGCGAATGGCGTGATGCTGAGGATTGTTATGCCATGGCCGCTGGTATTCACGAGCCCCACCCGCACTCCGAATGGGAAGACGCATGGTGTGTAAGAGCCGCCGCTCTTCAGGGCTACGCCCAGGTAATGCGGCGGCAGAGCCGCCATGTTGATGCTGCGAAAGCCTCGCAACTATTGTTGAGTAGCTGCAACGCGTCCGCTACGCAGATGTACCATGCCGCTCGCGCTTTGGCAGTACATCATGAACATCGCACGCACGACTTCGAAGCAGCACAAACGGCAGCTAACCAAATGCTTCGCCTGTCAACAACGACAGCCTGTCGGTCCCTGGCGGAACATCGTTTGGCACGAATCAAACGTAAAGGACGCCGGCGAGAAGGAGACTGCCACGATCTACTCGCGTGTTTGCGATCTACAGGAGTTCGTACGGACGAAAGGCGTTGACGCCGTGGCTGTGAAACTCGCGCAGAATTCGGCCGTGTAGCGCAAGAAGTTGATCTGCCGAAATCGTGTAACCATCGCTAACGAAACGACTGACCCTGCGTAGGGTGTCTACAGGAAACGCTGGGTTGTGAATAATCAGTCGCCGTTGACGAACATCGTCGGTGAAGCTACTCGCGCAATAGGTCGCCTGAGAGCGGAGATGCATGGCGGCACAACAAATGGTCAAATCGAACCGCGCAATACAGTCTGACGGGTTCTCAATTTCCGTCCTGATCACCTGTACCACGTGTTGTTGAGAGTCTCGCCACGACGTTGATACCAGCCCCATACGATCGAGCGTCCAACCGGCCCTGCGGAGGCTATCCTCTAGACTAGATGCGCCCTCGGGTCGACGAATGTACAAATCGAGGTCTCGGGGGATGCGCCGCGAAACCCAGTCACGCAAGAACCCGCCGGCGATAAACCCGTCTACGTTTTGTTCCTCCAACGGAGGACAGTATCGGACCACAGCCGCCTTGATACCAGCAGCGTCGAGAGTACCCTTAACCGTCTCAAGAAACGCCGGCTGTGAGTCGACGACATGCTCGTAGGCACCGTCATCCAATGCACAAAGTCCCGCTCGTCGAACTGAAAACATGCGGCCTCTTTTCCTGATGCGGAGCCCGTAGTATAGACGGTCAGGCGACATTGCGTTATAGCTACGGAGTCTGTTCGTGACAGAAGGCGCTGGCGTTGATCTCGTGCTCTTCCACAGTCGTGGGGATAGGCCCTACGGCGCCTTCTCGAATTTTGCGGCCACGGCGATTTGGATAGCAGGCCGAAAATATCCCACCGTTGAGCACTGGTACCAAGCGATGAAGACCGTGGGTGACGGTCACGAGTGGATCCGCTCGGCGTCGACACCTGAGGAGGCTAAGGACCGAGGGCACTCAATTCAAGCGCGTCAGTACTGGCGTGACGAAAAGGTGTTCATTATGTATAGGGGTGTTTTGGCGAAGTTTCGTCAACATCCCGATTTGGCGAGGTTGCTTCTGAGCACAGGCGATGCTCCGATTCACGAGAATTGCGATGATCCGTTTTGGGGCTTCAACGGCGCTTCTGGTGAAGATTGGCTAGGTCGGGTGCTCACGCACGTCAGAGTTCAGCTAAGGGACGTCGTTAGCACGGAAGGTCCGCTGAGCGGCGTGCTGCGGGGACGTTTTCTCAACTATCAAACGGCTTTCGCTGTTCGTTATGTGCGAAACGGTGGCGAACCATGGCTCGTCCACCTGATCCGTTACCGTGACTCCGCTGAACCCGCGGCGGCACTGCGCTCAATAGTCGAGAGCGGCGTCCTGAGAGCCACGCGTCAGCTCAACGGATACTACGCGGTCTGTTTTTCTGCTGCCCCAGTTCACGATATTGAACTGCGAGTTTTCGATGTCGAGGCACGCCTGCGTAGGGCTGGCGCCGCGCACGTCTACTCGCCCTTCGGCATCGCGGTCACGTATGACTTCGCGCGCGAGTTGGGGATCCGCCCCGTTCTTCCTTTACCGACCGAGCTCATTCCCGAGTTGCCCGCGTACCTACGCTTTCTGACTCAGGGATACTCCACCAATGATTTGCTAGACTACACGCACGAGGACGAATGGCGTGCTCCCGCCGACGTAAACGTCCGCGAGGGCCCTTTTGCGCTGGTGATTCCCGAGCGGCGGCGTCTTCGATTGTTACCGATGGCAGGAAGCCAGGACCGGGCTCTGATCATGAGCATCGAGACCGCGGCCTCCGCTCAGTAGAGGCAGTTTGTCAACCGCTCCTCGCCCGGTGCAGTTCATCGGCACTGGCGTTCTAACGATCGACATCGTGCAGCTGTGCAACGCCGAGTTTGAGCCTGAGCAATCTGTCGCGTTCTATGCTGCTGGTGGAACAATCGCGAATGTTCTCGCTTATCTCTCGGTCCTGAACGCATCGGCGCAGTGTCTTGTCATCGGCGCTATCGGCGATGACGATCTTGGGAGCGCCGCCCTGACCGACCTCTCGTCATTCGGCGTGCGGTGCGACTTCGTCGAGCGGCTTGCCGTATCTTCGCGGCGCATAATGCACTTGATCTCGCGAAGCCATCGCCATCTGTTTTCAACTAGGTGCACTTGGTGTCAGCGCGTCTTTCCGCGATTCCCTCGTTACTCCCCGCCTTCCGCTTGGAATCAAGTGAATTTCCGTCCACAACGAGCTGTCTTGCTGATCGATCGCATCACCGAATTCGCCGCAAAACTAGCGAGGGAACTTGCGCCCGCGGCAGCAGTGGTGTTCGAGCCGACTCGCGTTGCCAACGATGATGACGTACTGCGAGAACTAGTTCGCGTTGCGCGTATCGTGAAGTTCGCCGCTGACATTCCAGATCGGGACCGACTTGTTATGGCGTTCGATCAGGAGCCGCACGTTGGCTGGAAGTTACTGGTGGAGACTCATGGTAGCGATGGGATCTCGATTCGTACGCAAGACAAGCAGATTTCTATCCGCATTCACGGTGTTCCGTCGGTCGACGTATTAGATGAGGCTGGCGCGGGTGACGCGTGCACGGCAGGCTTCCTGACGGCACTAGGAGCTTCGTTACTTGATACGAAATTGCCGTCACCGCATTTGATCGACGAAGCCGCTCGTCGTGCGCAAGCGCTCGGCGCCATAACCTGTGCGTTCTACGGTGCGAAAGGGCCGCTATACGCGTTGTCCGCAGGCGAGTTGCGTCGCAGGGTGGACGAAACGCTGCTGGCGAATCGTGTGTTCGACGTGCGTCCAGCAAGCCTTCCGCCGGCGATGAGCGTACCCGCCGCAGTACCCAACGCGTGTCGAATCTGTCGGCTTCCACTCTAGTCCCTCAACGCTGTGGCGACACGTTGCTCACAGCTCGAACGGGTTGTAGGACCTATTTGCGCGATCGTTGAAGAAAGTCGTTGATCCGCTCCTTTTGCTCCAGAGGATCGCGTTTCCACGGGAAGATTTCTAGCCCCTGCAGGTCACTTGGCACCTCAACCAGTTTGTCGCTATTGATCACTTGCGGCAGAATCAGAATACGCTTGCGACCTCCTCCGCGCGCCCAAAACCAGCCAACCTCGAGCCAGACATTCTGGCGAGCGCGCGGTTTGTCCTTTTTTTCCGTTCTCCTACGCCCCACATCATCCGCCGACGCTATTACGATTGCCACGCAGTTGTTGCCGCCGGCAATACGCTCCCATTTTTCAGGCAACGTTTCTCCCACTTCGTACTCATCGCGCATCAGAGTTATACGCGCCGGCCATCGTAAGCCTCTCGAAATGAAGGTCCGTACCTTCCGGGCGTGCGTCAAGTTGCCGTGTATCACGATGATGCTCGGAGCTGCCACCAGACTGGCCTTAATCTGACCTAATAGCTCCGAGGACCATAACTGTTTGAGATTGCCAAGGGAAAGTGGTCGCGGAAGCGGTTGGGCGTTGAGGAAGCGCTGCTCGATCAGCGGCAACATCAACTCGGCAGCACCACCAAAGCTAGAAATCGGAATCAATGTTCGCCCCGCAGCCATCACCAAATACGCGCTCACTTCCGACCTCGCGTGCCCCCCGATCATGAGCGTGACATCGGCGTTCCAGCACATCTTAAAGCGTGCGGAATCCCACTTGCCCGTGCCCGCATTCTCTATCGCGAAGAGATTCGGTGTTTCCCTCATTTGCTGACCGAACGGCGAGGATCGGGCTTTGCGGCGAGGCTGCCAAACGGTAATGCGATGCGCAGTTTTAGGACGTTTCCTCGCTTCCGTCATGTAGCCGTTCACGAAGTGCGTGTCGGCGTCTTCGAGACGATCGTATTGAACATCGAGCGCATAACCCAGTCGGGCGATGGTTTCTCCTAGTGAAAAGCAGGCCCCTCGAAACCGCCTTGTGGTTCCGCGTAACGGCCATCGGTCGTCTCGTTTCGGTGGAAAACTCCCGACCACTGCGATGCGCATTAGTCTGCTCCTCAGGTGACGCGTAGAATCTATAACACACCATATCCGGGACCCACAGATGCGCGGAGACTTCCACGAGCCAGACTGCAAGCGGATGGGCACGCTGAGAAGGAATTAGCAACCTCAGTGGCGGGGCTAGTATCGAACTGAGGGCATGGGCGCAGCACGCTCTCTTCGATCAGGACCCGGCCTACAATGACGCCGTGTTTGTGCCTCGCTTGTGCGCCTACGCGTGCGCGGCCATCCTCGCCAGCTCGATCTCGTACGGCCTGCTCCGGATGCCACTGCAGGTGCACGACGCTCTCGACGAGATCATTGCCGCGCAGCGATCGCCAGGCGTCTGGGCGTCTTTCGCGTCGACGATCGGCGAGACGACGTACTTCCGGCCGCTGCGCATCGCGGAAACGAAACTGCTGTTCGACGTGTCGGGCGGTCATTACTTCGCTGCTTACAAGGGGTTTCACATCGCGCTGCTCGCCGCTGCGTTCGCGCTGTTTGTCGGCGCGCTGCGCATCGAGACAGGCGTCGACCTTGCTGCGGCGCTGTTCGCACTGACGATCTTCACGGGGCTGCATACGTTCCTCGGTCTCGTGAAGGAGGCGTACCCCGTCAATCATTTCCTGCAGGTTGTCGTGCTCGTCATCGCGGCGGTGCGCCTGTCGCAGGCGCGAGGAAGCACGTGGATCGATGCCGCCGCCATTGCGGCGTTCATCGCGGCGTGCCTGACGCTCGAATCGGGCGTGCTCGTCTGGGTTGCGCTCGCGGCCAGCCGGCTGTCTGGACGACGAGGCGTGTCGGACCCTGCGCTCATCGCGATGACGGGCCTGCTCGTGGTGTACGGGCTGATTCGCTTCGTCTGGCTCGCGCCACACGTGCAGGGAATGGCGAACGCCTCGGGATATCTGTTCGAACGGCTGGAGGGCTCTCAGATCCGCGATCGCTTCGGCGCGGGGCTTTCGCGCTTCAATGTCTACAACGTTCTGGCGTCGGTGGCGACCGTGCTGTTCTCGGAGCCCCGCGGCGGGGTATTCATGTTTTTTCGCGGATGGTCGCTGGGCGACGTACCTCCGCGCATGTGGATCAACGTGGTGTCGTCGACAATCACGACCGCGCTTATTGCGCTCGCTACCTGGCGCCGGCTTGGTCCGGCTAAAGCCGGACGCTACCGGTTCTCGTCGGTAGAGTCCGCCTTTAGGCGGACCGATCCTGGGCGGACCGATCCCAGGCGGACCGATGAAGGCGGACCTGACCTCCTGGTATTCGGCGCCGTCCTCGCCGCCAGCGCGATCGCCTCATACGCCTACGCGAAGGACGAGATCATGAGCGTCGCCGGCGTCTTTTATGCGCTCGCCGCGTTCTGGGCCGTACGCGATCTGATGACGCGCGGTCTCCGCGCTGCGCCCGCCGTAGCCGTGGCGCTGGCGCTGCTCGTGGCCGGGTCAGGGTGGGCGGTGCGGACCGTCGGGGTCAATCACGTGTTGCGCGCGCAGGCGTTCGCGTTTCACAACGACTGGGCGTGGATCCCTGAGGACATGGAGCGCCGCGGCACGTGGCCGTCGGATCCGTCCACGCGGAAGGTCGTCATCGAGCTGCGCGATCAATCGATCGCCATGCCGATCGTCAACCCGTGGTTCGTGCCGCGATGGGCGGACCGCGTCTTCGACATCGATTATTTCTGATGGACGCTGGCTCGAACCGCTTCGCCCGCCTCCTGCCGATCGGCGCCGCAGCGCCGGCACTTGCCGCCGTTGCCGTGAGCGCCGCGATCGTGGTCATGGCGGTCATGAGTGATGCACCGCCGTTCTGGCGCGGCGGATCCTTGACGCTCTCGGAGGCCGCGGCCCTCCATGACCAGGGTGAGCTCGTCCGGCTGATTGCGTCCGGCCATGATCCGAACGCCGTGTATGCCCTTCGCGCGGACGTGCTCGCCGTGCGCGCCCTGACCCCGCTCGAGTCGGCCGTCGGCGCCCGCCGCCCGGAGATGATCGAGCTCCTCCTGCGTCACGGAGCGGAGGTCGACTCGGGTGCCTGGCGGCGTCTGCACTGCTTTGCGATGGCGACCGGCGATGCGGACGTCGTGCAGATGCTGGACCGTTTTCGTCCGGCAGGCAGCGACGCATCGTGCGAGGGAATCATTGGTCCGTTCTAGACCGTTTTTACTGCGACCTACCACCGAGACACCGAGACAAACAGGTTATGAACAGGAGATTAGGAGACAAGGAGTGTTTTTGTTTTCGGATCAACCCCATCTCCTGATCTTCTGGTCTCCTGTTACAACCAAGAAAGCTCCTGTCCTCTTGATCTCCTGTTAGGGTTTGAGTTTGGGAGTTGCTATGACGCGGGACGCGCGGCAGGACCGCGAAGCATCTGGCCGGGATGCGCGCCCGTGTGGCCGCCCGGCGTGACGACCTGGACTCCGTTCACGATCACGTAGTCGATACCGGTCGGATACTGGAGTGGCTGTGCCGTGGTCGCAGGCGACGCGATCGTTTGCGGGTCGAAGATGACGAGATCGGCGAAATAGTCCTGGCGTATGAATCCACGCTGCGGGAGGTGAAACTGCGCGGCGGGCAGACCCGTGACACGGTAGATGGCCTCTCTCAGGTCCAACAACTTTGAGTTCCTGACGTACTCACCGAGCAGGCGCGGAAACGCGCCGTACGCCGCGGGCTGCATCGATATCTGACTCAACTCTCCCTCGCTGCGAGTCGCCGCCGTTCTCGTACCAATCACAGATCGCGGATAGGCCAGCGCCGCGCGCACGTCAGCCTCATCGTCGGAGTAGCCGGTGACGCTGGCAGACGCGGAAATTCCGCGGGCATCCGCCTCCCGAATGGCCGCTATCGCCGCGGCCATCGTTCCTTTCTGGGCTGATGGCAGCAGATTGAGGTTCGCGATCATGAAGGGCAGGCCCTGGCCCGCCGTGGCAGCAACCGCGATGACCTGACGGATGCCCATCTCCGCAGGGACGTCCGCCCTGAGAGTGGAGACATACAGTCCGCCATTGCGCGCGACGATCCGCGCGAGCGCGATCAATTCATCAGTGGTGAACGCACGCGTGCCGGGCGCATCCCAGTCGATGGAAAGGCCCACGGCGCCGCCGCGCATCGCCGTCTCGAGGGCGTCCTCCATCTTCGCGAGATCGCCCGCGGTCAGTGGGACGGTGGTGCCGGTCGCGATCGAGGCGCTGACGAAAGACCCGGGAACAAGCCTGGCGACGTTGATCGAGGTTCCACGCGCGGACAACTGTTCGACATAGCTCGCAGGTTCGTTCGCCCCAAGCGTCACGTTGAATCGGCCGAGCAGTGCGGTGTCGGCGGGTGGCGTGGTCGCCGCTGTCCAGTACGCCGGCCCACCGTCCGCGAAGATCTCGGTCGTGATTCCCTGGCGAGTGTGACTCTCGCCATTCCCGTCGGCCAGCAGGGTCGTCCCGGAGCGGCCGTAAGCATCGATGAACCCGGGCGCGACGGCGCGGTTGCGCGCGTCGATGCCCAGTCGCGCGGAGCGTCCGGACAAATCGCCGAGCGCAGAGATGTGCTCTCCATTGATGCCTACATCGATCCGCCGAACACCCTGCGGCGTGCCTGCGCCGTCGTATACCGTGCCGCCCGTGATGAGGATGTCGAATTCGGGCCCGCGCGCGCAGCCGCAACAGCCGACAAGCAGTATCGCGACGAGCAGTTTCATAACGGCGTTCCAATCCACAGGTCGTATGCGGCTCCCGGCACCACTCGACGCGACCAGCTTCCGATGTCCACAAACGAATTCCGGATCGCCGCACCTTTGCCGTTGGCCTCGAACTTCGGTGGCATCAGCGCGCACACCGGCACGTCGCCATGAAACCGCAGCGCCGCGATGTACTCCAGCGACTCGAAATCGGCGTCCGTAATCACCATGCGGCCGGCGAACTCGATGCTCGTCAGAGGCTCCGGGATGTACCAGATCGCGGCGGGTAGGACGCAATTGCCACGTATCGCGGTGATCGCCGCCTGCGCATTGCTCGCCGCCAGGATCGGGTTATAGAGCCGCGTGCCGGTTGTGACGTAGCCGTTCTGGCGGATGGCTTTTGTTGCAA
>Ga0209515_10009256_pt1 | contig 11257 bp, 14 predicted proteins | sample Subgroupgradi54m_FD_187454 | JGI IMG/M metagenome (GOLD analysis project Ga0209515, IMG submission 187454) | Subsurface groundwater microbial communities from S. Glens Falls, New York, USA - GMW60B uncontaminated upgradient, 5.4 m (SPAdes)... ...
CCTCGCGTGTGGCGCGCATCATCGGGTGGGCGAGACGGTCCGGCGTATGCACCATCTGCGGCAGCGTCGCCCCCTTGCCGCACAACAGCCCGAAGTTGGCTGGATGGTTCGGATCACCCCGAACCTTGAGGACGCGCCCCTCCTTGCTGCCCACGAGTACCCCGCAGCCAACCCCACAGTAGGGACACGCCGATTTGTTCCAGGTGAGCTTCAGGTCCTCCTCGGTGAGCGGCGTCTCGACAATTTCACCGCTTTCCTGGACGACCTGCATCACGATCCGTGGTTCGACTCGCCCTGCTCGTCCTTCGACAGGCTCAGGACTCGTCCCGAGCGAGGCGAAGCCGAGTCGAGGGACTCGCTCACCACGGTCCTGAGCGACCCCGCTTGCTTCGCTTTGCCCCGAGAAATCGCGGAGCGATTTCCGGGGTTCAGTCCCGGAAATGCTTCGCATTTCACGGGACGAAGCAAAGCGTGCGGGGGAGTCGAAGGACCGCTCAGCGCTCATGCGTCCTCCTGTGCGCCGAGAGCTCGAGCGCCTGAGGGGCGAGGCGAATCGCATGAAACGTCTTCGCCAGCCACAGCGTTTGCCAGTCTCGCTGTGCGACCCGTAAGAGCAGAAGACACGCGAAGCCAACCAGACCAACACAGAAGAACCCTGCGCCATAGGATCCGGTAACATCTCTGGACAACCCCAGCAATGCGGGGAGCAGGAATCCTCCCAGCCCACCGGCTGCACCGACAACACCCGTGGCCACACCGATCTCCCGGCGGAACCGTTGGGGCACCAGTTGGAACACCGCACCATTCCCCAACCCCAAGAGGGACAGGACGGTACACAACAGCGCGGTCGCAAGCCAAAGCGGTGGCAACAGCGCAACCGCCCACAGCCCCAGTGACGCGGTGAAGAACACGACCGTCAACGTCCATGGACCACCGAGGCGATCAGCGAGGTAGCCACCGACTGGCCGTAGGACGCTGCCCGCAAACACGCACAAGGCCGTGAAGGTTCCGGCTGTCACCGTGGCCAGCCCGTACTGATCATGAAAGAAGATCAACAAGAAGCTCGCCAGGCCCACGAACCCACCAAACGTAAAGCCGTAAAAGAGGCAAAACCATAGCATGTCTCGCTCGCGACAGAGACCGAGGTAGACCCGTAGGGATTTGGGGGCAGGCTGGGACGGGCTCTCCTTGGCGAATGCGATATAGAGGGCCAGCGTCACGAGCAGTGGGAGCAAGGCGTACCCAAAGACGTTGTGCCATCCGACTCTCTCAGCCAGGCGAGGTGCCAGGAGTGCGGCGAGGACCGTGCCGCCATTCCCGGCCCCAACAATGCCCATCGCCAGCCCTTGATGTTGCGGTGGGTACCAGCGGCTGGCGAGCGGCAGCGCGACGGCAAAACTGCCTCCAGCCACCCCAAGGAAGCACGCGAATGCGATCACCTCAGAGAGGCGATCTGCGCATAGCCAAGCCCACGCCAGCAGGATCAGCACCATCAGTTGTACAACGAGACCTGTTCGTTTCGGTCCAATGCGGTCAACGAGCACACCCAAAGGAACCCGAACAAGCGAGCCGCTGAGAATCGGGGTCGCCACCAGCAACCCTCGCTGGCTGACCGTCAGCCCGAAGTCATCGCCAATATCCACACTTAAGCCCCCAAGCAGCACCCAGACCATCATGCTGATCGCGAAATACAGAAACGCCAACAGCAACGTCGGGAGATGACCACTCTTGACGAAGTTCGTTCGGCCGTCAGTCATCCGGCTTACCTGTGCGGATGGTGTAGGCGGCTTTGACCTCGCTCACGAAGATTCGGCCATCCCCCGGGTGACCAGTCTTCGCAGTGTGGATGATCGCCTCGATAGCCTTTGATACATCGTCATCCTTGACCACCAGCATGAGGCACAGCTTGGAGAGCTCCCCGTACACCGCAGCTCCCACCTGAATCCCCTTCTGTCGTCCCCGGCCAAGGACATCCCACTTGGTCAAGGCGGATACGCCGGCCTGCTCAAGTCCTTGGATGACCTCAGTTTCCTTTTCTGGTCTGATGATGGCTTTAATCATCTTCATGATGCAGGCACCTCCCTGCCTGCCCCCGCACGCTTTGTTTCGCAAAGCGAAGCAGCGGGGGCGCAGGCAGGCGCAGTCTGTTTGGCCCTCTGGCGTTCTCCCGTTGACAGTCTAGACGACTCGGTGATGTCGATGAGGAAGATCCGTCCATCACCGAACTGGCCCGTCTGGTTGGCGCGGGTCATCGCCTCAACGGTCTCCTGCGCTTGTTCATCCTCGACCACGATATCGAAGAGGACCTTGGGCAGAAACGCAAGCCCCTGACCCCCGGGTTCACCCCTTAGGCCGCGCTGCTTTCCCCGGCCAAATACCGGGAAGGCCGTATAGCCTTGGCAGCCGATGCGCGACAGTTCCTGCTTTGTTGCTGCGGATTGCTTGCGACGAACAATCGCGATGATCTCGATCATCCCCCCACCTTTCTGCTCGCCGCAGGCGAGCTAACGTGGCCACGACCAGGATGTCGGCTCTGCAGGCCGAAGAAAGGTGGGGGGATCATGTCATCAGTCCCTTCATGGCGGCAACCGCCAGCACCCCCGCGAGGATACGGCACAGTGCCGGATTGGACAAGTACCCAGCACCCCACCTTGATCCGAGCCATCCACCGACGAACGCCACGCCCACAAGCGGCAAAAGCCAGCCAACCTCACAGCGCCCTGCCGCCAGCCGTCCCGCCAATCCCGCGGCGGAGTTGACGACAATGAAACACGCTGCTACCGCCGCCGTCTGCTTCGGGCTCGCCCACCGACAGAGCACCAGCAACGGGCTCAGGAAGATCCCACCCCCGATTCCAACGATCCCGGAGATCAATCCGATGCCGGCTCCGATTAGCAAGGCCACCGAACGCCTCGGCGCACTGGACGCGATGGCTCGAGCGGCCGGGAGGACGGGCAGGCACAGGCGTACAGCGGCAAAGAGCAAGACGACGGCGAAGAGCCCCTGGTAGGCGTGCGGGGGGACGTGCATCCATCCGCCGATAAGCGCACAGGGAACCGACGTCGCAAGAAAAGGCCCGAGGAGTCGCCAAGAGCCCTGGCCTGCACGCCAGAACGTCACGCAGGCGGTCCCCGCGACCAGGAGGTTCAACAAGAGCGCACTGGTCGACATCTGCGCCGGTGCGTATCCTGCGAGCGCCAGCACGGCCAGATAGCCCGAGGCCCCGCCGTGCCCGACTGAGGCATAGACCATCGCGACCAAGAAGACCAGTGTCAGGAGTGTCGCGGATGACATGGATGATCCGCAGCGCTGTAGGGGTTTTCATCGCGCAAGAGTTTGATGGCATGCGCGAGCACCGGCTCGACCACAGCAAAGCACTCCTTGACGGCCTTCGGGCTTCCTGGAAAGTTCAGGATGAGCGTCTGTCCTCGCACGCCCACAACACCTCTTGAGAGCATCGCGAAGGGTGTTCGTTTTACACTGTCCTGCCGAATGGCCTCCTCCATGCCTGAAAGTTCCTTGTCGATCACCTGTGTGGTCGCTTCTGGCGTGGTGTCGCGTGGCGAAAGCCCTGTTCCGCCCGTCGTGATGATGAGTGCGCAGTGCACCGTATCAGCCAACCGCATTAAGGTCTGTGCAATCAACGCCGGCCCATCAGGCACCAGCACGGTTTCAACGACATCGGCCCCAGCGGACTGCAGGAGTTCCTTCAAGACCGGCCCACTGACATCTGGCCGCTCCCCCCTGAAGGATCGGTCACTCACCGTCACGACGGCTGCGCGCATCACTGGTCCCTCTGGAATCCCTGCTTGCCTCCGGTCTTGCGAAGCAGGCACAGATCCGTGATCGTCGCCGAAGGATCGATCGCCTTGACCATGTCGTAGAGCGCCAGGGAGGCAACCGACGCGGCGACGAAGGCCTCCATTTCAATCCCTGTCTTAGCGGTCGTCGTCGCCTGGGCCACCAGACGAATCGTGTGCGTCGTCGCATCAGGTTCAAATGTGATCTCGAGATGTTCGATGGGCAGCGGATGGCACAACGGGATCAACTCGGCGGTCCGCTTGGCCGCCTGGATGCCAGCGATCTTGGCGACGGTGAACGGGTCACCCTTCTTCAGCGTCTGCTGCTGGATCGCCTCGAACGCCTCGGACGACAACTGAACGAGGCACTGCACCGTGGCCTGGCGGTGCGTCGCCACCTTAGGGCTCACGTCCACCATCCTGGCACGTCCGTTAGTATCGAGGTGTGAGAGTTGTTTCATGGTCGAGTTTCGCATAGTCGGCGAGGGTGTTGACGTTCACAAATGAGCGCCAGAGCGCAGGCTCCTCGATCTGCATCAGCCGTGCCTGTGGCTGACGCAGCAACGCCTGGACCGAGCACTCGCCACGATCCAACAACCCCCCAATCGTTCGGCAGGCCTCGACGTGGCAGACCAGCGGGAAGGGCTGAACCCCCTCCACCGGATGGAGGCTGGCGACGACTCCCGTATCCTGGCGGCATGCGCCGAGCAACCGCTCGATGAGCCTGGCTTGAACCCACGGCATGTCACAGGCCACGAATAGGTTGAGCGGCGTCTCGGTATGCATCAGCCCGGTATAGATGCCCATCAGTGGTCCGCACCCCGGCTTGATATCAGTCACTAACGCACCGACTGGCAGATCGACGAACTCGTGAACGTTGTCAGCACGGCCGACCACCATGAGCCGATCCACGCAGGGACGCAGGTGGCTGATGACCAGATCGATCAACCGCTGCGACCGGACAGGAAGCGTGGCCTTGTCTCGTCCCATGCGGCTTGACATCCCGCCAGCCAGGATGACGCCGGTTACCATGGGGCATCCTCCCGTTTGGTCGCAACAACGGTACCAGCCAACCAGGGTCCCTTATCAGAGCGAACCCGAATCCACCCATCGGCCTGGGCGAGACTGCGGAGTTGATGCGACCCCTGCCCATTCAGAGGCTCAACGAGACAAACCCCAGTATCCGACGTGCAGCGCACACGGATGAAGTGCGTTCGCCTCGTGGGGGACACCTGCAGGTCTTGCCAGAGCATCGCGGGCGTCGTATAGCCATCATGCCACTTGCGTCCCATGAGCTTCCAGAGGGCTGGCTTAACAAACTCCTCAAAGGTGACGAAGACCGACACTGGATTTCCTGGAAGCCCGAAGACAAGCGTCCGGCCGCGGTGGCCGAAGAACAGCGGCATGCCGGGTTTGATGTTGACGCGCCAGAAGACGGTCCTGACGCCGCATCGGCGCGCGGCCTGTCGGACAAAATCCTTCTCGCCAACCGACACACCCCCGGAGATGATCAACACGTCATAGGCCAAGCCGCGGCGGAGCTTGGCCGTCAGCGCATGGAGTGTATCGTTGACAACGCCAAGCCGAGTCGCACGCGCACCTGCCGCTTGGACAAGCGCCTCCAGTACGTAGCTGTTGCTCTCGTAGATATGCCCGACCCCAAGCTGCGTGCCCGGAGATTTCAGCTCATCGCCCGTGACTAGAATCGCCACGGTGGGCTGCTGATAGACTGGGATGGTGTCATGACCGACCGCTGCAAGTAGTCCGATCTCTTGAGGTCGAAGTCGGGTCCCGCCCTTAAGGACGCGGCTGCCTCGCCGGATATCCTCGCCTGTCCGGCGAATGTGCTGTCCCGGCTTGGGATCGCGCTGGAGGCACACTCGACCCTTGCGCCGGATCACATGCTCTTGCATGACGACGGCATCCGCACCGTTGGGGACTTGAGCGCCCGTGAAGATCCGCACTGCTTCGTTGTGGCGGACCGTGCCAGCATACGGGCGTCCGGCGGCTGAGGTGCCGATCACGTGGAACGCCACGCGAGCCGGTGCTCCGTCAACAGGCGCAAGCACATCTGCTGTCCGCAGCGCATATCCGTCCACCGCGGCGTTATCGAACCGGGGGAGATCGCAGCGCGCGGTAACCGTCTTGGCCAAGACGCGATGCAGCGTCTCCACCAGCCTGACCCTCGTCACCCTTGGCGATGGCGTGGCCTGTACGGCGCGCTGTAACGCATCTTCATACGTCAGCATGCTCAGCCCCTAAGGGATCGGTCGCCTGCAAGATGTCCCGTCGACAAACCACCCATTCGGCCGTCCCATCATCGTAGAGTTGGTGCTTCCAAATCGGCACGTCATGCTTGATGCCCTCCAGGAGAAACTGGGAGGCGGCAAAAACCTGCTCCCGATGCTGGGCGGCCACGACAATCACTACACTCATCTGGCCGACCTCCACCAGGCCGAGGCGGTGTTGAATCTGCACAGCATCCAGCGACCAGCGAGCCCTGGCCTGTCCGACGAGACGCCCGAGGAGATGTTCGGCCATCCCAGGATACGCTTCGTAGAACAGGGCCTGGACGGTGCGCTGACCGTCATGATCCGGACGCACCACCCCAACGAACGTCACGACGGCGCCGCAGTCATTCTGCGCGGCCCACCGATCCAGATAGGCGACGCGATCCCACACGATGGGCGTATTCGTCAGATACGGCATGATCTCACCCGCCACTGACAGGCGGGATGAGCCCGATCTCATCACCGTCATGCAGTGGCACCTCCCACGGTTGGTATTCCTGATTGACCGCCAGCCTGACATAGTCGATGAGACCATCCAGACGAGGATAGCGCGTCACCAAGGTCGTCTTCGCCTCCACCCCTCGCGCCCCTCGCGCCAACGCCAGCTGGCACTCTTCGGTACCAGCCGCATCCCGTAACATGGCGAAAAACCGCACCCTCACATCCATGACCGCCTCATGCCGCCGGGCCTGCCTGCCCCAGACGCTCTGCTTCGCTCTGCTTCGCAGAGCGAAGCATCTGGGGCGCAGGCAGGGAGACCGGGGTCTCCACCACCTGCTGCCCGGTCCGAATGGTATAGGCCGCTTCGACTGGGCTGATGAACACCTTGCCATCGCCAGGCTGGCCTGTCTTGGCTCCGGCTGCAATCGCAGCCAGCGCCGGCTCCACCTTCGCATCGTCCACGACGATCATCATCTGCACTTTCGGCAGTTCATCGTAGACCGTGGCACCCACCTGAATACCCCGCTGCTGTCCACGTCCTAACACATCCATCTTCGTCAACGACACAATGCCGGCGGCTTCGAGGGCCTTGACGACCTGGTCCTCTCGCTCTGGCCGAATGATCGCTCGGATCAGTTTCATGTACTCGCTGCCTCCTCATCTGACGAGAGCGTGTCTGGGACCATGAGCACCCGATCTTTTGCCGCCGGCTCCCGCTCGACCTGTTTGAAGAGCTCCAGGTGTTTCAAGATGGTCACCATGACATCCGGCAACGCCTCATCGCACGGCACCAATTCCATGATCAGCTTGCCGGGCCGAGGCTGTCGACCCGTCCGACCGCCGACATAGATGGCCACCGCGTCCGCTGGCTTGCCGCCAATGTTCACCTTCATCCCTCGCAGGCCGATGTCCGCCGCCTGGTGGTTGCCACAGCCGGCCGGACACCCGGACCAATAAATGGACGTCGGATCAAACTGTGGTCCCAGTCGCTGCTCCAGCGCCTTCGAGAGGTCCATGGCGTGGCTCTTCGTCTCGATGACCGCAAGATTGCAGAAGTCCGTTCCGGTACAGGCGACCATCTTGCGGAAAAATGGCGACGGTTCCGGTGAGAAGGTGTCGAGCAACGGCTCCTCCAGCAGACGCGCGAGACGCGACTCCGGGACATGGGGAATGACGACATCCTGGGAGACCGTGAATCGGATCTGTCCGTTGCCATAGGTCTCCGCAAGTCTTGCCAGCTCTTGCAGGTGGTCCGGATGCATGCGCCCCGTCGGCACGCACAGACCAATGGCCAGGTATCCGGGTTGCCGCTGCGCGGTGACACCCAAATGGTCGGCCTGCCCTGTCTCGCGCTGGTCGTCACCGGATGGCGCCAACTCCCTGTGCAGCCTCGCGACCACCTCGTTGCGCAGCTTTGGAATCCCCCACTCCTCAATGAGGAACGCAAACCGACTTTTCGTCCGGGGTCCCCGGGGACCGTGGTCGCGGAAGATTGTGACCAGCGCAACCACCACCTCCACCGCCTGTCCCGGCTCTACAAACACCTCCAAGGCCGACGCCACGGTAAACCCGCCTGAGCCCATCTTTCCGCCCACGAGGACGTTGAACCCCTGGCGGCCTGCCTGAATCGCCGGCACCAAGGCGATATCCTGTGATTCGTTATGGGTACAGTTCTGCAGGCAGCCCGTAACGGTGACGTTCATCTTTCGCGGGAGGTTGGTGAATTCGGAGTTTCCCTCCGGTCCGACGCAATGCTGATCCAACGCCATCACGACCGGCGAGGCATCGAAGAGCTCGTGGGGCGTCACTCCGGCAAGCGGACAGCCATTGAAGTTGCGGAGGTTATCCATCCCCGTCTGCAGGCTGCGAAGATTCACACCGCGCAGCCGCTCAAAAATCTCCGGGACGCTGTCGAGCGTATAGCCCCGCAATTCCACTTGCTGCCGGGTCGTGATATCGAGGATGTTATTGCCCAGGCGCCGAGATAGATCCGCGATCGCCCGGAGTTGTTCACTGGTGGCAAACCCGTTGGGCATGCGGATGCGCATCATGAATCGGCCTGGCGTGGGCTTGCGGAAGAACACCCCCAACCACTTCAGAAGGTCTTTGTCTGCCGGCGTCAGTGCCTGCCAGCCATCCTGAATGAGGCGCGGAAGATCCTCACGAATGCGCAGCGGCTCTCCACCCTTCGCAGCCTTGTACTCTTCAACTGGATTACTTCCCTCACGCATACGCAACCTCCTGGGCTGCAGCGGGCTGGCAGAGCTTGCCGACAGCGACTTCGAACGGCCGCTCCGAGCGCAACGCGTCATACCCTCGGTCCTCTGTTCGAATGCGCACGGCTTGTTCAATCGGCAAGACGAAAATCTTGCCATCACCGAGTTGACCGGTCTGGTTGGCTTCCATGATGGCCTGGACGAGCGGTTCGACCTGGGCCTCTTCCACAATCCACGAGATCATCCGCTTGGGCAGATACCGCACGCCTGTTCCGATGGCGGCTCCTCGGCGTGGGAGATACCGCAACCCCCGCTCGCGCCCACGGCCAAGGACTCGCTGTTGAATGAAGGCGTGCAGCCGCAGGCGTTGGACGCGCAGCTTCGTCTGGTTCCAGCGTTCGGGTCGGATGATCGCCACGACTTCTTTCAACCGGGTCTCTTGGTGGAGCGGGGAGCTACTCCACGGCTTGAGCACTCCTGGCATACTCGATGGTTGCGCGCTCATCTCCTGTCGAATGGCCAGGCGCAGCTTGTCGTCGTCAAGTGGCCCGTTGTGCTGTGCGCCCACACTCATCATCTCATCGCCCTCCCTCAACCTCCAAAGGCACCAAAAAGGCGCACGGCGTTCCCTCTTCCACATGGGAACGCCGTTGTTCCACGCTACTGGCAGCTTCACCGCTGCCAGTCTCAGGTACGCGTATTGGTTGACTGCTTCCGTCCTCTGCCTATACTCACGACGATCGTGTCCGTCGGCGAGGGTCAAGCAGAAGAACAGAAAAAGCGCTCGCTTTTCGCGAACGCCTTTGTTCGACTCACGATCCGCCGTTTGGATCGTACGGCTTTCATTATAGCATCACCAACTTGGTTGTCAAGATTTTTCGTCCAGCAACTCACGGGCCAAGAGGACCGCCTCGGCAATCTCGCGCATCGTCTTGCGCTTCTCCATGCTCTGTTTCTGGAGGGTGCGGAAAGCTTCCACTTCAGACAGGCGATAATCCTGCATCAGGATGCCCTTGGCTTTTTCCACGAGCTTGCGGTCCTCGAGCGACTTCTGCAACGCCACTGACTGTTCGAAGAGCCTGGTATGCTCGATCGCGACAGCCGCTTGGTGAGCGATGGTTGATAAGACCCTGATCTCGTCCTCGCTGAAGTGATGCTCGGTTGCCGTATAGAGGTTGAGGACACCGGTCGCCCGCTCCTTGACCATCATCGGCACTGACAGCAACGACTTCAACCCTTCCCGTGCCGCGATCTCCGGATACATGTAGCCATTCGCCTGCGTCACATCAAGGATACTGATCGGCTGGCGTTCCTTGACCGCTCGACCGCTGATACTTTGACCCACTTTAATCGGTGGCTTGTCCCGGTAGGCTGGGCTGAGGGCCTGAGTGGACTTGATCACGAGGACCTGCTTGGCCTCATCGAGCAACATGAGCGAGCAAATCTTCGATCCCATCAACTCGGCGGTCACGGTGACAATGAGTTGGAGGATGTCATCAAGGTAGCGCTCCGAGGCCACCGCCTTGCTCACCTGGGCGAGGGTCTCCAGTTCTCGGCGGCGTTGCCGGGCCTCCTGGTACAGCCGTGCATTGGCAATGGCCCCACCGACCAGACGCCCGATGGTTTCCACCAGCGCAACAGTCTCTGCATGATACCGATGGGGCTCACGATGCTGGACGTTGATGACGCCGACAAGGCGGTCTCTGGTGGTAATCGGAACCGAGAGGAACGCTTCGTACCGGTCCTCAGGCAGTTGCTGAAACGCCTTGAAGCGGGGATCAGCAAACGCCTGGCGGTCGATCACGATCGCACGGCGCTCCTTGGCCACCCAACCGGTCAGGCCCTCGCCCACATGGAGGGTAATGCGCCCGATGCTCTCAGGGTGTGGCGGCCTCGAAGCCTGAAGCTCCAGTCGCTGAGCCGGCTCAGCGAGCAAATACAGCAGGCAGGCATCCGCCGACGTCACCTGTGAAACCAGTTCAAGGATTCGTTGCAACACAGCTCGAAGGTCTAGGGTGCTGTTTACCGCCTCGATGATCTGGCGCAGGACCCGGAATTCTTCGGTCCGCTCGCACAAAACCTGTTGGAGCTGACGGATCGAGACACCCATCGCTCGTCACCTTGTTGTCGTGTCCGACTCCACAGGGTTCTTCGATTGTCTGGCATGTGGTAAGAACAAGTTAAGCTTACGGAAGTTACGAGCGCGTTACGCCGAGGTTAATTCGGCGTAACGTGTCGTCCCGGCGTGGGTGGCACACCTCGAAGACAATCCTTCTGCTCAGCTCGCTCGATGGTGCGTCGGCTGACTCGTGTTCCCTCGCAGAGGTGCCCGCGGACTGTCAGGGGCAGGGTGAGTGTGTTGCCGAGCAGGTGACGGAGTTGCTCAACGTGGTAGAAACCCTCCCCTTCGTACACTCGTTTAGCACTTGGCTGTGTTGCCGCCCTGGGAGCGGGCGCCTGCGCTGTGGGGATTCTCCCCTCCGCAAGACGCTGAGCGAAGCCTGGTTTG
>Ga0209515_10009258_pt1 | contig 11255 bp, 9 predicted proteins | sample Subgroupgradi54m_FD_187454 | JGI IMG/M metagenome (GOLD analysis project Ga0209515, IMG submission 187454) | Subsurface groundwater microbial communities from S. Glens Falls, New York, USA - GMW60B uncontaminated upgradient, 5.4 m (SPAdes)... ...
TTTGTCACCGTACCATTGCTTTTCTCGAAGACTCCAACAGAAGTTGAGTCATAACGATACTCTGTGCGGAATACAAGAGATTCAGTAAGATCAAAGGTAGGAGTTAGAGTAATGCTGTTCGCAACGATCCCTAATCCAGATCCATTTCTTGCTCCATCTTTATCGGAGAAGTATTCATATCTGGTACCTAAAGAGAACTTATCTGTGAATACGAATTTGGGTTGAACGCCAAATCCATACCAGTGAGCTGCTCCACCTACATTAGGACCAGCTACGGCTGCCTTCTCTTCTTCGCCAGCGTTTAATTGAACTCCAACGGAAATATCATCCATTGGTTTAATGAGCCAAGTTGTATCTACAGATGTTCTCTGATTGACCGCGTTGTTTAACTGTTCTGCGCCACGGGTAAAGGATACATTACCGCTCATTTTTTCGGATAAATTAATTCCCAATTTACCCACAACAGTTTTACCGCTGTTATTGTCGACATGTAAATCCCAACCATTCACAACACCTAACCACACATCGAACATGGAGGTCAACTGATATCCCAATAATGCTCCCACATGAGAGTAGGGTTCAGCTAAACTAAAGAGTGCTCCACGAGTAATGGTCACATTATCTTTAGATTCAATGACTTCAATTCCTTGGAAGGTTACAAACTTACCAGCTTTAGCCATAATTGATGTCATTGGGCATTTATAAGTAATGAATGCCTCTTGAACTTCTACATTGTAGGCTACAGTGGTAGGCGCTACAGGTGCGGCTCCAATGGCTCCATCGGCTCCGGTACCGGCAGATTTATAGATAGATGGATCCGTTCCGAACGCCAATTCTCCGTAATAACCAATTCCTTCTCCTGCATCGCCAGAAAGATTAACCTGGACGGCATTTAAAAGAAAATCACCACTTCTTCTATCAAAACTACGACCACCTGTGATACGAGAGAAAGGTCTATTGGTATCATAGGTGTAGGTTGTGTCAATGAATCCGCTAATTTTTGGTCCTTCTGCATGAACAATCGTTGCGACAGCTGCGATTAAACTCGAAGCCATCAAAACTCTTGCCATTTTGTTAATGCGACTAAGTAGTTGCTTCATTTATTCCTCCTTGTTTTATTTACTTACTTCTAGAGAATCGTTATCCATCGATGCATAAAGTGAACGGAGTATAACATAATCCTATTTTATCGTCAACAAAAATGTGATAAAATTTGTCTCAATTTTGTCATGAATGATTGCCGGAAAATTTATTCTGCAACAAGCGGTACCGTATTATTGTAATGACTAAAGTTAATAGACCTGCCATCAGTAAAGAAAAGAGTGAGGCAGTAGTATAAAAAAATAAGAGAGTTGCCGCTACAAAATAACTTCCCATCCATAGAGCTAATGTTCTCCCAAAACTTTTCTGATCAGTCTCCACTAGTCATTCCTTTCTTCTGTTTCTTAAGCAATTCAAAATCAGGACGATAATACCTATTTTTATCTAACTTGCCTTGTTCCAAAAGCATGGATTCAATGACCTGCCGTTCTTTTAAACTAATGGGACAGTCAAGCGCCTTTAGTAATTGTTCTTTAGCTTTTGAAATTGCCCCCACTTTTAAATACAGCAATGCCAACTGAATATACCCTTGAGAATAATCAGGCTGCCGGGCAATTAATTCTTCGAAGATTTTTATGGCCTCATACACTTTACTTTCCATGGATAGGCACATTCCAAGGCCTAACCAATTTTCCGAATCGGTTGGGTTTAGTTCTTTAGCAGCTTCAAAATCCACCATTGCTAAATTCCAATTTTTTAACTGTAGATTCAGTCGTGCCCGACCCCTTAAAGCCCTCATTTCATTGGGATTATGCGCAAGACAGGACGAAAAAGATTTAATAGCCTCCTTAAAATGACCCACATTCAGTTGAGCATTCGCTTGTATCATTAAGGTTTCTATATCTACTATTTTATTCATAGCGCGTCGTATCCTTTTTCTTCGGTTCAAATACGCATTACATTCTAGAACCTTGTTCACAAATATCTTACCCTCCCCTGTTTTCCCAGTATAGTCAGAGCTTCCTTAACAATATCAAGTTTTTTCTGGCGAATAATACAGGTTACCAAATGTATAGAATGTTTGTGTCCTTTTAGAGTCCTCCTTTCTCAAAACAATAGGAGAAATAATGTCTCCTATTGTTTTTGCCATTACTAAAGAGCAGTGGTTCCCTTGTCCCCTGTACGAATACGCATGGCATCTAAAACATCGCTCACAAATATTTTTCCATCCCCAACATTTCCGGTTCTGGCAATCCCACTAATCGTAGTCATGACCTTACTCACATCTTCATCCTGAACCACCACGTCTATTTTTACTTTGGATATAAACCGAATGGTATATACATCTCCTCTGTAATGTTCTACCTGACCTTTTTGTCTACCAAAGCCTCGAACATCAGTAACGGTCATTCCAACAATATTCTGCTTATCTAAAGAACTTGTAATAGCATCCAACTTTTCCGGTCTTACAATGCAACTTACTAATTTCATAAATAATATCCTCCAAAAGATCTAGATTTAAAATCTTAAGCCAGGGAAAGAGTTTCCCCTTCCCCTGGCTCTTGAATTGATTTACTTGTCAAATACACTTTTTCCAGGATTATAGGCTGCGATAGCAATAAATACTACCACCGAAATAATTCCAGATATTAAAGTTAAACTCATTTTAGCCTCCTTACTTAACGCTAGCTACAGTAGAGGGAGAAGCGGAACCGCTGTAATCACCGCTCGCCTTTAATTGGAAGTCAGGATAGCATAGAGCCCCCATTTCAGGAATATCTAATCCAGCCAATTCTACCTTCGCAGCTACACGCTGACCAACAACTACATCAATAATCCAGTTAACGACAAAGGAAAGGGTAAAGACAATACCAATTAAGGTTGCAATACCCAGCAATTGAGCAACCAGTTGGCCAGCATCACCATAAAACAATCCTTTTACTCCGCCCGGGACACCATTCCAACCGCCGCCGTAGTTGCTACGCCCATCAGCAAAAAGACCCACAGATAGCACGCCCCATAGACCATTGACTCCGTGAACTGAAATAGCTCCCACAGGATCGTCTACTTTTGGAATGCGATCAAAGAACTCAACTGCTAAGCATACAAGAATTCCCGCGATCCAGCCTATAACTATCGATGCTAATGGGTTCACAAAACCACTTGGAGCAGTAATAGCAACAAGACCTGCTAACAAGCCGTTCCCTGCCATTGATGCGTCTGGTTTTCCATAACGAATCCACATGTAGAGTAAAGATGCAAAGGAACCCATGCACCCAGCCAACATCGTGTTTACAGCAACGCTGCCAATACGCAAGCATCCGTTCCCAGATGCGCCCAATGTGCTTCCTGGATTAAACCCAAACCATCCAAAGGCTAGAATGAAACATCCTAACATAACATAGGATAAATCATGGCCTGGGATCGCGTTTGGAGAACCATCCCGATTGTATTTTCCAATGCGAGGTCCCATTTGCATGGCGACTGCTAACGCTGTTAACCCACCCACAGCATGAACCACTCCAGATCCAGCAAAATCGCAATATCCATGACCTAAACCAAAGTTAACTCCCAATTGAGACAGCCAACCACAACCCCACGCCCAGTTACCAAAGAGTGGGTAAATGAATGCGCCCAATGCAATCGTAGAAACAGCAAAAGCAGAATATTTCCACCGCTCTGCGCAAGCACCTGTAACAATAGTTGTAGTTGTATCCATAAATACCATTTGGAATAGGAACAATACCATGACACCTACATCATAAGTTGCTCCACTTAAGAAAAACCCTTTGGTTCCAAAAAGAGCCCATGGTTTTCCAAGGAAGGTAACAACCTTTTCAGCATTTAATGGATACGTTCCTCCCAAATTTGCAATAGGACCAGCCCCACCCATTTGAATTGCAAATCCGCACACCCAATAGGCAAAGAGCCCTAACCCATAAACCATGAAGTTCATCATCATGGTATGGTTAGCATTTTTAGCTCTAATCAATCCTGTCTCTACAATGGCAAACCCAGCTTGCATGAACATAACAAGGAATCCACAAATAAGTGTCCATGTAAAGTTTATGGCTATCTTATTCTGACCCACTTGGTTGGCAATATCTGCTAAGGTTAATCCTTTTGCGCTATCACTAACCGTAACATCGCTTACAGTTCCGGTCATTTCTGCGCCAGGGTCTCCCTTTTCCGCTATTGCGGCGGTATCAGGACGCGCAACATTTTTTAGATCCTGATCTGTTAATGCAACAGGAGCTGGAGTAGAAGCAGGAGCATCCGCAGCTATTAAAGGAGCAAAAATGCTTAATCCAGCGCTGATCGCTAAAATAGCAAGGAAAATTCTTATTTTTGTTTTAAATTTCATGATATCCTCGCTTAAGTTTAATTTTTCCAAATCGCGCGTGCCAAATAGTATCTGTTTAAAATACCCAGATTTCCTATTAACGACACCGCAATTCCTAGAAGTGCAAAAAGACAACGAACCCCATTAGATGAACTAATAAAAAGACCCGACATCGATATTAGCCATCCTCCTACAATAACCGCTAATCCTAATAGTCTCATACTTCCTCCTTCACTCGGGCCGCTTTAAATAGAAAACCCGAAAATATTAAAACCGCTGCTCCACCTAAGAAGCTAAGAATTCCTCCACCTATGGCTGCGGTTCCCAGTATTGTAAATCCAAGCAAAAACCAAAACAACGCCCAACCTGACGTACTTGTCGTTCCTCCCATAATTACCCTCCTTAATTTAACCCAAAGACACTTATATCTTCATTGCCACATGTGCCAAGAGTTTCTTTACTTAAAAATTCTAAATCAAAAATAAAACTCTGCTCATAAAATAAAAAGCCCAAACAAAAACGTAGAACACTACCTACAATGATTGTTAGGACTTCTTTGTCCTTCCTGACCTAAAAAAAACAAATCCTCCAGCTCTATTATAATCGAACTAAGAGGACTTCTTTATCCTAAATTTTTAAATACAACTTTGTATCTAATGGTATTCTAGCAAACTAATAAAAATCTTGTCAATAGTTTTTTTTAAAATTTAGACTGTCACACTCGAATGGGTAGAACCACCATTGTAATTCCCTGATGATAAAATTTTCTTTGAAGAGCAAAAACAGTGTAGTTATGAAGCAGGCGTGTAAAGAATGAGTCCTTGGGAAAAACAAGCTGTCCACCAAAAAATATTGAATTTGGAAAACGTTTAAGAATTTGGGGGGCTAATTCAGCAACTTCATGCACGATATCGTTGGCAATAGAAGTATACCCTTCTGAATAAAAACCGTTCCTCTTCATCAATTCTACATATTGATGAACATCCTGTTGAGTATGGTCCTTTAATTTCTCCACTTCCGCAACTCCCTTAAAAGTGCCGGCATCCACCACGCCAATTTCTACAAAGATGTAATTTTTAAAAATTCCACTAAATAAACGCACGACACTAAAAAGCGTGTGCAATCCTAATCCATTAAATCCATTCACCAAAATAACTGCTGTTTTATCCTTTAAGTTCGCTGTTTGTATGGCTCCTGGTTTTACGTTCGGTTCAAAATCCGCGCTAAAGGCAGAAACCACAAGGCTTTCCAATCTTTTTAAAGTAATATGAGTTTGATTATAGTGACGTTTAATATAAATACAAACAGCAATAAGCGTTCCTGTTGCTGCTAAAGTAATCCAACCACCTTCATGGAATTTCAAGCTGGTAATTGAGATGAGAATGAAACTACAGAGAATGAGCCCAACTCCATTGATTACTATTTTTCTCAGCCATTCCTTTTCCTTATTTCTAACACTCCACCAATGTCGAACCATACCCAATTGGGACAAAACGAATGTAATAAAAACGTTAATACTATAGAAAACAACCAGAAGTCTAACAGAACCTCGTGTAAATGCCATCAATCCTAAAGCCGCTCCACCCATAATTAAAACACCATTCTGGCTTACAAAACGATCACTCAACATTGTAAACCGACTAGGAAACCATCGGTCCAAAGACATATTAGATAAAACTCTTGGACCATCTATAAACCCAGCTTGGGCGGCAATTAATAGTAAGGCAGCTTCTGAAACCAATGTGATTAGGACTACAAGGGTTCCAATCCCTCCATGCCAATCCGCAACAATACTTCCAAAAAGAACTGCATTCAAAGTTTTCCCAGGCTGGTGCTGAACACCATAGAGCAGATAGGCAAGCATTAATCCCAGTACGGTAAAAGCAAGGGACATTGCCATATAGGCCATGGTTTTCTTTCCTGTTTTAACCTTTGGCTCTCTTAATATAGGAAGGCCATTACTCACCGCTTCAATACCAGTAAATGTCCCCGCTCCCAAGCTATAGGCGCGGAGAACCAACAATGCTGTTCCCATCCATCCTAATTGAGCATGGGTCATTTGAACATCTCGGATTGTTGCAGAAGCAACTTCTGGAAAAACAAAAGAATGTTTTATTAAGGCATATAAAATAAAGAAAATATGAGTAAGTAGAAAAGTTAGAAAAATGGGAACCAAGGGAAGAATGGTTTCTTTCACCCCCCGTAAGTTTAATATTGTAAGTCCAATAACACCTAGAAACGCAAACAATAGTTTATAGGGATACCATGCTATAGGGAAAAAACTAAAGAGGGCATCGGCACCGCTTGCGATTGAGATGGTAATGGTTAATACGTAATCGATTAGAAGAGCACAGCCAGAAACCATACCAAAGGAGGGAGAAAGTAGTTTACTTGCAACAAGATATCCCCCTCCTCCTGTTGGAAATAGTTCAATGATTTGGGAATAACTTGCGCTAATTACAAATATTGTCAGGACCGTTCCTAGCGCAACAAAAATAGCAAGGTAGGTATGTCCTTGTAGGGCTAGGAAAGCTTCTTCTGGACCATAGCAGGAGGATGAAAGACCATCGGCCCCTAATCCAACCCAAGCAAAGAAAGCAATCAGGGAAAGGTTATGAAATACACTATTGTCTAATGGATTAAGTGGGGATCCAAATATTAGATTTTTAATGCGTTCCAGCAACGGTGGTTTAGAGTTCATAATTTAAAGGTTAGGTTGGGAATTAGATGGTGGCGAGTTTCATGAATTCCGCATTTTATACCATTTGAAGGGGAAAGTTGTCAAGGTAGAAAAACTTTGCTATCATACGAAAAATTTAAGAAAAATATGGAAAAGATAAAATCAGCCATCCTAGTATTAGAATCAGGGAAGAGTTATAAGGGATTTTCCTTTGGAGCTCCAGGAGAAAGGCTTGGGGAGGTGGTTTTTAATACCTCCATGACCGGATATCAAGAGATTTTAACCGATCCTTCCTACAAAGGTCAAATCATAGTCATGACTGAACCTCATATTGGAAATGTGGGGACAAATCCTGAAGATATAGAATCGGAACAGGTCTATTGCGATGGGTTTATAGTAAGAGAGATCAGTTCAATAGTTTCCAACTGGAGATCTACGGAAACTTTACAGAAGTTCCTCGCCCAAAGAAATATTCCCGCCCTTTATGGCATAGACACTCGTTCCCTCACTAAACACCTTCGAGATTCTGGCGTTATGCGAGGAATTCTTTCTACCACAGATTTTGATACAGACAGCCTCCTAAATAAGGTTAAGAAATCCGCTCAAATGGCTGGAAGTGATCTTGTAAAAGAAGTGACCTGTCTTAAACCTTACGATTGGGGATCTGCCTCGCCAGTCATGAATATAGTGGTGATGGATTTTGGAGTTAAACAGAATATATTGCGTTGCCTCGCGGAGAAGGGTTGTAAAGTAACGGTTGTTCCGGCCAATAGTACGGTTCAGCAAATTCTTTCCTATTCTCCAGATGGAGTCATGCTTTCCAATGGACCTGGGGATCCCGCGGCTGTTCATTATGGGATCGATACTATTCAAAGGCTTATAGATATTCCCAATCAAAAAGAAAGAGCGCCCTTACCTATCTTTGGGATCTGTTTAGGTCATCAACTTTTGGGTTTAGCCCTAGGTGGGAAGACTTTTAAACTAAAATTTGGACACAGGGGAGCCAATCATCCTGTTAAAGATCTCTCCACTGGAAAAATTGAAATCACAACGCAAAATCATGGGTTTGCTGTAGATATTGATTCTCTGGCAGGTAAAGATGTAGAACTCACTCATCTTAATTTAAATGATGGAACTTTAGAAGGAATGAAGCACAAAACCTTACCAGTATTTTCTGTACAATACCACCCGGAATCCTCCTCTGGTCCCAGAGACTCTCGTTATCTCTTTGATCGTTTTATCTCCATCATTCAAAAAAATAAATTAAAACAAAAATATAATGCCTAAACGAACAGATATTAAAAAGATTTTAATTATAGGAAGCGGCCCCATTGTGATTGGGCAAGCCTGTGAGTTTGACTATTCAGGAACGCAGGCTCTTAGAGCTTTAAAGAGTGAAGGGTATCAAGTCGTCCTCATTAACTCTAACCCTGCCACGATTATGACCGATCCCGAGTTTGCCGATGCAACTTACATAGAACCTCTAACTCCAGAATTTTTAGAGAAGGTCATAGAGAAGGAACGACCAGATGTGCTTTTACCCACTTTAGGTGGCCAAACAGCTCTAAATTTAGCGGTGACTGTAGCGGAAAAAGGAATTCTTAAAAAGTGGGGTGTGGAACTGATTGGAGCCAAGTTAGAAGCCATTAAAAAAGCGGAAGATAGAAAACTTTTTAAAGAGGCGATGATAAAAGCAGGGTTAGATCTCCCTAAATCTGGGATCGCCTATAATTTAACCGAAGCGGAAAAAATTTCCCAAGAGATTGGGTTCCCCCTCATTATTCGACCTTCCTTTACTTTGGCAGGGACTGGGTCCGCCATTGTCTATTCTCAAGATGAATTTATTGAAGCGGCCACGAACGCGTTGGACTCCAGCCCTATTAGTGAAATATTAATTGAAGAATCTCTCTTAGGTTGGAAAGAGTTTGAATTAGAAGTCATGCGAGATCGGTTAGATAACTGTGTGGTCATTTGTTCTATTGAAAATTTGGATCCAATGGGGGTTCATACTGGGGACTCCATAACGGTAGCCCCAGTGCAAACTCTAACAGATAAGGAATATCAAAACTTACGAGATCAGTCCTTTCAGTGTATTCGCGCCATTGGAGTAGAAACAGGAGGTTCCAACATTCAATTTGCGGTTCATCCTAAGACAGGAAGAGTAGTCGTAATCGAAATGAATCCCCGCGTTTCCCGTTCTTCGGCCCTTGCCTCTAAAGCAACCGGATTCCCCATTGCCAAGATTGCGGCTAAATTAGCTGTAGGGTATACCTTAGATGAAATCCCAAATGATATTACCCAAAAAACTCCCGCCTCCTTTGAACCCACTTTGGACTATTGTGTGGTTAAAATTCCCAGATTTGCCTTTGAGAAATTTTCTAATTCAGATCAGACCCTGAATAGTCAAATGAAATCTGTGGGAGAAGTTATGGCCATTGGCCGCACTTTTAAAGAAGCATTACAAAAAGCAATTCGAGGTTTAGAAATTGGAAGGGCCGGATTGTGTGGGGATGGAAAAGATATTCCAGGTTCCATCGAAGAGATAAAAAATAAGTTACGCATTCCCAATTGCGATAGAATTTTTAATGTTTGTTATGCTTTGGAAGCAGGGTTAACTCAAAATGAAGTTTCTATTCTTTCCTCTATAGACCCTTGGTTTATACAACAGATTCAAGAAATTATAGAGATGAAAAAGAAAATAGAGAGTCATAAGAGCAAACTTAACAAAGACCTTCTTAAGGAAGCAAAACAATATGGTTTTTCTGACCAACAAATAGGTCATCTTACTCAAAATTCTGAAAGCGATATTAGGGAATTAAGAAAGAAATATGAAATATTACCAACCTATAAGGTGGTCGACACCTGCGCGGGTGAGTTTCCCGCTTTAACTCCCTACTTTTACTCTACTTATGAAGAAGAAGATGAAGGTGAGGTCGACCCCAAAGAAAAAAAGGTCATTATTTTAGGTGGAGGACCCAACCGCATAGGACAAGGAATAGAATTTGACTATTGTTGCGTGCACGCGGTCATGGCTCTACATGAAGAGGGGTACAAAAGCATTATGGTGAATTGTAACCCAGAAACCGTCTCTACAGATTACGATATTTCAGACCGCCTCTACTTTGAACCTTTAACCTTCGAAGATGTCATGAATATTATTGAAAAGGAAAAACCGGTTGGGGTCATCGTACAGTTTGGAGGCCAAACTCCGCTTAATCTTACCATCCCCTTAGCGAACGCCGGAGTTCAAATTTTAGGAACATCCCCCAGTTCCATAGATGTTTCCGAAGATCGTCATAAATTTGGCCAACTGTTAAAAAAATTGAACCTTCTCCATCCAGAATGGGGAAGCGCCTTATCCATGGAAGAAACTTTATCCGTAGCCAAAAGATTAGGTTATCCTGTCATTGTCAGACCCTCCTATGTTTTGGGTGGAAGGGGAATGAAAATTGTCTATGATGAAGTGGGTTTACAAGATTACATAACTCGAGCCATGCTGCAAAACAATAATTCTATCCAACACCCCATCCTCATCGATCGATTTTTAAATAATGCTAAAGAGGTGGATGTAGACGCATTGTCGGATGGAGTAACCGTTGTCATAGCTGGAATTTTAGAACACATCGAAGAAGCTGGAATTCACTCTGGAGATTCCGCCTGTATTCTCCCCCCTCAAAACTTAAGCGCTAAAGAATTACATACAATTACGGACATTACAGAAAAACTTGCCCTAGGAATAAATTGTAAAGGTCTTATTAATATTCAATTTGCCATTCAAGAGGGAAAAATTTATGTTCTAGAGGTCAATCCTAGAGCCTCTCGCACCGTTCCATTTATTAGCAAGGCAACAGGAGTACCCATTGCTAAAATTGCCGCAAAGTTAATGGTAGGGAAGACTCTCACAGAACTCAAAACTAAATATCACCTTTCTAATACAAGTTATTCCAAGATTGGCCATGTCGCGGTTAAAGAAGCGGTTTTACCTTGGGTTAAATTTCCTGGCACCGATGTGCTACTTTCCCCAGAAATGAAATCGACGGGAGAAGTCATGGGCATAGATTCTAATTTTGCCTTAGCCTTCTTAAAATCTCAAATCGCTTCCGGTTCTACTCTACCTCTGGAAGGGAAGATTCTCTGTTCTTTAAGAGACGCGGATAAATCCAAGGCACTTCCTATGATCCGCAGTTTATA
>Ga0209515_10009259_pt1 | contig 11255 bp, 8 predicted proteins | sample Subgroupgradi54m_FD_187454 | JGI IMG/M metagenome (GOLD analysis project Ga0209515, IMG submission 187454) | Subsurface groundwater microbial communities from S. Glens Falls, New York, USA - GMW60B uncontaminated upgradient, 5.4 m (SPAdes)... ...
CGGGATCAGCCGCGTGCTGGCTTTGCGCGGGGACCCCCCCAAGGAAAACCCGGACTGGAAGCCGGGGCCGGACAATTTTAGCTACAGCAGCGATCTGGTCGCTTTTATCCGTGCGCATTTCGGCAAATATTTTGAGATCGGCGTGGCTGGTTTTCCCGAAGGGCATGCGTTGGCCCCCAACTGCGACGCGGACGCGCGCTATCTAAAAATAAAAATTGACGCCGGCGCGGACTACGTCATCACCCAGTTATTCTTCAACAACGTGGATTATTTCGATTATGTCAAACGGTTAAAAAAACTGGGTGTGGATCAACGCGTGATCCCGGGGATTTTGCCGATCACGGACTATCAGGCGTTGGTGCGGTTTTGCGGCTTATGCGGGGCGTCCATCCCCGACGAAGTTCATCAGATCTTCCGGCCGATCGCTGGCGACGCGGAAAAAACCATGGCCGCGGGCATTGAATTTTGCGTGAAGCAATGCCGTCAACTCCTCGAGAAAGGAGCCCCCGACCTGCATTTCTATACCCTCAATAAAGTGCATCCCACGGATGTCATCCTTAAAAAAATATACCCTTAGACCGAAGCGTTCATGCGTTCCCTCATGGTGCGGGCCGCCGCGACCATGTTCTTCAAGGCCTGCTGCACTTCCGGCCACTGGCGGGTCTTTAAACCGCAATCGGGATTGACCCAGATATTCTCCGCCGGTAAAACACGCGCGGCCCTGGCCAGCAAATCAACCATCTCTTGCGTCGTCGGAACGCGGGGGGAATGGATATCATAAACCCCGGGGCCTATTTCATTGGGATATCGAAAATCCTCAAAGGCCTTGAGCAATTCCATGTTGGACCGCGATGTTTCAATGGAAATGACATCCGCGTCCAGGGCGGCAATGGCCTCGATGATGTCATTGAACTGGGCGTAACACATATGCGTATGGACCTGCGTGTCATCCTTGACGCCGGAGCAAGATAGACGGAACGCGTCCACGGCCCAGCGCAAATATTCCGGCCAGTCTTTCCTGCGCAGGGGCAGCCCTTCGCGCAAAGCCGGCTCATCGATCTGGATGGCGGCAATGCCCGCCCTTTCCAGGTCCAAAACCTCGTCGCGTATGGCCAGGGCGATCTGTTTGGCCGTTTCACTGCGCGGCTGGTCATTGCGCACAAAGCTCCACTGCATAATGGTCACCGGTCCGGTCAACATCCCCTTCATCGGTTTATTGGTCAAGGACTGGGCAAACGCCGACCAGCGCACGGTCATGGCCCGGGGCCTGTGCACATCACCGAAAATGATCGGCGGCTTGACATAGCGCGAGCCGTAACTTTGCACCCAGCCGTTGGACGTGAACGTAAATCCGGCCAGCTGTTCGCCGAAATACTCCACCATGTCATTGCGTTCAAACTCGCCGTGCACCGGTATGTCCATGCCGATCTCATGCTGAAAATCAACCGCCTTTTTGATCTCCGATTCCAGGAACGCTTCATATTCCTTGGGCCCGGTACGGCCCGCCTTGAACTGGGCGCGCATGGCCCTGACCCCGGCTGTTTGCGGAAAAGAACCGATGGTCGTCGTTGGAAAAAGCGGCAGGCGCAATTTGGCCCGCTGTAATTTCTGGCGCTGTTTAAAAAGCGATTTTCTCTTTAAGTCCTTGGGGCTTACGGCCCGCGAACGCCGCAGGACATCCGCGTTATGAATGCGCGCGCTTTGCCGTCTTAAAGACAAAGCGGACTGATTAGCCGCTAAAATGCCTTCATCGGCCGTTCCCTGTAACAGGACGGACAATGCGGCCAATTCATCTAATTTCTCGCCGGCAAAAGCCATCCAAGTTTTCAATTCAGCGTCCAAACCTGTTTCCTGCTTTAAACTCAAAGGCACGTGGATCAACGAACAGGATGTTGCGACGATCAAACACTCATCCCCTACGATGGCCCTGGCCGCGTTTAACACCTGCAGTGAGGCGGTGAAATCATTCTTCCAAATATTACGCCCGTCAACAACCCCGACGGACAATATCCTGTCTTTTGCGATGCCGCGGGCAACGGCCTCCACCTCTTGCGGCGCGCGCAGGGCGTCCACGTGAAAACCAGCCACGGGCAAACGGACAAAGGTCTCCAAAAGATCGCCCAACCCACCAAAATAAGAAGCGACCATGATCTTAATGCCTGAGATTTTGGCCAGACGCGTATAAGCGCTGTTCAAAGCCCGGCGCTGATCTTCGCCCAGGTCCAAGGCAAACACCGGCTCGTCCATCTGCACCCATTGGGCCCCTTGTTTGGACAACCGGCGCAAAATTTCCTCATACACCGGCAGAATGCGGTCCAAAAGCGTCAGGGGATCAAATGCCGGATCATTGTCATGGTGTTTGCCCAGCATCAGATAGGTCACCGGCCCTATCAACACCGGCACTGTTTCGACGCCCAGGTCCAGGGCCTCCTGAAATTCTTCAAAGACCTTGGACGAAGACAAACGAAACTGCGTGCCGGATGAAAGTTCGGGAACGATATAATGGTAATTGGTATCGAACCATTTGGTCATCTCGCTGGCAGGCGCTGTCTGCGCCGCCGCGGGACGCAAACCGCGGGCGATAAAAAATTGCATGTCCAGGTCAATGGGGCCGTTGTCCCAATGAAAACGTGAGGGCACATTGCCCAGCAAACAGGTCATGTCCAGGACCTGGTCGTAAAAACTGAAATCATTGCAGGGGATGAGGTCAATACCCGCTTCTTTTTGTTTCAGCCAATTCTCGCGGCGGATCTGACGCCCGGTCTCCTTTAAGGCCTCAAGGCCCGATTCCCCTTTCCAATAACTTTCCGTGGCTTTTTTCAACTCACGGTCTTGTCCGATGCGGGGATAACCCAGGACCTTGGTCTTGATAGGACCAGCGCTCATAGACCTCTCCCCGTGATGTAACGCACAAGGTCAACCACACGGTTGGAATAACCCCACTCATTGTCATACCAGGAAACGATCTTGAAGAAACGCTTTTCACCTTTGAGATTGTTCTGGGTGGTGGCCAAAGAATCGTAAATGGAAGAACGGCTGTCATGGATGAAGTCCGTCGAGACCACTTCCTCGTTAGCATAACCCAGATAACCCTTGAGATAGGTTTCAGAGGCCTTCTTCATGAGCGCGTCAATTTCTTCGATGGACGTGTCTTTAACGGAACGAAAGGTCAGGTCAACCACCGATACATCCGCCATTGGAATGCGAAACGACATGCCGGTCAATTTGCCCTTGGTCACCGGCAAAACCTCGCCCACCGCTTTAGCGGCCCCCGTGGTGGACGGGATGACATTGATGGCTGCCGCGCGCCCGCCCCTCCAGTCCTTCTTGGAAGGACCGTCCACGGTTTTTTGGGTGGCTGTGTAGGCATGGATGGTGGTCATCAATCCGGTCTCGATGCCGATGCCTTCCTTTAATAAGACGTGCACCACCGGGGCCAGGCAATTGGTGGTGCAGGAAGCGTTGGAAATGATATGGTGTTTGGCCGCGTCGTATTCGCCTTCATTGACGCCCATGACAATGGTCTTGACCTCGCCCTTGGCCGGTGCGGAAATGATGACCTTCTTGGCGCCTGCCTGCAAATGGCCGGCGGCTTTTTCGCTTTCGGTAAAGAGGCCCGTGGATTCGATGACCATGTCAACGCCCAGGGCTTTCCAGGGCAGTTCCGCCGGGTTTTTGGTGGCCGCCACACATTTGATCTTGTGGCCATTGACCACGATGATGTCTGCTTCCGTCCTGGACGCATCGCTTTTGGCGCTCGTCACCGGGTGTTTGAAATGGCCGTGGACGGAATCGTATTTGATCTGATAGGCAAAATAATCCGCGTCCGTGGAAACGTCAACGACCGCGACCACGTCAATGGTCTTGCCCAAAAGGCCCTGGTCGCAAATGGCCTGAAAAACCATGCGGCCGATGCGCCCGAACCCGTTGATACCGACTTTGACTGCCATGCTGTTACCTCCGGATATCGATAGCGTTAAGAAACCTTACCCATTCGCCAGAAAGCAGTTGCTTTCTGGCTCAGGGTGAAATCCCATAATCGTTGACTATGGGATTTCACAATAATATCCAACTGCGAAATTTTGTCAAGAGATTAGGGGGATACTGCTCCCCCTTCTTGATCCAAGGTCGCAATTTGCGACCTTGAAAGCATCTCCTCATCCCAATTTTGTCAATAGTCATAAAAGGACAACGCCCGCAGCGATCTTGTATCCGGCGGCAAAGGCGGAGGCGGACATGGGTTTGCCGGCCTCGGGAAGGACTTCCTTAAGGATAAGCGCCCCGGACCCGCACGCGACGGTAATACCTGTTTTGTCCACGGCCAAAACTTGTCCCGGTCGGGCCTTTTGTGCCGATGACGCGGATGGCGCTGCTTTAAGTATCTTCACCATTTTTCCATGATAAAACGTATACGCCCCGGGCCAGGGCTGAAGGCCGCGGATCTGATGGTCAATATCCCCTACCGCATTCGACCAGATGATCTTTCCCATCTCTTTTGTCAATTTTGGCGCGAACGTCGCCTGCGCGTGGTCTTGAGGCGTCAGTTGATGTTTTCCCTGCCCGATGGCATCCAGCGTTTTGACCAAAAGTTCCGCCCCGCGTGGGGCCATGGCCGCGCGCAATTCAACGGACGTCATCTCCGGCCCTATGTCCATCACTTCCTGGGCGATCACGTCCCCCGCGTCCATGGGCACGGTCATTTTCATGACCGTAACACCGGTTTTCCGTTCGCCGTTGATGATGGCCCAGTTGATGGGTGCTGCCCCGCGGTATTTGGGCAACAGCGACCCGTGCACGTTCACACAAAATATTTTGGGGATGGACAGGACCTGGGGGGTCAGGATCTTACCGTAGGCGACCACCACGAAAACATCCGCCCCGAATGCCTTTAAACGCTCAACCACCGACGGGTCTTTTAATGTTTCCGGCTGGACATGCGCAATGCCGTTGGCCAAAGCGATCTCTTTGACAGGCGAAAGGACCATGCGCATGCCACGGCCCTGCGGTTTATCAACCTTAGTCACGCATCCGACAACACGATGGCCGGAGGCCAGCAAACGATTTAAATGGACTGCCGCGAAATCACCGCTTCCGAAAAAAATAATGTTCATGGATCCACCTCGACGGTCACGATCAAACGGCCGCTGCGTTTGACCTTGGCCAAAGCCCCTTTAATAACAGCCGTGATATCTTCGGCGCGCGGGCCTTGCACCAAAACCCGGAAGCGGTACTGGCCGCGCATTTTTGCCGGAATGCCGGGCCCGGGTTCCAAAATATGCATTCCCTGCCCTGAAACAGCAATTAAAACATTATACACATCCCGCGCAAAACTTAAGGCAGATTTTTCCTGCCTTGCGCGCACGGTCACGGCCGCCCAATGGGCAAAAGGCGAAAAACCCAATTCTTTCCTTAAACGCATTTCCTCGTCGTAAAAAATACGGGCATCATCCGCGGCCAGGGCCTTTAACACATGATGCGTGCTGTTGCGCGTCTGCACAATGAGCGTCTTTTGCGCCATGGCCCTTAAATGCACGGCCAGGCCCCAAGCCCGGTATGAAGAACGCATGTCCAAACGGTTTAACTCGCCGTCAATATCCACCAGGGCCGCGAGATGCGGTTTCAAACGGCCCTTAAAACGCAATACGGCCTGGGTGGCGATCAAAATGTCCCCGACAGGCAAGTGGGCGTCCCCCCGCTCGAAGGTCACCACCTTTGCCCGGGGGAACAGGACATTCAATTCACTTTGTATTTTCTCGACGCCCATGCCGAAGGACCTCCAATTCGGCTTTTGGCATTTGGGGCAAGGCACCCCCGGCGGCATGACCGACGGGCAATAGGGACAGACGTATTGTTTACCTGCGCGCGAAAAGGTCATGGCCGATGAACAGCGCGGACAGGACAAGACCAAAGCGCATTCAACGCAACGGGTCACGGCATAAAGCCCGCGGCGGTTAAGGACCAGAACGCTTTGGGCTTTTGTGTTCAACGCTTCCTCCAAACGTTTGCGCAGGACAACGGAGATCATTCCTTTCTCTATATACTTGTAATTGGAGAGGTCCACGATCTGTATTTCAGCACTGGATGCGGTAGCGGCCGGTATCCCGGCACCCAGGGCATGCCAAAGCTCCACCGATGGGGTCGGTCCTGTTGCGGCCACCTGCGCGCCTTCGATCTGTGCTCGCATCAAGGCTACGTCCCGGGTTTCATAAAAAGGCGTTTGTTCTTCGCGGTACGAAGGGTCACCTTCATCAGTCATGACGATCAGTCCCAGATCCGGCAAAGGGACAAAAACAGCAGACCTTGTTCCCACGACGATCCTGAATTCCCCTGACCGCGTTCTTGCCCATTGGTCCAGTTCTTCTTTGGGGCTTTTCGGCTGATGGAAAAGGATGGGAACGCCGCGGAACGTTGTCTGCAGCGACGGGCGCAGCCGCTGGAGGACAAAAGCATCCGGCGCCAGGACGATGGCTGTCCGTTTTTGGTCCAATGTCTCCCGGACAAGATCTATCCAAGAATTGTCACCCCTATATGTCATTCCCGAAATCTTTTGTCCCCTCGTACCGGGGACTTCCAAAGGTCGTCGGGAATCCAGAACATGTCCTGGCCAGACCTTGTCCATCCTGCGCCCGGCCCGCAACAAGCGCGGCACCATAAGCCCGATGGCCTGCCCCAACGAACACCCGTACGCGGCTGCCATACGCCCGGCCAACTGCCGCAGAGGGCCGTCAATGACAGGAGAAACGTCCAAAATAGCGCGGATGGGTTTTAAATTTTTAATGGCGCTGGCCTCCGCCAGCCCCGCCACATACCCAACACTGGAGGCGTGTCCCAAAACCACCGACACCCTTTGACCGACGGCGATGCCCGCCTCAAATTCAGGCGGCACGGCATAATCGAACGGCCCTTCCAAAGGAAGATCAAAAACAATATGGGCGATGCGGGTCATTGGATGAGACGGACAATATCAGCGGCCGCGTTGGGTTTGGAAAGGACGGCGAGATCATCTTTCAGGCGCCGCAAAATCCGCGGCGAAGAGCTCCAGTCATCAATAATACGGACGATGTCTTTGGGAGAACATTGGTCCTGGCCCACGCCATAAGTTTTAAGCACGCGAATATTGCCGGTTTCCTGGCCCGGGATGGCGCTGAAAAATATCATCGGCAGTTTCATGGCCAGGGCCTCGGCGATGGAGAGTCCGCCGGGCTTGGTCACCATGACGTCGGCAACAGCCATCAATTCCGGCATATTGTCCACCAGGCCCAACACATGCGTGTCTTTACCGGCCCTGCCCTTTAAGTCCTCAAACAAAGTTTTATTGTGCCCGCAGACAATGATGAGCTCATAGTCCTTTAAAAGCCCGATCAATTCGGCGATGGGCCCCATGCCGAAAGAACCGGTGGCGATCAAGACCGTAAAAAACCCTTCCCGTAATCCCAATTTCTGTTTTAACGCGCCAATGTCATAAGATGCAGAAAATTTCCCGTCAATGGGAATGCCGGTAACGGATATTCTTTCGGCAGGCACGCCCAGGGCCAGCAGTTTATCCCTCGTATAATCGCAGGCGACCGTATAAACGTCAATGCCTTCATTGACCCAGATGCGGTGCACGTCAAAATCCGTGACCGCGCAGATCACCCTGGCGCGGATGCGTCCCGTGCGCTTCAAATGGGCCAGGACCTCGGCAGCCAAAAAATGCGTACAAACGATGGCGTCGAACTGTTCAGTTATTAAAAATTTTTCCAGGGCCCCGGTGTTCATGCCGTTATAAATACGCCGCACCCAACGCACTAAAGGCCACAGCGCCGGGATGTCCAGCAGTCCGAAAAAAAACTGCCACAGCCACGGAAGTTTTGTCACCAGAAAAACATAGGAGAATATGTAGGACTTTTTAAAGAACGAGTGGGTGTAATCCAGGGCGTCCACGATACGGACATGGTGGGGCGTTCGTTGAAGTCCGTTGAAAATGGCCTCGGCGGCTTTCTTATGCCCGGCTCCGGCCGTTGCGTGTATGACGAGAATGTTCATCGTGGATGAGGGCGGCGGCGGCCTTAAGGTCCTTGACGATGTGGTCGGGTTTGATTTCCCATTTGCGCATATACCGGCGGTTTTCCCGGCCGGAGAGCGCGAAAATGGTCTTGCATCCGGCATTGTGCCCGGTCTTGATGTCCCCTTCGGTGTCTCCGACGAAGAACGCCTCCTGCGCGTGGGCAATGGTCTTGTTCAGGCCTTTAAGCGCCTTGCGCAGCAGGCCTATGCCGGGCTTGCGGCAATCGCAGCCCGCGTCGGAACGGTGGGTGCAGTAAAAACTTTTGGCGATTGTCCCCCCGGCCCTGTTCACGTTTTTGATCATGTGCCGGTCAATGCGCTTGAGCTTGTCCATGGAATAAACGCCCTTGCCCACGCCGGCCTGATTGGAAATGACAAAGACCTTGCACCCGCTTTGCGTCAGCGCGCGGATCGCTTCCAGAGCGCCAGGGATAAAATGAAAATCCTTCACCTTGGTCACGTAACTGCCGTTACCGGGGAATTCATTGATGACGCCGTCTCTATCCAGGAACACGACCTTCATTGCCTTATCCCCTTGATACGCTCGTAATATTTCGCGTAACTCATCACCTGGTAAAGCATGGCGAAAAACGCGATCATAAACCCGACAAACCCGTCCTTATACCCTTTCTTGCCGATGAAGCTGCGGAAAAACCTGTCCACCGCGCGCCAGACAGCGACGCCTAATGTCATTTTGCGGCCGGTCTCTATCCATTTTTCCGCCTCCAGCGTTGTCTGGCGATTGAGCGAAGCCAAAAAATGCTCGAAGTCCGGATAACCTTTGTGGACGATGTCCTTGATCAAATGCCCCGTGTCCCCCTGTAAAAAAACACGCGGATGCACGCCGACCTCTTCGTATCTGAAACGGCTTTTCATGAACAAACGCAACTTCCCCGCCGGATACCAGCCGGAATGTTTGACCCAGTATTTGCCGATATAATTGCGCAAAGGCATGTCAAAGGCATGGAATTTGGTTGACGGCAAGGTCGCGATCAGTTCATCTCGCAACTCGCCACTGACCATCTCGTCGGCGTCCAGACTCAAGACCCATTCATTCTTCGCCTGGGCATAGGCCCAATTGCGGTGAATGCCTTCATTGTCCATTTTGCGGTGATAAACTTTTGCCCCGTAACTTTTAGAGATCTCAACGGTCCTGTCCGTGCTCTCATCGTCGACAATAACGATCTCATCCGCCCAATCAACGACACTTTTGAGGCAATCGTGCATGTTGCGCTCTTCATTCTTGGTGATGATCACAACAGACAGGGGAAGTTTCACGCCAGGGACTCCTTGAGGGCCGCGGCCACGGCCTCGACCTGTTCTGCGGTCATGTGCGGGAACATGGGCAGCGACATGATCTCGCCGGCGACTTTTTCAGCGACCGGAAAATCGCCTTTGCGGTGTCCTAATTCGCCATAGGCCTCCTGCAAATGCAGCGGGATGGGATAATGGATCAGCACGCTCACCCCTTTGGCTTTCATGCGCTCCACCACCTGATCGCGGTTGGCTACGCGCACGGCATAGGTTTGAAAAACGTGAGTGCGGTCACTTTTGGTGATGGGTGTGGTAACCTTGAACGGTTTTAAAAGTTCGGCATAACGGGCCGCGGCTTTGGCGCGCAGGGCGTTCCACGCGTCGAGATGTTTTAATTTAGCGTTGAGGACCACGGCCTGGATGGTATCGAGGCGCGAATTATGCCCCTTGATCTTATGCTCATAGCGCCCCTTGCGGCCATAGTCGCGCAGCATCAGGGCTTTTTCGTAAATGGCCCGGTCATTGGTGACGATCATGCCGGCATCCCCGCAGGCGCCGAGGCCTTTGGTCGGATAAAAACTGAAACACGCCACGTCCCCCAGGGAGCCGGCGCGTTTTCCCTTATAACGGGAACCATGGGCCTGGGCCGCGTCCTCGACGATCTTGATACCGTGTTTACGGGCGATGGCGGCGATCTCATCCATGTCAGCCGGCTGGCCGTAAATGTGCACGGGAATGACCGCCCTGGTGCGCGGGGTGATGACCCGTTCAAAGGACTTCGGATCGATATTGTAAGTGCCCGGTTCAATGTCCGCGAACACCACCCTGGCGCCGGCAAAAGAAACGCACAGGGCCGTGGCAATGAACGTATGCGTCGGGACCACGACCTCGTCCCCTTCCCTGATATCCAGGGCGGACAAGGCCAGATAAAGGGCGTCGGTGCCGGAATTGACCCCGACACCATAGTCAACGTCGCAATATTTGGCGAAACTTTTTTCAAAGGTCTGGGCCTCTTCGCCCAGGATAAAATCGCCTTTTTCAAAAACCTTCATGAACCCGGCATCCACTTCCTCTCGGATCATCCGGTTTTGTTCCTTAAAATCAATGAACGGAACGCTCATCAAACACCTTTCTCAACACATCCTCGACGGATAGATCGTTCAGACAGCTGATGTGACCGCAGGAGGCCATGCGGAAACGCCGGTAACAGGGCTGGCATGCCAAATTTTTGCGGACAACAACATGCCCGCCAACGGGATAAGGTCCATACACCACCGGATCCACCGGCCCGAAAATGGAAACGGTCCTGACCCCGCAGGCAACCGCGATATGCAAAGGCCCGCCGTCATTGACAATGGCCAGACGGCAATTCTTGAACAAAGCCGCCATTTGGCCGAGCGTGGTCTGTCCGGCGGCATTATGCACCCTATCGCGAGCATGACGGACAATGTCCGCGCACAGATCTTTTTCTTTCGAATCACCCATCAGTATAATCTCCGAGGATGATTTTTCAACGATTTTGTCCACTAAATCAGCGTATTTTGCCGCGGGCCAACGTTTATATTTGGCCGCTTCCCCCCAGCTGGCACCTCCCCCGGGTACGAGGGCGATGCAGGACTTTCCCCCCTGCCCAATACCGTTAGCAACAAGCCATTGGCCGGCCCAGTCCCGGTCGGCATCGGTCATGGGAAAGGTCATTGCCCGTTCAACAACAGGGATCCCCTGGCGTTCCAAAAGGTCCAGATAATAGTCAACGACATGTTTGTCTTCATAACCGGCCAAAGGGGTCTTGTCCGTTAAAAAACGGCCGCGGTTGCGATAATTGAAACCAATACGTTTAGGAATGCCGCAGGACATAAGAAAAAAACCAATGCCTTCATTCATGGAAAAATCGAAAGCAGTGTCGAATCCCGAACGCCGCACACGCATCCATAAGTCGATCCATTTGGCCATGC
>Ga0209515_10009261_pt1 | contig 11253 bp, 9 predicted proteins | sample Subgroupgradi54m_FD_187454 | JGI IMG/M metagenome (GOLD analysis project Ga0209515, IMG submission 187454) | Subsurface groundwater microbial communities from S. Glens Falls, New York, USA - GMW60B uncontaminated upgradient, 5.4 m (SPAdes)... ...
CGCTGACCGAGAATTCGGTTTCACCGCAATGAGTTAAATCAGTGCTCTTCGATCGATCGATTCAAAAGGCGACTTCCCTCCTCTTCTCCCATCAACAAAAAGAGGGCACCTGGTGGTACACCCTCGAGGCGAATGAGACGATCGGGGCCGGGTTCATTCAGCTGATGCATTTTTGGGGAGAGGTCGATTCGGGGATCCAGGAAGGGTTGATCCGAAGAATGCTCTCGGAGCAACGGCCCGACGGATCGTGGGCGATTTTCTACGAGGGACCCGGCGATCTTTCGACGACGATTGAGTGCTACTTCGCCCTTCGACTCGCCGGCAGAAATCCATCGGAGGAACCGCTTCAAAAGGCGCGTGAGTTTATCCTTCAACAAGGCGGCTTGGCGGCTGCCCGCGTCTTCACCCACATCCACCTCGCCCTCTTCGGACTGGTCCCCTGGTCGACGACCCCTTCGATGCCGATCTGGTTTATCTTACTGCCCCATTGGTTTCCGGCCTCCCTCTATGATTTTTCAAGCTGGGCCAGGGCATCGATTGTTCCGCTTTTGATCGTTAGAACGATCAAGCCGATACGCCATCTCTCCTTTACATTAGACGAACTCTATCAAGGGACGGGTGGCCCGAGAAAGACTTTGCCCAATTTTTTCATTTATTTCGATTGGATTTTAAAGGTTGCCGAAAAATTTCCGTGGCATCCGGGGGAAAAAATCGCCTTAGTGAGGGCTGAAAAATGGATTCGAGAGCATATTGACAGAACCGAAGACATCTACCCCGCCATGGCCTATGCCATCTTGGCTCTCAAGGCGATGGGATATTCGAATGCCGATCCGACGATTCAGAAGGCATTCAAGGGATTAAAGAGTTTTCAGCAGCATTTTTCCCTCCCCCTTGAGGGGGGAGGGTTAGGGAGAGGGTGGATGGAGAACTTGGGTGAAGCCCAACTGAGACCTCACCCTCCCTCTAACTCCCTCCCCTCAAGGGAGGGAGAATTAATCCATCAACAATGCTGTATCTCTCCCTTATGGGACACCCCTTGGGCCGCGCTTGCGCTTTTGGAATCGGGCACCGATCCCGCCGATCCGCGCCTTCTCCAAGCGGCTCGTTATATGATCTCGAAAGAGATCAAAGATTTTAAGGGGGATTGGAAATTTAAAAATCCAAAAGGCCCCGCCGGCGGCTGGTCCTTTGAATTTCAGAACGATTATTTTCCCGACGTCGATGATGCGATCGAGGCGATTCATTTCTTAAAAAGGGTCGGCCTTCCCGAAGAAGAAAAAAAGGGGGCGATCGCACGCGGCCTCGCCTGGATTCTCTCAATGCAATCAAAAAACGGCGGTTGGGCGGCGTTCGATAAAAATAACCTCTCACAATGGGTCAATCGGATCCCCTTTTCCGATCATGGTGCCTGTCTCGATCCTCCGACCCCCGATATCACCGGCCGGATGATCGAACTCCTCTCGCTCTGTGGTTATGATCGAGAACATCCGGTGATGATTAAAGCACTCTCCTTTCTTGAGAAGACGCAGGGGTCGAACGGCTCTTGGCGAGGGCGTTGGGGGGTGAGTTATATTTATGGGACCTGGTGTGTGTTGCAGGGGCTTGCGACAATTCCAGGGACAGACCCGTCCCGTGGGGCCTTGGCAGCCGACTGGCTCAAGTCGATCCAAAACAAAGACGGCGGCTGGGGGGAATCATGTCTCTCAGACCGAGAGAACCGTTACGTCCCGCTCGGAACTTCTATCCCGTCGCAAACCGCTTGGGCCGTCATGGGACTCGTGGCAGCCGGAAAGAAAGATTCACCCTCGGCAAAACAGGGAATCGAATGGCTCGTGAATCATCAGCAAGAAGACGGCGGCTGGGAAGAACGCCACTTCACCGGCACCGGCTTCCCCGGGCATTTTTATATCCGGTATCACGGTTATCGGTATTACTTTCCTCTCCTCGCCCTCGGAAGATTTAAAAAGGCTTAACTTTTTTTGACCGAGACTTTTTTGAGATGAAACGGACGGCCGTTTTTAGACTTGGGACTTGTGATCCGAATGCTCGCCTCGATTTCGAGGACGAGGCCTTCCAACGCCTTTTGGATCTCTTCGTGAAGGTTGATGTGGTCGAGGAATTTTCGGATCTCGCCGGCGAGGACCTTGGTGAGTTCTTCTTTTCCCCTGAGGGCTCGTTGAGTGACGGCGTTTCGGAGATTGCTCTCCGTCATGAGGGCGGCCCCGACGCCGGTGGTGAAAAGTTTTCGGATGGCTCCCATCTTAGATGAGACCCTCGGCCCTCTTTTTAAAACGTTCCATCATTTTCGGCAGACTCCTGCCTGCCAATTTGTCGGTGATGATCGAAGGGACGAACAATCCGAAATCGACCTCGATGTGATACGTGGCTTTTGTCTGTCCTTTTTTGACTTCTTCGAAGAGCCAGGAACCGTGATTGTCTTTGAAAAAATCCCCTTCGACGAACGACCAGGAGATTTTTTTGCCCGGAATCGTTTTGAAAGAGAGCGTGTAACGGACCTTTTTGATGACCGAGATTTCAAAAGAAACGGTCAGCGGTTTGGTCTTGAGGGTCGTCACTTTTTTGGCATCGGGAAGAAACTCAGGATATTTTTCGAAATTGAGGACGACGTCGTAGAGGACCATCGCGGGGACATTCACAAGGATGGAGGCGGTGGCACCGGGCACTTTAATAAACCGGTTTTCGGTCGAAATGATGAATTCCCTCAATCATCCGGACCGTCCCGCTCCTCATACGCATCACCAGAGAATGGGTGACCGCCCCTCCGCCGAAAAAGCGGACACCCCCCAGAAAATCGCCGTTCGTGACACCGGTGGCGGCAAACATGACGTCTTCCCCACCCGCCAGTTCTTCAATCCCGAAGACCTTGTTGATATCGGAGACCCCCATCTTTCGGGCCCGGTCGATCTCTTGTTGGTTTCGGGGACGCAACCTTCCCTGCATATCCCCCCCCACACACCGAAGGGCCGCGGCGGCAATGACCCCCTCGGGGGCGCCTCCGGTTCCCATCAAGACGTCGAGACCGGTCTCCTTCCAACAAGTCGAGATTGCGGCGGAGACATCTCCGTCCGGGATCAATCGAATCCGGGCCCCCGCCTCCCGACATTCCCGGATGAGCGCCTCGTGTCGAGGTCTTTCAAGGATAATGACGGCCAGATCCTCGACGGCACACTCTTTGATCCTGGCGATCTCTTGAAGATTCCACGACGGAGATTTTGTAATATCAATCGCCCCCTTGGCCTTGGGTCCGACGGCGATTTTTTCCATGTAGGTATCCGGGGCGTGGAGAAATTTTCCCGCCTCCGCGATGGCGATCACCGACAAGGCATTCGGCTCCCCTTTGGCGGTCAAGGTGGTTCCTTCCAGAGGATCGAGCGCAATATCGACCTTGGGGCCCTGGCCGCTTCCAACCCTCTCTCCGATGTAAAGCATCGGGGCCTCGTCCCGTTCCCCTTCGCCGATGACGACGGTCCCTTCGAATTGCATCGAGTTGAGCGCCCGCCGCATCGCATCGACCGCCGCTTGATCGGCCGCCATATTATCCCCGCGCCCCATCAAACGGGCCGCCGCGAGGGCGGCGGCTTCGGTCACGCGGACAACTTCGAGGGCTAGGTTTCGATCCATATCAACTCCCTTTGTTAATCAATTCCTTTAACTCTTTCCCTGCCTTGAAAAACGGAACCTTTCGGATTCCCAATTTGACCTTTGTCCCCGATTTTGGATTTCGTCCCTGGCGCGGCTCGCGCACCCTCACCTCGAAGGTCCCGAAGCCCCGCAGCTCGATTCGATCTCCCTGACCCAACGCCTCGGCCATACCCTCGAAGATCGCATCGACCACGAGACTCATTTCTTTCTGGGAGACATGAGAGGCTCGGTTGATCAATTCTTGAACGAGTTGTGATTTTGTCACTGATTTATTCCTTAATAAGAAACCCTCATCGGATTCAAGAAGATTGAGGCGATCTCCTTCGTCAATCGAGTCGACATCTCCTCAACCAGAAATTCCCACCAGTGTTGTTTTATTTTGGAAGGATAAAAAGATTCCGGCTCTTCCTTCATCCCGGCCAATTCCCCCGCAAGCTTGACGGCGCGATCCAGGGTCCCCAACTCATCGACCAGTTTTAACGCAAGGGCCTGCTCCCCGGTCAGGATCCGGCCGTCGGCGATCTTCTCGACCTCGGCCAAAGGAAGCCCCCGCCCCTCCGCGATCGCCTTTTTAAATTGTTGGTGCATCTGACTCAAAATGCCTTCCAGATATTCTCTCTCCTCCGGCGTCATCGCTCGGGTGGGAGAACCGATATCCTTGAGACGCCCGCTCTTGAGGGTCACCGTTTTGAGTCGGGCCCATTGGAGGATTTCTTCAAGATTCATCAACTCCATCCGAACACCGATACTGCCGGTGATCGTCCCCGGATTCGCGACGATCTTGCTGGCCCCCGCGGAAATATAATAACCGCCGGAGGCGGCGACAGCCCCCATTGAAACGACCACCGGCTTTTTTGCTTTGACCTCTTCAACCGCCGCAAAAATTTCCTGGGATGCCCCGACACTCCCTCCGGGAGAATCGACTCGAAGGACAATGGCCTTGACCCCCTTGTCTTTTTTGAGTTCCTGAAGTTGTTCGACGGTCTCCTTGGAGTCAAAGATCCCTCCCAAGACCTCGACAATCGCCACATCCCCTTTGCCTCCCGGCCCCGACATCAGATGAAGGAGGGAACTCAGGAAGAGGAAAAAAGAACCGACAAGAAAGGCGACGACCAAAAGGGAAACGATGAGCCATCGCCCTTTCACTTCACCCCCTCAATCAAGAGGCCGAGGTGGATCCTGCGATCCTTCTCGTCCAGCGAATGGACAACCACCTTGAGTCGGCTTTCGAGGGGATACGGGGGGTTTTCCTGAGATTCTTCGGGCAATTCCGTTTTTTGAATCAACCCCTCAATCGCGGGGGCAAGCTCCACGGCAACCCCTGAAGCCCCCGTCCAGACGACCTTTCCCTCATGTTGACTCCCGATGGCGTATTGTTTGGTGACCTGAGGCCAGGGGTCTTCGGTCAATTGTTTCATTCCGAGGGAGATCCGTTCCGCCTCAGAATCGAGATGAAGGACGATCGCTTCGACTTCTGTTTTCTTCGGGAAAAGATTCGCCAGGGGACGTCCCGGTCGAATCCAAGAGATATCAGAAATATGGACCAGCCCGTCAATCTCATCCGAGATTCCGACAAAGAGACCGAAGTCGGTGATGTTTTTGACCGGCCCCGTGATTTTGGATCCGATCGGATATTTCTCCGCGGCGGCGGCCCAAGGATTCTGATGGATCTGTTTCATCCCGAGGGAAATTCGGCGGGCGACCAGGTCGGTGTCCAGGATCGCACATTCGACAATGTCCCCTACCGCGACAATCTTTGAGGGATGCTTTGCCTTTCGGCTCCAGCTCATCTCGGAGATATGGACGAGCCCTTCAACCCCCGCATCAAGTTCGACAAAGGCGCCGTAATCGGCCAGACTGACCACCTTTCCTTTGACCCGCGCACCGACGGAAAATTTTTCCGAGACCTTTTCCCAAGGATCAGGGGTCAATTGCTTCAGTCCCAGCGAAACCTTGCCGGTCTCTTGATCAATTTTAAGAATCTTGACCTTGATCTCTTTACCGACGGCAACCACCTCCGAAGGATGTCCCACCCTTCCCCAGGTCATGTCGGTGATGTGAAGGAGGCCGTCGATGCCGCCCAAATCCACAAAGGCTCCATAATCGGTAATATTCTTGACGGTCCCCGCAATGACCTGCCCCTCGGAGATATTTTGTAAAATCTCTTGGCGGGCGAAATCGCGGTCTTTCTCCAAAAGGGCGCGCCGGGAAACGATCAGGTTGCCCTTACGTTTATTGAGTTTGAGGATCTTGAATTTGAATTTCCGGCCGATCAGCTTGTCCAAATTTCCCGGAGGGCGGACATCGATCTGGGAGGTCGGAAGGAAGGCCTTCACGCCGATATCGACTGAAAGTCCCCCTTTAACTTTGCACAGCACCACCCCTTCGATCATTTCGTCTTTGTCGACAACCGCCTGCAGGTGGTCCCAGATCTTGAGGGCGTCGGCCTTTTCCTTCGAAAGGACCGCGAGCCCCTCTTCACACTCGATACTCTCGATATAGACCTCGACCTCATCCCCCAACTTGATCGTCGGCTCGCCTCCCGGTCCTTGGAACTCCCTCAAGGGGCATTGTCCCTCCGATTTATAGGAAAAATCGATCAGCACCATATCTCGCGTGATGTCGATCACCCTTCCTTTGACAATTTCCCCGTCCTGGATCACCGCTCCCCCCCGCGCCGCATAAGACTTTTCCAAAAGGGCGGCGAAGTCTTCCTCGGGTGATAGATTTTCGATCAAGTGAGATTCCTCCTTTTATAACTCATGTCCACCGGGACCCGGCTTTATGTATAAATTCCTCTTCAATGTCAAAGGGTTTTAGTGTTTTGAGGGCTGGAAGTTTTTTAGCTTTTATTGTAAAAGGCATTTCAACCTAAACCAAGCTGCTGTCTGAGATCGGCCTGATCCGTCGGGATCGTGATCGTAAAAATGGAGCCTTTGCCGGGTTCACTCTTAAATTCGATCGTACCGTCGTGATGGGCCACACACCATTGAGCCACTGAAAGACCCAAGCCGATATGGTCCTTTTGACCAAAATTGTATTCTCCATGCTCCCTCATCATGGCGAAATCCGAGACCTCCTGGGGATGACCGCTAACGAGCGGGGAAAATATCTTCTCTCTCATCTTCGGATCGATACCCGGACCGTTATCCTCTACCTCGATGACTACGAGGTCCCTGTCTTCTTTTTTTACACGTTTGGTGCGGATGGTGACCTTTTTCTTCGGATTTTTGTTAAAGATCACGGCGTTTTCGATCACGGCCTTGACGGGCACACTCAACAAGGCGGAATGGACAAGGAGCTTGGGGAGATCTTTCTCGTATATTCCAACAAACTCCACCTCTTTGGCCGTCTTCTCGGCCGTCTCCTTCGCCTCCGAGACACAGTCCCTCACCAGGGACGTGATATCGCCCTCGACGAATTGCAGCCCCTTCTGATCGTCGGTAGTCCAGACGTCCAACCTGCCGAGCTGTTTGATAATGGCTGCCCATGCCAGATATTGATCACGGTCCGCGAACAAAGGGCTGTCCTGTCCCAAGCGGCCTTCCTTAATTAATTTTCGTAAAAAAGGAAAAAACCGATCGTGCAACGATTGGCTGAAGGTTCCCAATAGGGAAAAGGTATCCAGAAACGCCATCTTTTTCAGAAGCCGCTGATTCGCTTCAGCGAAGCGGCGTCGTTCGGACTCCGAATGATAGAATTGAAGAGCTTGCGTCACTTTGTGAATAAAATCTCTTGGTTGCCAAGGTTTGATCAAATACTGATAGGCGCCAGCCTCGTTTAAGGCATCGAGGACATAATCAGAATCGGCATAGGCCGAGAGGATCATCGTGATGACGTGTGGGTATCGTTCTTTTACCTTTGTAAGGAACTGCGTTCCACTCATGCCGGGTTCCATCCTTTGGTCTGAGATGATGAGTTTGGCCGGCAGCTTTTCAAGGGTTTTCAATCCCTCCTCTCCGCTGGTGGCCGTTGAGACCAAAAAACCCTCTAAACGCAGATGTCTTTCTAAGACCGTTAGAACATCCGGTTCATCGTCGACGATAAGGATATTGTACTTCGTATAGTCGTTGGTCGATACTTGGCTTGGTGAATTTTCGTTGATCATTTCGACCTCCTCCCTCAATGGGTAATTGAATCATGAATTTGGTTCCTTTTCCCTCTTCACTTTCAAAGGTTATCGTCCCTCCGTGTTCGCGAATAATCCGATCGGAGACATAAAGCCCTATCCCTGTACCCTTTTCACCTGAGTTCTTGGTCGTAAAGTAAGGATGAAAAATCCTCCTTTGGATCTCCTTTGGGACTCCATATCCATTGTCCCTGATGGTAACATAAGCAAACAACTTGTCTCTATAAGTATGAATCCATATTTCCCCGTTTTCGGTACCATTAAGAGATTGAGCCGCATTCGTCAGGAGGTTCAAAAAGACTTGCTTGAGGTTGCTCATATTGCAAATAACCTTATCCTCTAGCTCATACTGCTTGTGGAATTGAATATTCGCTTTTTTGTCCGTGTGAAAAATCAATAGAGTAGACTCAATTCCTTCACGGATATCGTCGGGAACAAATCCTCCAGTCCGACCCACATAGCCCTTAAGGGCGGATGCAATCTCGCAAACCCTGGTTAGACCACGTTTTGCAAGTTTTACATTATCGAGGGTGAGATCTCTTGCTTCTTTCAATGAGATTTTTCCCACTTCCAAGGCAGCATAAATCTCATCAAGACCATCGAGCGCGTTTCTCGCAAAAGATGCCGGATTATTAATTTCGTGGGCAATACCCGCGGCCAGATGGCCTAACCCATCCATCTTTTGTTCATGGACCAATTCTATTTCCAATTTGGATCGATCAAGCAACCCACGAATTCTCGTTAAAATCTCCTTATTGTTAAAGGGTTTTGAGAGATATTCGTCGGCCCCTTCCTCATGTCCCTTAATCTTTGACTCTTTGTCCGCTTTTGAGGTCAGAACGATGATTGGGATAAACTGTAGATCGGGGTGCTGTTTGATGGCCCGCACAAGCTCATAACCATTCATCCTCGGCATCATGATGTCGCTGATGACGAGATCCGGTTTATGCTCCCTGATCTTATCGAGTCCCTCCTGGCCGTCTTTGGCAAAGTAGAGATTGTAGTGATCCTTTAAAACATGCGCCAAGACCTGGATGACTTGAGGGTCGTCTTCAACCAGAAGAATATTTTCCTTAGCGGGATCGTGGTGTTCAAACGGAGTGAGATCGATGTCGTCAAACGACTTGATCTTAAAATTAATGACTTCACAACTTTCCTCGTCGACAATCTCAGAAGTATCGAGCTTCTCCATATCGACATGGGCATCCCCCAACGGAAGGGACACGGTGAAGAGACTTCCTTGACCGATTTTGCTTTCGACCGCCACTTTGCCTTGGTGGAGATCGACAAACTCTTTCACCATCGAAAGGCCTAGGCCAGTGCCATGCACATCACGGAGAGGATTGTTGCTGGCTTGAGTAAAGGGATCAAAGATGGTCAGTAAATCTTCTTTTGGAATCCCCGGTCCTGTATCCTTCACCTCCAAAACACAATGCGTATCGGTTTTATTCAGAATCACCTCCACCGTCCCATTCTCCGTAAACTTTAGGGCATTCCCGACCAGGTTGTTAATGATCTTCTTTAACTTCGACCGATCCGCATAAATCTTTAGGGGTATTCCCCCCTCCCTTGATGGGAGGGGATTAAGGGGAGGGTGAGATTCTTCAAGTTTGTTATTAAACACCAACCGATTCCCCCTCTTCTGCGCCATCGTCTCAAACCCCTTCAAGGCCTTCTCCACAAACTCCCCGATCGCAATCTCCGACCACTTCATCTCGACCAACCCCTTTTCGGAACGCGATTTCATGAGCAGATCGTTCACGTTTTCCAGCATATCATCCAAGGAGTCCTTGCTGCCCGAAAGGAGCTTCCTTTGAACGACCGGGTCCTGGAGGCCTCCATCCAACAGCAATTGGATCGTAGAAGAAAAAGTGACAAGAGGCGTGCGAAATTCGTGGGTGACGTTAGAAAAAAACCGGCTTTTGGCTTTGTCGAGTTCTTTGAGTTCTTGTCGGGCGCGGTATTCTTTTTTCCGTAACGCTCCTGTCCAATAGGAGGCGACGGATGCAACGAGAATTGTTGAAAACAAAAAGTAGCTATTGTTGAGAAAGTCAGTAAGAACGCGGCTCTCCGTAAAGCCTAAAATTGCGTAGGCAGAAAACATAATAAGCCCATTTAATAACGTATAAAAAAAATGCCATGGCATTAATAGGCTCACCGCCAACATGACGAGATTGATTCCCGCATAATAGGTACTTTGATAGCCTCCCATCAGCCGACACATGTAGGCAATCATAATGCCGATTGAACAAAAATAGAGAGATGACAGTAAATTTAACTGACGCACAGAAAGGGTTTTTCTAAAATGGAGCAAACTATAAATGACGCCGTTTTCTGCCGTATTGGCGACCCGCAAAAGCAAGAATAGTGGCCACAAGTTAGGAACAAAAAAGTAGTCGAGAATAGAAAAAAGAGGAACGAGTGTGATGCCAAATAGGCAAGCGATCTTCCCCCTCGCACGAGTTAATTCTCGGGTTTCCTCGTAATAAAGGGGGTCCTGATTCGCCATCAGGGGTTACTATATCCGATTATATTTTTTGAAGACAGAGGAATAAACTAACGCCATCCAGAGACTCTTTTTCCACTTTTTTACTTTGCACAGACATATCCTCTGATACCAATTTCAGCATCTCCTCTGGAGTGCGATAAATCAGAAACCAGTCAGAAGCGTATTCGATAAAGTAACTATATTCATTTCGCTCGAAATTACCGATGACAAGCTGGCCTCCCGACTTTAACAAAGAAAATAAAACTTTTGTCAGTTTACTGGCAACTGCAGCGTCAAGATAGTCGTAAAGCCCTGCCGTATAAATGAAATCCATTTTTGGATACTCGGCAAGAATTGCCTGGGGATCCTTAAGAAAGCGTTTTACAGAGTCGCTGCGAAAATCAAGAGTCGCTTTTGCCTTTGTTTTAAATCGCACTCGAGCCAGCTTGTCTTGTGCATGTTTGAGGGCCTCTTTATCTTGATCCACCAAATAATAGTTTGCTTTCGGAGGTGCTTTTTCCAGAACAATGGCTACCTCCGTACAAGGACCACATGCCAAACTCATAATATTTTGGTTTTGCCGAGACTCCAACGTGTCGAGAATCTTTTTTGAAAGATACCATGCACGATTACGAACGCCATTACCCATCGGAAGAGAAGTTAAACAAGAATTGATTACCTTGTGCCATAAGGTTTCGCCCTGTCTCAACCCATGATAGAGCATCTCCATCATCATATAGTCGCCGGCGTACCCCAATGGTTTCTCAAAGGCTCTCTTAAAGAACACCGAGTCTTGGGTAAATTCCATCAACTGCTCTCTAAAATACGTCCTATGAATGGTATGCTCATTTTGAGTAAAATCTTTGATGACTTCGTTGATAGTCAGAAGCATCCCGTGGACTTTTTGCTGAAGTTCTTTTTCGTAATAGTCAATCAACGACTGGCATATTTTTTCCTTTTCTGATGGGACCAA
>Ga0209515_10009262_pt1 | contig 11253 bp, 8 predicted proteins | sample Subgroupgradi54m_FD_187454 | JGI IMG/M metagenome (GOLD analysis project Ga0209515, IMG submission 187454) | Subsurface groundwater microbial communities from S. Glens Falls, New York, USA - GMW60B uncontaminated upgradient, 5.4 m (SPAdes)... ...
CTGGTTGAATGAGCCACAGCGGCGCATTCAACCAGTTTGCACCCGTGGTTTGCCCCGTCTGAACATCGTCGATGAACATCGTTATTGTTATGTTGGTGGTTCCGGGAATCAGATCCAAATGCACTTCGTAGTTATGCCACGCCGTATAAGCATCTGAAATTATCGTGTTAACCGTCCACCAATGCAGATCGGTCCAATCCCTCCCATTTACGACATTCTGCCAGTTGGTGGTGTCTCCTTTGAATTCCATCTGATCAGCCTCCGGTGGCCAGTTATTGACCCCAGTGATCCAAAATGCGGGCCAAGTGCCAAAGACGGTCGGGATCTGAAAGTCACCTTTGATAACCCAGTTTGGGGTGGTGGTGGTGACGGTAATCTGGTCTCTCGCGTAACAGGTGCCGGAGTAATAGTTGATCGTCTGACCCTGAACACTTACGCCATCTGGCGTAGCTAGCCGCACCGCCTGGAAATCAAGCTGCCCCGATGTGTTGATCGCGTTGAATGGAGCGGCGGCAATCATACGCGCACCGCCGTTGTGAGTGTCGCCCCACGGATAGTTGTAGGCATAGGCAGTTTCGTACGCGGTGGTGTTGCTGAACTCAGTTCCATCCAGCATGTAGTTCCATCCGATGGTCGCGTGAAGCGGTGCGGCCAAAAGTATAAGTGCAAAAGCAGAAAGTAAGGCAGGGGGTGCGGTAATTCTCAAGTTAGTGGATTTTGTTGCGACCTCATTAAACCTGAATCTACGATTCCTTGCCAGTCACCCAATTGGGTGATTTTAGGCGAACGTGATTTGGGCGTATGCCAAGAAAACAGCGTTTCGAATTGCGCGGCCAGCAGAGAGACCGCCGACAGGAGAGAGGTTGAGAGTTGAATCATCAAGGCTCGGGAATCCGTTTGCGCGACCGGAGCGTATTCATACGCTGACCACCATGAGTGATTTTGCCCCCGCTGCCGAGGTCGTGTCCACGCGCGCCGCCGTTGAACGACTGAAGGCCAACATGCGCCTGACCATCAAGGGCAAGGATGATGTCATCGAGCAGACGCTGATCTGCCTGCTGGCGGGCGGCCACCTGCTGATCGAGGATCTGCCCGGGGTTGGCAAGACCACGCTGGCGTATTCCCTCGCGCGTTCGATGGACTGCGGCTTCTCGCGCATCCAGTTCACGAGCGACCTGCTGCCGACGGATGTCACCGGGGTTTCCATCTACGACGAAAACGTGAAGGAGTTCATTTTCAAGCCGGGCCCGGTTTTCACCAACATCGTGCTGGCCGACGAGATCAACCGCGCCACGCCCAAGACGCAATCGGCGCTGCTCGAGGTCATGGACCGCAGCAAGGTGACCGTTGACGGCGAGGCGCACTCAGTGGGCGCGCCGTTCATGGTGGTCGCCACGCAGAATCCCGTGGACTACGAGGGCACGTTTCCCTTGCCGGAAAGCCAGATGGACCGTTTTCTCATGCGGCTGCAAATGGGCTACCCGCTGCCGGGCGACGAGATCGATATCCTGCGGGCACCGCGGCTCGGTTACGACGCGATCGTCCTGAATCCCGTCGTGACCCGTTCCGAGATCCTGAAGATGCAGGCGCTGGCCGGCCGGGTGTTTGTCGAGGACAGCGTCCTCGATTACATTCTGCAAATCATCACCGCGACGCGCACGGAAGTGGAGTTCAAGGCCGGCGTCAGCGTTCGGGGCGGCTTGTCGCTGCGCATTGCCGCCCAGGCGCGGGCGCTGGTGCTCGGGCGGGATTTCGTCATTCCCGAGGACGTGCAGGCCGTGGCCGGTGGCGTGCTGTCCCACCGGTTGTCGCTGGCGCGGCAGACTTCCGATGCGCTGGAGGAGCGCCGCACCGTGGCCGCCGCGCTGCGGCGCATCATCACCGCGGTGCCGGTGCCGGAGTGATGAACGCCGGAATTACAGCTGTAGGGGCGCAGTCTTGCTGCGCCCTCGCGCGCTGGGCGCAGCAAGACTGCGCCCCTACGGACCATGTCGACCGCGACATTTGACTGGCACGGCCCCGGCGCGCGGGAACGCCTCCGCCGGGGGTTCAGCTGGAGCACGCTGCTCTGGTCGCTGGTGTTTCCCCCCAAGCGGCACCGGATCGCGCCGACCGTGACCGGGCTTTTTCTCATCGCCCTGGCGATGGGCATTGGCACGGCCGCCTACAACACGGCCAGCAACATTCTCTTCATCACCCTCTCGCTTTTGCTCGCGTGCCTGCTGCTCAGCGGCCTGATGTCGTGGTTCAATTTCTCGGGGGTATGCTGGCGCGTGCGCCCGCAGGGGGCCTGGCGGGCCGGGCACGAGACGATGGTCTCGGTCGAGGTGCGGAACGGAAAGAAATGGCTGCCGACCTACGGATTGTGGTTCGAGCTGACGACCCAGCCCCGGCGGGCCCCGCCGCCGGACAGGTCGGAAAAGGAGCTGAAGGTGCGGGAGATCCTCGTGGCAGTGGACAAGCAGGTGACGCACGGGATCGTGTTCATGCGCGAGCGGCTGGAACCAGGCGGCGAGGCCACGATCGACTGGGTGGTCAAACCCGAGCGGCGGGGCGAAGCCGTGGTGGAACTCAGCGGCGTCGGTTCGTTGTTTCCTTTTGGGTTTTTGAAAAAAAGCATCGGTGTGGCGCTGCGGCACACCGTGCTGGTCTGGCCGGCGCAGGTCGCCTACCAGTGGACCGGAGCCGTGGGCGCGCATGCCGGTTCACAGGGGAGGCGCACCGCGCGCGCCGGGACGGGAGACGACCTGCTCGCGCTGCGCAAATACGAGCAGGGCGATTCGCACCGGTTGATCCATTGGAAGGCGAGCGCACGGCTCGGCCAGCTGATGACCCGGCAGTTCGCCGCGGAAAGCCACAATGGCTACGTCCTGCGGCTGGACACGCCGGCGGACGTCTGGTCGCGGCCGGAGCAGTTCGAACTGCTCTGCAGCTTCGCGGGGACCCTGGCGGAGGATCTGTATGCGGCGGGGCGTTTGAACGGGATCAGCGTCAACGGCGGCCCCTTCCTCGACACGCGCCGGTTGCGGGACGTCGAGGCCTTTTGGGATCAACTGGCTGTGCTGCAGCCCATCTCAACAGAAGGTAGGGGCGATTCCCCGAATCGCCCTGGGGGCGGTTGGGGGCAACCGCCCCTACCGAACCGGCCAACAAACAAAAACATCATCACTTTTGCGCCGGCCGGGGCGCGGGGAGTCGCCGCCCATGTCGATGGACAACCGACCGCATCAGCTTAACCTCGACGAGCTGCGGCGCCTGAAATGGCTGCTCGGCGGCGCGCTGGCGCTCGTGTCGGTGGGGACCGTGTTTTTCCTCGATATCGAGGCGCTGGGCCTGGTGGCGATGAGCAGCGGCATCATCGTCGCCGCGCTGCTCTGGCCGCGGCTGCCCGGGCGGGTGCCGCCCCTCGTGTGGCGCCTGGCCGTGCCGGCGATCATCGCGGCGATGGTGGCGGATTTTTATTTCAGCCCGGATACGCTGCCGGTGCTGATCCGCCTGGGCATCCTGCTCGTGCTTTACCGGGCGGTTTCCTACCGGCGGAAACGCGAGGACCTGCAGTTGATCGTGCTCGGGCTGTTCCTGATCGTGGTCGCCGGTGTGCTGACCGTGTCGCTGGGATTTGCGTTTGTGCTGCTGTTGTTCACCGCGTGTGCCCTTGGGTTTTTGTTCGTCGTCACCCTGATCGACCTGACGGAGAATGCGCACGCCGCGCTGACCTACCAGGAAATGAGCCAGAACCCGACGTGGGCGCGCGGCAGCTGGCGGACCTTCTTCGGGCGGATGCGGCAGGTGACCGACTGGCGGCTGCTCGGCTTTGCGGGCGGACTTTTCGCGGTGGTGCTGGCCTTCTCGGCCGCGCTCTTCGTCATCATTCCGCGTTTCGAGATGGCGAGCGGCTTCTTCCTCGACAAATACATCACCCGGAAAAGCCGCACCGGGTTCACCGAAACGGTGAAGTTCGGCGACGTGAGCGAACTGATCCGGGACGACAGTGTGGCGATGCGGGTGGACCTGACCGATTCCAGCGGCCTGCGCGATTCGCCCTACTGGCGGCTGGTGGTGTTGGACGAATACACGCCGGAGGGTTTCAAAATGTCACTCGGGCTGAGGGGCCAGCTCCTGCGGGGCCAGCGGATGGTCCAGATGCTCCGCGGCCGCCCGGGCGGCCGTGCAGCCCACGCGGTCGGGGGGGTGTGGACTTTTTATGTCGAGCCGGGAGTGAGCCGGTTTCTCCCGCTGCCCGGCAGTTTCGGCGTTTTGCGCCTGCGTGACTCGGTGCCGGTGCAGACCAGTGCCAGCCACCGGCTGACCGCGCTGCGCAGCGAGGCGATGACCATGACCGCCTTCCAGCTCGAAGGGGTCGAGATGACGCCGGTGCTGGCTGATGCGAATTTTCCCCGCCTGCTGCAAGCCGTGCGGGAGCACCCCGTGCAGCCCGGGGAAAACCACCGTTATGATGCAACGACGAGCCTGCGGGGTCCGCAAGGTCCGCGGAACGAGGCCGTGCTGGCACGGCTGGTCGGCGAGATCACCGGCGGGACCGCGCTCTCCGCGGAGGATTTTGCCCGGCGGGCGACGGACTGGCTGCGGCGCCAGCATGCCTACTCCCTGGCGGTGAAACTGCCGGCGGCCGAGGGCCGGGACGACATCGTGCGCTGGCTGGATTCCAACGAGCCGGGGTTTTGCGAGTATTTCGCCGCGGGCTTCACCGTGCTCGCGCGGGCGGCCGGCCACCCGGCGCGGGTGATCGCCGGCTTCCGGGGCGGGGTGTTGAATGGTTTCGAGAACTACTACATGGTGAAAAATACCGATGCGCATGCCTGGGGCGAGATCTATGACGGACAAACCGAATGGATGCGCGTGGACCCGACCCCCGGCGCGGTTGCCTTCAGCCGGACCGTGCCCGAGACCGCGCAGGTGCAGGCGCAGGACAGCGGCTGGGAGGCGCGCTTCGACAGCATGCGCGTGCTGTGGTATCGGCGCATCGTCAACTTCGATTCGCGCGCGCAGGTGCAGATGATCGAACAGGTGAAGTCGTTCACGATGGACTCGGGCACGGCCTTGCGTGCCCGCCTGACGGAGATCGCGCAGCGTTTCCAAACCTGGGTGCTCCGGCCCTGGAGCGCCATGCGGATTGGCCGCACGGTTGGTTTGGGGCTGGCGGGCGCGGCGTTGTTATGGGCGCTCGCGTGCTTCGGACAGTGGGCCTGGGTGCGCTGGCAGGTGTGGCGCCGGCCGCAGGAGTTCGATCCGGTGCGGCGGACGGCGGGCCGCTGGCTGGCGCACCTGCACCCGGCGACCGCGGACGGAGAACGGCAGACCGACGACGAGGCCGTGATCCATGAGCTGCGGCGATTGCGCTATGGCCGGCGCGAGACGTGGCCGGAGCCGCGCGCAGTGTTTCAGCGCGCCAGGAAAGCCCGCCGGACGGGGAGGTAGGGCGCGGACTCCGTTCCGCGCCAAGACGTTTTCGGCGGTGAACGGAGTCCGCGCCCTACCGATTGAAGCTTGGGACTGTTCTCACTGCACCTTGAAGTTCACCGGTGTCACTGGCGGGCGGTCCCGCTTTTCCTTCCAAGCCTCCAGGATGCGCTTGACCACCGGGGCGGCATTGACGCCGCCGCCGAAATCCACGTCTTCGGCGCCCTCGAGCACGACGGCGATGGCGATCTGGGGATTCTCGAGCGGAGCGAAGGCGATGAGCCAGGCCAGCTCGATGCGGCCTTTTTGCGCGGTGCCGGATTTGCCTCCGCCCGTCAGGCCCTCCACTTTGGCGAGTCGGGCGGTGCCGTTCTGGTAGCTCATTCCCATGCCCTCCAAGACCGTGTTGTAGTCCGAAGGCGAGAGACCGATCGGCGCACTTTGCTGCGGCGGACGGTTGGGCACATGGAGCAGGGTGGGTTTCGTCTCGGTTTCGCCCCGGGCAAAGGAGGCGACAAAACAAGCCACCTGCAGAGGAGTGACGAGCGTGTCGCCCTGACCGATGGCGGTGTTGGCCGTGTCGCCGGGCACCCAGCGCTCCTTCATGTGGGCCAGTTTCCACGTCGGGCTGGCGACATGGGGCGTCGAATATTCGTAAGGCAGCTCGATGCCGGTCTTGTGATTGTAGCCGAAGCGATGTCCCTCGGCGGCGATCAGCTCGGGGCCGATTTCCAGGCCGTATTTGTAGAAAAACACGTTGCAGGAAAGGGCAATGGCGCGGCGGGCATCAACCTCGCCGTGACCAAGATGATAGTGGCAGGGGAAGCGGCGGTTGCCGACCATATAGAAGCCCGGGCAAAGGGCCTTCGAGACGATGGGTTCGATGGCTCCGCTGCGCAGTCCGGCAACGGCGGTGATGACCTTGAAGGTTGAGCCCGGCGGATACTGCCCTTGGATGGCGCGGTTCATCCAGACGCCGGATTTGGCCTGGTCCTGACCGGGCTCGAGGTTCGGCACCCGGGTGCCGAGGTCGAAGTCGGGCTTGGAGGCGAGGACGAGCACTTCGCCCGTCTTCACGTCGATGGCGACCGCGGCGCCGGTCCGGTCCCGGCCTTCGCTGTCCTTCATGGCGTTTTCAGCGGCCTGCTGCAGATCGAGGTCGATGCTGGTGGCGAGATTTTTGCCCTGCACCGGTAGGCGCGGCGGGATGTCGTAGCCGGTGACCTTGTAGCCGGCCGGATCGACGAGGTAGATGGCGCTGCCCGTCTCGCCCTGGAGATGTTCGTCGAACACCTGTTCCAAGCCGGCGCGGCCGATGGAACCCTTCACCTTGAAGGTCAGCAAATCCGCGCCCTCGAGATCCTCCGCGTCGGGATCGGTGTTGACGCCGATATAGCCGAGCGTGTGCGCGGCGACGTTGCCATGCGGATAGTCGCGGGTGCTGGAGGTGTATACCTGCAGCGGGGAGTCGACCGGCAACTGTTCGATCAGCCGGGCATATTCCTCGGGGGTCAGATCGTTGAGGAGGACATACGGCAACAGCAGGGTCTGCTCAATGTGGCGCTTCAAATCGGTGCTCCGCACGCTTTCCCGCCGGTTGAGGATCAGGTTGATCTGGTCGAGATAGCGCTGGGCCACGCTGGTGCGCGCGATGCGCTCCATCTGTTCGCCGTTCGGGCGTTCCTCGGCGGGGAGCTTGCCGTAGTTGGCCTTGATCTTGCGGTATTCCGCCCGGAATTCCCCGCGCAGCTCGGCGAGGCCCAGCACGACGGAGAAGCGCGGCCGGTTGCCGACCAGCACCTTGCCCTCCCGGTCATAGATCGTGCCGCGCGGCCCGGGCACGACGACGCGCCGCAGGCTTTGCAGGCGTTCGCGCTCGCTGTAATGGCTCGTGCGGAACAGCTGCCGATACGCCAGTCCGCCCACCAGCAGCACACCCAGCGCGGCGAAGACCGCATAAAAGAACAGCAGGCGCGGATTGCTGGCGGTGCGGGATTCGATGAGCTTCTTCACGGCGACAAGGAAGGCGGTCGGCGCGAAAAATCAAAGCGCCACATGCCGGCCGGTTTCCGGGTGAATCTGCGCCAGGGCCATGGCCCGGTCCTGCAGCGCCAGAAACCAGGGGGCGATGAGCAGGATGAAGAGCTGCGAGGCGAGGAGGTCGACGAAGACGCGCAGCCAGGCCTGACCCGGCCGGGGGTTGTCGCCGACCAGCAGGAACGACAGTGCGATGAACAGGAAGAGATTGGCCAGCAGCGCCACGACGCCGCCGAAAATCGCGCCTTCGCGCGGGAACTGCTGGCGGCCGTAAAGCAGCGTGGCGTGAATCAAGCCGAACAACACCACGCTGGTGCCAAAGGGCACGGGCTCGGCCGCGTCAATCAGCAGGCCGGTCAAAACGGTGGCGATGAGCCCGTGCTTCCGATCGAGCCGCAGCGCCGCATAGACGATGAAGAGCCCGCCGAGATAGAGGTGAACAGCCAGGCCGGCGCAGAGATCGTTGACCATGCCGAGCAGCCACCAGAGCAGCAGATTGGCGGCGAAAACGATGAGCCAGCGGGGATCGTATTGGCGCATGGTCAGCAGGAAGATCGAATGTAGCCGAACGCGTGAGCGTTCAGCCGCGCCGTCACCGGCGCAGCTACGGGGGCCGAAAGAGGCGATGCCGAATCGGTCGATCCCATCAATGTTCCTCCGGATTGAGCGGCACGAGCACCGTGACTTCCGAGAGCGAACTGAGGCGCTCATCGAGCTGCACATCCGCGGTCTTGAACAGGCCGTCCGGGCTGGAGACCAGTTCGCTGATCTCGCCGATGTTGAGTCCGGGGGGGAACACGCCGCCCAGGCTGGAGGTCACGAGCCGCTTGGGCGTGGCCCGGCTGGCATAGACGTCCAGCGGTACAAACTCGGCCCGGCCGCGCGGGGATTTGAAGGGATCGTTCAAGCCGCCCTGGTAGCTGAGCGGGCGGTTGTCGCCGGCGAGGGAGGCGGCGACGCGAAAGGTCGGGCTGGTGACCAAATCGACGATCGCCGTGTAACGGTGGACCTCGGTCACGCGGCCGACGACGCCGCCGGAGAAGACGACGGGGGCGCCGACGGTCAGGCCGTAGTTGTGGCCCTTGCGAATCACCATGCGCTGCCACCACGCGGAGAAGTCGCGGCGCGCCACGCGGGCCGGTTCGAACCGGAAGGCGGGCATCGGCGGGAGATTAAGCAGGTTTTCGAGGCGCAGAATGTCGGCCTGCAGGCCCTGGTTCTGCTGCACGCTGAACTCATAGCGGTTGATCAGGCCGGCGACCTGCCGGCCCGCCTGGCGCAACTCTTCCTTGGAATGGAGCTGGTTGGCAAAATAGTTCTGCAAATCCTGCACGTAGGATTCCGCCACCACCAGTGGTGCCTGCAGCTCAAAAAAACTCGCGCGCGTGAATGTCTTCACCACGAGCGGCAGAAAGGCCCAGACCAGCAGGATGAGGCCCAGGGTGAGAAAAGGGCGGGCCTGGTCGAAACGGTTCGGAAGCACGGCGGGAGATTTTACGGTAGGGGCGGTTACCCTTAACCGCCCGGAGGCGGGGCAAGCGCCCCTACCTCAAAGGTCAGCGGCGATCCGGCGGTAGTCTTCGATGTTGTTGATGAAGACGCCGGTGCCGTTGGCCACGGCCGAGAGGGGATCGTCGGCTACCGTGACGGCCAGGCCGGTCTTCTCGGAGAGCAGCTTGTCGATGCCGCGGATGAGCGAGCCGCCGCCGGCCATGACGAAGCCCCGGTCGACGAGGTCGGCCGAAAGTTCGGGCGGGCAGCGTTCCAGCGTGGAGCGGACGGCCTCGACGATCGAGCCCACCGTATCGCCCATGGCTTCGCGGATTTCCTGCGAAGTGATGTGAATGGTCTTGGGCAGGCCGGCCACGGAATCGCGGCCCTTGACCTCCATCGCCAGCTCGGTCTCGAGCGGGTAGGCGGAGCCGACAGTCAATTTGATTTCCTCCGCCGTGCGCTCGCCGATGAGAAGGTTGTAGGCGCGCTTCATGTAGTTGATGATGGCCAGGTCGATCTCGTCGCCGGCGACGCGGATGGATTTCGAAAAGACGATGCCGTTGAGCGAAATGATGGCGATCTCAGTGGTGCCGCCGCCGATGTCGACGATCATGTTGCCGGCGGGTTCGTCGACCGGGAGGCCGACACCAAGCGCGGCGGCGAAGGGCTCGGGGATGGTGTGGACTTCGCGGGCGCCGGCATGTGTGGCCGATTCCATCACGGCCCGTTTTTCGACCTCGGTGATACCGCTGGGGATGGCGATGCAGACACTGGGCTGCGGAAAGGTTTTGCCGCCGTTGGCCTTGCGGATGAAGTAGCGGAGCATCGCCTCGGTGATGTCGAAGTCGGCGATGACGCCGTCCTTCATCGGGCGGATGGCGGTGATGCTGCCGGGGGTGCGGCCCAACATGACCTTCGCCTCGTCACCGACGGCGCGCACCCGGCGGGAGTTGGTATAGACGGCGACCACGCTGGGTTCACGGAGTACGATGCCCTTGTCCTTCACGTAGACGAGGGTGTTGGCCGTGCCCAAGTCGATCCCGATGTCGTTGGAAAAAAGTCCCAGCAGTTGGTTGAACATTTGTGGCGGTGGCGGGGGTTGGGCAATACAAGCGGCCCGGCGGTGAAATTGTCAAAAGCAAACTCGTTGCCGAAAACAGGTTAGCCTGCATATTTCACACTCCAACTGCTTTTGCTCGTGTGTTCGCGGATGCCCGCAGCGGAATATCATCGAGAATTGCTGGGATATGCAGGCTAAAAGCAAAACCGCCGGAGCTGCTCATGGGAAACGATGTTTGTACCGCATACGGGTAGGTGATTGTTTGGAATCGGATGCTCCGAGTTTTACTCACCTTGGGTTTGGTCAGTCTCGTCGGCCGGGCACAGGCTGCAGATTCAAAAGAGCCTCCGGGCGGTTCAGAGCTGGCCGATATCCCGACAAGCGTCCTATACAGCGCGTCGGCATCATTTCCGATGTCGAGGTGAAGCCGACACTCGCGGGCATACGGGCCGGTCGGGACGAGGTGCTGGAGGAGGTATTGCGGCAAATTCTGGGCGACGAAGTTCCCCGCGACGAAATCCGTCGAATGGCGACTGTTCGCCAGCCGTAGTTCCTGCGGCATCCGGATAAAACAAATGCCGGTTTCTTGCTTAAGTCTCTGGTGCCAAGTGATCGCGGCTTCATTTACAGTAAAATAACCTGAAGTCGCGGTTGTTTGGACCGAAGTGTTTCCGAGGGCCCAGCCTTTTTGTCCCATGAGAATTTTAGTCGCTGATGATGATGATGCCTGCCGTGCGTTGCTGCAGGACTTGTTTGCGTCCGAACCGGAGGTTCAGTTGAGCATAGCGCACAATGGCGCGGAGGCGTGGTGGCTGTTGACGGAGCCCCACGGCCATTTCGATCTCTGCATTTTCGATCTCAAAATGCCGGTGGTCGATGGGCTGAAACTCATCGAACGCATCCGCACTATGCCAAGCCTCAGACATCTTCCGATCATTCTTTGCACGGGCGTAAATGATCGCGACACGGTCAGTCAGGCCGCTCGGTTCGCGATCGCTCATTATGTTGTGAAGCCCTACAGGCCGGAGGGGATGCGCGAAAAGATCCGGGCTGCGCTACCGCATCTCGCTCGGAGGGAGAAAGCGATTGGCACGGAGGCCTGAGTTAGCCTGCATATTTCACACTCCAACTGCTTTTGTTCATGTGTTCGCGGATGCCCGCAGCGGAGGGTGTGAGACAAATTTCAGGCAGTCGGAGCAGGCGCGGGCAAGACTCAGCGTGGAAAAGTAGCGGGAGCTTCC
>Ga0209515_10009264_pt1 | contig 11251 bp, 13 predicted proteins | sample Subgroupgradi54m_FD_187454 | JGI IMG/M metagenome (GOLD analysis project Ga0209515, IMG submission 187454) | Subsurface groundwater microbial communities from S. Glens Falls, New York, USA - GMW60B uncontaminated upgradient, 5.4 m (SPAdes)... ...
AAGCGGCTCGATTTTATTGGGCAAGAGCTGATGCGCGAAGCCAACACGCTTGGCGCCAAAGTGAACGACCCTGAAGCGGCCCAGTCGGTTGTCGAGATGAAAGGTTGCGTCGAAAAGATCCGCGAGCAAGTGCAGAATCTCGAATGAGCTATTTGCGAGCCACGTAATCGCTATGGGCGTTGGAGTGCTGCTCAATGTAGGGTTTGATAACGCGGTGGCCGTAAGCCACATCATCGCCGTTGTGGCAGCCGAGCCTGCTCCGATTAAACGCTTGCGCGAAGCGGCGAGCCGCCATCAAAAACTTATTGATGCGACGAACGGGCGACGGACGCGGACAGTGATTGTGACCGACTCAGACCATATCGTGCTTTCCAGCCTTCAACCAGAGACGGTGGCGCAGCGTTTAAGTGAATTGAAGGGGGGATGAGCGCCACACGACGATCCCGTCGTAGCCCGCGCCGCCCATCACAGCGCAGCACAGCAGCGGGTCGGAACGCAACGCAGAAAGCTCGTGGGCGCGTGTTTGTCGTCTCCAGTCCTTCTGGTGGGGGAAAGACAACCGTGGTGCAGCAGGTGCGCCAACGGCTGCCCTGGTTAGCGCGGTCGGTGTCGGTGACGACACGCGCTCCACGGCCTGGTGAGCAGGACGGGCGCGACTATCAGTTTATCTCGCAGTCACGGTTTCTTTCGCTCAAGCGCACGGGCCAATTATTAGAGTGGGCGCGTGTTCACGGCGCGTATTATGGCACACCGAAACGCCCAGTGCTGCGGGCCCTAGCGCAGGGGCGAAGTCTGGTCTTGAGCATTGATGTCCAAGGCGCAAAACAAGTGCGGCGCGCGCTCGGGAAACAAACGGTGCTTATCTTCCTGTTTCCGCCATCCATGGCGCAGTTACGGCGGCGCCTTGAGCAGCGACGGACAGAAACGCTTGCTGCTATTCGGCAGCGCTTAATTGCCGCGACCCGAGAACTCGCGTGCGCGCCGTGGTACGACTATACCGTGATCAACGATCGGCTCAGCCAGACCGTGCGACGCGTCCAGACGATCATGGTCAGAGCGCATCGTGGCATGCGACGACAGACGCGTGACGGGAAACACAACGAAAGGGGTTCTGATGGCGCAAGTCCCAATTGAAGGGTTGCTGAAGCGGTGCGGCAGCGTCTATAAGCTCGTCATCCTCGCGGCAAAGCGAGCCAAAGAGGTCTCAGACGGGTCGCCGGCACTCGTAGACTCCTCGCATCGCAAAGTGACCTCGGTGGCGCTGGAGGAGATTTTACAGGGGAAGGTCCTCTACAAACCAGAAGCTCCTGAGGCCGGAAAGAAGGGGCGAGGCGTGAAGGGGAAAGAGGAGAAAAAGAAGAGGGCGTCATAAATGACCAATGCACCTGAGATCGTGCTTGGCATCACCGGTTCCATCGGCGCGTATAAAGCGGGCGATCTGGTGCGGCAGTTGAAAGACGCCGGCTACGCGGTGACCTGCGTGCTGACGCATCGGGCCGCGCAGTTTATTACGCCGGTGACGCTCCAGGCGCTGTCAGAGCGCAAAGCCTATGTGGAGCTCTTCGATCCGCACAGCCCACAGATCGTCCACACGATGCTGGCCGATCATGCACGCGTTGTCCTTGTGGCCCCAGCCACGGCGAATATTCTTGGCAAATTCGCGAATGGACTGGCGGACGATCTTCTCTCCTGCATCTTGTTAGCCACGCGGGCAAAGATCCTCTTCGCTCCGGCAATGAATGTGCATATGTGGCAGCATCCAACGGTCCAGCGGAACGTCACCGCGCTCAAGCGGCTTGGCGTGCGGTTTGTGGGGCCGGACGTTGGCAAACTCGCCTGCGGGTATGAGGCCATCGGTCATTTAGCGGAGACGGACGAGATCGTAAAGGCGGTCAAGCAGTTAGCGCCCATTCTTGGAACTCCGGCGGCTCCTTCGGCCGCCGCCGCAGGGCATCACAACCGCCCAGCAGCGCATGCGCGTTCCAGCGCGAAGCGAGTCCGCCGTCCGGCTCGTCGAGCGGCCCGGAGACGATGAGCTCGTGGTCTCGCCGAGGGGGAACGCATGAGCGCTTCATTACGGATTCTTATTAGCGCTGGGCCAACGCGAGAGTCGATTGATCCGGTGCGATTCATTTCCAACTATTCGACGGGGTATATGGGCGTGCAGCTTGCGCGCGAGGCGCTGAGACGAGGCCATGCGGTGGAGATCGTGAGCGGGCCAGTCACCGAGGTCTTTCCTTCGGGCGCGCGGGTTGTGTCTGTCGAATCCTCACAAGAGATGGAACGCGCGCTGCGCAGGAGAGCTCTGCGGGCGGACGTGCTTATCATGGCGGCAGCGGTTGCGGATTTTCGTCCAGCACGACTAGCGATCACCAAGCTCCCTCGGCGCGAGACCGTCACGTTGCGCCTTCAGGCAACGCCCGACATCGTTGGCCGCTTACCGCGTCGGACTCGGCAGCTGATCGTTGGGTTCGCCTTAGAAACAGGTCGTGCGCTGATGCGTGCCAAGCACAAGCTTAAGGCCAAACGGCTCGATGTGCTCTTAGCGCAGCGAGCGAATGGCGCGAGAGGACCATTCGGCCGACATCCCGTGGATGCATGGCTGCTGGTCCGACATCGCCCGGGTGCCGGATCCCATGTCGATCCTGAGATTGTCGTGGACCGCCTAGGACTTGTCTCAAAACAAGAAATTGCACGAGCGCTCCTTGACAAAATTGAGAGGCTCTGGTACGGTCAACACGGAGTAACAGCTTCCTAGCCAAGGAGTAAGATGCAGTTGAAACATCAGCGGTGGCTTGGGTTCACCCCCACACCAGAACACCACACGCGTAAGCTAGTGGAAAAGAGGTCTGTGCACCCGAAGGACACAGGACAAAGCACTCGATGTCAGTCCGTGGTGTGGGGGTTCACGCTCATTGAGCTCCTTGTCGTGATTGCCATCATTGGCATTCTGGTCGGGTTTCTTGCTCCAGGGGCCATGCGGATTCGTGAGAAGGCCAGGCGGGCCAAGTGTCAGAACAACCTCCGCCAGATCTACATCGCCATTTCTAGCTATCGCGACGACCATAATGAGCAGTACCCCACGTCGCTCGATCAGCTCTACGATAAATATCTCGACGACCTTGAGGTCTTCAAGTGCCCCACCTCAGCGCACCCCGTTCCTGCCGCACCATCTGGCGGCGACTACACGTATCACGCTGGTCTTTCTCCGGCCAGCCGATCCACCGAACCGCTGGTACAGGATAATGACGGCAACCACCCAGACGGCGTCAATATCCTCCGGGCGGGCGGGCAAGTTGATTTTCAATCTGGCACTACCAAGCCGTGACCCTTCGTCCGTGCCCCATGCCGAACGCGTATCGCTAATGCGCTTTGTTTCGTCATGACGCGTACGCCCAACAGCGCCTAGTCTTCCGTCGTGCATTGCGCAGCGGACGCTCAGCTTCGGTGAGGCTTGATTGGCCAGGGCGCGGTAACCCCCGCCACACTGCGTGGCGGGTCTGCCTCCCATGAAAGAGGCGTAGGCGGAAAGGGGTAAGGCGAGGGTCTGTGCCTCGACTTCGCTCGGGATCCCGAGCGAGCCGGCCAACATGGCGGCGTAGCCAAGTGGTAAGGCGAGGGTCTGCAAAACCCTTATACATCGGTTCGATTCCGATCGCCGCCTCCATTAGGCCGGCGAGTCGAGGGACAAAACCCTTATACGACAGCAGGTCGATTCCGATCCGCGCCTCGGTTCTTTCATTCGGACGCGCCGTCTGCGCAGGCCGGGGTGATGGAACTGGCATACATAGGGGACTTAAAATCCCCCGCCCGAAAGGGCATGTGGGTTCAACTCCCACCCCCGGCATTTCTTTTACGGATATGAAGGGGCCCTACAACGGGACGCTTAAACGCACCAGGGGCGATTAGCTCAGTTGGTTAGAGCGTTTCCTTGACATGGAAAAGGTCAGAGGTTCGAGTCCTCTATCGCCCAGGTTTTCACCAGTAATGAGGACGAGAGGGGAGGCCCGACGGAATCGGACGGAGTCGCGACCGATAGGAGCGGCGACTTCCACGGGAGGGCCGGGTGCCCGACCGGAGCGCACGCAGTGCGCGAAGGCGGCGAGTCCTCTATCGCCCACCATTCTTCAGTATTCATGGGGGATTGCTTGAAGGTAACCTCCGCCTAGGGACGGAACAGCGAGCAGTATGGGTCACGCAGGACACGCAGAACATCTAAAACAGCATGATCCGCTCTACGCCTTGCGCCATAGTGCCGCGCACATCATGGCGCAGGCGGTCAAGCGGCTCTACCCCCAGGTCAAGCTGGCCATCGGGCCGCCGATCGACGACGGGTTTTATTATGATCTCGACCTCCCGGTCAAATTAACCGACGAGGATTTGCCGAAGATCGAAGCGGAGATGGGGAAGATCATTAAAGAAAACCAACCCTTCCAGCAATCGTTTCTCGAAAAGCCACAGGCCGTGGACTTTTTTAAACAGCGCGGCGAGCCATTTAAGCTGGAGATCATCGAAGGCATTTCTGACGCACGCGTGTCGCTCTACACCGATGGAGAGTTTGTCGATTTGTGCGAAGGGCCGCACGTAAAATCCACGGGGGAAGTGCAAGCGATCAAGCTCCTCAGCATCGCTGGTGCCTACTGGCGTGGTGATGAACGACAGGCGCAACTCCAGCGCATCTATGGCACGGCGTTCTTTACTCCGCAGGAGCTTGAGGCGCATCTTACGCGACTGGAAGAGGCCAAGCGGCGTGACCATCGACGACTTGGGACTGAGCTTGGGCTCTTTAGTTTCGAAGAGCTCGCAGGGCCTGGCGTGGTGTTCTATCATCCTAAAGGAGCCCTCATCCGCTCCCTCATCGAAGACTATGTTAAACAACGCCACCTCGCGCGCGGATATGACCTCGTGGCGACGCCGCATATCTTCCGCACCGACATCTGGAAGCGCTCCGGGCATCTCGAGTATTATAAAGACTACATGTTCCTCTTTGAGGTTGAGGAGCAGACCTTCGGTGTCAAACCGATGAACTGCCCCGGCCATATTCTGATCTACCAATCTGGCCTGCGCAGTTACCGCGAACTTCCGCTACGGTTTTTTGAGATGGGGACCGTGTATCGCAACGAAAAATCTGGCGTGCTGCATGGACTCCTGCGCGTGCGCGGGTTTACGCAGGACGACGCGCACATTTTTCTGCGCGAAGATCAGCTCGTCGAGGAAATCGAACGCGTGCTCGACTTTGAGTTCGACGTGATGCGCACCTTTGGGTTTACCGAGTTTGAAATTGAGCTCTCCACCCGCCCGGAGAAGTTCCTCGGGACGCTGGCCTCGTGGGAGCATGCCGAAACAGCGCTACGCGCTGCCATGACCTCTCGCGGCCTTGCGTTTGCCCTCCACGAAGGCGAGGGTGCGTTTTACGGACCGAAGATCGACATCAACATCAAGGATGCGCTCGGACGCAGCTGGCAGTGCGGAACCATTCAGTGCGATTTTGCGCTCCCGGAGCGCTTTGATCTGACCTACGCAGGCGCGGATGGCAAACCGCACCGGACGATCATGGTGCACCGCGCACTCCTCGGCAGCTTTGAGCGATTCCTCGGCATGCTGCTGGAGCATTATGCCGGGGCGCTGCCGGTGTGGCTTTCGCCGGTGCAGATAATGGTGATTCCAATCGGGGACAGTTTTCTCGACTATGCACGGCAGGTTGTTGAGGTGCTACGCGCGCGCGGCCTTCGCGTGCAGCTGGACCAGCGGCGGGAGAAGATGCAGGCGAAGATCCGCGATGCGCAACTACAAAAGATTCCGTACATGGCGATTGTCGGAAGCCGCGAGGCCGAAGCACGCAGCGTTGGAGTACGCCATCGCCATGCCGGCGATCTTGGCGCCATGCCGCTTGAAACATTTGGGACTCGCGTTGCAGAGGAGAATCAACCAGGAGCGGTGGAAGTCGCACATGCCAAGGCGAGTGTTTCCACGACCACTCAGCCAGAGACAGGAAGGAGGGGAAGAACGTGAGACAGTTGCGGGTGAATGAGCGGATTCGAATTAGCCAGGTGCGTGTGATCGGCGATGATGGCGCCCAGCTCGGTGTGATGGCGCCCATCGATGCGATTAAGCTTGCCCGCGAGCGTGGGCTTGACCTGGTGGAAGTGGCCCCGCAGACCACCCCCCCAGTGTGTCGGATTATGGACTTCAACAAGTTTCGCTATGACGAGCAGCGGCGTGAGCGCGAAGCGAAGAAGAAGCATCACGTGGCCAAACTCAAAGAGGTGAAGTTCAAGCCGCACATTGAGGAGCATGATTATCAGGTCAAGCTGGGGATGCTCAAGCGCTTTTTAACACGGGGCGATCAAGCGAAGGTCACGATGGTCTATCGAGGGCGCGAGCTCGCGCACACGGAGCTGGGGCGGCGCATCTTGGACCGGCTCATGGAGGAGCTCAAGCCCATCTGCAAGATTGAGCGCACCCCGATGCTCGACGGGCGATTCATGACGATGATATTTGGCCCGGACCGGGACAAGATTAAGCTGCTCGAGCGGCAAGAGGCGCGTCGGCGTGCATTGGCAGAGAAACAGCATGCGCCGAAAGCGGCCGCAAACAATCCGACAGCGTCACACCACAACACCGCGGTGTTGCCACAATCCGTTGGACAACAGGAGGCCCGGACGACAAATGCCGAAGATCAAAACAGTTAAAGGGGTGAAAGCAAGGTTCAAGATTACCGGGACCGGCAGACTGGTAGCGCGCCGCGCCGGCCGACGGCATCTGCTCGGCAGCAAGCGGGCAAAAATTAAACGGCAGTTACGCCGTCCAATGACCGTTTCAGCATCTGAACAACGGACGATCAAGAGCCTCGTGCCCTACGGCGCAGGCTGAGCGACGACATGATTGTGACGTGGAATTAAGGAGGGAATACGCATGGCAAAAGTGAAGTGGGCGGTCGCCTCGCGCGCCCGTCGAAAGCGGTTGTTGAAACGAGCCAAGGGCTATCGCGGCGCACGGCGGCTGCACTTGCTCAAAGCCAAAGAGACGCTGATGCGGGCGAAGGCTTATGCGACGCGCGACCGCAAGGCCAACAAGCGTTCCTACCGCAACTTGTGGGTGATCCGTCTCAATGCGGCCGCTCGGGCTCGTGGGTTGACCTATGGGCAATTGATTTCCGCGTTGCGCAAAGCGAAAGTGCAACTAAACCGAAAGCAGCTGGCCGAGCTGGCGGTGAACGACCACGCCGCATTTGACGCGATCGTGTCCCAGGTCGCTCCTGCGGCAGTCTAAGTCGTCCCCTGTGTTCGTCTCCATGGAGGCTGGAGTGGGCTGATGGGATCGATTGATTTTTCTGAGCCAGCCTCCGCCCGCGTGGCCATCGTCGATAAGGGCAGCTTGCATCGTGTCCTGAACGCGTCGCAGCTATATGCCATCGGCTATGGGGACGTCGGCTCCTCCATCTACTATGCGTTGGGCGTCACAGCACTCTACGCGCTCGGTGCCACACCCCTGGCGCTTGCGCTTGCCGGAGTCGTCTTCTTTTGCACGGTCCTCACGTATACCGAGCTTTCGGCGGCCATGCCAGAGTCTGGCGGCTCCTGCAGCTTTGCCCGTCATGCCTTTAACGACCTGGCCTCGTTTGTGGCCGGCTGGGCGCTCCTCCTTGATTACATTGTCACGATTGCCATCTCCGCCTATTCGATCGGTCCGTACCTCAGCAACCTCTTTCCTGCGCTGAAGACGACCGTAGGGAATGTCCCCTTTACCCTGATCGTACTTGGCATCCTCCTGGCACTGAATATTTTTGGGGTCAAAGAATCCACGCGCGTCTCGCTGCTCCTGTGCTTGTTTGATATCGCCACGCAGTTGGTGATCATCACCCTCGGGTTCATTTTTCTCCTGCAAATTGCCCAGCCGGCCGCATTTCTCCACCATCTGCATCAACTGGTCGTGGGCATGCAGATTGGGGTGGCTGGCGTCGACTGGTCCCCTACCTGGCCGCAGTTCTGGAAAGGGGTCGGGATGGCGATGGTGGCGTATATCGGGATCGAGTCCATTTCCCAGTTGGCCGGAGAGGCCCGGCATCCCAATCGCACGATTCCTCGAGCGATGATGAGCACGATGGTGACGCTGCTTGTGTTGTACTTCGGGATTTCCTTTATTGCGCTCTCTGCCCTGTCTCCGAAGGAACTGACCAGCGCATATCTTGAGGATCCGATCGCTGGGATCGCCGCATCGATGCCCTTTGGCCGACAGTATCTGGCCCCATGGGTGGGGTTTCTTGGCGCGACCATCCTGTTCGTTGCCGCAAATGCTGGTTTGATCGGCGCCTCGCGGCTGACCTTCGCCATGAGCGAGCACTTCGCGCTGCCGCGGCTCTTCTATAAGCTGCACCCGCGTTATAAGACGCCGTATGTTTCGTTAATCGCTTTTACCGTCATCGCAGGAGCGATTGTCACGGTGGCCAAACGCCTAACGCATATTGCAGACCTGTACAACTTTGGCGCCATGCTCTCGTTTGCCTTAGCCCATCTCTCGCTCCTCGGGTTACGTATTCGCCAGCCAGAGTTGGCCCGTCCTTTTCGTATCGGATGGAACCTACGTTTTGGACGTTCCGCGCTGCCAATCACGGCGTTGGTTGGTGTTGTAGGTACTGTTGCGGTCTGGGTGGATGTGATTCTTACCAAGCCGTCCGGGCGCAACTTAGGATTTTTGTGGATGGGAGCTGGCCTGATCTGTTATTTTTGGTATCGACATCAGCAGCACCTGCCTGCGGCCGGCCATGTGAAGCTGGAGCGGCTCACGATGCCCGAGTATGCGCCCGCTGAAGTGAAGCGGATCCTCGTGCCAACCACAGGGGCGCATACGCATGACATGATTCAGTTCGCCGCGAAGTTGGCGAAGATGCAAGGGGGCGCTGTGACCGCGCTGCATGTCATTGAAATTCCTCCGTCGCTGCCACTGGATACCTTCTTTCCTGAGAAGCTCGCCTTTGCGGATACGATCATGGAGCGCTCGCAGGCGATCGGGCGAGAATTCGAGGTCCCGATCGACGCGCAGGTCAAGCAGGCGCGCTTTGCCGGGGAAACGATCGTCGAGCTGGCAAAGGACGGCAAGTTTGATCTCATCATTATTGGCGCGAGGGCTCGCCCGGCCGCGGCGTTTGGGACGACGGTCGACTATGTGATGCGTAACGCGCCGTGTCGGGTATGGGTCTTTGCAGGGAAACCGGCATGATGGTTGATGAGCTAGTCGCCCAACTAAACACGCTTGTTAATGAGGCGACAGCAGCCATTGCTGCCGTAGCTGACCCGCAGGCCCTTGAGGCGGCTCGCGTGAAGTATCTTGGCAGCAAGAGCGCAGTCCTCGGGATGATGAAGCAGATTCCTGCGCTGCCACCGGAGCAGCGCGGGGCGCTGGGCAAACGCGCGAATGAGTTTAAGCAGGCGGTTGAGACGCTCCTGGCGCAGCGTCGAACCAGCCTTGCGCAGCGAGGAGCCAAACCCGCGCTCGATGTGACGCTGCCAGGGAGTGCCATCCCGCAAGGGCGGCTCCATCCGATTACGCAAACGATTCAGACCATTCTTTCCGTCTTTGTCCCGATGGGATTTGAAATCGTTGAAGGGCCAGAGATGGAGCTGGAGTACTACAACTTTGACGCGCTCAACATCCCTTGCGACCATCCCTCGCGCGAATCGTTTGACACCTTCTTTGTCGATCTGCCCTCGCCCGAGCCAAAGAAGGGCCGGCTCCTCTTGCGGAGCCACACCTCGCCGGTGCAGATCCGGGTGATGGAACGCACGAAGCCTCCGTTGCGCATCATCGTGCCGGGGAAAGTCTATCGCCCAGATCCGCTGGATCCGAGCCATAGCTTCATGTTCCATCAGATTGAAGGGCTGCTCGTCGATGATCGAGCGTCGTTTGCTGATTTAAAAGGTGTCCTCGGCCAGTTTCTTAAAACGCTTTTTGGCACGGAGACCATCACAAGGTTTCGGCCTCACTTCTTTCCGTTTACCGAGCCCTCAGCCGAAGTCGATATTGCTTGCGCGTCGTGCAAGGGTGCGGGCTGTCCCACCTGCGGGCGCAAGGGGTGGATCGAGATCATGGGCTGCGGCATGGTGCATCCCAACGTTTTTACAGCGGTTGGGTATGACCCGCGCAAGGTGCAGGGCTTTGCCTTCGGAATGGGGATTGAACGGATCGCGATGCTCAAGCACGGGATCACCGACATCCGGCTCTTCTTCGAAAACGATCTGCGGTTCTTGGAGCAGTTTTGATATGGCCGAATGCGCTAACGTTAAGGCGCTAGATATTGCGGATTGCGGATTGCGGATTGCGGAAGTTCCAATCCAAAATCCAAAATCCAAAATCCAAAATCTCATCGAGCGTTCTCACTCATGAAGGTTCCTCTCGAGTGGTTAAAGAATTATGTGACGATCAAGCTCGCGTCGAAGGTGCTGGCCGAGCGGCTGACGATGGCCGGGTTGGAGGTCGTTGCCATCCACGAGCCTGAAGGAGAGCCGATTTTTGATATCGAAGTGACGCCCAATCGCTCCGATTGTCTCTCGATGATTGGCATCGCGCGCGAAGTCGCCGCGATCACCGGGCAGCGGTTGGTAGTCCCCTCGCGACAAGCGACAAGCGACAAGCGACAAGCAGGTAAGCGGCGACCACGGACCACAGCCCACGGACCACCACCAAAAATCGTCATCGAAGATCGCAAGGGGTGTTCACGCTATATTGGGCGGCTGATCGAGGGCGTGACGGTCGCTCCATCCCCTGAGTGGATGCAGCGACGGCTACTGGCCTGCGGCGCTCGTCCCATCAATAACGTGGTCGATATCACGAACTACGTGCTCTTTGAGTATGGACAACCACTGCATGCCTTTGATGCGCAGCGACTGGCTGAGCGCACGATTGTCGTGCGACGCGCTACGCTGGGCGAGCCGATTACCACACTCGACGGGGTCAGCCGGAAATTAACCCAAGAGGTGCTGGTCATCGCCGATGCACACCACCCGGTGGCCGTCGCTGGGATCATGGGTGGACTCGGCAGCGAAGTGACCCAAGCGACGACGGACGTCCTACTTGAGAGCGCATGCTTTGATCCGGTGCTCATCCGAAGAACCGGCCGCATGCTTGGGCTCTCCAGCGAATCGTCATACCGGTTTGAGCGCGGGATTGATCCGATCGGCGTTGAGACTGCTTCCGCGCGAGCGGCAGCGCTCATTTGTGAGCTTTCCGGTGGGCACGAGGTCGCGCTCAAAGA
>Ga0209515_10009267_pt1 | contig 11249 bp, 10 predicted proteins | sample Subgroupgradi54m_FD_187454 | JGI IMG/M metagenome (GOLD analysis project Ga0209515, IMG submission 187454) | Subsurface groundwater microbial communities from S. Glens Falls, New York, USA - GMW60B uncontaminated upgradient, 5.4 m (SPAdes)... ...
CGTTGTACCTGATTCAGCTAGTGTCACACTTACTGCTAGTGGACCATTTACAGTAAACGCAGTTTATAGTGGTGACGCCAGTCATGGAACATCAACCAGTGCATGTGAACCTTTAACAGTGGTCAGGCCAACAGTACCTGTAGGAGGAGTAATTGTTCCAATTGATACAACAGCATTGCTTGTTGCAGGCGTATTGACCAACTGGACATCGATTTTGTCAACACTTGGAGTAGTTGGTGTAGCTGGTATTGCAATCACAATAATTAGAAAACGAAACAAAGAGCAATAGCCCTATCTGCCTAATTTTAGAATATTCTACGTTAACCCCAAATTATATTGATTACAAAATTGACCTTCTAGTATAGAACAATAAGTATAGAATTTGTGACCCGTCTGTACCTGAATAGACACACGAGATCTTATCTTTTATCTAAATTATCGTAGAAGGAAGAACTGTGGGCAATGCAGACGGTCAGTTATTTCCAAACCCCGAACCGTTTGACTTCCCCACAGCTTCATTTTATTCCTCAAGCCTGTCACCTTGCCTTTTTAGTCTGTCTCGGATCTCGTCCATATATAACGCGTAGCATGAGATAGTAAGGTTCCGATCTTGATTCCCACATAAAGGTATGAAAGTAGGAAAGTAGGAAAACAGAAAATCATAATAAAAGAAACTTGCCAGACATTTTGGATCTTAAACCACGTATTGGAAATATAGAACGATTTCTACGCAACTCTTAATATAATTATTTTACTGGGTGTTTCGTGGTTGAATTAATAAACAACCAATTGGAGAAGGTCTTGGTAGGATTAGCTATTGAGGCGATCTTAATTGAGATGGGCGATCCTGTATATGAGAAGGTCACAAATCTGTTGTACAAGCAATACAAGTGTCAGCCTATTGACTGTTATGACCATCCAGAATATCTCAACAAAGTACTCAAAACTCTTTTTGGTAGTTCTGGTAAAGTTATAGTTAAAAAAATAGAGAAAGAGCTAGAAGAATTTGTGTCCAGAAAATCAATTAATAACTTTCTGATTTTAATTAATGAATAATATTTTAGGATAATTTTGGAACATTACAAGATCAAGCGTATTGGTTAATTTTATTTCTGGTATGGCATATTATTACTGCCCTATTTTATGAAACTCCTCTATGCACGATATCTCATAATGTGAAAAGCATCACATACTATCAAGTATGAATGATGTTTCCAATTTTGGCAGGGGCTATTTTTAAATTAACAAAAGAATGTCATATAATGGCCTCTGATTCTATACATAAAAAAAAGGTTTCAAACCATAAGAAAAAAAGAAGCATAACCATTAATACTGTTTTAGAAGAAAAATTAAGAGAGATACAGAGTCAGCTCATAAGTAACACCAAAACAAGCTGGAGTCTTTCAGGGACTATCAACGTTTTAATTATAAGCGGTTTGCTTGCACTAGACAAGTTAAGCAGAGAAGACTTCTACAAAATTAAATACTTTATTGAAAGTGGCAAGGTTACTTTAGATAACAAGGCAATTAGAGACTATGTAGCACGCATCACAAAGGATTAATTTTAGTAAGGTCTACCTATTATAAAATTCATCATATCATGATTCAATATTCATGATTTGGCCCAGAGAATTTATGGTATGAGATAAAAAATAAGAAAGGATAAATACTATGTGAGAAAAAATAACCCGGTGTGGCCTGGTAGACGCGGTGCATTAGAAATATTCGTTAGCATAGTATCAATTTTAGCGGAAAACAAGTTAAAAAAAACACATCTAACATACAAAGCAAATCTTGATTCCCGTCTGGCCTCCAAGTACATTAACTCATTAATAAAACTCGAACTCGTTGCTAAGTCTAGCATGGATCCTTCTTTCTATGTAATAACACAGAAGGGTCGAGACTTTTTAAAGCAATATAATGGATTAATTAAAATGATAGAATTTCATGCTTGATTTTTTTGATTAGACTAAATTTGGATTGTACTAGCAAGAAGGATCCAAAGACTGTAAGAGAATTTTTCTAGACTGTTTGTGATCTCATTCTGTCAAACAGTATCAATTTCTAACAGTTTTTTTAAATGGTTCTAAAGATGTTTTTTGTTTATAGTTTTCTATTTCATATTCACTATTTGTTCTTAAGACTTGATTTTGTGTAAACTTGATTTTAACAGTAACTATGCCCTTGTCTATATTGATCTTTATGCTATCAAGTACAGAGATATATTGTCTAACCATTTTATTGCCGCCAACTCGCACCATCCCAATTGGAATTAGAAAATGTTTTTCTATTAATGAATTGATTTTTCTATAACCTGAAGTTTGTGGGATTTTACAAACTTCTTCTATTTCCCTTATGGTTCTTGGTGTGTTTATGGTAGTATCTAGAATTTTTTTCTTGTCTTCGTCTGCACAGGTTTCTAAGAGTAATTTAGCAAGTGATTTTTCTTTTATTGTTATCCATCCAGAATCATTAATACCACTATTTTTGGTAGACTCTATAGGATGATACCATAAATTACACAAGCTTTGCAAACTGTCAACATCTCTAGAAAGATTACTATCTAGAGGATCTGGTATCTTATGCTTACTATTAGGATCAGTATCTAATTCCATGTTTTCAGTTTTTTTTTCAGTTTAAAAATCCCATCTACCAAATGTGGAAATGACAGACGTTAACATTGATTTAATTCAAAATTCTAAAAAAATTCTAAATTACTTGCAACTAGTTTTAGGAGATTTTTTCATTATTTTTTAAAGCCAGTTTGCTCCCAAAGTTTAATTCAAGTTTCATATCTGAAAGGATATTACAGATGGCAGACTCGGAATCCTTTGGAATTGAAAAGGGATATGGCAATCAAGCGGTACAATGGATGAACGATGAAGCAAAAAAATCAGACTGGAAATTTGAAGCAAGGCTTTATGGCTATGAAATTACCACAAAAAATTTTGGTTCCTTTGAGATGTATTCATGGATTGGTGACCCCAAGGCTGCAAGAGATTTGGTAATAAGGGCAAGCAAGAGATTCAAGATCAAAGTTATTGAAGGAGGTTACAAATCAAGACAACTAATTCTAAAACTTGAGCGAAGTGAGTATGGCATGGTTCAAAGAGGTGACAGGGCAATAGGTCGCATAGAGTTCGTCTCTTCCAGATTAACAGAAAGCAAGTGGGTAGTAAAGTTGGAAGAAAGAAAATAATTTTTAAAAATTAATTTCAATTTGTAAACTAAATCTTGGTTCTTGCAAGCATGTGTGCAACTCTAAGTGGTTCTGGGATTGAACCTTGAATGGTAAGTGCATTTAACAAATTTTTTGTCTCATCAATGGTACATCCTTCAATTCTTACATACAAGTCATGTCCAGTGTGAAGTGAGATTTTTGTTCTCTGGCCAAGCTTGTGATATTCCTCTAATTTAGATTCATAGGAATCAGGAAAATGATATCTTAATGCAGCTTCGATCCCATTTGAATCCTCATAGGTTACGCCAATAATTGGAATTTTTAATTCGTTCCAGATTTTTTTGATATTCACTATATTATACATTGAAATAATTAATCCGGAAATTATGAGGAAACTGATATCATCTCTATGTAGTTTTTTGTACATTTGTAAGATAGAGTCTGTTGCATCATTTCCTTCAATTGTAGTTTGACCAAAGACAAAACCATCAATGATAAAATCTCTTCGCATAACGACCCCTGCAAGTGTTGAAGTTTTTTCCTCTTCTCGAAAACTTTCAGCTATAGCTAGCCCTCGTAATCCTTTTTTTTCAATGTGAAGGTGATTCATTTTTTTTACGATTGAAATATTTTCTGTAAACTAAGCTAATCACTACAATAAAAATGGCCGTGATTACTGACCAAGAACTAAATGCAACAAAATCAAGGACTGCCATTAGTTATTTTATCAATCTCTCCGATATCATAGTATCGTTTTGATATGTATTTTCTTTTTTGAATTGTAGTTATTTTCACTATCTAAGTAGGTTTGAAGCCCAACTTATTCTTTGTAGAAACTGCGAGTATAGAAATTATTGCAATGGCAAGTACCATTTCCACTATTGGACCATACTCTGGAGTGGTTACAGTTGGCAATTGAGAACCTGTTGAACTAGAGTTTATTGTAATTGCTATAAGATCATCTACTAAAGGAAGAAGTTTTTTCTGAGCTTCAGGATCAGTTATCAGAGATGTGACGGTACTTTCACTGGTTAAATGGTTTCCTCCAATTTTGGTTTTTATCTCTTGTAATTGAACCCGCGCCAAATTGTAATGACCATGATAAATTAGGCCATATGCTTTCATTAGTTTGTCGTGCATATCATCCTTTATTTTTTGGTAGTTATCTGGAGATGCAAAAGCTGTTGGAGGAAGTGGTTGTATGATTTTATCCGCTGCTACAACATAGTTAGCTTGCCAAGATTCAACCTGTTGTAAAGTAACATCACAATGTGTGCTAAAGTCATTTTTTGGATAAAGATATGTTCTGTTCACAAATCCTGTGGTAGAATTATCATCGTTATAGCCGGTTTTTAGAGAAGTCGAGTCTTCGATCTGGCACGGATATTGATAAAGTAGTTTTTCGTTTGGTGGCACGTAGACCTGCTTGGTGTAATTCTGTCCTCCTGTTGTAGAATTTGGTTGTATGTAGGGCTTTTCCATGGTGTTTTGGTTGGGAGCCTTATTTGGATAATATGCTTGACCTTGTACCATGCTATTTGGTATTATTATCAATGCTAACAACATCGTTAATGATACAATTACAACCGAGAGTAATGCAAAATATCTTATTTTGTTATTCATGTATTATGGTGCACCCCCAGCTCCATCAGAAAAGCTACTTGTAGGAGTCATATCAAACCTCAAGGTGTCCCAATCATCCCATGTATGTAGCATTCTTGCAGCAGTATCAGAACAGGTGATTGTTATTGATGGATTGCTTGATCCAGCAGTTGCATTTTGCGCTGTAAAACTATTGAGAATTCTATTAGCGGACTCTGGATTATCGTTTGCTCGTCCTTCTGTTGATGCATCTTCATCCCAATCAGGTTGAAGAGCTGAAGTCGGTAGTGAAAATGTACCATCAGCATGCCCAAATACAGTATATTGATTTGCAAGAGCTGTTACAGCATTCTCGGTCATGGTTGGCGTAGTTTCATCCAAAATAAATGCGGTGGTTGAATGAGGACCTGCTTCACCCTCACTTGAATAAGTTAGTGGTCTGCCACCAACGGTAAGAAACAGATCTGACATTTGCCTTGACCAACTCATCACACTAAGATAGTTGGGTTTACAATTTATGGTAGGATCGGAAGCTACGCCATATGCTCCTCCATGACCAAGACCCAGATTATGTCCAAGTTCATGCATGAAAGTTCCTTCTTGCTGGTCTACACTTCCTACATGATATGACCACTCTCCTAAGCTTATCAACATATCATTTGTTGCTCCCCATGGTGAAGTAGATACCACTTCAGATATTCCTGATGCGGTTGGAGAGCTTGCTTGATCATGACCAAACAACGTATAATGGAAAACCTGTCTTTTTGCAGTAAGAACATTCTTAACGCATTGATCTGCTTGCGATTGGTTTGGAGTAGGTAGTGCACAATCGTGTGCAGCAGCAGTGCTAGAAGGATTAGTGATGTCTCTATTCCTTTCAGTTGCATTTCCAAAGTAAATATTTTTTATCAGAGTAAACTGACTAGTATCAGCTCCATTATTTGGGCCTGAAATGGAGGTTTTGTGTAGAACTTCGTCACTGAGTAAAATATGTAGGTATATTCCCGTAGTACCATCAAGGTTTGTCACTGGTGCATTTTTGTATGCATTAATCACATCCTGAAGGGCAGTTCTACTAGGGGCGTGATTTTGCATCCAGTCGATTTCAACATAAACATCTTTGTGTTTTGTTGAAGGACATGGATAGTCTAAAGGCGGATTTTTAAATGGTCCATTTGGATCAGTGTTGGTACATTGCCAACCGAATGTGGCAGTAACACCAAGATAAGTATATGGAATAGACAATCCATTCGCTGTTTTCCAAGTGTTACAAATGTAATCACCACTTGAACCTGCCCTACCACCTGGACATGAAATTATTACTGTTTTGTATGGTTGTGGATAATTAGATGGGGTTGGAAAAGGTGGCCAATTTGGGTCCGTCGGATCAGCAGCTACAATTTGTTGTGAAGTCGATGTAACTTGATTATTAACTTTATCAGTATATGATACTGTAATGTGACCGCCAGTTGCTACTTGCAAGTTAGGCGGATCACTGGTACTGCTACTTGGATTTCCATTTAGCATCAAATAAGTTGGCTTGTTGGTTGATGATGAGCCTAAAAACACATCTTTACCTTGATCAATCATCATGGGTATAACTAGCGGCGTCCCAATGACGCCATTATTTGCATCAAATGATGTAACTGTTATTTGTGGACTAGGACCTGGGGCAATATCTGTGACATTAATTTTTGCACCATGACCTAAAGCATATCCAGTAGAAGAATCATCAAAGACAATTGTGCATGGAGTATTAGTAGTGCAATCAGCAAATGCAGGACCAAAAGTAATAGAAAAAATTAAGACAAATAGTACACCAATACTTGCAATTATACCGTTTAGAAATGTATTTGAAGAATATCTCAAATACATTGCACTCCAGATTTATTGAAAATACAATACCTATTGGAATATCCCAGCATTACCAAACCCAAAACAATTACGATTTCTCATGTTATTAACTATTATGATTTTAATCATTAAATTCTTGTAAATTAAATAAGCCTAGAACAAATAATTGAAATATTTTAATAAAACAAATAATAAAACCATATTTATCATATATTGCTTTTTCATACATCAATTTGAGTACTTTATAGATTTTTCCTTGTGATTACTTGAAATAAAATTCTTTTTCATCGCATTGATTGCCTCTTGTTCCATTACTACCATAGAATGCGCCAAACATCACGAGTACAAGTTCTATCAATTCAAACGATTCTCCAATTTAGCTAACTGTTTTCTAACCGATAATGTGTCGTGGAAGATCCAACATTTTCATCTGTTCTGTGTACATAGAGTTGTATTTTTCAATTGCTGCCTTACCTTCTGGTGTGTCAATGTAAATTGGTTTGATTGTACACTTGAAGATTGGCATATCACAGTAGCCTAGATGGGAATAATTGATTTTCTCCAAGCCTGTCATTTCCTCAATTATTTTTCCGTCTGTTTTACTGTAAATAACCATTGTTACTTCATGTGTGTTGGTGTTGTAGAGCCAGTATGCATGTATCCCTGAGTTTCCAAGTGAATTATCACCTTGAATGTGGCTAAGGAGTTTTGCCTTGTCAAATCCGTCATTTGTAAATTGTTCATAGAGTTTAGACCAGTCATCGAATCGAATAACACCTGCAGGCAATGTTTCCTGAGCTGGAGATTCGTCAACCGCATCGTGAATCCTCGCATCGGTCGAGTACATGTGATCATTCCATGCTCTAACAAGAAATGACATCTTGTCGTATGATTTTGTTGGAACAAATGAAAATTTAGTATACTGGAACTTGCCATCCGAATTAGAAGATGCAGTAGCACTAGACAGTATGTGATTTGGTTCATTTACTTGTACTGGGGAGTTCTTTTCCCATACTATAGATGCAACACTGTTTGGTGTTATCATGTCTTGGCCTCTTGGTATGAGGTATAATCCCATGTGAATTACAGCTGCTGGGTTGTAGCTCTCAAATGTCTTAAAGGTCATGTCTACTTTTTTCCCTGATACCAAAACTTGGGTAGGAATCTCTTGATTGTATTTTGATGTGTCAAATATTGTTTTTGCTGTACCTTGAGTGATTGCCAGACCATCTGAATAATGATAGGAACCACCTCCAAATGATGGTGGCGATACAATAAATGGGCTTCCTCCTATTGCGGCTATTGCATCCAAGACAAAACCTGGTCGAACAACTAGACCTCCACCGCCCCCACCGGGAATTCCAAGCTCGTCAGCTACTGTTGCATCACAAGTGAGGCCATTATAGGAAATCGTTACAATATCATTAAAATTTACAACTAAAGCACGTATAGTCGATTTGTCATTTGGAACAATCAGCCCACTTGAAGTATAGGCAGACAGCGGATCAACTGCAGTCACAACATCTCCTGGTTGTGCATGTATAGAAGTTCCTCCAGAAGGACCATCAGTGAAAGTCACTTTTCCGCTGAAAAATTTTGTAGTAGCATTTGTACCAGATAGATGGAATGGAACAGTTATGCCAGGGAGATCAGAGTCTGATCTTACAATCACATTAAGTGGGTCAGTACCACCTGAGTCAGCAAGTGTAATGGTCACGTCACGGTTAAGAGGTAAACGATTATCGCTTCCTTCCATAAATACAAAATTGGTATTCATAAAAATTCCATCATTAGGTCCTGTTTCGTTAAGTACTAATGGAACTCCAGTTGGGTCTGTAGTCGATTTCACATTAATTGTAATTGTATCAAATGCATTGTTAGTAGTGTAAATTGGGTTTGATGAATCATCATATTTAAATTGAAAAGGCATGCCAGCCTGAGTATCACCTGGAGTAATTGCAGTAGCTGGAGTAATTGCAGTAGGACACACAGGATTGGGAAAATTTAGAGTAGCACCTTCAGCAGACTGGAAACTTGTAAAAAAGAATAAGATGCAGATTACAGTAGTAACAGTTACAGATGGTAAGATTTTTTTTTTAACAAAAAATGAATTTCCTGTGGTGAAGGTCATAGTTGCCTGTAAAAAATTCTGGTTTTCGATATGTGATGAAAATTTTTTAATTTTATAACGGCCCACACTGTCATGGACTAGTTGTTTTCTTATTATCATTAATATACTTGTTGTGATTCATTAATAGCATCTACTTAGCTAACAGAACAAATTCTTAGCTAAGTTTTCCAGTTAATACAATAAGGTGGGCAGATAATAGTACCATATGAAACTCATAATAACAGGATGGTGCAAAATATGGGTAGAGTAGGCGGTCCTTTTCCACACAAATAGTTCTAATTGTTCCGATTAGATTTATTTCCATCACATCATCTAGTTGAGTGGTTTTATCATAAGTATGTCAGACACACATCACTAGTCATTCATTTAACTTATTAAACAAGTTCATGCTTTTTTAAAAACTATGGAGCCTGCTACATTAAAACGTAAAAGTGATAACAAAAAGCTTGAAAAAATGACAAATGTGGCAGAGATTCTTGGATTACTTGATGAGACTCACAAGGATAAAGAATGGCTGGTTCAGGAAATAAAACGGCACAAATTAAAACTCCTTACAAAATCCACCATGAACAGTTTTCAAGTCCTAAAAGCCTGCCCAGAAGGTTTTATTTCCCATTTACTACGAGTTTTAAAACACGACAATTTCAATCTTGCAGTAGATATTCCGGTATTGGTAAAAACATTTCATTGGTTTTATACTGATTTAGTTGGGAGCTCTGTTCCAACCATACTAACTAAAGATCAAGCGCGTAATGTCTGGGTCTTAAACGAATTGATCGGGAGAACAGAGACATTCATGAATAGAGATCCAGAATCAGATGTAATGAATATAACTGGAGATGGCATGAGTATCGGATTTAGTGCTGCGCCTGAAAAACCATTGCGTCTTGCAAAAGAGCTACACAAATTACTTTCTAAATACAATCAGCAAAGAAAAGGGAAGAATAAATTAAAAATAAGAATAGGAATTGACACAGGTCCAGTTTACCTCATAAAGGATTTGACTGGGAAAGAAAATTTCTGGGGACCAGGAATAATTATGGCAAGAAGAGTTATGGATTTGGCAAGACCGATGCAAATACTTGCATCTTCAAGAATTGCCACTGATATTAGAAAATTAACATCGGAAAATAAATCAATTATGCATTATGTTGGAGATTACAAAATAAAGCATGGGGAAAAACTGTCAATATTCAACATATATGGAGAAGGTTTTGGAAATAAACGCCCTCCTCCAAATCCAATAACAGCGGTATCTGTATCAGATCCAAACCCCTCCAAATTTTTGTTTCCCAAAGTTGAACTAGGAATTGATGTAACAGATCTAAAAACCATGATGTGCCATCACACATGGCTATGGAATGTTATCAACATTACAGATGAGTCAACTGATCAAGTATCATATTACCTCGAAGGGGATACGCCAAGAGATTTTGCCGACTTGAATCTAACCATAAAAGATGAAAATAACAAAAAACTTAAGATTGTAAGTTTGAATATGAACAAACCCGAACATAAAGAATTCATTGTAAAGTTAAACAAACCAATAAAACCCAATCAAAAAGGTATTTTAAAATTAGAATATGATTGGGAAGAACCTGAAAGAAAATTCTTTTATACATTATCAACCGATTGCAAGAGATTCAAATATCTTTTTACAACACCAAAGTCCCTTGAGGTTAAACCGCGTGTTCTCAAAGTAGATCCAGCAACAAGATTCAAGACCTATGCATCACCTCCTGAGGTTAAATATCTCAAAGATAGAACAGAGATAAGATGGCAAGCTTCTAATGTTAGGGCATACGAAGGCTATCAATTTGAATGGTAAATTAGTGTAATTGATTTATCGTATTTTTACATGCTAACCATATTTTGGATCATTTCAAACGTAAAAAACTAAAACAAATCTAATAATTAGTTCTTGATTATTATTTTAGTTTGCTTTCTTGAAAAACACTTGAACTATCCCAGCAGTATTTAAAATAGTCAAGACACCATTCGTGAAAAACAGAATCATCACTATAAAACATTTCACTCATGTCAACCTCGCCTCCAACTTTAGGAAACATAACACATGCCTCTTTTTCATTCAATATAACAACAACTTGTACATTTTCTCTCATCTTCCTTTCAATAAGGCCTTGTTCTATGAGTTTTTTAAAACCAATTTTTTCGAAGATTTGTTTTCGCTCTTTAGGAATTATAGCTGATTCTGACAATATTGAATTTAATTTGATGCCCTTCTTGACTTTCTTTACTAGGGGCTCTAACAGATCAACAGTATATGGAACTTCAAATAAAATATTATGGATGTATTCATTGGAATTTTTGTAAATCTCCTTCCACTGTTCTAATACTTTAACAAATCCTTTGATATGTTGACCAGCCACAAGTGCACCGATTCTTTGAAGAAATTTCTGTGGGAGATCCCCAAAATCGTGATCCCTAAAATATTTTTTGTTTTTCGATAAAAATGCTAAT
>Ga0209515_10009268_pt1 | contig 11248 bp, 9 predicted proteins | sample Subgroupgradi54m_FD_187454 | JGI IMG/M metagenome (GOLD analysis project Ga0209515, IMG submission 187454) | Subsurface groundwater microbial communities from S. Glens Falls, New York, USA - GMW60B uncontaminated upgradient, 5.4 m (SPAdes)... ...
ATTGGCCTTTGTTCTGTTGGCCACAACCCTGAGCTTCTATTTCGAACTCAAAAGTCCGCTACTGAGAAACTTCGCCACCGGCGGCACCACGCAAATTTTACTACGCTCCCCTTCGAGAAAATATATTGTCCGCCTTGAAGAAAAATCCCCCGCTTTAAAATTCTTTGTTCTGCCGCCGGAAGACTCCATTAAAGGCAAGGCCCGAACGTCATTTAATGCCAACCTCAACACCTCCCTCGCCGCGTCTTACGTCATGGATATGCCCGAGCTGACCTCAATGAGCCGTTTCACTCCTATAAGTTTACTTCGGCAATTTCGCGATACTCATCTAAATCACTGGGAATTCCTCAGTTTGGCTCTGGCCATTGGCCGATTTTGCAACCCCGCTCAAATTTTTGTTTTTGAATATACGGATAAAAAAGAAGACTGGGAGCATCAACTTCGCCTCTGGGAGGCGCCCATCACTCACGCCAAACGCGCAAGAGAGCAACCCCTGCGTGTTGAAGTTCTCAATGCCTCAAGTGAACCGGGACTTGCTCTAAAGGTCACGCGCGCTTTACGCAATGACTTGCCCAATCTCGATGTTATTCACTACGGCAATTTAGATACCGGAACGGGTTTCAGCAGCACTTTAGGAGTTCATGGCGATGATTTGAGCATTGCAAAGGAAACATTGGTTAGCTTAAATAGGCTAATGAACTTATCCGTCATTAATCAAGTGGCGGCAAAGGCCAGCCGCGGCGTCGATTTAACCCTGGTATTAGCGCCGGAGGCGGCTTGGCTAAACAAAAAATTGCCCAGCCTGGATTTCCTAGATACGGTCAATCCCGATTTCCATCCTCACGTGAACTAACCAGACCTAATACTTTGAAAAAATCCGCAACCATCGGAGCCGCCGGCCCACTGCGAATATCTAAACTAATATGCGAAGCATTGGATGAGCGCTTGGCACAACGTATCGGTTTATTTAAAATGCCCAAATTCAATTCTATTTCCGACTATCTTATTATCGCCACGGTCACATCCTCCGCTCACTTAAACGCCTTGGAAAATCACATGATTCGAACCAGCCGCGGCCTGGGTTTCAAGCGCCACAAAGGCGTCGAAGGCAGGCGTTCCGGTCAATGGCGGATCGTTGATTTGGGTTTTCTAGTAATTCACCTGATGGATCAGACCGCCCGCGCGCGCTACCGGCTAGAAGATCTATGGAACGAAACCAAGGAAATAGCATGGCAAGCCCCATCGAAGAAATCAAAAAAGAAATAGCCTCTTGTGCGGACGGCAACCTAAACCCAAGCGAAATCACCTTGGAGGCGGCGCCGACTTTCCAGGCTCAAAAATTCGACTTGGCGGCGGCGATCGGCTTTCTTTTAGCTTCCAAAACAAAGACCCCGCCTTTGGACGCCGCGACCAAGGTGGCTCAAAAAATAACCGCATCGCAATCAGGTTTGATTGAGCATTGCGAAGCTAGAGCGCCGGGGTTCCTTAACATCAAGCTTGCCCCTGAAGCGCTCCGGCAAATTCAAGATCAAGTGCTTAGTGAGCAATCCGGCTACCCCCAAAATTTAAAACCCGGTTCCGCGCGTTCGATTTTGCTTGAATTTTGCTCTGCCAATCCAACCGGGCCTTTACATTTTGGCCACGCCCGCGGAGCGGTTCTAGGAGACACGCTATCAAGAATCTTATCGCGCTGCGGTGTGGCCGTCACCAAAGAGTATTACATCAATGACTTAGGCAAACAAATTGAGCGGCTAGGGGAATCACTCAAAGCACGGTTCCATCAAGAACGCCTGGGACAAAAAGATTTCCCGTTTCCGGAAGACGGTTACCACGGGGACTACCTTCAAACCATGGCCCGGGAAATCCCTATAGAGGAAGGGAAGGGGTGGACTAAGGCGCAGTTCTCCGACTTTGCCAAATCAAAAAATTTAAAAACAATCGAAGAAGACCTCTCTCACCTAAAAATAGAATTCAGCCGATGGTTCCCGGAATCCGCGCTTCACGCTCAAGGAAAAGTCCAGGCTACCCTAGAAACCCTGAAGCAGAAGGGATTAGTCGAAGAAAAAGAGGGAGCCCTCTGGCTGGTTACCGAAGAGCTTAAAGAAAAAGATAAAGAACGGGTCTTACGCAAAGCCGATGGCTCCACAACCTACTTTGCCAGCGACCTGGCTTATCACCAAGACAAATACGCTCGTGAGCCGGACTTGCTAATTAACGTGTTAGGCGCCGATCACCATGGTTATATTCCTAGATTGCGTGCCGGTATTAAAGCGCTGGGCTATGACGCCGCAAAATTGGAATTTGTTTTAGTCCAAATGGTCCGATTAAAAAAAGACGGACAATTTTTGACTTTATCGAAGCGTGAAGGAGAATACCTTACCATGCGCGAAGTTATTGAGGAGGTAGGGGTGGACGCAATCCGATTTTTCTTGAATTCCCGCACACCCAACGCGCAACTCGACTTCGACTTAGACTTGGCCAAGAAGCACACCGCGGAAAACCCGGTATATTTAATCCAATACGCCCACGCCAGAGTCGCCTCGATCAAAAAAGAAAAAGAGGCAAGAAGTGTTCATTGGGATGTCGCTTTTTCTTTGCCCGAAAACGACCCTAAAACCCGAGCGCTCATAGTTCAACTGGGCTTGTTACCTGGGGTTCTAAACAATTGCGCGAAACACTTGGCCACACACCACCTAACCAACTATCTTCTGGATCTCGCGCGGTTATTTAACGGCTATTACGAGACCCATTATGTTTTGTCCGAAAAAGATCCCGCCCTCGCCCTTGCCCGTTACAATCTCTGCTTAGCCGCGCAACAGGTTATCGCTAACGGCCTGAGCATTCTTGGTATCTCCGCCCCCGACCAGATGTAGGCTGTCATTCTGATTCCATACACCCGCGCTTTAGCGCTGGAGAGTCCAGCGTCCACTTCTTAAATTAAGATGCTGGGATCCGCATCAAGAAAGAAGAATCTCTGAACCCGAAAGATCCTTCTTTCTCTATAAAAATAATGGAATCAGGATGACAATGAGGGCCCCTGCGGCACTCCCCCTATTGACAAAGAACTGAAGCGGGGATAGGTTGTAAGTAGAAGATTTGGCCGGGTTACCGGATGAAGCAAGGAAGGCGAAATGCCAGAATTCGGAGTTGTGGTAACCCGGCTTCTTTTTTGCCCCAAGCTACCGTGGCCGCTACCTTTTCTGCTGAATCACCTCGTATTTTTCCTCGATGATTCCTTTAAATTCCTTACTAATGCCGTGCCAATCCACCACATCCACTCGAATAGGCAGGTCCGAATCCTGGAAGGCCTCTTGAAGATCGGCTAGTGTTTTGAAATCTAATTTTTTGTCCGCCACGATGGCTAAATCCAAATCGGAATGGGGTTTTGCCGTCTGACGCACACGCGAACCAAAGGCCCGCACCTCAACACCCGGCACGCATTGAGCCAGAATGCGCTGAACGATTATTAGATAGTCTAAATGAAGGTCGATCACACCGCTTGCTTTTTTAGGCGTTCGAGCAGGAAACGGGCGTCGCGTAAAAATTCACGCGCGCTTTCATAGACATCCTTAGAGACAACCTCATCATAAGTGTGACTGGTTAAGTTACGTTTTTTCAAATACTCGAGCCACTTTCCGGCGTCCCGGAGCAATCCCTTCTCGGCGCCCACGCGAAAAAGATCCTTATTCGTAAAAGTGTCCGGTTTTTCAAGACTATACATCTCAATATAACGCTTGATCATTTTCCAAGACAACTCGAAGGTATATTCAAAACGCTGAATCACGCCGGCACGGATGGTTTCTTTTTCCGGCGATCCATCCGGCGCGACAGCCTTGTCATAAGTAGTCAATGCTATTTCCAAGGAGCCGACTGCTTTCTCTAAACTGCTCAAATCAAGCTTCATTCCACCCCCCACACGCACAAGCGCACTTACTATGCTAACAAATTGAAACTTTTTCCCCCGCCACCTCGCGCGGGAGTGATGGATGAATTCAACCAATAAGTGCACCGGTGAAAATGGGCTAAAAGTCCAAAAAAATTAATAGGGTCTAAGGTCCTATTAGGTATATAGGACTTTAGTCCCTGTATGCTTAGTACCCCAGACCCATAGAAAACATTACATTCCATGACAAGTTTATGTTGTCATGAAAAACATACGCTTCAGCAAAGAGGGTTTAGCCCTCGCGGCAAGTTTTATTTTAGGTTTAGCTTCTTTTGCTCGCGCCCATAACGACGGCAGTGACCACATCGACATTATTCCCACCGTTCAATACCAAGATATGACCTGCACTTTAGAGGAAGGCAACGGAACTCAAGGCCTGTCATGCGAAGGGCCAAACGGGTCCGGCATGAGCCTTCCCTGCGATGGCGAGTTTTCCTCTCTTTGCGATCAAGCAAAACCCAACGAAATCCCTGCTACGGCAAACAACGATAGCGAGCATATAACTTGCAGTCCTTTGGGCGACGGCGGCTTGGCCTGCGCGGACCAAAGAACGGGCGCGGCATTCACCACGACTTGTGACGCAAGACCTGATTTATGCCAAACTTCTCAAGGAGTCGCCGTCGTCACTCCTAAACAAAATGACACCTCTTCAAGAGGCGCTAGCAATCCTTCCGACAACGGCGCGATTCCCCTGGAAACTTCGGCGCAACAACCTGACAGTTCTTTAGCCGAATCAAATACGAACGCTCCCTCAACAAATTTAAACATTGACCCTAGCTGGACGGACGAAAGCGCATTGGCGGGTATGAGCGAAGGCGACTTGCGCCAAGCCAACGGTTTAATCAACCAATACGCGCGCGAGCGGGGCGGCAACATGAACTCCGGCGAAAGGGCGAAGCTAACAGCGACATCGAGAGCTATAGCTCACGTCTTAGCCCATGCCGTTAGCCGAAAAGTGATTGGTAATTTACCCGCAAGATACTCCGAAACCGACGGCATATACGAAAAACCGGAAATCAAAGTTGAAGGCGGTTTAGTGGCCGATAGCGCCTACGACCGCCTAATGCGTGACAAGACTTTGGGTGAAGAATGCGCCGGAGTCACGCATGTGGACATGAAAGCCCAGTGCGCCGCGATCGCCCCCGACCAAAGAGAACGCTTGTTCCGCTACTAGGTCATTCTGACTCCATAAAGAAAAATAGAAAAGGAAGAATCTAGAAAATTATTTACAAGATCCTTCTTTCTTGATATTTAACCCCAGCATCTTAATTTGAACCTCGGATGCTGGACTCTCCAGCGCTAAAGCGCGGGTGCGTGGAATCAGGATGACAGCCTAGAAATAAACAGTCAAAGAAAAATTTGTTCGATTAGGCAAGCTTCCAAATTCAGTGCTTTTTTTGCCCGCGTAAAAAGACGGCTTCAAAGTGGCTTCCAGGAAAGAATTGGCCGAGCTAAAACTTATCTGCGGCAACCAAACCAAAGACCCATCCGTTTGATTTTGAATTCCCTCAAAACGCGCGTTCCATAGAGGTGAGAGCGTTTTGCGCAAAGTAAACCCCGCGTAATCTCGGGCTAAATAAACATCCTCGGCTCGCAAGAGAGAAGCAAAATCGTAATTTTGGAAACCCTTATTGCCGCGGCCATTATGAAAATACTCTAAAGCCGCCGTCCAATCCCCCAAAAAAGACCGCTCCCAACTCACCAAATGCCTCGAGAAATTTTGTTTTTCGGTTGTTGTGACGATTTGGGGTAAAAGGCCCACAAAAACAAGGGATTGTTTTTCAAATTCCCTGCTATTTTGAGTGGCTTCCCATTTAAGTTCGGATTCACCTATCGATTTTTCCAATCCCAAACCAAACCCGTTGGTTTTAGGTTCCAGGCGCCCCCCAAGAATTCCAATTTCCAGCCCTTCCCGAACTAAAAACTGACTTTGGATATAGCTTCTGAAGTTGCCGATAGTACTGGCCCAAAGATATCCTGTTTTAAGGCGGAAATGATCCATTGGGGTGTACTCTACCTGCGCCGAATCCGAACCCGGACGTTCGAGCTCATCAGAAACAAAAGTCGTCAAATCGTCCAATCGATCTAAGGGAGAAAGAAATATCCTGGTATTTCCAAAACCATTTCTTAGGCGGCCAAGACGAAACTGAAGGTCGGCAACGTGATAAGCTAAATCTGCTCTGTATACTCTTAAGCGTAACTCCGACCGCGATGTGCCATAAATACTTTTCTCCCAATGGATTTTCGATTTGCCTTCAACGAGAGGGGAAACGAAATCTTTCCATTCCGAGGTGTCCAAGTAGCTTCCGTTGTATAGAATCCCGTGGACTTCAGCGTGCAGTTTAAACGAATCCGCCAAATTTTGTTCCCATCGGCCCTTGAGCCCGCTTTTATAAAAAGAGTACTGGGTGCCCCCGAGGATGGTTTTGGAAAAAAAGGCGCCGTTGTTTAAGTTGAGGCTAAAGTCTTGGGCATGAACAAAAGTAAGTAGTAAGTAGTTAGTAGTAAGTAGTAAAAGAACAAATCTTCCAAAAACTCCTAACTCCTTACTCCTCACTACTTACTTAGAACTTCTTCGGTTTTCAATTCTTCTTTGAGGATTTCGCCGTCACGCAAATAGATCACGCGGCGGGCGCGGGATAAAACCAAAGGATCGTGGCTTGAGAAAATAAACGTGGTGCCTTTTTCTTTATTAATCTGCTCCATGAGCGTCAAAATGCTGATCGCCGTTTTGGAATCTAAGTTAGCGGTAATCTCATCAGCTAATATCAATTTAGGTTCGACAGCCAGGGCGCGCGCGATCGCCACGCGCTGTTGCTGCCCGCCGGAGAGCTTATTGGGTCTACGGTGCGTGCAATCCTCCAAACCCACGTACTTTAAAACCTCCTCAGTTCTTTTTCTTCGAACATTGGAAGGTATACCCTTCAAAATTAACGCGTATTCAATATTTTCAAAAGCGGAAAGCACCGGAATTAGATTGTACGCCTGAAAAACAAATCCTAAATTTCTCAGGCGAAACTCCGCCCGCTCGTCCTCTTTCAAATGCGTAAGGTCTTGATCCAAAAACTGCACACTGCCGAAGGAAGGTTCCTCTAGGGTCGCGATGATATTTAAGAGGGTGGACTTGCCGGAACCCGACGGACCGGCAATGGAGGTAAATTCGCCTTGATTAATAACAAGACTAACGTTTAAAAGTGCGGTAACCGCGAACTCATCTTCCGTATAGATTAGCTCCTTGAGAAACTTGGCCCGATCCGCCATATTGCCCATTTTGTGCAATGCTTGTTTTTTGTCCTCGAGGTTTTCTTTTAAGTCTCTGTACGCCCCTAGCAATTTCTTGGCGGACAAAGTATCACGCGCGTGGTTTAAATCGCGAGCTCGATCAAAAAGATCCCCCAATCCCGGGAGAAATACTTTCTCGCTAGTGCGGTAGATTCGGGTAACTCGCTCGAGGGTGATCAAGGGATTAGACATGCCGCAAAGCCTCCGCGGGACGCAAACGACGCACCCGTAAAGCGGGAATAATCCCGGCTAACATACTCACCAGAAACACACAACCCACCGCGACTAAATGACTGCTCCAAACAAAACGTAAATGAATGGTTTTTTCAAAAGGCAAAAAGTAACTAAGCGCGTTTCCCAAGGGCAACGGCATCCCCACGAAATGGAAAATACCGATAATGGACATCCCCCAAACGGCGCCCCAGAAAAGCCCCAGGGCTCCTAAGGCCACTGATTCCGTCAAAAGCAAAATGGCCACATCTCTTCTTTTGGCGCCTAAAGCCATCATAAGACCAAACTCCCTGATCCTCTCAAAAAGGCTCATGAGCATCGTGTTTAAAATGCCTAACGCGACAATCACAAAAACCACGGTTAAAACTAGAAATAAAACAGAATCCTGAAATTCGCGAATATGAATTATCTCTGAGCTAATATCTTTCCAGGTTAAAAGTTTTAAATCCGGAAAATCAGATTTAAATTTAGCGGCCCAATCCGCGTGAAACCGCTCTAAAAGGGTAATATCTTTAAGCTTCACGGCTAAGATATTGATTTCATCACCCCAACCCAAAAGCTCCTGGGCATCCTGACGCCACATATAAGAAATAGAAGCGTCGAAGGTGTAACTACCGGTTTCATAAATACCCACAACCTTCAGCGCCTTGCCCTGAAACGCTCCCTCTCGATTTTGAACCATAACTACCACTTTTTCACCAACACGAGCGTCCAGGTTTCTGGCCACAATTTTACCAAGGACTACTTCTTTGGCGCCGGTTACGAAAGTGCCTTCCTTAACGTAGCCGGCGATATTAGAGAGCTGTTTTTCCGTGTCGGGATCAATACCCACCATGGCAACTCCCATAGAATTCACCGCGGAAGCGATCAGTCCGGTGAACATGGCTCTCTTGCTAGTTACCGCCACCCGTGAATCACCGCGCAACAACTCCTCCACCTTGGCCGGATTTCCAAAAGAAGCGTCGGGTATTTTAAAGTCTTGTGTTTTTATCGACTGGACCTGCATATGAGTGGTATAGGTGCCGATCGATCGCTCGACCAAGTCCGCTTGCAAACTTTTTACGAGACTTTGCAGAAAAAACAGGGCAGCCAAGCCAATAATGACGGAAGCCAGCGTCAAACCACTGCGCCTTCGGTTGCGGAACACGTTGCGCAGGGCAAGCTTGATTAACGCGAAGATCATCGCTTTAACCCTCTTTCCAAGGTTTCTTTCGTAAAAATCTTGGGATCCAGATCGACTTCAAAATCTATCGCTTCATATTTCACAATGGTTTTGTTTCCCTTTTTCTTTTCATTTAAAGGCTCACACGTCATAGTTTTGGCGATTCTTTTGCCCCCCAGGATACCGATGTCGCTTAAGCGAATCACACGCACCAGCTCTCCGCGCTCACTGAAATCTTGCTCCTCCACGGGAATCACCTCTTTGCCATCACCGGAGACAACCCCCTTCCAGATGACTCTGCCCCAAACAACGGGAGCGTCCGGCTTTGGGGTAAGCTCGATGGTTACCAAATAGTCGCTTCTTTTCTCGAGGTCGGGCGCTTCTTCTAACAGCTTGTGGTTGTAATCTTTCACCAAAGAATCGAGCTTAGCCATATCCTCATAAGTAAAGTCCGATCCCATCCAAGAGGTGTGCATCATGGAAAATGGAATTTTGATCGCGCGCTCAACATCTTTGGTGTAAGTCCAAATGTCTTGTTTGATTCTTAGCGTACGATTGCCTTTTTCTTTGACGGGTTTATGAATCAACAAGAAAGCCTTGTCCCGGCCTTGATTGAAACTTTCTACCTCTAAGACTCGCTTGTATGTTGGGCGAATAAGAGTCATCTCGACTTTCGCGTGGGAACTGCTTACCCCGCGCAAGAGCTCCTGGCCTTTATCCACAATCTGCGTGGGAGTCAAGGCAACTTTTTTTGGAAGTGTTTCAGCTGAAAAGACAAAGGTGGGCAATAAACCAATTAAAAGAAACGGTTTCATCATAATCAGTTTACTTATTTTTTTATTCGTCACCCCCGCGGAGGCGGGGGTCCAGGTTTCGACAAAATCTGGATTCCCGCCTACGCGGGAATGACGAAGAGGGAATTTCCGACCCAAGAACTTGCCGACCCATGGACTTACGGACTTATTAATTCTAAACGCCGCGAAGGAGGGTCGCGTCATAGACTCGTTTGACACCAAGCATGAAAGCGGCTTGGCGTAGGTCTACTTTTTCTTTTGTGGAAATATCGGAAACTTCTTGGTAGGCCCGTTTCATAATTTTTTCTAACTTGGCATGGACTTCAGATTCTTCCCAGAAAAACTGGGTTAAGTTTTGCGTCCACTCAAAATAAGAAGCGGTCACGCCGCCCGCATTGGCCAAAATATCGGGGACAATAACGATCCCTCTTTCCCGCAAAATTTCATCTCCTTCGGGAAGGGTAGGGTTATTGGCCCCTTCCAAAACTATTTTGCAGTCCATCTTTCTGGCCACTTCAGGAGTAATCACGTCTTCCAAAGCCGCGGGAACCACGATGTCGCAGGGGATCTCAAAAATTTTACCTCCGGCGATGGATTCGCCTCCTTGAAAATCAGATATGCCGGCGTGATTACGCATATGAACTTTAAGCTCATCAATATTCAGACCTTTGGAATTATAAGTGGCGCCCAGTGCGTCGGCAATTGCGATAATCTTGGCTCCGGCTTTGCTTAAAAAATGACAGGTCCAAGCGCCGACGTTGCCAAAACCCTGTACAACAACACGAGCACCGTCAAGCTTTAAACCGCAATTTTTGGCTACCTCTTGGGCCACATAAAAAACTCCGAGACCAGTGGCATGCTCGCGCCCCTTAGAGCCGCCGAGTTCCACAGGTTTACCTGTAACAACGGCGGGGCTAAAACCGTGCCGCCTTCCGTACTCATCCATCATCCAGGCCATAATTTTGGCGTTGGTATTCATATCCGGGGCCGGAATATCTCTATAGGGACCCAGGCACATGTCAATTTTGCGAGTATAAGCGCGTGTTAAATTTTGAAGCTCTCTTTCGGAGAGCTGTTTGGGGTCACAGCAAAGACCACCCTTGGCGCCGCCAAAAGGGATATTCACGATCGCCGTTTTCCAAGTCATCAAGGAAGCCAGGGCGCGAATTTCATCCAAATCAACGCTGGGGTGAAACCGAACTCCGCCTTTATACGGGCCCCGGACGCCATTATGCTGAATGCGATAGCCGACCAACTCCGCGACGTCACCGTTATCGCGATGAAGCATAATTTGCACCTTAAGCTCTCGGTAACAATTGCTCATAACATCGCGATATACAGGTGGGATATTGAGACGCTCGAAGGCCTTCGCCAGATGCCAGTTGACTTCTTCGAAAGGGGTTTGTTTATGCGCGGCTTTGGCGAAAGTTTTACGGGCGGTTAGCATATCAGGCATTTTATTATGTTGCGACCATCAAGTGGTCGCGTTACTTCTAACGCTTGCCTTTTTTCTTCTTTAAAATCTTATCAGTAAAAGCTAAAGGATCCGCGCGGCGCTCAATTAAGGCACCGAGTTCACTGTCTGGAATTCTTGTGTCCGCCAGGCTGTTCCACAATTTAGCAAGCAAAATTAATCGCACTTCCTCGCGAACGGTATCTTTTTTGCGCCGCTCCCACTCCCCGGAATCCTTCATGTGACGCTCATGATGCTCGAGTGAATCGAGTAGAGCGTCCACACCTTCCCCGGTAGTACTATTAATTGGCAGTACCGGGGTCTTCCAGGCGCCGGTTTTTCTTTCTTCAAGAGCGAAAACATTTTTCCACCAAGTAATCGCC
>Ga0209515_10009269_pt1 | contig 11247 bp, 14 predicted proteins | sample Subgroupgradi54m_FD_187454 | JGI IMG/M metagenome (GOLD analysis project Ga0209515, IMG submission 187454) | Subsurface groundwater microbial communities from S. Glens Falls, New York, USA - GMW60B uncontaminated upgradient, 5.4 m (SPAdes)... ...
TCTCCAGAAAAAGAAACGGAGTTGTGTGATTGGTCAATCGTAAGTCCAGAAACTTTTCCTGCTTCATCCCATGCTAAAGGTCCTATAACAAGTTCTTGCTCATGGATTATTCTTATTGGGATTTGTAAAATTGCTTCCATAAAACTTTAATTACGATTTCTTTATGTTATCAAAAGTAACACCAAGTTGAATTAAGCTTATCGTCATTAAAAAATATGAAGATAAATACATAAAATCATTTATACCACCCACATACCAATTTCCAGCGTTGAATTGATATAAAAATATATAATCAGATAAAAATTGCAGGATAAGTGCATATATTAAAAACAATATGGGCTTTCTCATTATTCCACCTAATATCTTTCTTGATAACATAAAAGCAAGAATAGCTATAGAAACATACACAGCTTGACCCAAAGGATAACCAAAATCTAGGAATGTTTTAATTGGAGCAGTAAAGTCAAAGGTATAGTGTCGCAGGAACAAGAAATATCCAGTTAATAACATTAAAACGGGTATAATCAAGGCTTGAATCTTACTTCTATACAATTTTAAAGAAACTTTTACGCCACTTACTTTAGCTAAAAGAATTGATCCGTATATATAAAAAGGTATTGTTCCAAAATAACCTAAGTCACCTAAAGATGGGTAAGGTGCAGCAATATGAAAATGAAATAAATAGTAAGTATAAACCGATTGTCCAAAACCCTGACAAAGTAAACCAATAGAAAAAGCTAAGACCGATCTCCCCAACACACTTTTACTTCCTCCCCATTTTCTAGCAATCAATAAGCCACTTACACCACCCAAATAAGCCATTACTTGATAGATTCCACCCCAAATATTTCTAACATGTTCAGTTTCGGGGGTTGGGCTAAACGGAGAAAGAAAAATCCACCAAGCTGTTAATATAGCAAAGACAAAAAAAGCAATGCCAGAATTAGCTGAACTAAATAATGAATATTTCTTAGGGTTCATCGTTATATTTTACTACCTAGTTAATATTAGGGCAAGGGACTGACTGTCGAAGTATAACTCTTAATCTTATATTTTTTTAAATAGAAAACTGGCCTAAGGGCCTCTTTAGAAAAACGAAGTCCTGATAACCCTAAATCTTGTTCGCAGTTTACGTATTTATATTTTTCTTTTAGTAGTTTTTCTGCTGTTGCTTTCATTGAGTATAAATAAGAGCCACGATATATGGTATTAAATTTGGCAAAAAGTGATATGACGTAATTGTCGTTTAATTTCTCATTTATGGTAAATGCCACCAATTCACCATCTATAAAAACCCCAATATTTGTAAGCGACAAAGATTCGGCAGAGTTCAGTAATCTTATTAAAGCTTTCTCTTCATTTTCGTTATTAAAATTAAGTTCCTTATTTACTTTCCAAGAGTAGTCCAATTTTAAAACTTCCATACGATTTTTTATAACCATTAAATCCAAATTCTCAACCATAATTTCATTATTCTTTTTTAAAAAATTCCTTACCAATCTTCTAGAATTAGAGTGTTCTGAACCAGACATTTTTGTCAATTTTTCAGTTGAATATATGTAATCAAAATTATCCCTGTCTTCTTCAGCCTTAAACTTATTTAAGTCCAGTCCTTTTATAGAATCTTCCGGCACAAGTTTTAATTTTAATTCGATTCCTTCCTGCTTAGAAATCTCCATTAATTTTTCCACTGTTCCATTGACATCATTATTTCCTAAAAAAGAATAAAATAATTTACCTGTTAGGTAATCAGTAAAATGAACAACAAGATTGTCATTTAATATAGAAAGGCGCATTTCGTCTTTTATATTCCAAGACCACAAAGACACAAAATTGAAATCCGAATAAGGTGGGAATTTTGATGTAAAATTCTCGACATCTTTTCTATCTGTTAGTTCTAGTTTTTTAAAATTTGGAAATTCTGGAATCATACACCAAAATTAATAGCCCTTTTATTTATTCAGGCATATGAGTATTTTACCATAATTATTTAATAAAAAGTATAACGCTGCCGAGGACCATAATAATGATGGCGATAATTTTGGGCCACAGGATACGGCCGGTAAGATTTTCTTTTACTATATTTGGGAAAAATTTTGTGGCAAAAAGTGTTAACAAAAGCACAATGGCAGGCTGGAAACTGGATACCAAGTAAACCATAGCGACTGGAGCAAGCAGAATGGCAAAATTGGTCAAAAGATTACCGATAATAGTGAATATTTCACTACTAGTATTCAAGAAAAAAATCTTCACTCCGCCGCTTCTATTCATCAGCATAAATTCATTTCTATATCTCGGTACGAAAACATAAATCAAAATGCCGAAACCGCCCAGCCCGGTGTATTCCCAAAAAGAAGATACCCAAAAATTATTGCCAATAGTCACATATTTAAAAATTATTCCGGAAATTGAAATTAAAAGACAGGCGACAATCATATACAACACTGAACGCCATTTAAATTTTCTTTTTTGTCCTGAAAAATCTATTGAGATTAAAAGCACGCCCAACAAAACCACTAGTGAGCCGATAAATTGCTGGGTGGTAAGCACTTCACCTAAAACTATATATCCGAGAATATAGCCAAAAATCGGAATTGTCAAAAACCACGGTACTACTGCGGAAACATCTTCGATTTCGAGTGTAAACAGGTAAAGAATAATCCAAGCGATGCTTATGCCACCGGTGGCGATAAGTAAAATTTTATCCAGCATTGGTATGCTAAATACACTGCTCACAAATATCCAGATTGCTATAGCAACGAAAACACCTATCAAGCTCGAGAATAAAACCAGTCCACCCGAACCGCGTTTGCCCGTGGAATATCTTTCTACCAAGTACTGGTCGGAAATATTTACCAAAGCCCAGAGAAACGGCGCGCCTAGCGCTATGAAAAACCAAGTCATATAAAATTATTGTAGCATTATTTATTTTATCTTCTCAATTTTTTCCCATGGGAGGCCTGCTTTTCCGAAGTGGCCACCGGTGGCGGTTTGGCGGAAGATTGGGCGACGCAGGCCGAAGCGTTCAATAATGGCAAGCGGCTTGAAGTCAAAATTTTTCTTTACAATGGGCGACAAGTCTTCGCCCTTTTCATTTATCGCTTCGAGCATCAAAGGCTCGGCCATGCCTATGGCGTAGGCAACGGAGACGAAAACTTCTTTGCCATAACCGGCTGCGACTAAGTTTTTGGCAACGTAGCGCGCCATATAGGCGCCAGAGCGATCTACTTTCGTGGCATCTTTGCCGGAGAAAGAACCACCGCCGATGGCTATCTGTGGACCGTAGTTGTCTATGATTAATTTCCTACCGGAAAGCCCGGTGTCCGCATCAAATCCGCCCTGTGACCACTCGCCAGCGGGATTGATTATATAATTGTCGGCTTTGATTATTTCTTTAACTAATTTTAAAAGTTCGTCGTTTTTAGTATTTTGAAAGCTGGTGACCACGGTAAGCACCTTGCCGTCTTCTATCGTCACTTGTGTTTTTCCGTCATAAGGATAAACGTTAAATATTTTTTCACATAAATTGCGAGCCAGCACGTATTCGAGTGGCAGATATTCCGGTGTTTCATTCGTAGCATAACCTTTCATAATTCCCTGGTCGCCTGCGCCACCTGTGTCCACACCATGCGCAATCTCCGGACTCTGTAAAACGAGATTGATTATGATTTTGTAATTTTCTCCGACGATTTCTTTTACCAATTTTTCTATGTTCGGATGACTCTTGGAAGTGACTTCACCATTGATAGTTATCAGATTGTGGCCGCCCATTATTTCAACTGCCACACGGCTTTCTCGGTCCTGTTCCAAATAGGCGTCCAAAATGCTGTCGGCGATGAAGTCGCAGATTTTGTCGGGATGCCGGGGGCTACAGAACTCAGAAGTTTTTTTCATAATGAATTAAGCAAAAACAAAAAATTCCTGATAACACAGGAAAGTATAATGACTAATTATCTTTCCCGTTTAGGGTTGGAGTTAGCACCTTGTATTTTAGGTTGCTGTGGGGTCATGGAGCCAATTCTCTACCGCCACTCTTGATAAAACAATATTAAGTTATGAGCACCAAAATAGTGTAGCACAAGAGTAAACAAAAATACAGCCCTTGCTATGAAAACTTAAAATGCTATTATTGGTGGATGTTGGATAAGAAAAAAATTAAGGAAAAGCTGGAGAAAGAAAGAGACGCTCTGCTGGAGGATTTGCAAGGTATGGGCAGACTGAATTCCGATACATATGAATGGGAAGCTACCCCAGAAGAAATAAATTTTCCGGAATCGGACGAGAATGATAAGGCGGACCGCTTTGAAGATTTTGAAGCGCGCAGTTCCATGATTAAAACATTGGAACCGAGGCTAAATAATATTTTGAAAGCGCTAAAAGGACTCAACAGAGAATCTTTCGGTAAATGCGAAGTATGCAAAAAAGAGATTGAGACGGAGCGCCTGGAAGCAAATCCTGCGGCGCGAACCTGCAAACAGCATTTGGAGAATTAATCTACATAAAATGTCTTTTGCAAAAGTATATTCGGCACAAGTAAATCTACTGCGGGGAGTGATTGTAACGATTGAAGTGGATTTGTCGCGCGGACTGCATTCTTTTTCTGTGGTGGGTCTGCCGGATAAAGCCGTGGATGAATCGAAAGACAGAGTCAGCGGGGCAATAAAAAATTCCGGTTTCAAATCTCCCAAAGCGAAGAATCAAAAAATAGTGGTTTCACTTTCACCGGCTGACTTAAAAAAAGAGGGGCCGTTTTTTGATTTGGCTATCGCTGTCGCATATCTCAAGGCTAGCGGCGAGATTAAATTTAATTCAGAAAAGAAAATTTTCCTCGGCGAGCTCGGACTGGATGGTACGTTGCGCAGTATCCGCGGAGCCTTGCCACTGGCGGAAGAAGCTAAAAGAAAGGGATTTGAAGAAATATATTTGCCGAAAGAAAATGCAGAGGAAGCGGCTTTGGTAGAAGGTATAAAAGTTTTTGGCGCTAAGAGTTTGAAAGAAGTCGTGGAGCATCTGGATGAATCGAAAACCCCGACGCCCAAAGGGGTCGGGGTCCCGACCTCTAACAAAGTTAGAGCGTCGGGAAAAATTACTGCACAGCCAAAGACAAAAATAAATTATGCCGACCACAAAAAAGATATGAGAGGCGGGGACTTTTCGGATATTCGCGGACAGGAAGGCGCCAAACGTGGGCTGGAAATTGCCGCAGCCGGTGGGCACAATATAGCTATGTACGGTCCGCCGGGCACAGGCAAGACGATGCTCGCCAGGGTTTTCTCCGGACTTTTGCCGGACTTAAATACCGAGGAAGTACTGGAGCTCACGGGTATCCACTCTGTAGCCGGAAGTCTGAAAAGTGATCTTGGGGGAGAACTCGTTTGCTTTCCTCCGTTTCGAGCCCCGCACCATACTTCGTCTTATGTGTCGCTCATCGGCGGGGGCACCTATCCGAAACCCGGTGAAGTGACGCTAGCACACCGGGGAGTTTTGTTTCTGGACGAATTCCCGGAATTTGAAAAAAGGGTGATAGAGTCACTTCGTCAACCACTCGAAGACAATATCGTTTCGATTTCGCGCGCCAAGGGCTCGGCAATTTTTCCTTCTAATTTTATATTGGTAGCGGCGATGAACCCTTGCCCGTGCGGGAACTCCGGAAGTAAACAAAAAGCCTGCATTTGCAAACCGTCTGACTTAGACAGGTATAAAAGAAAACTCTCCGGACCGATAGTAGACCGTATTGACCTGTGGCTTTCTGTCGGCAATGTGGATTATAAAAAATTAGGAGGAGAAGGCAACGGCGAGAGAAGTGAGAAAATAAGAGCGCGGGTCATAACCGCACGGCAGATTCAGAAAGATAGATTTAAAAAATTCGGCAGGAAAATAAGCACCAACAGCGAGATGAATGTGAAAGACTTGGGTAGTATGATAAAACTTAAAAAAGAAGTCAGAGACTTGCTCGACGATAGCGCCGAACGTCTTGGCCTCTCTGCTCGCGCTTATCACCGGGTTATCAAAATCGCCCGCACCATTGCCGACTTGGAAAAGTCCGAGAATGTAGAAGCGAATCATATATTGGAGGCGATACAATACCGGCCGAAAATTAATTCGTAAAAAGTTTGATATACTAAATAAAATGTCTGAAAATAAAAAATTTAGAGTTTGTTGCAGGGCTGTCATTTTACACGAAGGGGAGTTGCTAGTCGTGAGACATCCGCACAATTTAGATTTTTATGTTTTGCCCGGTGGTCATCTCGAGTGGGGTGAAGATATTAAAAAATGTCTCCAGAGAGAAATCGTTGAAGAACTTGGGATTAGTCCCGAAATCGGGCAGTTGCTGTATGTAAATAATTTTATAAATAAAAATAATGTGCACTTGGTGGAATTTTTCTTTGAGGTGCTCAATTCTGCTGAATATAAAAATATTGAAAATATTAAGAGAACGCATGCGCATGAAATTGCTGAAGTATATTGGGCAAAGCCCGATGACAGTGTCACTATTTTGCCCAGAGAGTTTCACAAAGATTTTAAAACGGGCGAAGTTCTATCTGGGCAAGTTAAATATATACATAGCGATTAATAACATGCTTTACGCTTCTTTTTAATTTATATACAGTTATAATACGAAAATGAAAGACAAACTCAATACGCAAACGTTAATTCGTCCAAAACCTGAAACTCTTGGACCCAAACCAATTTTGGCTGCACGCTTTTCTGAAATCAGGAAAAAACCCGCGGTGAATCCCACCGTAGAAGATTTTTCAGATATTTTTAGTGACAAACAATATCGCGAACACTCTTTCGAAGAAGCCAGAAAAGCATTTGAATTTATTCTTGATAAGAAAAAATTCGTGCACCATATCAAAGAGAAAGAAAATGAAGAAAGTTTTTCCTACCTAAAAGAAGTCAGGCGCTACGGACTGATTTTAAGGGCTCTATATAGATTTATAGATTCCGGCCATAAATGCGCAGAAAACTTACAACAATTCCTGTCGTTGTTGGGAAAATATAATGACAGATATTGGATATCTCCTTCAGAAGAAATTAGGGAAGAGGTCATAAAGGATCTTGAAAAAATAGAATTTCCTGTAAATTATGTTGATACTTTAGAATTTAAAAAATATACTGCAAGTATTTTATTTGATATAGAACAACTACTGGAAGAAAAAATACTTTCTGTAGAAAAGTTTCACGGTCTTAGACAGAAAATCAGATTTTTTGCAGACATCATGCAGGTTGCTGCAGCAGAAAATTATAAAGGAAATTTGCATTGGTTATTTTATTCTATGATTGAATTATCAGTAGAGATGGGGAAGCATCATGACGACTTGGTTCAAAAAGGGTTAAATGGGGAAATCGACTACCATCAGTCAACAGTAGAGGTAAATCCGCACACGGTATCCGAGTTTAAAAAATTAAAGCCTTTTTTAGAAAAAGTTTTTGGACTAGTTTAGTATAAGTTTTGGTAAAAAAAATGGGCGGGAGCAAGCTTTTGGCTCGCTCCCGCCCCCTGCTAAGGAGAGTAATGAGGAACGTCTCGTCTCATTTATATTTATAACACTCATCTCAAAAGATATCTTCTAAAGTTATCCACAGTTATATTGTTGACAGTGAACGCTCGTTCACTTATACTATTTACATGACCAAGTCGGGTCAAATTAGTAGAAAATAAATAAACCCGCCAGAGGCGGGCAAGTATATGTCACAAACACAATATTTAAAAATGTTAGAGAAGGAGATACAAAAGGTAAACAAGAAAATTGATTTGAAAATTCTCCAGGGAGAAGCATATTTCAAAGAAGCGAGAGACCATAAATTGCTTTTGCAAAAAGTTCGCTATCATACCAGGAGAAGTTTCGGGAATAGATTAGTGAATTTGTTTTTTCGGAAAGATATTTTGAGGACCAACTCATATGCGTAGCGCTTACCAGACGAAGTTGGAATCTTTCTACTCGCAGAACAAGAGGATGCCCACCTATTCGGAGATGACGAAGCTTTTTGGTTTCAAATCCAAGAATGCGGTATTTAGAGTAGTGGAAAAGTTACTAGATGCTGGGCTGGTGGCGAAGGACCATCTGGGCAGGCTAATTCCGAGTGAAACATTTGGCGAAATTCAGCTAGCCGGATTTGTGACTGCTGGGCTACCAGCTACTGTCGAAGAGGAACTGGCAGATACAGTGAACTTGGATGATATGCTTGTAAAAAATAAAGCACTGACGTATATGCTGGAGGTTGATGGGGACTCGATGATAGACGCGCATATAGAAAAAGGAGACATGGTATTGGTGGAGCGGGCGAATCAGGCGAAAGACGGGGATATAGTAATAGCCGAAGTGGATGGAGAATTCACTATGAAATATTTTAGGAAAGTTGGAAGCAAAGCTTGGCTCGAGCCGGCAAACAAAAACTACAAGCCCATCTATCCGGAACATTCTTTGAATATAAATGCAGTCGTAAAGGCAGTGATTAGGAAATATTAGGTTACTCATGAAATAGTTTAGTAAACTTGTAAAAAAGTTAAGTTAATATAGTATTATCCGCATGAAGAAAACGCTGAAATTCAGTACTTTATTATCTGGGATAATACTTAATTTGGGTATTTTTTCGGACCAATTTTCCTTTAGGTGGAAAGTTGCTATTTTTATACTAGGTAGTTTTCTAGATTTGCTTTCCATAGCTTTGTTTATTGGATTTAAAAAAATAAAGCTTTATATTGTAAAATTAAAACGAATTAGAATTGGTATAGCAATGGATAGTGAAGCTAATCAGAGTATTGTAGAATTTTGCAACAAAGAACTGGAAGATTTTGGGTTATCTTCAAAAATAAAGTTTGAATCGTTTAAAACAAAAAGGGAGTCTCAAAAGAAATTTGAAAAATTAGTAAGGAATTCTAATTGTGACGTTGTGGCTTGGAGGTCTAAAGAAATCAAAAATAGAAATAAAATACCAGTGAAATTCACTTATAAAGACACGGGTAATAAATTTATAAGTAGGATTGTTCGTTTAGAGTTACAGTCTTTAGCTTCCCAAGAGAGTATATTTAATCTAAGCCAAGATACCTTTGATCTAGACTTAAATTTAGAAAAAAATAATATTGCAGACTTCTCTTTATATATAGTTGCTATATGTACAACTTTGTTTAGGGGTATAAATGAAGGAATATTTATTTTTGAAAAATTATACCAAAAGTTAGGTGATCGAAATAGTACTTTAAAATACAGTGTTTCAGAACAACTGCAAGAGCTTTATGTTACTTTAAGTGGTGAATTGATTGCGCGTGGCAAACTGTTGCCAGGCCTTAAGGTTATTGAAAAAGGATATAACTTAGAGCCAAAACTCTAAAATTTTAGCAAATTTAGCGGTAGTTAAATTTCTTTGTGGAGATGAAGGTAAGGCCGAAGAGATAACAAATGAATTGCTACAAAATAATTCTAATTTTCCAATTGCTCACCTGGACGGAGCTTTTTTCCGTATTAGAAATAAAAAGTATAATTCTGCGTTAAGGCACTATTTTTGTTTTGCCAATCTAAATCCTCACCCATCAATTATTTTAGACGCCATAAGTTTTTTATCTCGAGAGTTAGACAAAAATTCAAATGAACTTGGCTACTTATTTGCAATAGGGTTTTTGAAAAGATTGCTAAATAAAGAAAATCCTCAATTAACAAAAGCTGGAGAGAGTAACTACGCTCAAGATTTCTCAACTTTTATCAAACGAGCAGATAAAATTAAGTACAAAGAAATGATTGAAGTGGCAACCAAATATCTTGCAAGAATTCATTCTAATGTTTAGTTATTTTCTAACCTAAAAAATCCCCAGCCTGGGGAGTTTTGACATTATGTTGCTTTTTGGGTAGTTTAAAAATAAAGGGGGTAGTTATTTATGGCTCAAGTCGTTTCGTTGTTTATCTGCGCTGACAAAGGACTTCCAATGGTGGAAGTTCAAAGTGTCAATGCAATCGTCGGCAAGGGTCTCAAAGGAGACCGCTACGCACTCGGCAAGGGCGCGTGGTCGAAAGCTCGTGAAGCAATTCGGCATGTTTCCCTCATCGAGATTGAAGCGATCAACGAGGCAAACAAAAATCTCGAGGTCCGCTTCATGGCGATCGAGACACGGCGCAACATAATTGTTTCAGGAGTCAGACTCAACGAGCTCGTTGGGAAGGTGTTCCGTATCGGGAATGTCAAAGTTCGTGGTGTTGAGCTCTGCGATCCTTGTGTTCGTCCGTCCAAGCTGGCGGGCAAAGAAGGTTTCGCTGAGGCGTTCGCTTCGCGCGGAGGACTTCGCGTTGAAGTGCTCAGCGCCGGCACAATCAATCAAGGCGACCCGATCATCGTATAATCAGCAAATGGCCCGCTCTGCCATGTCAAAAACTAAAAGAGCGTAGTCCAAGAATTTTTATTCTTGCTGAAGAGTCTTTAAAGACGAAACTACTAAAAAATTTCTTTCAGGTTATACTTACCAGATGGAAGGTATAACTACAATTCTTTTTGATATAGATGGCACGGTACTAAACACAGGTGAATTTATAATCCAAGCCACAGAACATGCCCTAAAAGAGGGAGGGTACGAAGTACCGGACCGGTCTATAATTGCTAAAACCGTAGGCGTCCACTTTCCGGAATATTATTTTATTCTGGCTGGCAGAGATGCGGATGCAGAAAAACTAGTCGAAAAACATAGAGAATTCCAATATGCAAATTATCATTTAGTTCAGCCGTTTCCATCCGCAGTTGAGACTCTAAAGACTCTACACAAAAAAGGTTACAAACTTGCTGCAGTTACAACCCGTTCCAAAAAAACTTCCCATCAAACCTTAATAGATGCCGGAATATATGAATTGTTTGATTTAGTAATTTCATGGGAAGATGTAAAGGAACACAAACCTCACCCTGAGCCACTGCTCAAAGCATTAAATTTTTTTAACGAAACACCTGATAAGGCCGTCATGGTGGGTGACTCACATTTAGATATTCAGGCAGGGAAAAATGCAGGGACAAAAACTGTACGCGCGGGTTACGGTTTTCATAAAGATAATCTGCATAACCCCGAACCAGATTTTATCATCGATGACATAAGCGATTTATTGAAAATATTGTAGAAAACTAAAAAATCCCCACTCAGGGGATTTTTTAGTTTTTATCTCGAGATAAAATTTAGGCGATCGTGTCCTTCAAACCTTTTGCGGGTCGGAATTTTGGAACTCTTTTAGCGGCTACTTTTACTTGCTCTCCAGTTTTTGGATTGCGAGC
>Ga0209515_10009274_pt1 | contig 11243 bp, 11 predicted proteins | sample Subgroupgradi54m_FD_187454 | JGI IMG/M metagenome (GOLD analysis project Ga0209515, IMG submission 187454) | Subsurface groundwater microbial communities from S. Glens Falls, New York, USA - GMW60B uncontaminated upgradient, 5.4 m (SPAdes)... ...
GGGGGTGAAGGTGCTCGACCAGGTGACCGGCGAGGAGTGCCCGCCGGCCCGGTTCGGCCCGGACGGGCAGGTGCTCAACCTCGACGAGTGCGTCGGCGAGCTCGTCAACACCTCCGGCGCCGGGCAGTTCGCGGGCTACTACAACGACGACGCGGCCACGGCCGAGCGGATGCGCGAGGGGATGTACTGGAGCGGGGACCTCGCCTACCGCGACGCGGACGGCTTCGCCTACTACGCCGGCCGCACCGGCGACTGGCTGCGCGTCGAGATCGCCGACGACGGCCGCGGCGTCAACATCGAGCGGGTGCGCTCGCGCGCGGTGGCGCGCGGGCTGCTCAGCCCGGCGCAGGCGGCCGCCCTCGACGAGGCCGGTGTGGTCGAGCTGCTCTTCCTGCCGGGATTCTCGACCGCCGAGCGCGTCACCGACGTGTCGGGGCGTGGCGTGGGCATGGACGCCGTGCGCGCCGCGGCCGAGGACCTGGGTGGCCAGGTCACGATGCGCTCGCAGCCGGGACGCGGCACGGTGCTGGTGGTGGAGTTGCCCTTCGAGAGCGATCCGGCGTAGCGGCTCCTACGCGACGGTGACGATCATCGTGCCCAGGTAGCCCGAGCCGCTCGCCGCGACCGCGAGCAGCGGCGGATGGTTGGAGCGGTAGATGCCGTCGGCCGTGTTCGCGGTGTCCTTCTGGCCGCGCGCGCTGTAGGCGGCGGTGCCGTACACCGCCGCGGTGATGTTCTCGGGGAAGTACAGCTGCGAGGTGGTGACCACGAGGTTGCCGGGCAGGTGCACCTTGAAGTGCGCGTGCGTGGTGCGGCCGCGGTAGTAGCCCGGGTAGATGGTCGCGAAGCGCGCCTTGCCCTCGGCGTCGGTCAGCTGGGTGCCGCGCAGGAAGGTCTGGCCGGTGGTGTTGACGTTGTGGCTGTCGCCCTGGCCGGTGTAGCCCGAGTACCAGCCCTTGGCGTCGGCGTGCCAGAGATCCACGGCCGCGCCCTGGATGGGCGCGCAGCCGGCGCTCTGGCGCACCACCTGCACCGCGATGACCAGCGGCACGCCCGGCTTGCCCTCGGTGATGTCGGAGCGCACCAGGTTGAGGTCGAGGTAGAACGGGCCGCCCGTCTGCTTGGGGTACGCGGTGCACGAGCCCACCGCGTCGGCGCTCTCGGCCAGCGCCTCGGCGCCTTCGTCGGCCTCGCCGCCCAGGCCGGGCGCGGGCGCAGCCGCGCCGCCGCCCGCGCCGCCCACGTCCTCGGCGCACGCGCCCAGGAGCGCGACCGCACCGAGACCACCGAGCGTGTGGATGGCGAACTGCCGGCGCGTGGCGCCGCCCTGGTTCTCTTCACTGCTCTTCCTGATCGTCATGGCGATTCTTCTCCCGGATGGATAAGAGGTTCGCCGACCGTAGCGATCGCGCCTTAAGCAGATCTTGCGTGGCGGGCACAATCTTCCCACGACGGAGGTCGCATGCGCGCCGCATCAGTTAGCGTGAGCGCCAGCCTTCCGCTAGTATCCGCCCGCGCATGGACTCACTCCGCCTCTCGCCCATCCGTCGCGTCGACGGCACGATCCAGATCCCGGGCTCGAAGAGCCTGTCCAACCGCATCCTCCTGCTCGCGGCGCTGGCGCAGGGCACGACGCGCATCGACAACCTGCTCGACTCCGATGACGTGAGTCACATGCTGGCGGCGCTGGCCCAGCTGGGCGTGCGTTACACCCTGGGCAGCGACCGGACCACGTGTGAGCTCGACGGACTGGGCGGACCGTTTCCCCAGCGCACGCTCGAGCTCTTCCTCGGCAACGCCGGCACCGCCATGCGTCCCCTGTGCGCCGCGCTGTGCCTGGGCCAGGGCGAGTACACCCTCACCGGCGAGCCGCGCATGCACGAGCGGCCCATCGGCCACCTCGTCGATGCGCTGCGCCAGGCGGGCGCCGAGATCGACTACCTGGGCCAGGAGGGCTACCCGCCGCTGCGCATCCGCGCGCGCGGGCTGCGCGGTGGCCGCGTGGCCATCCAGGGCGACATCTCGAGCCAGTTCCTGACCGCCATCCTGCTGGCCGCGCCGCTCGCCGCCGGGGACTCCGCCTTCGATCTCGTCACGCCGCTGGTGTCCGGGCCGTACGTGGACATGACCCTGGCGGTCATGAAGCGCTTCGGCGTCGCGGTCACGCGCACGGCCACGGGCGGCTTCCAGGTGGCCGGCGCGCACAGCTACCGCTCGCCGGGCGCCATCGGCGTCGAGGGCGACGCGTCCTCGGCGTCATACTTCCTGGCCGCGGCGGCCATCCGCGGCGGCACGGTGCGCGTGCGCGGCGTCGGCTCCCAGTCGGTGCAGGGCGACGTGCGCTTCGTCGACGTGCTCGAGCAGATGGGCGCGCTCGTGCGCCGCGGGCCCGACTGGCTGGAGGTCAGCCGGGGCGAGCTGCGCGGCGTCTCGGTCGACGCCAGCGAGTTCCCCGACGCGGCCATGACCCTGGCCACGACCGCGCTGTTCGCGCGCGGGCCCAGCGAGATCACCGGCATCTACAACTGGCGCGTCAAGGAGACCGACCGCCTCGCCGCCATGGCCACCGAGCTGCGCAAGGTCGGCGCCCAGGTGGTCGAGGGCCGCGATCGCCTGCAGGTCACGCCGCCGGCGACGATCCAGCCGGCCACCATCGACACCTACAAGGACCACCGGATGGCCATGAGCTTCTCCCTGGCCGCGCTGGGCGACGCCGCCATCGTCATCAACGATCCGGCCTGCACGTCGAAGACTTTCCCTGGCTACTTCGACGAATTCGCGCGCCTGGTGCAACCGTAGTCACGCGCGCGCCGACGGCGCGCATGGTATGGACGCGCGGTGTCTCCATCGCGCTTGCTGCTCGCGCTCCTGGTCGTCTCGCTCGCCCCAGGCTGCGGCGTATTCGCCCGTAGCGACGCGCGGCTGAAGGCCGGCCACAAGCATGTGGGGCTCTCGCTGGCGGTGATGCACACGCCCGATGCCTACGTGGAACATGATCAGGACGGCCTCGTCCAGCCGCACATACCCGAACGAACCGACGGAGCCAACGTGCGCGCGACCGGCGAGCTGAGCCTCGGTCGCAGCTGGCAGACCTTCGACCTCACCTTGCGCCTGCCCTTGCCCCAGGTCATGCGCCACGAGGAGTTCATCCACCCCACCACCGACGCGGTCCTGTTGCTCTTCTACCAGCGCTGGGATTTCTACTTCGCGATGCCCGAGCACCGACCCTGGTTCTGGGGTCTCGGCGTCGAAGTGGCTCTGGGGCCCGCGCTGTACGCGGTCGTGACTCGCGAATTCCCTGCCGGCAGCGCGCTCAGCCTCACCGCCCGGGTGGTCAAGGGGCCCCGAGAAAGCATCCTGCAGGGCCAGCTCGCCTACACCCTGCCCGGCACCGGCTCGAACGTCCTCGTGTTCGCCGCGGTCTTCCGCGCCCTGGGCGACAGCGCGGAGATCCGCGAGGGCTGCTACTGCGAGAAAGAAGTGCAAGATACCCGGGCCAGCACGTTCACCCTCGTCGGCGCCACGTTTATACTCGATCGGTGACCGACTGGATTCGAACGCCCGAGCAGTTGACGCGCCTCGCCGAGACGCTGGCCGGGACGCGGGCGCTCGCCCTCGACAGCGAGTCTGACAGCCTGCACCACCACTTCGAGAAGGTGTGTCTGCTGCAGATCGCCGACGATCGCGGGCGCGCCTGGCTGGTCGACACGCTGGCGGTGCGCGATCTCGCGCCGCTCGCGCCCATCATCGCCGATGCCGCGGTCACCAAGGTGCTGCACGGCGCCGACTACGACGTCAGCACGCTGCGGCGCGACTTCGGCTTCCAGTTCGCGGGCGTGTTCGACACCATGATCGCGGCGCGCTTCCTCGGCCGGCGCGAGTTCGGCCTGCAGGCGCTGGCGCGCGCCGAGCTGGGCGTCGAGCTGAGCAAGGGCGCGCAGAAGGACGACTGGTCGCACCGTCCGCTCAGCGCCAGGCAAGAGGCCTACGCGCTCGCCGACGTCGAGCACCTGCTCGCGCTGCACGAGCGTCTGGTCGCCCAGCTCGAAGCGGTCGGGCGCCTCGACTGGGTGCGCGAGGAGTGCGATGCGGTCGCGCAGCTGGAGCCGGCGCGGCGGCGCAAGGATCCCGACGCGTTCTTCAAGATCAAGGGCAGCGAGCGGCTCGAGCCGCGCCAGCTGGCCGCGCTGCGCGAGCTGCACGCCTGGCGCGAGGGCCGCGCCGAGACCCTCGACACGCCCGCCTTCAAGATCGTCGACAACGAGGCGCTCCTGACCCTGGCCACGCGCCTGCCCGGCACGCGCGAGGACGCCACTGCGGTGATCGCGCGCTTCCCGCGCGTGCGCCACGAGGGCGGCGCCGTGCTCGCGGCGCTGACGCGCGCGGCCGCGCTGCCCGACGACGAGCTGCCGCGCTGGCCGCGCCCGCCCGCGCGCCTCTCGCGCCCGAGCGCGGCGCAGAAGCACATCGACCTGCTCAAGACCTGGCGCGCCAAGGAGGCCGAGCGCTCCGGGCTCGACGTCTCCATCATCTTGCCCCAGCGGCTCATCGACAAGCTGGCCGACGCTGCTCCCCACAGCCTGGGCGACCTTCACGGCATCGACGGGCTGCGCGCGTGGCGCATCGGCGCCTACGGCCCCTCGCTGCTCGCGGCGTAGCCTGACCCCGGGTAGAACTGGGCGTACCAGCGGCGCAGCTTCATGATGGGGCCGTCACCGTCGCAGAGGACCGGGTGCTCGCGCCACACCTTGTGCTCCCAGATGCGCACGTCCTGCTCGAAGCCCTTCTGCAGCATGTCGATGTAGCTCTCGACGAAGCGCTGCGAATGGCGCGTCGACTTCATCATCACGCCGAAGCGCAGATCGAGCGAGGCCGCGTCGATCATGGTGTGCGCGTTGACCAGCAGGGCCTTCACGCCCAGGGTCTCGATGCGCGTGATCTGGTAGCCGGGGCCGTAGTAGGTGGCCTCCGACGTGAAGGTGACCTCGGGGTGCGCGCCGCCCCGGCCGGTCGAGCGCTGCACCGCGATGTGGTCGACGAACTCGGTCTCGAAGGTCTCGTTGACCGTGTCGTGCACGGGCAGGAAGTGCGCGCGATCGGCGACGTTCTCGACGATCTCACGCGAGTGCGTGCGCAGGTGCATGCACTTGTGCACCCACGGCTGCCAGTCGGGATGGCCATGCTCGGGCAGCACCGGGATGTCGAAGCGGGGCGGCGCACCCGACGCGTCGTGGTGCACGAACACCAGGCCGTTGCGCTCGAGCACCAGGCGTTCGCCTCCGTCGCCGTCGGTGACGTGCACGCCTCCGGCGTCGTCGCGGTGCATCGACAGCGTCTGCCCGAAGTAGCGCAGTGGCACGGCCGCAGCCGGCCCGACCTGCTCGGCGAATGCCACCACGAACCAGCCGCGCGGGAACATGCGTCACCCATCTTAGCCGAGCGGGGCCTGCCAGATGGAACTTGTTCTACCCGGGCGCCTGCTTGAGCACCTGCAGGCGCTCGATGCCTTCCTGGTAGACCAGGTTGGCGTGCAGCCTGAAGTCGTACACCGCCGTGTGCGCGCGGCCGGGCATGTCCTGGGTCAGCTCGGCAACCTCGTCGCGCAGGCGATCGGTGGCGTCGATCTGCTCCTGCAGCTCGGCGGGCGTGCGCGCGCGCCGCATGGCGTCCTCGACCGCGGCGAGCAGCTCGTACTTGCGCTTGAGCACGCGGCCCACGCGCAGGCGGAAGAGCAGCGGCAAGAAGCGCAGCGCCGGCACCAGCACGGTGACCACGGGGATGAGCACCAGCTTCATGCGCGCGAGCAGACGCAGCACCCAGAAGGGAAAGTGGCGCGACAGCCACGACTCGCCGTCGGCGAGGAAGCGGCGCGCGGCCGCGTGCTGGGGCAGCTCGAGCGCGCGCGCCGAGGGGAACTCGCCCGCGGCGTCGAGCAGATCGCCGCCCGAGAAGCGCTTGACCGCCGCCTTGGTGAACAGCTCGACGATGCGCGGGTGCACGTCCTCGCGCGTGACCAGCGTGGCCGAGGGCGCGAGCAGCACGATGGGCCGATCGGGGATGTTGTCCTCGAGCGAGAGCAGCCCCTGGTCCAGCTCGACCGCGTCCAGGTAGGGGAAGCGACGCCGGTAGGCGCGGTGGTTGGCGAAGCTCATCAGGCGCACGTCGGGCATGTGGAGCAGGCGCTGGATGGACTCGGCGCGCGGCGAAGCGATGAGGAAGAGCACGTCCAGCTGGCGCCCGGCGAAGGCATCGAGGGCCTCGGCGGTGGACAGGCGCTCGAGCTGCGCGTTGTCGGCGCCGATGCCGCTGTCGCGCAGGAGCTCGAGCGCGATGATGCTGGTGCCCGAGCCATCCGGGCCCACGGCGATGCGGCGCGCCGGCTCGCCCGCCAGGCTGCGAAAGTCGCGCAGCTGCGTGACCTCGGCGGCGCCGCGGTAGAACACCCACAGCGGCTCGGAGTAGACCCGGCCGATGGCGCGCAGGCGCGAGGTGTCGACCGTGCCCGCCAGCGTCGAGACCACGCCGCTCTGGATGAAGGCGACGTCGACCTCGCCGCGCGCGAGCAGGCGCAGGTTCTCCACCGAGCCCTCGGTGCGGCGCACGGTCACCTTGGGCCCGCGCTCGCCCTCGACGATCTTGGCCAGGTCCTCGCCGAAGTTGACGTACGCGCCGCCCGCGATGCCGGTGGCCAGGGTGACCCGCCTGGGCGGCGGCGGCTCGGTGTACGCGAACGTGATCCAGAACGCCACGAGCATCAGCACGGCGACGATGCTCCACAGGACCACACGGGTACGTTGCGGCTTCATTCGGGGGCGCCGCTCGCGCGCACCTGGAATACGTTGCCCTCCGGGTCGAGCAGGTCGCAGCGCCCGTCGTCGCCGCGCACCAGGACCGCGCCGTGCGCGAGCAGACGCGCGCGCGCGCCCGGCACGTCGTCGCACTCGAAGACCAGCTTGAGCGGCGTGTCCTCGCGCGCCACGGGCGGATCGGCGATGGCAATGCCCGCGGCGATGCCGGCGGGGATGGCGTGCAGCGCCAGCTGCGTGGCTCCGGCGTCGAGGACCGCCCAGCCCGGCCGCGACGACTCCGGCCGCGGCACCAGGCCCACGCCGTCGCGGTAGAAGGCCAGCATGCGCTCCATGTCCTTGGCGAAGAGGATCGCGGTGCGCAGCCGCATCGCGCCCACTACTCGGCCGTGCCCAGCTCGAGGTCGACCATCAGCTCGCCCGCGATGGCCTCGAGCGCGCCGCGTAGCTCGTCCATGCGCACGGCCGCGGGGCAGCGTACGCGCGCATTCATCCTGAACAGGATCTCGCCCGACATGGGCGCGCTCTCCACCTGCGTGTGCAGCTCCTCCACGTTGACGCTGCGCGCGGCCAGCACGCGCGAGACCTCGCGGATGATGCCCGGCCGGTCGAGGCCGACCAGCTCGAGCTTGAGCGGCCGCGCGTCGGCCGCCCCGGCCGCCTCGGCTAGAGCGGCGCGCTCGACGATCACCTGCAGCCCCGACTCGCGCAGCTGCTTGAGGTCGTGCTCGAGCGCGCTGGCCCGGGCGTCGTCGACGCTGACCAGCAGCACGCCGGCGAAGCGCCCGCCCAGCCGCACCAGCCGGCTGGCCTCCCAGTTGGCTCCGTGCTGGAGGGCGGTCTTGGAGATGACCTCGACGAGCCCCGGACGATCCGGGGCGATGATGGTGAGCACCAGTTGCGCCATGGCGCCATCTTAGGGCGCGAGCCGGCGCCCGCGCCAGCCCGGCGCCGGTCGGACCGTGCTCAGGTCACGATGCCGAGCTGCTTGCGCGCCGAGACGATCTGCTCGATGCGCAGCGGGATCGTCGAACCGGTGTCACAGCGTACGATGGTCAGGTTCTGCACGATGTGCGCGGCGCGATCGAGCAGGCTGTACATCTCGCGGCTGTCGAGCGCGGCTGCGATGTTCTTCTTGCTGCCCTCGACGATGAGGTAGCCCGACAGCAAGGCATAGTTGCCCTGCGCGGCGATGCCGACCTTGAAGTCCTCGATGGCGCCGCCCGCCTTCTGGTTGGCCCAGAAGCCGAGCGCCTCCTGGAAGACCTCGAGCCCTTTCGTTTCACGACCCGCAACCGGAAGACCCCAGCTGAAGAAGATCGATGACTCGGCCATGACCCGCCCCCTTTCCACCTGGCGCGCGCATGCTTCGACGCACCCGCACGGCGAACGCACCGCGCGACCCCACCTCCCAGATATAGCACCGTGGTGCGGACGAGGCGTCCATGAAATAGTCGTCGCGTGGACGCTGAGGACGCTGCGTCGAGAACCGCGCTCATGGTCTGTGCCTACCGGGCGCGCGCGAGTCGCTGGCAGCGGCCCATCTTCGTCGATCCGTGGGCCGCGCCCCTGGCCGGCGACGAGGGCGAGCAGCTGGCGCGCCAGCTGGACGCACGCTTCGCGCCCATGGAGACGTGGCTGGCCTTGCGCGTGGCTTACCTGGATCGGATGGTGGGCCTTGCCGCCGACGCTCTGGGCGTGCGCCAGGTGGTCGTGCTGGGCGCCGGCTACGACACGCGCGCGGCGCGCCTGGCCCGTGCCGGCGTGACTTTCTACGAGGTCGACCATCCCGCCACGCAGGCGGCCAAGCGCGCCCGCCTGGCCCGCCTGCCCGGTTACCCGGTCGACGCGGCGCGCTACGTCGCCTGCGACTTCGAGCGCGAGGACGCGCTCGAACGTCTGGCCTCGGCCGGCTTCGCCCTGGACGCACCAGCGCTGGTGCTCTGGGAAGGCGTGGTGCCCTACCTGAGCGAGGAGGCCGTGCGCGCCACCGCGACGCGCCTGGCCGGCGGCCTCGAGCCGCGCTCGCTGCTCGCCTTCGACTTCCTGGGCAAGAAGCTGGTCGAGGGCAAGAGCCTCAACCAGGCCGACCGGCACACGCGCGCCTACGTGGGCGAGCTGGGCGAGCCGCTGCGCTTCGGCACCAACGACATCCTGCCGCTCCTGTCCGAGTGCGGCTTCCGCTGGGTGCGCGTGCACGACTTCAACGAGCTGGCGCTCGATTTCCTGGGCGACTACGACCGGGAGCGGCAGTTCCGCTTCCAGTACCTGGCCCTGGCCAGCCGGACCATGCCTGGCGCAGGCTGGCCGTAGCCGCGCGTGAACGACGGCTTCGCCACCCGGCTGTCCGCCGCCGCGCCCGACCTCGGTCGCGGGGTGCGCGCCGCCGTGGTCACGCTGGTGCCCTTCTACCTGGCCGCGGCGCTGCACCGGCCCGAGCTGTCGTGGATGGCGCTGGGCGGCTGGCTGGGCACGCTCGCCGATCCGGGCGGATCGCGTGCCACACGTGCGCGCACGCTGGTCGCCTTCGCCGCCGCGGGCGCGCTGGTGGTCGCGGCCAGCGAGGCGCTCGCCCCGTCCGCGCCGCTGGCCACCGCCTGGCTGGTGCTGGCGGCGTTCGCCTTCTCGCTGCTGCGCGCGGCCGGTGGCACCGCGGGCAGCCTGGGCACCCTGCTGACGGTGACCGCGGCCATCGCCAGCGCACGCGCGCGCACCACCCCGCCGCTCGACGGCGCGGCCTTCGCCGTGGGCGCCCTGCAGGCCATGGTGCTGTCGTCGGCGGTGTGGCCGGTGTGGACGCACCTGCCGGTGCGACGCGCGCTGGGCGTGGTCTACCGCGAGCTGGCCGCCTACGTCGAGGCGGCGCGCGCCCTCATCGCCGCGCGCTCGCCCCCGGGCAGCCAGGAGTGGACCGCGGCGGTGCGCGAGCACCACCTGCGCATCCGCCGCGCCATCGAGGCGGCGCGCACGCTCGCCCTGGAGGTGCGCACACGCCGCGAGGGCGAGACCCGTTACGGCGGCAACGTGCGCGCGCTGCTGGGCGCGGCCGAGGCGCAGTTCCCCCTCCTGGCCACGCTGGTGCAGGAGCTCGAGGCCCTGCCCGCCGACGAGCGCTTCGAGCCGGCCGGCCGGCTGGCCCTCGTGGTGGCCCACCAGGACCAGGTCGCGCGCGTGCTCTCGGCGCGCTCGATCCGCTCGCACGCGCCCGCGCTGCGCCGGCGCCGCACCCTGCCGCCGCCCGCCGATGGCCCCGACGCGCTGGCCGCGCGCCTCGAGGCCGAGAGCCTCGACGCCACCCTGCTGGTGCACGCCATCGACGAGCCGAGCGAGGACGACGCGCCGGTCGCGGCGCCTGGCCCGCTCGGCGCCGGCCTGGCCGCGCTGCGCGACGCGCTGTCGCCGCGCTCGGTGTTCTTGCGCCACGCCGTCCGCACCGCGGGCGCCGCGCTGGCCGCGTCGGTGGTCGGACGCCTGGCCTCGCCCGCGCATGCGCACTGGGTCACGCTCACGGCGCTGGTGATCCTGCAGCCCGACCCGGGCGCGACCATGAAGCGCGCGGGCGAGCGCGTGCTGGGGACGTTGCTCGGCTGCGGCGTGGCCCTGGTCATCATCGAGACGGTGCGCTCGCCGGTGGCGCTGGCCGCGCTCATGGTGCCGCTGTCCATCGCCGGCGTGGCCACGCGTCCGCGCAGCTACCGCCTGTTCACCTTCTTCCTGACCCCGGTGTTCGTGCTGCTGGCCGAGCGCCACCCGGGCGACTGGATGACCGCGGCGGTGCGCGCCGGCGACGCCGGCCTGGGCGGCATGGTCGCCCTGGCCGCGGGCGTGCTGCTCTTCCCCGCCTCCGAGCGCGCCCGCCTGCCCGACGCGCTCGCCGCCATGCTCGACGGCGTGGCCGCCTACGCGCAGGTGGTGCTGGGCGCGGACGGCGCGAGTCGCGCCCAGGTGGCCGCGACCCGCCGCGCCAGCGGTCTGGCCATCGCGGCGGCCGAGTCGTCGCTCGAGCGCCTGCTGGCCGAGCCGCGCCGCGACGCCGCGGTGGCCGCCGACGCCATGCTGCTGGTGACCTACACCCGGCGCCTGGGCACCGCGCTGACCTCGATCGACACGCTCGCGCAGGTGGGCGCCACGCGGCTCGCGCCGGCCACGCGCGCGGCCGCCGCCGAGCACATCGCCGAGGTGCTCCGCCAGGCGCGCGCCTACGTGCGCGCCGATCTGGCCGTCGCGGTGGCGCACGCGCCGCCCGCGCTCGACCCCGACGCCGAGAGCGGCATCGAGGCGGCGCTGGCGCGCGCGCTGCATTGGGCGGCGCTGGTGGCCAACGTGGCGCGCGCGCCGGTCGGTGGGGCGACGGGTTACTGAAAGTAAGGCGAGGTGGCCGCGTCGATGCGCGCGATCAGGTCGGTGGCCAGCAGGCCCTCGTCGCCGAGCGGGTCG
>Ga0209515_10009275_pt1 | contig 11243 bp, 5 predicted proteins | sample Subgroupgradi54m_FD_187454 | JGI IMG/M metagenome (GOLD analysis project Ga0209515, IMG submission 187454) | Subsurface groundwater microbial communities from S. Glens Falls, New York, USA - GMW60B uncontaminated upgradient, 5.4 m (SPAdes)... ...
TACCCCAACATTACCATTAGTCCCGATTGATGTGCCTGATGCTAAGGATAACGATGCAGTGGTTGGCCAGAATATCCCTCCTCCATTTATTTGTAAAGCTGATCCTGCAGTGGAAGTTCCTATCCCTACATTACCAATCACATTTAAAACAGATCCTGGAACGCTGGTACCAATCCCTAAATTACCATTAGCATCAAAGGTAGCTCTCACATTAGTTCCTTGTTTAAAGATAATATTTCCAAAGTTACCTGAGGTAAATATTCCTGTAGCTAAAGTTAAGTTGCCTGAGTTACCAGATACTGCTCCACCCGCACCAGAAGTTAAAGATATAGCTCCTCCTGCAGCAGTGGAGGTACCAGTACCTTTGCCAGCCGCGATAGTTATGGCTCCAGGTGTACCGCCATCAGTAGAGTTTCCTCCAGTTAGTGTGACAGCACCACCACTGCTACCCCCACCAGACCCAGAACCTCCAGCAATCGTAACTGCGCCACCACCACCAGCACCACCACTATTACCACTACCACCTGTTACAGTCACGGCCCCGCCGAAACCCGCACTGAAGCCACTACCCGCAGTGATCGTGATTGCACCACCTGTTGAGGAGTTCCCTGTTGTTCCAGCACCAGCTGTTAAAGCCAAAGCTCCACCTGTTCCTGTTCCATTCCCGGCAGCACTTTGCAAAGTTAAACTAGCTCCTGCAGTATTAGCAGTTTGTTGAGCCATTACTCCAATGGTTTGATTAGAAGTCCCACCAAAAGTTAAGTTATAGATAGGATTAGTCCAGCCAATCCCCACATTTCCAGAGGAGTTAACCACAAAAGCAGAGGTGCCAGAAGCATTAACCTGGAAAGCCTGTGATGCATTAGTAGTTCCAATCCCTACATTTCCTGAAGCATTAATATTTATCCCTGAGTTATATACTCCAGCTGTTGTTAAAGAGATCTGGTTTGTGACATTGTTATACCATAACCCTGATCCAGTACTATTAGTAAAGTTTAATGCTGGGGTGGTAGCTGTGCCATTAGCTAAAGAAAGAGTTGAAGCAAATGATCCAGTAGAGGAGAAAGTAGAAGCACCTGTTACAGCCAGGGTAGATGAAAGAGTAGCTGCTCCTGTTACTCTGGCTGTTCCCCAGACATCCAGGTTATACCCAACAGCTGATGTAGCGCCTATACCAACATTACCCTGAACCAGTAATCCATTACTTGATGGAGTATACCCACCATAATCTGCTCCAAATAATCCTGACCCTATAACTGATAACTTGGCATTAGCTGTTGTTGTGCCTACTCCTAAGTTGCCAGATATACCTAAGCCATTAGTTGGTCCAGCAACTGCAGTAGTGCCCCAACCAATGACTGAGTTCCCAGCTACCTGGAAGTTAGAACTCATGGCTGAAGTACCAATACCAACATTTCCATAGAGGTCAATTAACATCCTGGAATTAGTTGTGTTAGTAACAAACTGAATGGCTGAGTTGCCAATTGAACCAACAATAGTAGAATCAGCTTGTAAAGTACCTGAGGTTTGACTTTGAACCCAGAGGATATTTGATTGAGTGCTATCACTGCCCCTGGCAGCTCTAATTCCCAAATTGGAGGTGTTGTTTAAGAAGATATTCCCACCAACTACCTCCAGCTTTTGGCTTGCAGTAGTTGTTCCAATACCAATATTGCCTGAGACTGCTAACCCATTTGATGGTCCAGCAATTGAAGTTGCTCCACCAAACCCAATAGTGGTATTACCAGAAAGAGACAACATAGTTCCTGGGTTAGTATTACCAATCCCAACATTCCCACTGGTGTTTATAGACATTCTGATAGCTGAACCAGTATTGTCTTTTAAGTAAAATGCTCCAGATGAAACATACTCATCCCATCTTCTTAAAGTTCCACCTGATCCATCTCCCTCAGTAATTACCAAACCTGGAGATGATCCCGGACTGGTTAGAGAAACTGTTGATCCTAAAGGAGAGGTTCCGGGATTGGTTGATTGGATAATGCCTAAAACTTCCAATTTTTGGCTGGGAGAAGTAGTTCCAATTCCGACATTGCCAAAAATTGCCAAACCGTTTGAGGGTGCAGCACTTGAAGCAGTGCCCCAACCAAACAAACCTCCACCATTAACAGCTAAAGCAGATCCTGCTGCAGAAGTACCTATCCCCACATTACCAATGACATTTAGAGCAGAGGAGGCATTAGTTACCCCAATACCTACATTACCTGAAGCATTAATATTTATCCCTGAGTTATATACTCCAGCTGTTGTTAAAGAGATCTGGTTTGTAACATTGTTATACCAAAGTCCAGAACCAGTTGAATTACTAAAGTTTAATGAAGGAGTTGTAGCTGTACCATTAGCTAAAGATAATGTTGAAGCAAATGATCCAGTAGAGCTAAATGTAGCAGCTCCAGTTACTCCCAAAGTTCCACCAGCTGTTAAATTAGAAGAGAATCTGCCTGTACCAGCCACATCTAAGTTAAAGGCTCCTGTACCATTACTTGTCCCAATCCCTACATTTCCCTGAACAAGTAGTCCATTAGAAGGAGCTGTATATACTCCAGCATAACCAATACCTATGGTTTGGGCTCCAGCTACCTCTAGTTTATTTATTGGACTAGTCCAGCCAATACCTAGATTTCCTCCTGAAGTAATAACTACTGGGTTAGAAGTACTTAAGTTAACCTGGAATACCTGTGATGGGGAAGTTGTCCCAACTCCTACATTACCATTATCTAAAACAGTTAAACCTTGTCCTAATCCTGATCCATAAGTCTGGAGGGTGATATTAGTCCCAGTCCCTGCCCCTCTAACAGTTAATCCTCCATAAATATTACCTGTTGTCCCAATCCCTACATTCCCACCAGCAAATAATCCAAATACAGAAGAACCTGAAGTTAAGGAAGGAGTAGATCCAGTAAATGATAAAGCAGCATTACTGGCTGAGAGAGTTAAAGCTCCTGCAAATGATCCAGTAGATGAGAAAGTCGAGGCTCCTGTTACTGCTAAAGTAGAATCAAAGGTTAATGCTCCTGTGAAATGTCCAGTACCTACAACATCTAGATTATAATTTGCTGTGGTTGTACCTACCCCTACATTACCGGAAATACCTAAGCCATTAAGGGGGGGAGTGGCTGTGATGGAGCTAAATCCAAATAACCCTCCACCGTAGACACCCAAGTTTCCGGAAGAGTCAACCTGGGCTCTATCTGTGCCACTAGTGGTAACTACAAATGTACTGGATCCAACATTAATAGAGTTTGATCCATTATAGAAAAGTTTAGAACCACCATTTGTGGTCATTGTCAGGTATTGGTTAGATCCCTGACCATAGATGCTATATCCAGAAACAAGAGCAATATTCCCATTAATAGTTAAAGCCTGGGTGGTGGTAGAAGTACCAATTCCAACGTTACCAGAAACAGCCAAACCATTTGCAGGTGCAGCTCCACCAATGAAAGAGGCACCAATTATTTGGTTACCATTAACATTAAAACTGGATCCCATGGTAGAAGTAGTCCCTATTCCCACATTCCCACCAGCAAATAATCCAAACACAGATGAACCTGATGTTAATGATGGAGTAGTGCCAGTAAAGGATAGAGCTGCATTATTAGCAGATAAAGTAGTAACTCCAGTTATCCCAAGTGTTCCACCAACAGTTAAGTTAGAAGAAAATCTGCCTGTTCCTGTCACATCTAAAGTATATGAAGGAGCACTGTTTCCAATCCCTACATTACCTTGAACAATTAATCCATTAGATGGAGCAGTGTAAAGGTTATATCCAGAACCAATAGTTCCTGCCCCAGATACTACTAAAGGATTAATTGGTGAGGTAAACCCAATTCCTACATTACCTCCAGAGGTGACTACAAATGGGTTTGAGGTTGATAGATTAACCTGGAATTTTTGAGATGGGGAAGAGGTGCCTACACCTAGATTACCAGATACAGCCAGGCTATTGCTCATATTAGCTCCAGGACCACCTGATGAATATCCAATCATAGAATTACCAGCAACGTAAAGTAGAGCCAGAGGGGAAGCAGTGCCAATACCCACATTACCAGTTAAAGCGTTTAGGTATGAGTCGCCAAAACCAGCCAAGCTGCTATTGATAGTGGAGGTATTATTGCCTCTATAAACATCAATACTGGTTCTGCCTGAAGTGTTAGTAGAGCGGAATAAACGGATATTTGCAGCTTGGGAGGTATCAGATGGAAAAAGATTAATATCAAAAAGCACCCCATTAGTACCACTGGTATTGACTGTTCTTAAGGTGGTATAAGTGTTGGTTGAAAACTGGGTATCAGCTAAACGGAGTTGAGGATTATTATCGGCATTACTTAATTCTAAAAGATTACTGGGAACGCTAGTGCCAATCCCCACATTGCCATTGACAAAAGTAGCAGTATTAGTGCCTGCTCCCACAACATGTAAAGCAGCCAAAGGTGAACTAGTCCCAATCCCCACATTACCCTGTACAGCCAATCCATTAGATGGAGCAGCGCCACCAATGAAAGATGAACCAATTACTTGATTACCATTCACATTAAAGCTTGATCCTAAAGTAGAGGTTGTCCCAATACCTACATTACCTCCAGCAAATAATCCAAACACAGATGAACCTGATGTTAATGATGGAGTAGTACCAGTAAAGGATAGAGCTGCATTATTAGCTGATAAAGTAGTTACACCTGTTACTCCTAAAGTTCCAATAACGTCTAACTTACTAGAAGGGGATGAAGTACCAATTCCTACATTTGTGGTTGAGGTATTATAAAACAAACTGGCATTATAGGTTAAAGCTGTTGAGCTGCTCCAAAATGCCAAGGAACCAGCTGAACCAGTCCCGGTTACTGATGAACCAGCAGCACATTGGGCTACCAGATTTGATGAATTCAAACAAAGAGCTGTTCCAGATGATGATGAAGTGCCTGTTAAGGTGACAGTGGAAGCAAAAGAAGCAGCTCCTGTTTGAGTTAGAGCTCCACTCACTGCTAAGGTTCCTATGGAAATAGAATCTTTTAAAGATAAAGTACCAGATCCACCAAGTGTTATATCTCCACCACCAGTTAAATTAGTTCCAGCTGTGACTGTAATTTTGGCATTAGTTAAAGCAGAGTTGGGGATATTGGTTAAGGTATTAGAAGATCCAGAAATTGATTTGTTGGTTAAAGTATCTGTTGAGTCTTTACCAATCAAGGTGGTGCTGGATGAGGGCAGGGTAAATTTATTGGTTCCGGAAAGCAGTTGCTCAGTAGTGGAAGATAAAGTTAGAGCTGAAAAACTTGGAGAGGCAGTAGTTGATACATCTTGATCTAGTTTAGCTGTCTTTGTTACTGTTAAAGTGGTAGAACCTGAGTTTAAAGTGAAGTTTGAAGCTGAAGGGGTGGCTTCTAGGCTCAACCCATTAATGCTGTCACGCACAGATAAAGCCCCGTTAATTTGAGCGTCTGCATTTACCTCTAAAAACCGAGAAGCGCTGGTCACAGCCAGCACATTAGAATTGACAATTGACAATTGAGAATTGAGAATTGGCGGTGGCTCTTCCTCATGTTTGGGGGAAATCACAGCCACCATACTTTCTGCCAGCATATTAAAGGGTTTGAGCAAAGGCGAGGCAATATTGTGACTCATAAATTGTTGAGTTTCCTGGGGGGTGGTCAAATATGAGGCTGTAATCCAGCCAGTAATTAGTAAAGTGATAGCTGATAAAACAGCTGAAGAAATAATTAGCTTTGAAAAAAGGTTTTTTTTGATAATAGCTGGTGCAGAGTCTAAAGATCTGACTTCTGTATCAAAGCTCCATTTTTTCTCTGAGACTTTTTCGTTTTCAACTTCCTTTAACAGTTCCTCTGTGCTTATTCCTTTTACCTGAAAATCTGCAAAAGATGCAGGATTAATCTTTTGTAATTCTGCCTGAGAGTAGAGTCTGGTTCCGCCTGGAGTTCTGATGGCAGAGATTTTGCCGTTCTTTTCCCATCTTCTTAAGGTGTCAATGGAAACGCCGAGGATTTTAGCAGCTTGACCAATTTTTAGTGCAGACGGATTGTTTTTCATGACTTAATTGCGGCTCCGTCTGCCTGAAATCTATGCAAATCTGCTTATTATGCATAGATTCTTCATCCATCGTACATACATTTGCATAGATCTGTCAAGGGTTATTATTATAGATATATATAACAATCTAATGGAGTTTTGGTAAATACTAAATAAACGGATAAAATTTCTCAAACAAACTAGATCAGTTACTTTTTCTCCAGGGAGGGTTGGATGTAGGTGTAGATATTAACTTGATTGCTGGTCACTAAAACAATTGCCAAAGGAAATTTAAAAACAACTGGTTTTTGCTTGGTTATCCTGACCACAATAGGGGAATTTTCAATCATGGTGATAAAGTTGGCATGTTGGGGCAAAATATCAAAAGGTCCACTGGAGTTTTTTGAAGAAACAGATTCTGCCTGGGTATCAAGGATTAGCTGTTGGGGAGAAATGATCCTAACATGTAAGGTAGAATTACTCATGCTATTTTGGCGTCAGCCAAAGAACCAATGTACATAAATTTATCAGCTGGAATGTTATCTAAGTTTCCAGAAAGAATCATTGTGATATCTTTTATAGTAGTGTCTTTTTTAACATAAACCCCTTTTCTGCCGCTTTGTTTTTCGGTCATAAAAAAGGGTTGGGTTAAATAATTAATAATCTTTTTAGTCCTGTTATATAGAATTCTGTTTTCCGGAGATAGTTCCTCTTCCCCGACAATTGCTACAATATGTGATAGTTTGTTATAGTTTTCCAATAGTTTTTGAAACTCGGTTAAGGCTTTAAAATGTACCTCACCTAAAAAGGCCTTGGATAAAGTAGAGGATGATGATTGAAAAAGATCTATTGGCGGGTAGATCCCTTTTTGAGCAATAGAACGGGACAGCACAATACTGGTATCCAGTAAAGACATGACAGCTGATACTCCGGCATCAGAAATTTCATCTGCCGGCACATACACATTCTGAAAAGAGGTGATGGATCCATTTTCTGTTGGTATCAATCTGTCTTCTAAGCTACTGATTTCTGTTTGTAAAGTGGCCTGATACGCTTGTTCCGAGGGGATAGTCCCAAGCAGGGTAGCCACTTCATTTCCAGCCTGGACAAATCTAAAAATGTTATCTATGAAAAATAAGACATCAGTTTTCAAGACATCTCTAAAATATTCAGCTTGAGCCACAGCAGCCAAAGCCACCCTAAACCTGATGGCTGGGTTTTCATTCATTTGACCTAAGATGACAGTTGTTTTAGGTAGGACTTGAGATTCTTTAAGTCGTTGATAGAGCTCCTGTCCTTCCCTAATTCTTTCTCCCACTCCGGCAAAGACAGAAAAAACATTATTTTGTGCCCCGGTGATATTATGCATCAGTTCAGTTAACAGAATTGTTTTTCCCACCCCTGCACCGCCGATAAAGCCTACTTTTCCACCCTTTTGCACCGGAGTTAGAAAATCAATTGCTTTAATCCCGGTTTCTAAAATTGTATAGCTGCTTCTAACAATACTCAAAGTTGGGGCAGAAGCATAAATGGAAGATTTGGCACTGGCTTTAATTGGCCCGCCATTATCCCGGGGAGTACCAAATAAATCTATAATTCTGCCCAATACTTCTTTACCAACCGGCACTTTTAAATCTGAACCTGTTCCCACAATAGGCATTCCCCGGTACAGTTTTTCCGGATCTGAAAGTATTTGACAAAAAAGATTATGTTTAGATTCAGAAAATACCTCTAAAATAACTTCCGGATCTTTAGGGCTGACTAATATTTCAGAGACAGCAGGGTATTCATCTGTTTCAATTTCAACCACGGCAATTTGACCTGTTACAGAGGCAATAGTGCCTTGAACTAAATGTTGATTAGTCATATTTTTGGTTTCTTAAAGCTGAGATACTGGCAAAATTTTCCAAAATTGTATTGTTATCTGAATTTCTTTTGGCATAGGCTTTTAGTTTTTCATATTCTTTAATGAATTTATTAGCTTCATTTTCTGCCTGATCCATGGAAATAAAACGGGAAGCAGTCCGGGATAGTTCTGATTCCAGGAAAGTTCCCTCAAGTAGCAGGGTAATAATCTGACTATCAAAAAAATGCAAAACCTTGCTAATTTCAGGCTCAAAGATAAAATTCATTAACTCGTTGCCCGTTGACGAGTTTTCGAGTGACGAGGAGGCAGTGATATCAGCCACCTTAGGTTCTTGTATTAACAAGCTTTTCATACTAGAGTAAATCACTAGCACTTGAGTATAGTCTTTGATCATGTCAACTAACATGGTTAATTCTGAAGCGTTAGGTTGGTCTGTTTTTAGCAGAACTTCCTGGTAATTGCTAAAGGTATGGGATGATTTGAAAAAGTCAATGGCTGCTTTACCCAGCATGATTCTGTCTGTTTCTATCTTGTGTGTTGCCAGCATAAAATAATCTATTAAATCAGAATTAATACTGCCATAGAAACGGTAATTGGAAGTTATTAGCATAGTGATTCTTTTTTTGGGTTTTGAAATGGTAATTTTTTGTTTGACAGCCAGTTTTTTTACCAGAGCAAATACTTTGGCTATTTCTTCAAAGAAGATTCTGTTTCTTTCCACTTGTGTTCTAATTTTTTTGATCTTTAAATTAGCAATCTCAGTATAAGACTGCGCAATTTGTTTTAAAGAATCACCTTCTTCAAGTGCTTCCTGAATTTCTTTTTTGGTCATAGACAAACCTTATTAAGTATTGGTCCTGCTCCTTGTAAAACTTTAATTAGCTCTTCCTCAGTTTTGAAACTATCGACTGATTTAGTAATTGATATTAATGATCGATTGGTTAAAAATGCATTGACGATTGCTTTTCTATATTTTTCTATAAACATCCGGTTCTTATCTTTGAAAAACTCAGTAAAAATAAGTCCTAGCAGGATAATCTGAACCTGTCTAGGTACAGCAGTTAGAGGCTCTTGTTTTAAAATTTCTAAGAATTGATCCCGTCTTTTCAGGATCAACTGAGTTTCCGGAGGCAATTCAGCGCTAAAACGGGAGATGGTTTCTAAATCAGCTGCTTCAGACAGCACTTGTCTGATTTTGGTTGATAGCAGATTGGCTACCTGGCTTTGAGTTTGTCTGCCTACTCTGGATACAGAAAGTGAGATATCAACTGCCGGGATTTGTCCTTGAGCACGGAGAGAAGATTTAAAAAGTAAATGACCATCAGTCATAGACATTAAATTAGTGGGAATTAAAGTGGTAAAATCATTTAAATTAAGCTCAATAACAGGTAGGGCCGAGATAGACCCGCCGCCAAATGCAGGCAAGAAATTGCCAGCCCGTTCCAGCAAATGTGCATGCTGATAAAAAATATCCCCCGGATATGATTCTCTGCCAGGAGGTTTGTTGCCCAGCAGAGCAATTTCCCGGTAAATCTTGGCATGAGAGCCTAAATCATCCAAAATAAGTAGCACATCGCGACCTTTTTTTTGAAAATATTCAGCCACAGTAAAGGCTGTTTTAGGAGTTAAGAAAATTAATGGAGCTGTTTCAGAGGAGGAAGTGGCAATAATGACCGTATAATCCATGGCTTTATTGCTTTTTAAAACATCAATTAAGTTTTTAACCACTACAGAAGGTTTCCCAACCAAGGCGACAATGCAGATAGTGCCGGTATTTTTTTGATTAATAATCACATCAATCAAAAAACCTGTTTTGCCGGAGTGGGCATCGCCCATAATCAGCTCTCTTTGTCCTTTTCCCAATGGAATTAAGCTGTCAATTAAGGTGATTCCGGTTAGGAATTGTTTAGTGATAAATTGACGGCTTTCTATTCCCGGAGCAATACTTTCCAGCTCCATGGTGACATTTGATTTAAGTTTGGAAAGCAATCCTTTTCCATCAATAGGCACTCCTAAGGGGTTGATACTGCGTCCTAATAAAAAATCACCTACAGTTATGCCTAAACGGGAATCAAGTTTTTTAAATAACTGTTTGGGCAGGATTTTTGCTTCATCAAGCATTAACACTTCTATTGAATCAGTGTTTATGGAATTAACCCAGCCTCTGCCTCCTTGATCACTTTCCACCATATCATTTACCCGGATATTGGGAAACCCATCAAGGTGGATTAGAAATTCCCGGGAAGAGATCACATATCCAACTTCTTGTGTTTGATCCATACTATCTCAAATATTTCTTAAAACTGGCTAAGATTTCAGTTTGTTTGCCGGCTATTTGAGCACGAAGGGAATAGTCTTTATATATCCCTTTCCAAACCAAAGCAGCTCCGGCAATTAAATTAGGATCAAATTTAACATCCAACAAGGAAAAGCTGGTAAATTCTTTTCTGGCCATGGCGTTGATTTGGGATAAAGCATTCTCATCCGGATCAAAAGATAAATAAATAGTTAAAACTTTTAAGTTATTCTTCTGTTTTTCCAGTTCTGAGAATAAATCATAGACATTGTCTTTAGTAAAATTTTGCCAAAAAGCAGGGGGGAGTGATTTTAACCAGGCTAAATCCTTTTCCAAAAATATTATTTTGGATTGAGAAGTAAATAAGCTGTCTAAAACATAAGATTTTAGAATACTTATTTTGTGTGTTAATTCTGCAACAGAATAGGTCTCTTTGAGGATGGTATTGATTATTTCATCGTTCATATTATGAACTTTTCTACCTTAGCTTTTTCCAAAGCCTCATAAATTAAGTCCAGTTGGTCTTTTAAAGATAATTTTTTGCCTAAAACTATATTAATAGTTTTTTCCATCATGGCCACAATGTTTTCATCAATGAGTTTTAGTTGCTGGGTTTTATAAGTTTCAATCAGTTCTCTGGCAGCTTTTAGCTCCAGTTCAATAGAGGAGGTGGTGGCAGTTTCAGTTTTTATTAAAAAATCAGATAATCTGGTTTCCAAACGTTCAAAGGTTTCACTAATCCTTCTTTCTGTAGCAGATTTGGAGGCTTCTTCAAACTCCACGCTTCTTTTTTGTAAATCTCCCATAAATTTGATTAACTGATCCTGGGATGAAGTGATTGAAGTTTGTGAAATATCAAACAGGCTTTGTAATTGAACTTTGAATTCCTCAACAATTTTTTTGGTGGCATAATGACTTTCTGAAAGAATATTGGTTTCAGCCATTTGAGCAGCATTTAGTAGTTGAATGCTTTTTTGTTTGGTTTCTAAAGAGATTTTTTGGCTGTTTTGAGAAGCTTTTTTTCTTAAAAAATACTCCCGG
>Ga0209515_10009276_pt1 | contig 11243 bp, 7 predicted proteins | sample Subgroupgradi54m_FD_187454 | JGI IMG/M metagenome (GOLD analysis project Ga0209515, IMG submission 187454) | Subsurface groundwater microbial communities from S. Glens Falls, New York, USA - GMW60B uncontaminated upgradient, 5.4 m (SPAdes)... ...
CCTCAGTCAGTCTATTTAAGGAAGCATCTTCAGTCGCTCTCCTTTTTGGGACGCGCCGCTTCCATGAGGTCATCCAGACGATCGATTCGGAGACGGTCGTTTGCATGGGGCATACGCGCCTTGCGACGGTTGGGAGCGTCAAAAATAACCACTGCCACCCGTTCGTCTCAAAGGATTTCATCGGCGCGCATAACGGCCATTTCATAAACCGCGAGACGCTTCTCAAAAAGTACAATCGTTCCGTGGAAACTCAAGTAGACAGCGAGGCGATTTTCCGGGTGCTGGATGGAGAAGCGCGGGTTCAGGATATCGCGTCGAAACTGGAAGAGATGGCCGGAGACTTTGCCTTGAGTTTCATCGAAAGGCAAAATCCAGGGATTCTTTATCTGGTGAGGAACTATGAAAGACCACTCCATGCAGCCTACGTGGCAAAGTTTAAGATTCTCTTTTGGTCGAGCGAAAAAACACACCTTGAATTTGCCCTTCTTCGGAACGGCTTCAAAGGAAAGCTATTGGGAATCAAGGAAGACTATCTTTACTGGGCTGATACCCGAAGTTTTAACGGCGCATGCCGCCTTCAGAAACTTCCTTGCCGGATTGAAGTGCCCAGGTGGCAGCCTGCCTCATGGGCGGCTGAGGAAGATTTCGAGCCGGATTCCGCCCCATATCTTTTCAGCTTTGGCGAGCTTGAGTCCATGGGGTTTATGCATGAAGCCGGTGTTGAAAAGCATTCCAAGATTCCGTGTTCTTTATGCAAGAAGGGAACCATGGCAGGTGAGCTTTTCTATGACGACATGAGCGGGCGGTTCATTTGTGAGAGCTGCAGCTTTGATTATCTTCACGAGTGGGAAAGCAAAAGAAAAAAGGAGGAGGATCCAAATGACAATACCGTTAGAGCCATCGAACGAACACCCTATCTTTGGTGAGGTGATTTCACGCTATACGCAGGATCAAGCTATTGAAGACGGAGTCCTCGTGCATGTGGGTTCTGTCGGAAACGAGCGCGTTGTCTTCACGACAGCACTCTTTAGCGAGGGCTACGAAAATGAAATCAAACGGCGTTCGCTTGTGGAAAAGGGGCTTGAGCTTTTAAGAAAACCCGTTCCTGAGGACTCACCCTCTATGAGACTGAGGGTGATTGAGAAAGACAAAATCTGGGTCATCTGGAATCAAGGCGAAGGATTCACCTTTCTCATGCCGGATGATTATTGAAAGGAGTATGACTGATGAAAGGGTTTATCGTAAATGAAGTAGGGAAAGCCATTAGGAGGTTAAAAGGAACGATTATGTTTGCTTTGAAAGCGATCTTTATTGTCCTTGTGAACATAATCTTCTGGCTTTTCCCGTTGTTTCTTATGGGATATTTGGTTCTACAACCGGCTGCTTCAGGAATGAGAAAGTTTGTTTACGGAAGTCAAACTTATTCCCATACTGGAGGCCCTCTTCTACAAGGGAGCTACCCAGCGAGGGAAAAACCACGGGTAAGTTTGAGGGAATCTTTGCAATCAGCAGAGTCTTTCCTCCGCGAACTTAGATTTCTGAAGCGGTCGTGACCGTTAGGGCGGAGGACTAACTCCTCCGCCTTAAAATGGTCTTTTTTGTTTTTTGACAATTAATGCATATTATGTGAAGCTCACATAATATGCAATTGACGACTTTGAATATTTATGGGGACGGACAAGCTGGTTGAATCCTTCTCGATCGTCCGTATAATACTTAGATTACTTCAAGAATAACGAGGTTACCATGAACACAATGTCTCCACAGCCGCCTCCCAACTGGGGCAAAGATGAACTTACCGATTTTTGTCAAAAGGCATATGAAAATGGATTTTTCAGCTTTGTCCATTTTCAGGATTGGATAAGCCGCATCACAAAGGTTGATGCAGCTCTCAGTAAGGCAAGTAAGCACCTGGATAATACCGTCGATTTAATTTCTGGTCTCTTTTTGATGAAAGCCAGAGCCTCCTTCTTAGGCGCAAGTCGTTTAGTGATGAGTGGGCAATTACCCGAAGCCTATATGCTATTACGAAGTTGTCTTGAGAATGCTCTGTACGGATTTAAGATTTGGAAGTGTCCGGAAAGCGCTGAGGTCTGGCTTCGAAGGCATGATGACGATGAACACGATGAAAAAAGCAAATGGTTATGCAGAGAAGTTTTTTCGCATGGTTCTCTAATCAGATTATTGGGTGAACACGATCAGTCTTTGGTTGAAAAAATTAGAAAATTATATGATCATTCTATCGATTATGGAGCCCACCCAAATGAACGGTCTCTGTCATCAAGTGTTAGGATTACAGATAATGAACAGGGCGGCAAGCGCTATAACGTTCATTATTTTAATATTAACGAAACTGCAATCAAGCTGGCATTCAAATCGACTGCACAGGTAGGCGTATGTGTGTTAATGATTTTCCAGCATATTTTTCAAACAAGATTTGACATAATAAATATCTCAGAGGACATCGCCACATTAAGGAGAGGTTTATAATGGAACAGGATTTATTTTATTTGAACACAAAGCTTTCTAATTCGCTTGAAACCTACGAGAAGAATTTTTACACAAAGATAATTCCTTTATTCCCTTTCTATGAAAAGTTCTGGGAAGCATTTATAGGTCAACGGGTGTTTTATGAATTCGATGAGAAGCAAAGCCCGCGCATTCGATTCTTTGAACCGTACGAACTGGTTTTTAAATCGAGTATAGCCACGACTGCGCGCGGTCAAATTGAGACGATATATCGCCATATTGCTATGTTCCACTATGGACTTTTCTGCCGACTGAGCTCAATTCTTGAGATCATTGAGCAATTGGACCGCATGATAGCTAAAGAGCCAACTACTAATGAACAAATTCAGATTGGATATAGAGAAGCATTTCAAGCCGGCTTGTCAAATTTCGGTAACCTGAACAATTACCTTTGTGAACTTTGGAACGCTGTTATTAAAATGAAACTACATCCAGATGGCCTAGAAAAACGAATAAAACCTGAAGAGTTATGTACAGAAATAAATCGACACTTCGGACTAAATTACAGCGATCAGGCGAAACAGCTTATGTACATTATAGAAGCCCGAGGCTTCGCTGATCATCATGCGCAATATCCGTTTTACGAGCACAACGGAACCTATCTAGTTCCCAAATGCGTAAGGTCCAATGAAACGTGGCGCGATATTCACGCACAAGACAAATCCACTTGGGTAAATGCAACTGATTTTATAAAAAAAGCATTTAAAGAAATGGTGAGTTTTTTAAACGAAACGAACGCTGGCTTATGTAAGATTTTCCCTGGAATCCATGGGAGATTCTTTGACTTTGTGAAACAATATCAACATGTGTGTGATGTTCCCACCCAGGTAAAGACTTGGACCTGCTTAAGTTCTAGTTCGGCAATTGCAAGTGGTGATGGAATGCCAGGAAGGGGTTAACGGTTCGGATACAATCTCGCCTTATCGTCGGAAGACGAGATTGCGTATCACCCCACCCCTGAAATATTAGTCCCGTAAGTATTATTCCTTTGGTAGAATCTAGCAAATAATGGACACGCATACATGACAACCCAATGGCTTACCATTGAACAGATCGCTACCTACCTCCAGGTTTCCAAAGAGAAAATTTATAAGCTTTGCCAGCGAGGGAAAATGCCCGCATCGAAATTGGGCGGACAATGGCGTTTTGATGTTAAAGAAGTAGATAGTTGGGTCCGTTCACTGAGAGCCAAAGGTAAGCGAAAGAAAAGATGACGCGACTTTTATGAATTTAGCGATCCCAGAAGCTGGGCAGTTGGTCGATGTTAGGTATCGCCGATATGTTGTGACGGACGTATCTAAATCGATGACGTCCGGTGCGATCGCCACACATTTAATCTCCTTATCTTCTGTTGAAGACGATGCTCTCGGGGAGGAATTACAGGTTATTTGGGAGTTAGAACTCGGAGCGCGCGTTTATGAGAAAGCAGCCCTGCCTGAGCCAACAGGTTTTGATGACCCAGCGAGACTAAAAGCATTTCTTAATGCGGTTCGTTGGGGAGCTATATCGCAGGCGGATGACAGATCGCTTCAGGCGCCCTTTCGCAGCGGGATTGATATTGAAGAATATCAGCTTGATCCTTTAGTTCGTGCACTCCGAATGCCCCGCGTTAATTTGCTTATCGCAGATGATGTTGGTTTAGGTAAGACGATTGAAGCCGGGCTGGTCATTCAGGAAATGATTCTTCGGCACAGAATTCGTTCTGTGTTCATTGTCTGTCCTGCTTCAATTCAAATTCAATGGAAGAATCAAATGCGGGACAAATTTGGTTTGGAGTTCCGCATTATTGATAGCGAGTTTATGAAAGAGTTTCGCCGAAAAAGAGGTGTGCGTGCCAACCCCTTCAGACATTTCCCGAGATTAATAACATCGGTCGATTATTTTAAGCGAGAGCGACCGTTTCGGTTATTTCGTGAAACTTTGCCAGCAGCGGGTGAGCCAATCTATCCGCGGCGTTACGATCTTTTGATTGTGGATGAAGCGCATAATGTGTCACCCGAAGGCGGCGGTAATTATGCGACTGATTCTGACCGCACCCAAGCGGTTCGTGATATCACGCCACATTTTGAACATAAACTATTCTTAACAGCCACGCCTCATAATGGATATCCCGAAAGTTTTTCTGCATTACTAGAGTTGGTTGACAATCAAAGATTTGCTCGCGGCATTCGCGCTGATCGGAAGCAACTTGAAACGGTCATGGTTCGCCGAATGAAAGAAGAGTTGCAAATTCGGCCTGACGGAAGCCGGCGATTCGCAGATAGAGAAATTGCAACCTTGGAAGTAAGCTATTCTGCTGAGGAAAAAACCGTGCATAAAGAGTTGCGAGAATACTCAGTAGCGATTCGCAAGAAGAGCAAAGAGAGTGGCGGTCGGCTCGGCACAGAATTTGTGCTTAAACTTTTGAAGAAAAGATTGTTTTCGTCACCGGCTGCATTTCTTACTACTCTTGAAAAGCACATTAAGTCTTTGAGCGGCGGATCTAAGCCAGCACCTTCTCCAGCCTTGTTGCGCAAACAACTTCGTGAGATCGACGAGGATTATGCTGACGATGAACTTTTTGAAGACGCAGTAAATAATGCGGTTGGTGTCGCGACGGACGCTGTCGAAAAGCTGACAAAGGATCAGGCCACTTTACTGGAAGGGTTGAGACGTTTCGGACAAAAATACGAGGGGCGTTCAGATAGTAAAGCGGGGAAGCTCATCTTATGGCTTAAAGAGCATATTAAACCGAATGGCGCTTGGTCCAACGAGCGTGTGCTGATTTTTACCGAATATCGGACAACTCAAAAATGGTTACAGACTCTGTTGTCCTCGTCGGGGCTAGCGGATCAGGGCAGACTCTTGGTAATGTATGGTGGGATGGATGATGAAGAACGAGAAAGAATCAAGGCTGCTTTCCAAGATAATCCAGAAAGATCTCCTGTCCGAATTCTTTTGGCGACAGACGCGGCATCTGAAGGTATCGATCTTCAAGCACATTGCTCAAAATTAATTCATTATGAAATTCCTTGGAACCCCATTCGGATGGAGCAGAGAAACGGTCGTTTGGATCGGCACGGACAAAAGGCTGATAAAGTTCTCGTTCATCATTTTGTTCCCCAAGGGTATGCGGATTCTAAGGGTGCCAGGACAGTAGGGGAATTAGAAGGGGATTTAGAGTTTTTGATGGTCGCAGTTAAAAAAATCGAAATGATGCGTGAAGACTTAGGTAAGGTCGGCCCTGTTATAGCAAAACAAGTTGAAGAAGCAATGTTAGGGCAACGTACACAGCTTGAGACTGCTCGTGCGGAAAAAGAAGCGGAGCCAATTCGGAAGATTTTGAAGTTTGAAAGAGACCTTCGCGAGCAATTGCAAAAATTACATGATCAATTAAATGAGACAAAACAAGAGCTGCAAATATCTCCGGAAAATGTAAAACAGATTGTTGATATCGGTTTGTCACTTGCAGGACAGCCGCCTTTGATTGAAGCTAAGCTGGAAGGTCTATGGCCTGACAAATCAGGAAAGCGGAAAAACTGTCCGACGTTCCATTTGCCGACGCTTACGGGTAGTTGGGCTCACTGTGTTGATGGACTTGCTCATCCGCACACTGGGAAGATGAGGCCTATTGTTTTTGACTATAAATTAGCAGATGGCCGAGATGATTTAGTGTTGGCTCATCTTAACCATCGATTGGTTCAAATGTGTCTCCGCCTTCTTCGGTCTGAAATTTGGACACAGGGTGAAGGAAAAAACCTGCATCGGTTAACAGTGCAAATTGTGGATGACGAAAAGCTGGCTTGCCCTGCCGCAATCGCCTATGGGCGTATCGTGGTTCTTGGGGGGGACAATAGACGACTGCATGAGGAAATTATCACAGCAGGGGGAATGATTAAGGAGGGGCGCTTCTCAAGGTTTAATGTTGGAGAAACCAAAGCTGCTGCTGAAAGCGTTTTAGATCAAGTTGCTGCAGAAAAGGTGCAAGCATGGTTTTCTAAAGAGTGGGCCGCATTTTCAGATCCTCTTTTAAAATCACTCGAAGCCAGGATGATCGAAAGGACCAAAGGATTTCAGAAAAACTTCGATGAAAGAGTGGAAAGAGAAGTGGCGGACATAACGACTGTCATCCAAGAGCTTGAAAAAAATATTCGGGCAGAATTGAAACAGCCGCCCCAGGCTCAGCTGGAGTTATGGACACCGCCTGAAAAGGAACAGCTCCAATTAAATCTCGCAAGCTTGCAGCGGCGTCTTGATGAAATCCCTGCTGAAATTGAAAGAGAAACAGAGTCAATTAAAGCACGCTATCGAAATCCAACCCCAAGGCTTTTTCCTGTGGCAGTTTTGTGTCTTATGCCAAAAAGTATGGCCCAATCACTGGCGGGAGGGAAAAAGTAATGTCCAACGCCAGGCATCATTCCGAATGGCTTTCCCTGATTGAAGTATCAGGTCCGTTTTTATCTTTACCAGTTCTGATGAGGGTTTTCCCACAAGGGTTGGACGCGCACGATCCGGAACTCTTTTCGCAACTGAAGCTGGCTTATAGTGAATACTTGGAGAGATCGAATGATCCATCTGCGCGAACAGCTTGGAATAAATATGTGCTCATAAAAGTTTTAGAAATTCCGCAAGAGATCATTATCGAAGTACCAGCCGGAGCGCCTGGGTTAGAGGTTAATATCCCCGAACATGGAGAAAAACTCCGGCCCCAATTTGCAATTATTACGCCTAAAGGAAGTGCCGACCCGGGCAAGCCGCGATTACTTATTCAAACCTACGCTCAAGAACAAGATCTTGAAAAACCAGTGATAGGGAAACATTGGAAGACTTCACCCAACACAAGAATGGTGGAGCTCCTTCGAGGAACGGGCGTTCGAGTTGGGTTAATCACAAATGGCGAGCAGTGGATGCTCGTTTATGCGCCTCAGAGAGAAACCACAACTTTTGCCCTTTGGAATGTTCCGATCTGGCTTGAAGAAAATATAACCTTCAGAGCTTTTCGTTCCTTGCTGTGCGTGCGTCGAGTTTTTGGTGTTGCTGAAGCAGAAACTCTTGAAAGCCTATTTGAAGAAAGCGTAAAAGATCAACAAGCTGTAACCGATCAGCTTGGTTATCAGGTTCGTAAAGCGGTTGAAGTTCTTGTTCAATCATTTGATTGTCTCGATCAAAACAAGGGCAGGGTTCTGCTTAAAGACATTCCTGAGACTGTTTTATACGAAGGCGCCTTAACAGTCATGATGCGGCTTGTCTTTCTTTTTTCCGCCGAAGAAAGAGGTCTGCTTCTTTTGGGAGACGCTCTTTACGATCAGCATTATGCCGTTTCAACCTTAAGAGAGCAGCTTAGAGAAACGGCAGACCAGCAAGGGGAAGAAATTCTTGAAAGAAGGCGCGATGCCTGGTGCCGGTTATTGGCAACCTTTCGTGCCGTCTATGGTGGAATCGAACACAATAGACTTCGGTTGCCCGCGTATGGTGGATCTCTTTTTGATCCTGATCGATATCCTTTTCTTGAGGGTAGACAGGCCGGAACAAACTGGAAAGATGCAGCAGTAACGCCACTGGAAGTAAACAATAGGACAGTTCTTCATCTTCTTGAAGCTTTGCAAATTCTCCAGATTAAAGTGCCGGGTGGTGGTCCTGCCGAAGCGAGGCGGCTTTCTTTTCGCGCGCTTGATATCGAACAAATCGGGCATGTTTATGAAGGCTTGCTGGATCATACCGCAGTTCGAGCTAAAGGGGCCATTCTTGGTTTAAAGGGGAATAAAGACAAAGAACCTGAAATCGCATTAAGCAAACTCGAAGAATTACATTCAAGAAGCCTTGATGAGCTAACAAAATTTTTAAATGAAGAAACCGGTAAAAGTGTTAGCGCAATAAAAAGAGTTTTATCAGAAGAAGCGGAACTCGATGACTCTAAATTGATGATTGCTTGCGGCAACGATAAGAGTCTCGCGGAGCGAATCAAAGTATTTTCCAATCTTTTGCGCGAAGATACCTTGGGAGTTCCTGCAGTTATTCGAAATGGAAGTGTGTATGTCACCGCCGGCACAGAGCGACGTAGCACTGGGACGCACTATACTCCTCGAACTCTGACGGAACCCATTGTTCAGCATACACTGGAGCCTCTTGTCTATGCCGGTCCTGCCGAAGGAAAACCTAAAGAAGAATGGAAATTAAAGTCTGCCAAACAAATTCTTGAACTCAAAGTCTGCGATATGGCCATGGGGTCGGGTGCTTTCTTAGTTCAAGTGATCCGCTATTTGTCAGAACGGCTTGTGGAGGCATGGGAAGATGTCGAGCAAAAAGATCCCATTAAAAATTATTTTGTTGTGAAAGACGGTGGCTTGACCAAAGAAGACACCGAACAGCTTTTACCCAAAGACGATGAAGAGCGTATTGTAATGGCTAGACGCCTTGTCGCTGATCGCTGTGTTTATGGCGTGGATATTAATCCGATGGCTGTTGAAATGGCAAAGCTGAGTCTCTGGCTCGTTACGCTCCAGCGGAATCGTCCTTTTAATTTTTTAGATCACGCTTTGAAATGCGGGGATTCGTTACTTGGTATAAGTGATATTAAACAGATTGAGAATTTCAGTCTTCGTGAAAATCAAACGCAAGCAACCTTTTCAACAATGAATATCAAGCAAATGCTCGATGAAGCATCAAAGAAGCGTTTGGACCTTGAACAAATGCCATCCAACGATTCGGTTCAGATCGAAGAAAAAAAATGCCTGTATATTGATGCTGAATCTGCAATTGCAAAAATAAAGAGTTTGTCTGGTTGCCTCATAGTTCTTGAACTTGAGGGGTTAGAAGGTAACTCGTACGATGAAAGACGTGTTATTGCTGCCCAACAAGCTGAAACGGCTATGCGTGGAGCATTAACCGAATTTCAAGCGTACACGCGGCAGCAACTAAAAGGCCGTCGCACATTCCACTGGCCAGTGGAGTTTCCTGAAGTCTTTGCTCGCGGTGGATTTGACGCTTTTGTCGGAAATCCTCCATTTATGGGTGGTCGTCTTATCGGGAATGTACTCGGTGAAGACTATCGCGATTATCTGGCCACATTTCGCTCGGGCCGAGTTGGCTCGCCAGACTTGTGTGTCTACTTCCTATTGCGAGCCGTTCACTTGCTTATTGATTCAGGATGTCTTGGGCTACTTGCGACTAATTCAATAGCTGATACCGGCAACCGGGTTGTTGGGTTGGAAAGAATCCTTGCCGAAAACAAACCCCTCTATCGTGTTGTGAGTTCGATGCCTTGGCCTGGATATGCCTCAGTCTATGTGAGTGTGCTTCATATCAGAAAAGGAGATTGGCGTGGATGCAGAACACTTGATGGCTCATTGGTGCCTTACATTAGCAGTAATTTGGACACTCTTCGCGACGACATTGTTCCTTACTCGCTCGCGGCTATGCAGAATCGAAATTCTCAAGGAATGTCAATCATGGGCGAGGGATTCGTTCTTTCTTCCGAGGAAGCCAAATCGTTCATCGATGCTTCACCCGCCAATCGTGAGGTTGTAGTCGGTTATTTTAATGGTGACGATCTGAGTAATCTGCCATCGCTCACACCAAGAAGATGGATCATAAACTTTAAGAACATGGAGATGGATGAGGCGAGAGCATTTCAAGAGCCCTTCCGGCGGGTTGAGAGCCTCGTTAAGCCATACCGAGATGGACTGACAGGCCAAATACACGAGAAGTGTTTTTGGAAGTTTTGGGACAGACGCCCGCGTCTTCAAGAGACTACGCAGCAGCATCTGGAGTTCTTGGGCTGTGCGATTGTGAGCAAATATGTCGCTTTTCAAAAAGTTTCTTCCTCTTTTGTCTATAATCACAAAGTAAAACTTCTTTTTTTCTTTGATTGGTGGGAGTTCTCAACTCTCCAATCAAGTTTTCACGAAGCGTGGGCTTGCTGGCGTTCTGGGAATCTTGGGGGAACTGGAATTAACTACTCCACTTCGGCATCTTTAGATACTTTTCCATTACCGCAAATTGGTATGGGAGGGACATCCGTTGAAAACTTGGGACAGCAATACCATGAGTATCGTCGCCAGATCATGGCCGTTCGCCAAGAAGGTTTAACCGATACCTACAATCGTTTCCACGATTCTAATGAGAAATCGGAGGACATTGTTCGATTACGAGCATTACATGTGGAAATGGATAAGACTGTGGTCGTTGCCTACGGCTGGAGTGATTTGGACTTGAGCCACGGGTTTCACGAAACGAAACAAGGCCTTCGGTATACAATCAGCGAGTCTGCGCGTCGTACTGTCCTTGATCGCTTATTAACGCTCAACCATCAGCGTCATGAAGAAGAAGTTAAACAAGGAGCGCATGAAAAAACGAAGAAGAAATCTAAGGGCAAAGAAGCTAAGATAGAAGGCCAGTTGGACTTACTTTAAATGCATGATTCAAAGCGAGATTATTAATGACTGACAAAATTTTAAAATTACCCTCTCCGGAAAAAATACGTGAAGAATTAGAAGAGCTTGTAGTTCGCGAACTTCTCGGGCCTGCTGGCGGGCCTGATGAGGAATTGTCTGAAAAGAACATGCGGCCTAAGGAGCGTTATTTGTTAGGCATGCTTGCGCCTAAGAAGATGCCGGTTGGAAGCGAAGAAGATGAAGAGCTTGCTGTTGGGGGAACAGATGCGGTAGAAGATGGTCAGACTGAGGTTGTCGCGCCGCAAACAGAATCAATTATTCCATCTTCTTTAGGAGTAACGT
>Ga0209515_10009277_pt1 | contig 11242 bp, 4 predicted proteins | sample Subgroupgradi54m_FD_187454 | JGI IMG/M metagenome (GOLD analysis project Ga0209515, IMG submission 187454) | Subsurface groundwater microbial communities from S. Glens Falls, New York, USA - GMW60B uncontaminated upgradient, 5.4 m (SPAdes)... ...
TTGACGAGTGCCGGCGCAAACAAAATACAGGTTATCAAGGAGATACGCGCGATTACGACTCTGGGCCTGAAAGAGGCCAAAGATCTGGTGGACGCGGCTCCCAAACCTGTTAAGGATAACGTTCCGGTCAAAGAAGCGGAGACGATCAAAAAGGCTTTGGAAGCGGCCGGCGCGGCAGTTGAGCTTAAGTAATCCAGCCGATTTTTCCCATTCCATCCTGCGGAGAAATTTATATCTTTAGGCGCCGGTTGGCCTAAAACATAAGGACACTTATTTTATGGAAAAAATGGACAAGCGTTACAATTTTGGAAAGATCCCCGAAATTTGTGAAATGCCCCATTTAGTGGAAATTCAAACCAAATCCTTCGAGGATTTCCTACAAATCGGTGTTCCCAAGAGCCGCCGCCGGAATGTCGGGCTTCAAGAAGTTCTTCAGGAGTTCTTTCCGATCGAAAGCTATGACGGCAAACACAAGCTGGAGTACGTGTCTTACAGCTTAGGTAAACCGAAATATACGCTTGATGAATGTTACAAACGCAGCATGACGTATTCGATGCCGCTCAAAGTGAAAATTCGCTTGAAGAACAGCAAAGAGGCCAAGGAACAGGAAATCTACATGGGCGACATGCCCATCATGACCGAGTACGGCACGTTTGTGATCAACGGTGACGAGCGTGTTATTGTCAGCCAGCTCCACCGGTCTCCGGGCGTTTCATTTGAGAAATCCCAGCATCCAAACGGTAAAATTCTCCATTCAGCCCGTGTCATTCCTCACCGCGGCGTATGGCTGGAGTTTGAATTTGATATCAACGATACGCTCTACGCTTACATCGACCGGAAGAAAAAAATATTGGCGACGGCGCTCTTGCGCGTTTTTGGGTATGATACCGACGAACAGATTATCAAGGCATTTTGCGGCATCGACAAAATCGAGTCCATCAACCGCTACAATCCAAAAAACCTTGTGGGACATGTGCTTGCGCAGGATGTGTTGCATCCGGAAATAAAAGAGATGATCGCGGAGCAGGGGGCGGCGCTCACTCGCGAGCTTATCAGCAAGATGTCCAATGAGGGGATCAAATCCATTTATATCACACGCACGGAAGTGCCGGAAATCGTTGTGACGCTTAAAAAAGACCACACCAAAAATATACAGGATGCGTTCATTGATATATATAGGAAGCTAAGACCCGGCGACCCGCCGACGGCGGAAAGCGCCAAATCCATGGGTGAAAAACTATTCTTTGATCCGAAGCGATACGATTTGGGAAGTGTCGGACGTTTTGTTTTGAACCGGAAACTCGGGATGAAGATAAGCCTGGAAGAAAGAACTTTAAACGGGGAAACGCTCATCGCTATCATAAAAAAGCTGATTGCCATCAAAAATGGTGACGGGGATGTGGATGACATCGACCACTTGGGCAATCGCCGCGTCCGCACGGTTAATGAACTTTTGCAAGCCCAGTTCAGGATTGGACTGGCGCGCTTGGAGCGTTCCGCCAAAGAGCGCATGGGGATTTATGAACTTGAGAACATGATGCCCCATAATCTTATCAATTCGAAACTGGTTTCCAGCGTGATCCGTGATTTCTTTGGCAGAAGCCAGCTTTCGCAGTTTATGGACCAGACGAATCCTTTAGCGGAGATGACGCATAAAAGGCGCATGAGTGCTTTGGGGCCCGGCGGCCTTTCACGCGAGCGCGCCGGTTTTGAAGTTCGCGACGTCCACCACTCGCATTATGGACGGATTTGCCCGATCGAGACGCCGGAAGGTCCGAATATCGGATTGATCGCGTCCTTAAGCACGCATGCCCGCATCAACGCACATGGGTTTATTGAAACGCCGTACCGCAAAGTTGACAATGGCCGCGTGACGGAGAAAATAGAATATTTATCCGCGGACCTTGAAGATCAATTCACGATCGCGCAGGCCAACGCCAAACTCGATAAAAACGGCCACTTTGAAGACAGCCGTGTGCCTTGCCGCCGCCGGGGTGATTTTCCGCTGATGAGTCCCAAAGACATCGATTACATGGATGTGTCGCCAAGACAACTCGTCAGTGTGGCCGCGAGCCTCATCCCGTTTTTGGAGCATGATGACGCCAACCGCGCTCTGATGGGTTCGAACATGCAGCGCCAAGCGGTGCCGCTTCTCATCACAGAAGCTCCGCTGGTGGGTACAGGCATGGAACATAAAACTGCCAGAGATTCAGGGGCTGTCGTGATTGCCAAAGAAGCTGGCAAGGTCACCAGTATTCAGGCGGACGAAATCGTCGTGAGCGGTCAACGATACACTCTTAAGAAATTCAAACGTTCCAACGCCAGCACCTGCATCAACCAGCGGCCGGTGGTGGAGCTCGGAGATAAAATAAGGGAAGGCCAAGTCCTTGCGGATGGGGCTGCGACCAAGAACGGTGAATTGGCGCTCGGCCGTAATGTGCTGGTCGCGTTCATGCCGTGGCGCGGGTATAACTTCGAAGACGCCATCCTGATCAGCGAGAAGCTGGTGTACAACGATGTCTATACGTCGATTCATATCGAAGAATTTGAAATTGAATCCAGAGACACGCGTCTAGGCAAAGAAGAAATTACGCGTGACATCCCCAATGTTGGCGAGGAGGCGCTTAAGGACCTTGGCGAAGACGGCATCATCCGTGTTGGCGCCGAGGTAACTCCGGGGGATATTTTAGTCGGTAAGGTAACGCCCAAGTCGGAGACCGAGCTCTCGCCGGAGGAAAAGCTTCTTCGCGCTATTTTTGGCGAAAAGGCCGGCGATGTCCGCGACGCTTCTCTCACAGTGCCTCCGGGCGTCGAGGGCATCGTGACCGAAGTGAAGGTATTTTCACGCAAGGGCCAGGAAATTAAATCAAAAGAAAAGAAAGCTAAAGAGCTCAAAGAGATCGAGGAGATCAAAAAGACTTACGAAGAACAACTTAACCAAATCGAGCAGGATAAAATTCAAAAACTTTCCAATCTTTTGATTGGCAAGGAGCTGGCTTCGAGTCTTTTGGACATCGAAACAGGCGCAGTCCTCATCGCCCGCGGAAAAAATATCAAGAAAGCAGATCTGGGTAAAATCGGCCACGCGGACATTGAAAATATAAAACTTGAGGATTCGAATGAAGCCGAAGAATCGGTGAAGCGTATTTGCCGTTTGATGGATGACCAGATCGAAGAGCTTCGTTATGAAATGGATCGTGAAATCGATAAGATCAAACGCGGCGACGAGCTTCCCCCGGGAGTGCTGAAACGCGTCAAGGTGTTGGTGGCCAATAAGAGAAAATTGTCCGTCGGTGACAAGATGGCCGGCCGGCATGGAAATAAAGGTATTGTTGCCAAGATCATGCATCAGGAGGACATGCCGTTTCTGAGTGACGGCACGCCGGTTGAGATTGTTCTCAATCCGCTTGGTGTCCCTTCCCGTATGAATGTCGGCCAAATTCTTGAAACGCATCTCGGGTGGGCCGCGAAGATCCTTGGTTTCAGTATTGCCACACCGGTGTTTGACGGCGCATCGGAAACCGAGATCAAGCAGCAGATGAAAAAAGCCGGTATTTCTGAAAACGGCAAGGTTGTTCTCCGCGATGGACGCACGGGGGAGAGATTCGATCAAGAGGTGACCGTCGGTTATATCTACATGCTTAAGCTTGCGCATTTGGTTGACGACAAGATTCATGCCCGATCCATTGGGCCTTATTCGCTGGTGACCCAGCAACCGCTTGGAGGCAAGGCGCAGTTTGGCGGTCAGCGATTTGGAGAGATGGAAGTGTGGGCGCTTGAGGCTTATGGCGCGGCTTATACGCTTCAGGAACTGTTGACGGTCAAGAGCGATGACGTTCAGGGCCGCACGCGCATGTACGAATCGATCGTGAAAGGCGAAAACGCTTTGCAGGCAGATACTCCGGAGTCCTTCAACGTTCTGCTCAAAGAACTGCAGTCGCTTGCACTTGACGTGCGGACTGAAAAGAAACAGGATGTCAAAGAGGTGGACAGTGACCAAAGGATATAACCATACGAGCGAGTACGTCGCACCGAGTTTTGATTTTATTTCAATCAAGATCGCTTCGCCGGAAGTGATCCGTTCGTGGTCGCGCGGCGAGGTCAAAAAACCCGAAACGATCAATTACCGCACCTTTAAGCCGGAAAAAGATGGCCTCTTCTGTGAGAAAATCTTCGGGCCAACACGTGACTGGGAATGCAACTGCGGAAAATATAAGCGGATCAAGCATAAAGGCATCGTCTGCGACCGCTGTGGTGTCGAAGTGACACTTTCCAAAGTCCGCCGCGAACGGATGGGACACATTGAGTTGGCGACACCGGTTTCCCATATATGGTTTTTTAAGGCGGTCCCGTCCCGTATCGGCGCTTTACTGGAGCTCAATCTAAGAGAGCTTGAGAGGATCATTTATTACGAAGAATACATCGTTATTGACCCCGGTGACACGCCGCTTCACGAGGGTGATCTTTTATCGGAAGAAAAGTACCAGTCCATGATCGAGAACTACGGTAACAAATTTGTTGCCAAAATGGGTGCCGAAGCCATCCGTGACCTTTTAAAGGAAGTAAACCTTGAAAAATTGAATACTAAACTGCATGCGGAGCTCAAACAAGCCAAAGGCGAGGCCGCTCAGAAAAAGATTATAAAAAATCTGCGGATTGTTGAATCATTTAAAAATTCGGGCAATAGCTGCGACTGGATGATTCTCGATGTCGTCCCGGTGATTCCGCCTGACCTTAGGCCGCTGGTGCCTCTGGATGGCGGGCGTTTTGCGACGAGTGATTTGAACGATCTGTATCGCCGTGTCATTAACCGCAACAATCGCCTGAAGAAACTGCTTGAGTTGAGGGCCCCTGAGGTCATTGTCCGTAATGAAAAGCGCATGCTTCAGGAAGCGGTGGATGCTCTTTTTGACAATGGACGCCATGGCCGGCCGGTGCTGGGTTCCGGCAATCGTCCGCTTAAGAGCTTAAGCGATATGTTGAAGGGCAAGCAAGGCCGTTTCCGTCAGAATCTTCTAGGGAAACGAGTCGACTATTCAGGACGATCAGTGATTGTTGTCGGGCCTGAGCTTAAACTCAACCAGTGCGGTCTTCCGAAGAAGATGGCGCTCGAGCTTTTTGAGCCGTTCATTATTAAAAAATTGAGAGAGCGCGGTTTTGTTCACACGATCAAGAGTGCCAAGCGCATGGTTGAAAAAGAGCGCCTTGAAGTCTGGGATATTCTTGAGGAAGTGATTAAAAATCATCCGGTGATGCTGAATCGCGCGCCAACGCTGCACCGCTTGGGCATCCAGGCGTTTGAGCCGGTGCTCGTCGAAGGTAAGGCGATCCGCATCCATCCGCTGGTTTGCGCGGCGTTCAACGCTGACTTCGACGGCGACCAGATGGCGGTTCACGTGCCGCTTTCGCTGGAAGCGCAGATCGAGTGCCGCATCCTGATTATGTCTGTGAATAATATTTTTTCGCCCTCCGATGGCCGCCCGGTGGCGACGCCGAGCCAGGACATCGTTTTGGGATGTTACTACCTTTCAAAAGAAAAGAAGGGCGCTAAGGGAGAGGGGGTCATTTTCTCAAATCCCGAAGAGGTGATCACGGCTCATTCGGACAGAGAAGTCGCGCTTCACGCAAAAATAAAGGTCCGCATCAAAGAGACGCTTGTTGAGACAACCGTCGGCCGCGTCATTTTCAATCAGCTTCTTCCGGAAAATGTGCCGTATTTTAACGGTATTTTGACAAAATCAAAGCTGAACGCCGTGATTGCCGACGCCTATAAAAAAGCCGGCCATCACCGGACGATTCAGCTCCTGGATGATTTGAAAGACCTGGGTTTCGAGTACGCGACACTGGCGGGTATCTCTATTTCACTGGATGATTTAAGAATCCCGACAAAGAAGGCGTACCATATCGAAAAGGCCCAGGAACGAGTCGCCAAAATTGAGGAACAATACCGCCGCGGCGTCATCACGGAAGGTGAACGCTACAACAATATCATTGATATCTGGACGCAGACCACGGACGAAGTGGCCGACAGTGTTTTCTCGGAACTGGATGTGTTCAATCCGATTTTCATGATGGCCGACTCCGGCGCGCGCGGATCGAAACAACAGATCCGCCAGCTGGCGGGCATGAGAGGTCTCATGGCCAAGCCGTCAGGTGAAATCATCGAAAGTCCTATCAAAGCCAATTTCCGCGAAGGCCTCACGATGCTGGAATATTTCATTTCCACTCACGGCGCCAGAAAAGGTTTGGCCGACACGGCTCTTAAGACGGCCGACTCCGGGTATTTGACGCGGCGTCTGGTGGATGTCGCGCAAGATGTCATTATCAACCAGGAAGACTGCGGCACCGTGAAAGGTATTTTTATAGAAGCGATCATTGAAGGCGATGAGATCGTTGTTCCCCTCCGGGAGAGAATTATCGGTCGCGTTGCCCTCGACAATATCGTGGATGTCGTGACGGATAAAACGGTCGTTGAGGCCGGCCAGGAAATCAATGAAGAGATGGCCAAAGATATAGAGGAAGCTGGCATTGACAAGATAAAGATCCGATCGGTCCTCACTTGCGAATCCAGGCGCGGGGTTTGCGTCAGGTGCTACGGCCGGAATCTTGCCACCGGGCGCTTGGTGGAACTCGGAGAAGCGGTGGGTATCATCGCGGCTCAATCCATCGGCGAACCCGGCACGCAGCTGACGATGAGAACCTTTCATATCGGCGGTACCGCCAGCCGTACCGTCGCGGAATCCTCGATAAAATCCAAGAACACGGGGCTTATAAAATATCATGGTCTGAAAATCGTTGCCGTTAAAAATGGCAACTTCGTTATTTTAAACCGAAACGGCCAAGTGTCTATTCATGATGAATCCGGCCGCGAGCTTGAGCGCCACGCGGTGCCGCATGGCGGCTATCTCAAGGCAGCTGACGGCGGGAAAGTCCAAAAAGGGCAGGTTTTTATCGATTGGGATCCATACACCTCGTCGATTTTTACCGAAGTGGAAGGCGCCGTGAAGTACGAAGATATTCTCGACGAAGTCACGATGCACAAACAGTTGGATGCGGCGACCGGCAACGTGGAGCGCGTCATCATTGAACACCGTGGTGAGCATCATCCTCAGATATTGATTCTGGATCATAAGAAAGATGTCCTGGCGATTTATCCGATTCCGTCCGGCGCCCACATTGTGGTGGATGACGGCGAAAAAGTGCACGCGGGTGATTTGATCGCGAAGACCCCTCGAAAAGTTATGAAGACGAAGGATATCACCGGCGGTTTGCCCCGTGTTGCCGAGCTTTTTGAGGCCAGGCGTCCGAAAGACCCTGCGATCATTTCTGAAATCGACGGCATCGTCGAGTTCGGCGAAAGCAAAAAAGGCCATCGCCGCGTCATTGTGAAAAGCTCGACCGGCATGAAGAAAGAGTATCTGATTCCGCACGGCAAACATCTCAATGTTTACAAAGGGGACTATGTCTATTCAGGACAGCAGCTGGTCGATGGGCCGGTGGTGCCGCAGGACATTTTAAGGATCAGCGGCGAGAGAAAACTTCAGGAATATCTCGTCAATGAAATACAAGAAGTTTACCGTCTGCAGGGTGTCAGCATCAATGACAAGCACATCGAGGTCATCGTGCGCCAGATGCTCCGCAAAGTGCGCGTCGTCGAGGCGGGGGACACGGACTTTCTGATGGGCATGCAGGTGGACCGGTACAAGCTGCAGGAAGAGAACGATCGGGTTGAAAAGAAGAAGAAAGACCCAGCTAAGGCCGAGTCGATTCTCCTCGGCATTACCCGGGCGTCGCTCACGACGGACAGCTTTATCTCAGCAGCCAGTTTTCAGGAAACCACGCGCGTTTTGACGGAAGCGGCCGCCGCCGGCAAAAAAGATTACTTGCTCGGGCTTAAGGAAAACGTTATTATGGGGCACCTTATTCCGGCTGGCACAGGTTTTGCGGGGCAGCGCCGGGTAGAAATTGTCCGTAATATCGACGAAGAAACCAAAAAAAATAAGGCAGCGGATATTTTGGAGAGCGACGAAGTCGTTGCGAAAGAAAAAAACAGTTAAACTATGCCAACTATTAATCAGCTGATCCGTTTTGGGCGGCAAGCGATCAAGTCGAAGACAAAATCTCCGGCGCTTAAGGGCTCTCCGCAAAAAAGAGGTGTTTGTCTTCAGGTAAAAACGCAGACGCCGAAAAAACCAAATTCGGCCTTGAGAAAAGTGGCAAGAGTCCGTCTCACGAACGGAATGGAAGTAACCGCGTACATCCCGGGTGTTGGACACAATCTCCAGGAACACTCGATTGTGACGATTCGCGGCGGCCGTGTCAAGGATTTACCGGGCGTTCGTTATCATATCGTGCGTGGAACGCTTGATACGGCGGGTGTGGCCGATAGGCGCCGGTCCCGATCGAAGTATGGGGCAAAAGCTCCCAAAGAACAGAGTGCAAAAGCAGGAGTGGCTAAAAAGTGAGAAGAAGAAGGGCTGAGCGCCGGGAAGTTATACCCGACCCAAAATTTAATAGCAAAACCATTTCCCGTTTTGTCAACATGCTGATGACGCAAGGTAAGAAGTGGAACGCCGAACAGATTGTCTACGGGTCTTTGGAACTTGTAGCTCAAAAAACACAGAAAAGCGACCCGATGGAAGTGTTGAATAAGGCGATTGATAATGTCCGGCCGCTTTTGGAACTCAAATCCCGCCGTGTCGGCGGCGCAACCTATCAGATCCCGGTTGAGGTACGAGGCGACCGCGGCGCGTCGCTGGCGTTAAGATGGATACGAAACGCGGCACGCGGCCGGAAAGGTAAGCCGATGCAGCAGAGGCTGGCGGATGAGATATTGGAAGCGTACCACGGGCAGGGGTCTGCCGTAAAAAAAAGAGAAGAAATCCACAAGATGGCCGAGGCCAACAGGGCCTTCAGCCATTATCGGTGGTGAGGAGCATGTCATTGCGAGGAGCGCAGCGACGAAGCAATCTCATAAAGACGAGATTGCCACGCGCCTTCGGCGCTCGCAATGACGTTTAACAATGGCAAACGTTTACCCTTTGGAGAAAACTAGAAATTTTGGGATTGCGGCGCACATTGATGCCGGTAAAACTACCACTAGCGAGCGGGTCCTATATTATACAGGAAAGGTACACCGCATGGGCGAAGTCCATGAAGGCACCGCGACCATGGACTGGATGGAGCAGGAACAAGAGCGCGGCATTACGATTACTTCGGCAGCTACCACTTGCTTCTGGAAAGATTATCGGTTGAATCTTATCGACACTCCCGGCCACGTGGATTTTACGGTCGAAGTGGAGCGGTCGCTCAAAGTGCTGGATGGAGCCGCGATCGTATTTTGCGCAGTCGGCGGCGTCGAACCCCAATCGGAAACGGTTTGGCGGCAGGCGGACCGTTATAGAGTTCCAAGGGTTTGTTTTGTAAACAAAATGGACCGCATTGGCGCCGATTTTAAAACGGTTGTTTCGCAGATTCGCGAGAGACTTTGCCCCTCGAGTGCACCGATTCAATTGCCGCTAGGATCCGAAGATAAATTTATGGGCCAGATCGACCTCGTGGAAATGAACGCAAAGATTTACCACACCGAGGATTTGGGAAGTCATTATGAAGTCATTGAAATCCCAGCGGAGTATAAGAAGGCCGCCGAAGCGGCCCGCGCGGATCTGGCTGAAAAATTATCGGAAGTGGACGAGGCCTTGATGGAGAAATTTATCGAAGGCAAAGCCATCAGTAACGAAGAGATGAAAAAAGCGATTCGCAAAGCCACGATCGCAAACGCGTTTGTGCCGATCTTGTGCGGCTCCTCCTTTAAGAATAAGGGGGTCCAGCTTCTTTTGGACGCGGTGATTGATTATTTACCGTCGCCGTTGGACATTGCCGCTGTCCCGGGAATTGATCCAAACACCGAAAAGGAGATTACAAGAAAACCCGATCCCAAAGAGCATTTGGCGGCGCTCGCGTTCAAGATCGCGACGGATCCTTTCGTCGGAAAATTAACCTTCATCCGCGTCTATTCCGGCACCATCACTTCGGGCACCTATGTTTACAACGCCACCAAGAATGAAAAAGAACGTGTCGGGAAACTGGTGAGGATGCACGCCAATAAGCAGGAAATCGTGGATGAAATCCGCGCCGGCGATATCGGCGCTGTCGTGGGTTTAAAGAAAACAGAGACGGGGGATTCTATTTGCGACGAGAAGAATCCGATTATTCTGGAGCGCATGCAGTTTCCTGATCCGGTCATCGATATGGCCATTGAGCCTGCGACAAAGGCGGACCAGGAGAAGCTGGGTCTGGCGCTTTCGCGGCTTAAAGAAGAAGACCCCACGCTGCGTGTGCATTATGACCATGAAACCGGCGAGACTATCATCAGCGGAATGGGCGAGCTTCATCTTGAAATTATTGTGGATCGCATGAAGAGAGAGTTTAAAGTGGATGCCAATGTCGGCAAACCCCAAGTCGCTTTCAAAGAGACGATCACCAAAGCGGTCGAAGTAGTTGGAAAACATATTCAACAGTCGGGCGGCCGGGGCCAATACGGTCACGTGGTGATTACGATGAAACCCGGCGAGGCAGGATCGGGAATTAATTTTGAGAGCAAAATTGTCGGCGGCGCCATCCCCAGGGAATACATCCCGGCTGTCAAGCAGGGCGTGATCGAATCAGCCCTTTCCGGTGCTTTAGCAGGATACCCAGCGACGGACATTATGGTGGAATTGATAGACGGTTCTTTTCACGTGGTCGACTCGTCAGAGCTGGCTTTTAAACTGGCGGCCGCTTACGCGTTTCGAGACGGCATGAGGCAGGGGGGTGCTATTCTGCTTGAACCTATCATGAATATTGAAGTGACCACTCCCGAAGAATATATGGGAGATGTGATCGGTGATTTGAGTTCGAGACGCTGCAAGATTGAGTCAATGAATCAAAAAGGAAATGTAAAAGCAATTCGCGGTTTTGTGCCGCTTTCGGAAATGTTCGGTTACGCTACCTCGAGCCGTAGCCTAACGCAGGGGAGAGCCACTTTTATGATGGAACCTTCGTATTATGCGGAAGTGCCCAAGATGATTTCGGAAAAAATAGTTAAAAGCGCCCAAGCCACCGAGGCGGCTGAAGGCCGGAGAAGATAACTTAAAGCGAAAAGTCGGCTTAAGGAGAATAATTCCATGTCCAAAGAAAAATTCGAGCGAAAAAAGCCCCACGTGAACATCGGAACCATCGGCCACGTCGACCATGGAAAGAC
>Ga0209515_10009280_pt1 | contig 11235 bp, 10 predicted proteins | sample Subgroupgradi54m_FD_187454 | JGI IMG/M metagenome (GOLD analysis project Ga0209515, IMG submission 187454) | Subsurface groundwater microbial communities from S. Glens Falls, New York, USA - GMW60B uncontaminated upgradient, 5.4 m (SPAdes)... ...
CGACCCCGGGGGGAGGCTCGGAAGGGGGGCGGAGCCCCCCTCCGAGTAGCTCCGGGAACAGCGAGGGCTGGGCGGGTGCGGCCGGGCGGCGGCGCCGGGGTGGCCGGGGCCGCGGCTTTTCCTTCCGCGGGCGGCGGGCGGTCGCCGGCACCTTCCGGCCCTTCTGGCGGGCGATGCGCTCCCCCTGCTTGATCACCAGGAGGTCGACGAGCCGGGCCAGCGGGTTGGCGAGCAGCGCGAGGTACTTCTCCCAGTAGCGCGGCGAGAGGGCGAGGATCTTCATCTGCTCGAGGGCGAGCGTCAGCGCGGCGCGATCCCCCTTCCGCGACGCGAGTCGCAGATCCTCGAGCACCCGGGCCGAGCTCACCCGCGAGGGCGCCGTCCGCGCCATCGTCAGCGGACCGCGACCTCGTAGTCTTCGCGCGGCCCGCCGGTGGCCGGCTGCAGCAGGACCTTGCGCCCGAGCAGCGCCTGCAGCCGCTCCAGCGGCTCCCGGCCCTCCGTCTCGAACCAGCGCGCGACGTCGGAGTGGGCGCGCACGACGAGGTCCTGGCTGCCGGCGTCCCCGGCGGCCACCGACCGGACCTTGCGGAAGATCTCCGCGGCCAGCGCCACGTCCGACTTCACGGTGCCCCCGCCCTTGCACGTGGGGCACTGGGTGGCGAAGAGGGAGCGCAGGTCCTGGCGCACCCGCTTGCGCGTCATCTCGACCAGGCCGAGCTCGGAGATCTCGAGCACGTTGGTGCGCGCCTTGTCCTCGGCCAGCGCGCGCCGCAAGGCCTTGTACACCTGCTGGCGGTGCTCCTCCCGCTCCATGTCGATGAAGTCGATGATGATGATGCCGCCGAGGTCGCGCAGGCGGATCTGGCGCACGATCTCGCCGACCGCCTCCAGGTTGATGTTGAGCACCGTCTGGTCGAAGTCCCGCTTGCCCACGTACTTGCCGGTGTTGACGTCGATGGAGACGAGGGCCTCGGTGTGGTCGATCACGATGTAGCCGCCCGACTTGAGCCAGACGCGCCGGCGCAGGGCCTTCTCGATCTCCTTCTCGATCCCCAGCGACTCGAAGATCGGCGCCTTGCCCTCGTACAGCTTGACCCGGCCGCTCAGGGCCGGGACGAGCGCGTTGGCGTACTCCACGCACTTCTCGTAGGCCTCCCGGGTGTCCACCACGAACTCGTCGACCTCGGGCGAGAAGAGGTCGCGGACCACGCGGAAGGCCAGGTCCATCTCCTCGTGGATGACCGACGGCGCGAGCGCCTGCTCGTGGCGCGCCTGGATCTGGCTCCACAGCCGGCCGAGGAACTGGACGTCCGAGGCCAGCTCCTCCTCGCCGACGCCCTCGGCGTTGGTGCGGACGATGAAGCCGCCCGGCGGGGGGGTGAGGCCGCGCACGATGGCGCGGAGACGCTCGCGCTCGTGCTCGTCGGTGATGCGGCGGGACACGCCGACGTGATGGGCGTGGGGCATGTAGACGAGGTAGCGTCCGGGCAGCGAGATGAAGGAGGTGATGCGGGCCCCCTTGGTGCCCAGCGACTCCTTGGAGACCTGGACGAGGACCTCCTGCCCCTTGCGCAGGACGTCCTGGATCGGCGGCGCCGCCTCGCGCCGGGGCGCCGCGTCGTCGACGTCCACGTCGCCGTTGTCGTCGTCGGCGCCGGCCAGCATCAGCCGCTCGTAGTCGCCCACGTTGGCCGTGTAGTCGCCGGCGTAGAGGAAGGCGTCCTTGCTGAGCCCGATGTTCACGAAGGCCGCCTGCATGCCCGGGAGCACGTTGGTCACCACGCCCTTGCAGACGTTGCCGACGATGGAGCGGTGGCGGTGGCGTTCGACGTAGAGCGCGGTGAGGAGATTACCCTCCTGGACGGCGATGCGCGTCTCGATGAGACCGGCGTTGACGACGATCCGTTTGGCCACGGCAGCACCTCACAGGCGTTTTCCGCCCCTAGGCGAACTGCCGCATTCGGACCGAGAGGAGCAGTCCCAGCGCCATCATCGACACCATCATGGACGAGCCGCCGTAGCTCATCATCGGCAGGGGGATCCCGACGATGGGCAGGAGGCCCGTCACCATCCCGAGGTTGATCAGCGTCTGGACGGCCAGCAGCGCGGTGGCGCCGACGGCGACCAGGCGGCCGAGCGGCTCGCGGGCGGTGGCCGCGATCTCGAACCCCCGGGTGATCAGGACGGCGTAGCACACGATCAGCACGAGACAGCCGACGAATCCCCACATCTCGGCGAATACGGCGAAGATGAAGTCTGTATGACGCTCCGGGAGGAAGGCGAGCCGGCTCTGCGTGGCGCCGGCGACGCCTTTGCCCAGGAGCTGACCGGAACCGATGGCGATCTTGGCCTGAATCACGTTGTACGCGGTCCCCAGGGGATCGCGGTACGGATCCATGTACACGAGCAGGCGCTCCCGCTGGTAGTCCTTGAGCACGAGCCACACGAAGGGCATGACGGCGACGCCGGCGAGGGCCAGCCCGCCGAGCAGGCGCACCCGGACCCCGGCGCCCACCAGCAGGAACACCAGCACGGGCAGCAGCACGAGCGCCGTTCCCAGATCCGGCTGCTTGACGATGAGCACGACGGGGACCGCGAGCACGGCCGCGACGAGCGCGAGGGCGGCCTTGCCGACGGGCTGCGCCCATCGCGACGTGAGCACCCAGACGACCATGAGAACGAACGCGAACTTGAACAGCTCCGAGGGCTGCACGGTCAGCGGCCCCACGGGAATCCAGCGGCGCGCGCCCGAGACCGAGCGGCCGAGCACGAACACCGCGGCCAGCCCGACGAGCCCCAGCAGGTAGAGCGCGGGCGCGGCCCGCACGAGGTTCCGGTAGTCGAAGGACGCGACGACGACGAGCATGACCGCGCCGACGCCCGCCCACAGGAGCTGGCGGAGCACGAGCCCGCTCCCCGCCCGGCTGACGCTGACGTTGGCCAGCGTGAGCGCGCTGAGGGACAGCACACCGCATGCCGTGGCCAGCAGGAGCCAGTCCACGTTCTCGAGCAACCGGCGGTCGATGTAGAACATCAGCGGGTCGTCACCGTGGTGTCATCCGCTCATCCCGACCGAGGCGACCTTCTCCAGGAAGATCGCGTTGAAGATCTGGCGGGCGATCGGGGCGGCCACGTGGCCGCCCTTGCCGCCGCGCTCCACCATCACCACCACGACGTACTGCGGGTCGCCGGCCGGGGCGAAGGAGGCGAACCAGGCGTGATCCTGGCCCTTCTCGGATTTGGAGTTGGCGATGATCTGGGCCGTTCCCGTCTTCCCCGCGATCTCGACGCCCGGGATCTGGGCTTCCCAGCCCGTGCCCTCCCGCACGACGTCGACCAGGCTCTGCCGGAGGAACGCCCACACCATGGGCGACAGCTCGACGTGGCCGTTGACCAGGCCGGGGTCGCTGTACAGCAGGCGGCCGTCGGCGGACTCCACGCGCTGCACCAGGCGCGGCTTGAAGAGGACGCCGCCGTTGGCCACGGCGGACATCATGCGGGCCACCTGCATCGGCGTCACCAGGACCGCGCCCTGGCCGATCGCCATGTTCACCGTGTCGCCGAGGTGCGCGCGCCGGCCGTGGCGCGGGCCCGGGATGAGGCCGAACCGCTCGCCGGGCAGGTTGATGCCGGTGGGCAGGCCGAGACCGAAGGCCTTGGCGTAGCGCGAGATCGTGTCGAGCCCGATCTTGAGCCCCGCCTGGTAGAAGTAGACGTTGCAGGACTGGACGATGGCGCGGTGGAGATCGACCGTGCCGTGCCCGCCCTCCTTCCAGTCGTTGAACGTCCAGGCGCCCAGGTGGAACTCGCCGTTGCAGTAGATCCGGTCCACCGGCGTCAGCACCGTCTCCTGCAAGCCGGCCGCGGCCACCACGATCTTGAAGACGGAGCCCGGCGCGTACTGGCTCTGCACGGCGCGGTTCAGCATCGGGTGCGCGGGGTCGCGGATGAGCTGGACCCACGCCTCCCGGCCGATGGTGCCGGTGAACTGGTCGAGCGCGAAGGCCGGGGTGGAGACCATGGCGAGCACGTCGCCGGTGCGCGGGTCCATCACGACGACCGCGCCGGCGTGGCCCTCCATCGCGCGCTCGGCCGCCTCTTGGACCCGGCGGTCGACGGTGGTCACCACCTGGGCGCCCGGGTTGGGCTCGCTGTGCTGGATCACCCGGATCGGGCGGCCCATCGCGTCGACCTCGATGCGCTCGCCGCCGTCGATGCCGCGGAGGTAGTTGTCGAGCAGGCGCTCGAGGCCGCTCTGGCCCACCATGTCGCCCCGGCGGTAGCGGCCCTGCTTGAGCTGCTCGTCGTTGGCCTCGCGCACGTAGCCGAGCAGGTGGGCGGCGAAGCGGCTGGTCGGGTACATGCGCTGCGGCTCCACCTCGACGATCACGCCGGGCAGCTCGAGCTTCCACTCCTCGACCCGTGCCACCTCCTCGAGGGTCAGGCCCCGCCGGACGCGCACGGGCATGAGGGAGTCGGCGGCGACCCGCCCGAGGGCGTCGTCCAGCTCCGCGTAGGAGATCTTGAGCAGGACCGAGAGCCGCCCCAGCACCTTCTCCCGGTCGTCGATCTCGCGGGGGATCAGCGACAGCGTGAAGGCCGGGCGGTTGTCGACCAGGGGCAGGCCGTTCCGGTCGAAGAGGACGCCGCGCGGAGCCGCCACCGGGCGGACCCGGATGCGGTTCTTGTCGGACAGCTCCTGGAGCTTGGCGCCCTCCAGGACCTGGAGGTACCAGAGCTGCCCGACGAGGACGACGAAGGCCGCGAGCACGCCGACGGTCATGCCGACGACGCGCTGCTTGCCCGGATCGCGGCGGCCCGGAACGGGGCCGCGGTTCAGCGCCACGAGGGCCATCCGCGCAGGCGCTCGACGCCGGCCAGCGTCAGCACCACCGCCGCGCCGACCACGCCGTTGTAGAGTGACTGCGGCAACACGATGTAGAGCATCAGGTCGCCGAAGGAGCCGGGGAAGTGGAAGATCTGGAGCAGCAGGAAACGGGCGATCCCCTCGAGCAGCGACAGCGCGACCAGGCCCGGGATCTGGACCAGCGGCTCCTGCACCCAGAGCCGGCCGCCCACCTGGCCGACGCAGAACCCGACCAGCGTCTTCGTCAGCGCCTGGGCCCCGATGAAGCCGCCCCCCGCGGCGTCCTGCAGGAGCCCCGTCACGAAGCCCGACAGGCAGCCGATCTCCGGGCCCCGGCGGAGGGCGAGCAGGACGACCATGACCAGCGGGATGTCCGGGGTGATGTCGCCGATGCGGAGCGCCGGGGCGAAGGTCGTCTGGGCGAGGCCGCCGCCGAAGATCACGAGCAGGAGCGCGGAGCGCATGGGCTATCGCTCGCCCGGGAAGTGCGCGGCCAGGTCCTGGGCGGACTGGCCCGTGAGCAGCAGAACTTCCTCGATGCGGCTGAAGTCGACGACCGGCGTGAGCGTGGCGTAGTGGAACAGCGCCGAGCCGCGGTCGATGATCGCGCTCACCCGGCCGATCGGGATCCCCTTGGGGAAGACGCCGCCGAGGCCCGACGTCACGACGAGGTCGCCGATCTGGATCGCCGCCCCGTCGCGCGCCATGTACTTGAAGCGCGCCGTCCCCCGCGGCTCGCCCTCGACGATCCCGGGCGTGCGCGTGCGCTGGACCGTCGCGCCCCCCGTGGAGGCGGGGTCGGTCAGGAGCTGGACGATCGAGGTGCCGGACCGCACCTCCACCACCCGCCCGACGAGCCCCTCCGGCGCGATCGCCGGCGTCATCCTCAGCACGTTGTCCCCCCGTCCCCGGTTGACCGTCAGCGCGCGCGCCCAGCTCCACTCGCGCGCGATCACCTCGCCCGCCACCGTGGCGAGGGGCAGGCGCTCGCGCAGGGTGAGGAGCCGGCGGAGGCGCGCGTTCTCGTCCTCGGTCTCGCGCACCCGCAGCGAGTCCACGCGGAGCTGCTCGACCTCGCCGCGGAGCCGGCGGTTCTCGGAGCGCACGTTCTTCCAGTCGAGATAGGTCGTCCACAGGCCGACGGCGGCGCGGTTGGCCTTCGTGAGGACGGTCTGGAGCGGAGTGGTGACGAGCGCGACGACCTGCCCGGCGGTGGCCCCTTCCCCGCGAGTCTGCAAGGTGAGGAGCAGGAGACACACGCCGAGTACGGACACCAACAGGACGAACCGGCGAACCCTCACCTGCGACCCCGGAGTGGCGAAACGCTACGCGGGAATCGCCACCTTCTTTAGAAGATCGAGCTCATCGAGAACCTTGCCGGTGCCGAGCGCAACACAGGACAGGGGGTCGTCCCCGGGCGTGATCGGCAGATTCGTCTCCTGCCGGAGCAGGTGGTCGAGGCCCTGCAGCAGCGCCCCGCCCCCGGTGATCACGATCCCCTTGTCCACGATATCCGCGGCCAGCTCGGGCGGGGTCCGCTCGAGGCAGGTCCTGACGGTCTCCACGATCGTCATGACCGGCTCGCGCAGCGCCTCGCGCACCTCTTCGTTCGTGATCACGATCGTCTTGGGAATCCCGTCGATCAGGTCGCGGCCCTTGACCTCCATGGTCTTGGGCTCGGTGCCCATGGGATAGGCCGACCCGAGCTTGATCTTGATCTCCTCGGCCCGCCGTTCACCGACCAGCAGGTTGTAGTGCTTCTTGACGTACTGCACGATCGACTCGTCCATCTCGTCCCCGGCGATGCGGACGGACTTGCAGTAGACGATGCCGGAGAGCGAGATCACCGCCACCTCGGTGGTGCCGCCCCCGATGTCCACGATCATGTTCCCGCCGGGCTCCTGGATGGGCAGCCCCGCCCCGATCGCCGCTGCCATCGGCTCCTCGATCAGGTACACCTCGCGCGCGCCGGCCTGCATGGCAGAGTCGCGCACCGCGCGCTTCTCGACCTGGGTGATGCCGGAGGGCACGCCGATCACGATGCGCGGACGCACGAGGGTGCGCCGCTTGTGCACCTTGGAGATGAAGTAGTGGAGCATCTTCTCCGTGACGTCGAAGTCGGCGATGACGCCGTCCTTCAACGGACGGATGGCGACGATGTTGCCCGGCGTCCGCCCGAGCATCGCCTTGGCCTCGTGACCCACCGCCAGCACGGAGTTGTCCGCCTGGTGGATGGCGACGATCGAGGGCTCGTTGAGGACGATGCCTTCTCCGCGGACGTAGACGAGGGTGTTGGCCGTGCCCAGATCGATCGCGAGATCGTTGGAGAACATCCCCGCCAGCAAGTTGTACAGCATCAAGGCTCCCGGGTTAGGGGTTCGGACTGGAGCGCATCATACAGTAGCACGACCTGTGCCACCTATAATAAATAACCAGCAAGGTTAAGGGTTTATGCGATGGCGCCGGTGCCCGTCGGGGCCCGTCGCGCAGGTGGCGAAGGGGCCCTCATTCCCGAACACCAGCAGTTCTGCCGATTTAGCGGACCGCGCGGTCGAGGCCGGCGGATCCGCGTCGCCTCAGGGCTACCACGGTTCCGCGAGTCGAGGCAAGGGCGTTCACCCCGCGCCCCGGAATGCCGGAGCGGGAGTAGCGGCCGTTTCCGTGACAACCGGTGTCACGGCGCGGCCACAATTGACACGCGGCCGGGGCGTGCCGTGGCCGCCGAGCGCGCACTTTTCTCGCGGTGCGTCGTCGATCGTGACGAGGCCGGGTGGCCCATCGCAAAACGCGCTTGACTTCGCTTTCGAGTCGTATAAACTGTACGAGGTTCTAGGTTCAGACGGAGCTCTAGTAGCGATACTGCTCGAGAATGACGCCGCGTGGACCCGAGTCCCGTGGCGTTTTTGTTTGCCCCCCAATTCCGGAGGGGCATCCCCGCCACGGCGGCGGGAGCACACAGGAGGAAACCGAAACATGGCTCAGGGTCAAGTAAAGTGGTTCAACGACGCGAAGGGGTACGGCTTTATCACCCAGGAGGGCGGGGAAGACGTGTTCGTCCACTTCAGCGCCATCCAGGCCAACGGCTTCAAGAGCCTGGCCGAGGGTGACAAGGTCGAGTTCGAGGTGACCCGCGGCCCGAAGGGGCTCCAGGCCGCCAACGTCAGGAAAATCTAGTAGGTTTCCCCTGTTCGCTCTCGCCCGGGCCCGCCGGGGCCCGGGCGTCCCCCGCGATTCCGGCCGTCCCAGGCCTCGCCCGCCGCGCGAACATTCTTGACAGGATTTTTCCGGCTACGGTAGTTTTGGGACGTGCTCCGGTGATGGTGCGTTTGCTGCTTCAGTGGTGCCGAAACGGTAGCACTCGGGTCTGACGACGCCGCGAGGATGACATGCCTCTCGGCGTTTTTTGTTGTCCACGGCCGCAGTGTGAGAAACCCGGCCATGGGGGCCGGGCGTCACCGGAACGGATCAACGCTCCCATCAGAGAGGACACGTATCGATGGCACAAGGCACGGTGAAGTGGTTCAACGACGCGAAGGGGTACGGCTTCATCCAGGTCGAGGGCGGTGAGGATGTGTTCGTCCACTTCAGCGCCATCCAGGCCAACGGCTTCAAGAGCCTGAGCGAGGGCGACAAGGTCGAGTTCGACGTCACGAAGGGCCCGAAAGGGCTCCAGGCCGCCAATGTCCGCAAAGTGTAGCGCGCCTCGAGCAAGCTTCAGCGGGTCTCCCTCTCCGCCGTCCTCCGGGAGAGTTCGGGACAAAAAAAGAGCCCCGACGATGCCTGCGGCGCGGGGACTCTCTTCGTTCGCGTCCGCGCCGCCCCGCTGGTGAGGCGGGATCGTCGGGGCCGGTGGTGCCTGGGCTCCCAGGCGGAACCACCCGTCACGAGCGTGGAACTTGCCTAGGAGGCAACCACCTCACAGATCACCGTAGGGTTACACATCGGCTGGATCACCTCCTATTCTCGGCAAGGCCGCCACGCGGGCCCAGTTCCTACTGACCGCGAACCGGATGCCGACTCCCGGCCCGCGGCTCGGCCACATCAGCCACCGGCGGGATTGCCGGCGGGGATGCCACGACAGGCGCTGTTGTCGCCCGGCCGATTTGGCCCCATCGTACACCAGGCCCGAGCGGCTCGAAAGAAAAAGTGACGGGTTCCGTCACTTCACCGCAATCCGTTCTCGGTTCTGCTCCCACAACCCCTTGCCCACGCCGGACACCTTGCGGATGTCCTCGGGCTTCTTGAACTCGCCGTGCGCCTCGCGGTACTCGACGATCTTCCGCGCGACGCTCTTGCCGATGCCTTTCAGCTGCGTGAGCTCGGCCTCGGTGGCGGTGTTGATGTTGATGCGCTCCTCCGCCGCGGCCGCCGTCGACCGCTCCCGCGCGTCGTCGGCCGCCCGCACGGCGGCGGGTCCGCACGTCGCGATCAGCAGCGCGCCGCTCAGCGCCAGTGTCTGTCTGTTCATACACGCCTCCCTGTCCCAGTGAGATGGATCGGTGGACGCTCGCGAGCGCAGGCATTCCACTGCCGTTCGCCGCCGGCGTCAATGTCCACAATCAGGGACAGGCGCGTGTCACTCCTGGGAGACGCCGTCGAGCGAGCGCACGTACTCCTCCCACTCGACGGGGACCATCGAGCGCTTCCTGGTGTTGCAGGCCTTGCAGGCGGGGACCACGTTGCCGCGCGCGCTCCGGCCGCCGCGGCCGAGCGGCACGAGGTGATCCATCGTGAGGGCGCGGGCGCCGACCGGCCGGCGGCAGTAGTAGCAGACGCCGGCGGCGATCCGCCGCTTCCACCACTGGCTCGCGCGGAGCTCGCGGGCGCGGGCGCGCTCGCGCTTGAGGGTGGCGGGATCGACGGGCGCGTAGAAGTCACGCACGCTCGGCCACCCGGGCGGAAAGCTCCTCCCACTCGCGCATGAGCCCCGCCACCTGCGCCTGCGCCTCCCGCTGCTCGGCGGTGACGGCGCGCACGCGGAGCCCGTCGGCGTAGAGGGCGGGATCGCCGAGCGCCGTCGCGAGGGTGGCCAGCCGGGCCTCGAGCGCCTGGATCTGCGCCTCCACCTGCTCGAGCCGCTTCTGCAGCTCGCGGAGCTGGGCGTCGCCGCTCCGCGACTTCCGCGGCCGGGACGGGGCGGGCGCGGACGGCGCGCGACGGGACGCCTCCGGCGGCGCGCTGGCGTGCCGGTGGTCCAGGTAATCGTCGTAGCCGCCGAGGTGGGCCGTGAGACGCCCCGCCTCGACCTCGATGACCTTGGTGGCGAGGCGATTGATGAAGTACCGGTCGTGCGAGATGAAGACGATCGTCCCCGGGAACGCCGACAGCGCCTCTTCCAGCACGGCGCGCGAGGCCAGGTCGAGGTGGTTCGTCGGCTCGTCGAGGCAGAGGAGGGCGGCGGGTCGCACCAGCATCTTCGCCAGCGCCAGGCGCGCCTTCTCGCCGCCCGAGAGCACGGCGACCTTCTTGTCGACGCTGTCGCCGGAGAACAGGAACGAGCCGAGGATCGTGCGGAGGCGCGTGTGGACGGCCTCCGGCGCCGCCGTCTCCATCTCCTCCAGCACGGTGTGCGCGGGATCGAGCGCGTCGATCTGGTGCTGGGCGTAGTAGTGCACGGACACGTGCGCGCCGAGCGTGCGCGCGCCCCCCTCGAAGGGCAGGACGCCGGCGAGGAGGCGGAGGAGCGTGGACTTCCCCGCCCCGTTCACGCCCACCAGCGCGATGCGCTCGCCGCGCTCGAGGGTCAGGTCGAGGCCGCGGTAGACGGCCTTCTCGCCGTAGGACTTGTCGACGCCGCTCAAGGTGACGAGGATCCGTCCCGTGCGCGGCGGCGCCGGGAAGGCGAAGCGGACCTGGCGCGCCGGCCCGTCGACGGTCACCCGCTCTATGCGCTCGAGCATCTTGACCCGGCTCTGGACCTGGCGCGCCTTGGTGGCCTGGTAGCGGAAGCGCTCGATGAACCGCTCGATCTCCGCGATCCGCTTGGCCTGGTTCCGCGCGCGAGCGGCGAGCAGCTCCTGGCGTGCCTCCCGCTCGACCAGGTAGGCGTCGTAGTCGCCGGGATAGAGCGCGAGGCCGGCCGGCGACAGCTCGGCGATCGAGGTGACCATGCGGTTCAGGAAGTACCGGTCGTGGGAGACCACGACCACGGCCCCGTCGTACTTCGCCAGGAACTCCTCGAGCCACTGGAGCGCCTCGAGGTCGAGGTGGTTGGTCGGCTCGTCGAGCAGCAGCAGCGACGGGCGCAGCAGGAGGAGGCGGGCAAGGGCGGCGCGCATCCGCCACCCTCCCGAGAACTCACCGAGCGGCCGGTGGAACTCCTCGGGCCGAAAGCCGAGGCCGCCGAGGATGATCTTGGCCTCGGC
>Ga0209515_10009282_pt1 | contig 11230 bp, 2 predicted proteins | sample Subgroupgradi54m_FD_187454 | JGI IMG/M metagenome (GOLD analysis project Ga0209515, IMG submission 187454) | Subsurface groundwater microbial communities from S. Glens Falls, New York, USA - GMW60B uncontaminated upgradient, 5.4 m (SPAdes)... ...
TCGAGAGGGCGTCCGGGAGGGTCCACGCATAGGTGCCGCCAGCCGCCGGTGTCGAGGCAATGATCACGACGGTCTGCAACTCGTCGCTGAAGCCGTTCGTCGAGTACTCGAGCTTCACGTTCGCGATGGACCCACTCTTCGTCCAGGTGATGTTTTGAGATGAACCAACCGTCCAGGCCTCGCCGCCGACCGGCGCGGTCACCGTGAGGCCGCCGCGGATCTTGAAGTTCGCCGGCGAGACGCCCAGCGCATTGGCGTTGTTCACATCACTGACCCGGACTTTCGCGATGGTCGTGATCGCATCCGGGACGGTCCAACCGTACGTGCCGGTGTTGGCGGTCGAGGCGATGATCAGGTTCCCCACCGGATAGGTCGCGCCACCATCGGTCGAGTACTCGAGCTTGACGTTGACCACCGTCCCCACCGTGGTCCACGTGATGGTCTGCGCGCTCCCGACCGTCCAGATCTGGCCGCCGTTCGGGGCGGTCACCGTAAACCCACCCATGATGGTGAAGTTTGATGCTGAGGCGCTCAGGACTGTGCTGTCGCTGGCGTCAGAGACGCGCACGCGCCGGGTGGCGCCGATGGCGTCCGGGATCGTCCAGGCGTAGGCCCCCGTCCCCGCGGCGGTTGAGGCGACGATGACGTTGGGATACGTGGTACCACCATCGGTCGAGTACTCCAGTTTGACGTTCGCGATCGAGCCGACCTTGGTCCAGGTGACGTTTTGGGAGGTGCCAACCGTCCAGGACTGGCCACCGTTCGGAGCGGTGAGACTCAGCGAGCCGGCGATCTTGAAGTTCGCATCCGAGACATCGAAGACCGCCGCGTCAACTGTGTTGGTAGCCCGAACCCGCACACTCGTCCCAATCGCATCCGGCACCGTCCAGGCGTAGGGGGTCCCCAAGACCGCGTCCACGGAGAGGGCGATCACGGTCGTCTGGAGCTCATTGGCGAAGGCATTCGTCGAATATTCCAATTTCACAAAGCTAAAGGTCCCCTGCTTGGTCCAGGTGATATTGCGGCTGCTCCCAACCGTCCAGACTTCTCCCCCGTTGGGGGCGGTCACGGTGACTTGCCCTTTGATCTCGAAGTTCGCCGCCGAGGCCGCCGTGACCGTGGCATCCGCGGTGTTGGTGATCCGCACCCGCCGGGTCGTCCCGATGGCATCGGGCACCGTCCAGGCGTAGGTGCCGGTCGTGGCACTTGTAGAGGCCGTGATCACGTTCGGATAGGTTGTCCCGCCGTCGGTGGAGTATTCGAGCTTGACGGTCGCAATCGAGCCGGTCTTCGTCCACGTGATGTTGCGAACCTCGCCCACCCGCCAGATCTCCCCACCGACAGGGGAGGTCATCGCCAGGGACCCCTTGATCGTGAAGGCGGCGGCCGAGACCGACACCACCGTCGCGTTCGCCGCATCGCTCGCCCGGACTTTCAGGTTGGTGCCGATCGCATCCGGGATTGTCCAGGCGAAGCTCCCACTACTGGCTGGGGTCCCGGAAGGCGTCGAGGCCGTGATGAGGACGGTCTGGAGCTCATCGAGGAACCCGTTCGTCGAGTACTCGAGCTTCACGTTCAGGAAGGAGCCGGTCTTGGTCCAGGTGATGTTTTGAGCCGCACCCACAATCCAAACCTCCCCTCCAACAGGAGAGGTAAGTGTGATGGACCCTTTGATACTGAAGTTCGCCGCCGATTGAGCGTTCACCGTTGCATCGCTTGCGTCCGAGACTCGAACCCGCAAGGTGCTCCCGATCGCATCCGGAATCGTCCAGGAGTAGCTCAGGGTGCTGGCCGCGGTGGAGGCGATGATGAGGTTGCCCACCGGGTAGGTCACGCCGCCATCGGTCGAATACTCGAGTTTGACGTTGGCGATCGCGCCGAACACCGCCCAAGTGATATTCCGGGCCGTACCGACCACCCACACCTCGCCGCCGTTGGGGGCGGTGAGGGTGAGCGAACCCTTGATGGAGAAGTTCGCGGCGGAGGCGGCATTGACCGTCGCGTCCGAGGCATCTGAAACCCGTACTTTCGCCGTGGTAGAGGGAGTATTCGGAATCAGCCACGCATAGGTGCCGGTAGAAGCCACGGTGGAAGCGATGATGACGTTCGGATAGGTGAGGCCGCCATCGGTCGAGTACTCGAGCTTCACATTCGCGATGGAGCCGGTCCGGGTCCAGGTGATGTTCTGGGTTGTGTTGATCCCCCACTGCTCTGCCCCGTTCGGAGCTGTCACGGTCAAGGCCCCCCGGATCTTGAAGTTGGCGACGGAAGCTCCAAAGGAGTCGACATCTGCGGTATTGGTGACTTTCACTCTGGCGGATGTCGAAATCGCATCTGGGACGGTCCAGGAGTAAGAGCCCGTGTTCAGGGTTGAAGCGATAATGAGATTCGGGTAGGTCAAGCCGCCATCCGTCGAGTATTCGAGCTTCACAGTGGCAGCCGTTCCGACCGTGGTCCAGGTGATCGTCTGGGGTGAGGCTACCGTCCAGACCTCGCCGCCGTTCGGGGCGGTGACGGTCAATCCTGCTTTGATCTTGAAGTTGGCCGCGGAGACGGCATTCACGGTCGCATCACTGACGTCAGAAATTCGAACCCGCACCGTCGCGCTGGGACTGTTTGGAACGGTCCAGGCATAGCTGAGGGCTGTGGCAGGGGTTGTGGCGATAATGAGATTGCCCGCCGGGAAGGTGACCCCGCTATCCGTTGAGTACTCAAGCTTCACATTCGCGATGGAGCCGGTCCGGGTCCAGGTGATGTTTTGGGCAGAGCTGACGGTCCATTTCTCCCCGCCGACAGGACTGGTGACTGCCAGGGCCCCAACGATCTTGAAGTTCGCAGGAGAGTCGTTGAAGACGGAAGCATCCGAGACGTCGTTCACTCGCATTTTGGCCAGGCTGCCAATCGCATCCGGGATCGTCCAGGCATACGTCCCAACCGCCGCATCGGTTGTCGCCGCGATAACGTTGGGGAACGTGGAGCCGCCATCCGTGGAGTATTGCAGCTTCACGTTGACGATCGATCCGGTCCTCGTCCATGTGATGTTGTGGCTGCTCAACACGACCCAGCTCTCGCCCCCAACAGGTGACGTCAGCACAAGCTTGCCCTTGATGGTGAAGTTGGCGGCAGACACGCTCTTGACTGTCGCATCTGAGGCATCCGAGACCCGGACCTTGAGCGTGCTCCCAATCGCATCCGCCACCGTCCAGGTGTAGCTGAGCGGAGCTGCCGGGGTGGAAGCGATGATGACGAAGGTCTGCAATTCATCCAGGAAACCGTTCTTGGAGTACTCGAGTTTGACATTGGCAATAGAACCCTGCTTGGTCCACGTAATGGCTCGACTCTCACCCACGAGCCACGTCTCGCCACCGACCGGCGAGGTGAGGGCGAGAGAACCTTTGATCGTGAAGTTGGCTGCGGAAGAAGCGGTGACGGTGGAATCAGCCAGGTTCGTGATCTTGACCCGCAGACCCGTGCCGATCGCATCAGGAATCGTCCAGGCGTAGCTTAAGTTGGCTCCGGGCGTCGAGGCCACGATGACGTTGGGGTAGGTCAGCCCCCCGTCCGTGGAGTACTCGAGCTTCACGTTGGCGATGGTGCCGGTCTTGGTCCAGGTGATGTTTTGCACGCTGTTGACAATCCACGTCTCACCGCCATTGGGGGCCGTGAGGGCCAGGGAGCCTTTGATGGTGAAGTTGGCGGCGGAAGCAGAGTTGACCGTCGAATCATTGGCGTCCATGATCCTTACCCGGACGGTGCTTGAAATGCTATCAGGGATCGTCCAGGCATAGCTGAGGTTCACGGCCGGAGTCGAGAGCGTGATTGAATTTGGATAGGTCGTTCCCCCATCAGTCGAGTAGTCGAGTTTGGCATTCGCGATAGAGCCGCCTCGTGTCCAGGTGATATTGCGGCTTTGCCCGACCACCCAGACCTCGCCACCGTTTGGCGCGGTGATGAACAGCGAGCCCTTGATGCTGAAGTTGGCGGCAGAGACAGTCGAGACGGTCGTATCGTTCAGATAGGTGATGCGGACCCTCGCCTGTGTGGTCGGGTTATCCGGGACGGTCCAGGCATAACTGGTACTCGCCGCGAGAACCGTATTGCTGATCAAGTTCGCAACCGGATAGGTGAGGCCGCCATCCGTCGAGTACTCCAGCTTGAGGTTGCCGGTCAGCGTGCCGGTCTTGGTCCAGGTAATGGTCTGGACCGAGTTAATCGGCCAGCCTTCACTGCCATTGGGCGCGGTGATGGCCAGCGATCCCTTGATGGTGAAATTCAGGGCAGAGACGCTGTTGACCGTGCTGTCGGTCGCCTGGCTCACCCGGACCTTGACCGACGCGCCAATGGCATCCGGGATGAGCCACGCGTAGCTGCCCGCGTTATCACCGACCGGTGGCGTGTCAGCCGTGGTGGAGGCGATAATGAGGTTACCCACCGGCCAGGTGGTCCCCCCGTCGGTCGAGTACTCGAGCTTCACGTTGCCCAGGGATCCGGTCATCGTCCAGGCGATGTTCTGGGTCGTGCCAACAATCCAGGTCTCGCCTCCATTCGGAGCCGTAATCGTCACAGATCCCTTGATGGTGAATGGCGCAGCAGAGACAGAATTCGTCGTCGCATCGTTCGTATCACTGACCCTGACCTTCAGATTCGTCCCGATCGCATCCGGGATCACCCAGGCGTAGCTCAGGCCAGCCGCTGGAGTCGAGGCGGTGATTGAAAATGTCTGGAGCTCATCGGTAAAGGCGTTCTTCGAGTACTCGAGTTTGACGTTCGTGATAGCGCCCGCGATGGTCCAGGTGATGTTCTTGGTATTGCTCACAATCCACGTTTCACCGCCGATGGGGGCCGTCAGGGTGACGTTCCCTCGCAGTCGGAAGTTGTTGGCCGAGGCAGCGGCGACTGTCGTATCGCTGAGCAGGGTGATCTTGATGCGCCCCGTCGTCGTCAGCGGCGTCCCGGCAGGAATCGTCCACGCGTAGCTCGTGGGAGTCGCCAGCACCGAAGCCGTGATGAGGTTCGGGTAGGTGACTCCGCCGTCCGTGGAATACTCGAGTTTCACCGCCCCCAACGTCCCGGTCTTGGTCCAGGTGATGGTCTGGGTGGTGCCTGCGGCCCAGACCTCTCCGCCGTTCGGGGCAGTGATGGTCAAGGACCCCTTGATGGTGAAGTTGGCGGCGGAAGAAGCGGTAACGGTGGTATCGTTGAGATAGACGATGCGGACTCTCGCAGTATTGCCAATGACATCAGGGATAGTCCACGCATAGCTGAGCGCCGTCACCAGGGTCGTGCTCGTAATCACATTGGCCGGGTCAGGGTAGGTGGCACCGCCGTCGGTCGAATAGATCAGCTTCACGTTTCCGCTCAAGGTCCCGGTCTTGGTCCAGGTGATGGCCTGAGTGGCTCCTACAATCCACGTCTCGCCGCCACTGGGAGCCGTCAGGGTCAGCGAACCCTTAATAGTAAAGTTGGCCGCCGAGGCACCCAGCACAGTCGCATCGGCCGCATTCTGGACCTTGACCCGCACTGCGCTGCCGATCGCGTCTGGAATCGTCCAGCTATAGGCGCCGACGTTCGAGACCGGTCCCGCAATATTGGGTGTAGGCGGATAGGTCACGCCGCCATCGGTCGAGTAGTAGAGGTTGACCTGGGAAACGGTCCCGTTGGTCGTCCACGTGATGTTCTGGCTATTTCCGACGATCCAGGTTTCGGCCCCGTTTGGCGCCGTCACCGTCAACTGGCCTTTGACGGTGAAGTTGGCTGGTGATGCGCTATTCACCGTCGTATCGCCCAGTAACGTGACCTTGATGCGTAGCGTCGTGCCAATGGCATCCGGAATCGGATTCCAGGTGTAGGAGAGCGCGCTGGCCAACGTGGTGTTGTTAATCAGGTTGGGGTATGTCACACCGCCATCGGTCGAATACTCTAACTTCATGTTGCCTGTCATGTTCCCTGTCGTGCCCACGCGGGTCCATGTGATGGCCCGAATCGTTTCGCCAACCTTCCAGACTTCCCCGCCGACCGGGGCGGTCAGGGTCAGCGAGCCTTTGATACTAAAGTTACCGGCCGAGATCGCGTACACGGTGGCATCAGCGACCAGCTGGACTTTCACTCTCGCCAGGCTGCTGATGTTATCCGGTACGGTCCATGCGTAGGGGGTGCCCAGGACCGGATCGAGCCCTGAGGCGATGAGGTTGCCAGCCGGAAAGGTGGCACCGCTATCAGTCGAGTAGTACAGCGCCACCGCGCCCACGGACCCTGTTTTGGTCCAGGTGATGTTGTGACTGGTGCCCACCACCCAGGCTTCTCCCCCGATTGGCGCAGTCATCGTCAAAGCACCCTTGATGGAGAAGTTGCTGGCAGAGGTCCCAAACACTCCGGTGAGGTCGCTCAACAGCGCCACCTTCACTCTCACCGTATTGCCAATTGCATCCGGAATCGGATTCCAGGTGTAGCTCAACGCGGTCACCAAGGTTGTGTTCGAGAGGAGGTTCGGATAGGTGGTCCCCCCATCAGTGGAATACCGGATTTCCACGTTCCCAGCAATCGTGCCGAAGTTCTGCCACTGAATCACCTGAGAGGACCCCACAGGCCAGACCTCTCCCCCTGCAGGCGAGAGGACTTGGATGCGGCCCTTGATCGTGAAGTTGTTCGCGGATACGGCGAAGACGGCGGGGTTGGCCGCGTTGCTGACCTTCACCCTGGTCTGAGTGCCGATTGCATCTGGGATCGTCCACGGATAGCTGCCGGCGGATGCAGCCGTTGAAGCGACAATCGGCGTGATGTTGTAGGTGACCCCGCCGTCGGTCGAGTACTCAATCTTGACATTGGTGATACCAGCCCCGTTGATCGTCCACGTGATGTTCTGGGTCGTGCCAACCCCCCAGACCTCAGTCCCCGTGGTGGGACTCGTGACGGTGATGGATGCCACCACGGTAAAGTCGGCGTTCGAAGCGCCGTAGACGGTCGGGTCCCCGGTCTGCTGAACCCGCACGCGTGTGAAACTCCCGATGGCCCCCGCAGGAACTGTCCACGCATAGGAGCCGGAGGCTGCGCCAGAGGGTTGTGCCGTCGCAATCGCATTGGGGAACGAGCCACCGCTATTCGTCGAGTAATACAGGTCCACCTGCCCCGAGGGGAAGGTTCCGGTCTTATTCCACGTGATGTTGTACGTGTTCTGCGTCAAGAGCGTTTCGCCGCCGTTCGGGGACGTGACGGTGATCGTCCCTTTGACGGTAAAGTCAACGTCAGAAAAGTCATTGATGCCCGCCGGGTCAGCCAGGTGCTTGATTTTGACACGCCAGCCAGTGCCGATCTTGTCCGGGATTGGATTCCACGCGTAGGTCAGCGCGCTGGCCAGCGGATCGCCGGTTCCCGTGCCTGGGGTGATGTTGCTGTCAAAGGTTGTTCCGCTGCTGCTCCACAGTTCCAGCTGGACCTTGCCTTGGGTCAGGCCGCTACCGTCATCATCGAGGTTGCCGGTCTTGCTCCAGGTGATGTTGCGGGTCGTATCGCCGACGAACCACGTCAGGTTGGTGTTTGGCGCAGTGATCGTCAGCGTCCCCTTGATCTCAAAATTGGCGTTCGAGACGTCGGCCCGGCGCGCATCCGGCAGCGTGGAGAAGGCCGCCTCGGTATCGGTGATCTTCACGCGCAAGGTCGCGATGTCCAAGTCCAGCGCATTGATGCTGGCTGGGATGGTCCACGCGTAAGTGTCCAGGTTCGCGCAGACGTCGGCGGTGATCGGCGTCACCAGGTAGGTGCTGCCGCTGTCCCGTGAAAGTTCGATCTTGAGCTTATGGCCTGGCCCAACCCCCGCGTTGCACGTCCCACCCATCGTCAAATCGGCGCTGTGTTTCCAGGTAATGTTCTGGATCGCTCCTACTTTCCAGATTTCCCCGCCATTTGGAGAGGTGAGCGTCAACGGCGGAAATTCATAGGCGAAATAGTTGAGATCGGCGGCGATGGCCCTGGCAGAGGAATCCCGTACGGTGGACAGATAATTCGTGCCGCCGTAGCTTGTCAAGTAACTGGCAAAACTCAAGTCATCCGACCAAGATGTGGTTGCCCCCGTGCCGCCTGCGGCTGAGATCAGCGTCAACGTTCGGTTTGAATTGACAGCGGATAAGGCGATGTCCGCAGCCGGCATGACGCTCCCTCCAGATCCAGCACCAACATTGGAACCGGATGAACCATCTTCCGTAAACGTCGTCAAGCCGGTGACGGTAATTGTGTAATCGCCGTTGGCATAGAGATTGGTGCCATGTCCGCTGATATTGACCAACTGGCCTGTGGTCAATCCGTGGTTCGCGTTTGTCGTGATGGTGATCGGTGACGTGTCGGTGGAAGAGGCTATACCGCTGCCGACCGTCGCGGGAAGCGTCGTGGTGTGCAGGCCGACAACAGCGCCTGCCTGGCCAAATCCCAGCGCGTTGGCACCGTCTGTGAAATCCATCACATAATAACGGATATTGCATTGAGTGCTTGCCGTGGTTGGCGCGTAGCCGCGCAAGAATGTGAGCGTCGTCGCATTGGTAACCGTCCCACGGACATAAAAATAAGCGTCATTTCCTCCGAGAGCCGCGGCATTCGTGGCAGCGGTTTGGAGCGGATCACCCGGGTTCAGATAGAAAAAAAGGATGGCATTGCTGCCCAAATTTGAAAGAGCCGTCACGTTAGCCGTGACAGTTTGATTCGTGGTGGCCGTTCCGGGAACCGGAAGCACCGCCGTCCCCGTTTGTACCGTGGCGTCCGTTAAAAATTCAACGACCTGCCAGACAATATTCACGCCTTTGGCCGTCGTCTGAGCCGACAAGCGATCCAGCTGCAATGTGGTGGAACTCGTAACAGTGGGGATCAAAAAAAGCTGATCGGTGCGCGTACTCACGGTTTCCGCGGCCTGAAGGGTAACAATAGGAACAGCTTTTGCCGTGTTGATGGAGGCAGGCAGCGTAATCGTTTTGGAGATCTGACCCCTTCCTAAACTCGAAATACCCGATTGGACGTTGACGCCGTCTTCGAATTCGATCACTTGCCAGGTCGCTGATCCCGCCACGCTAACACCGGCTCGCGCGATCTGAATGGTTTGGACATCCTCAAACTGAGCCGTCAAGAAATTATTCTGATCTCTTGTCTGGACCGCAGCGCTATTCGTAACCAGGACAATCGATTTTGAAAGATTTACTACACCGCCAATAGGCACGGAACGCACCACGTCTGTACTATCGAGCGAAACGGTACCCCGGTAGATTTTTTTGATCTGCACCGCCTCAGCCTTCGGACCACCGACCGACCCGATGGCGGTTATGAGCGCGCAAGCGATAACTGTGACACCTGCTTGTCGCAGCCGAGAGCCAATAGATGACGCGTAACGATGCTCGCTCATTTCACTTTGCTTTCGGCCTCTGCAACACCAACCTCATCGGGTGCGCGCTTGACGAGATCAACCTTGACCGCCGCTCGCTTGACCTTGGTATAGTCGCCATGCTCATCCTTTGACCGCGTCTCTCGATACTCCACGGTCACGGTATCGCCAAGCTTCAGGGCCTTGTGGTTAAAGGTCATCTTCTCATCGACCGGCAGCGCCATCTCATGGCTGGCACCCTTCTTCTCGTCGCGCTGAAACTCGACAGCGATGAACCTTGGCCCCACCCCGCTGACGGTGCCCATCACCGTCTTGAGCTCGACCTTGGCGTCATCCTCCATCGCTGGCGTTGACGGCATCGGTTCCTTGGCCTTAGACCACGACGCCGGTGCAACAGCGCCGGCGAGCACGAGGCCGCAGACGACAGTCCGCAGGACGACTCCTGCGGAGCGACTCACGCGATACCACGAGAATGAACGCATCAGGTTTCCTTGGTGTCGCGGCGCTGCGGCTCGGTCCCGATGAACGCAAAATTCGACGCGACCTGCCCGGGCACTTGGCGGGTCAGGACCCCGCGCATCGTCTTGCCGTCCCACTCCCCGCGCCAGCAGATGACTTCGTTGTTCGGCCCGGTCTGCATCGTCTCCCACTGGACCGCACCCGTGGGCTGGACACTCAGCGAGTAATTGGAGCCGGAAAATCCCTGTGCGGCGAGCACTGAAGACACCACCTTGCCGCCGTCAAAGCGGAGTTCATCGGATTGAATCTGGGTCTCGCCCCCGGCATACATCGGTTTGATTTGCACATGCCAGGTCGTGCCAGCAAGATTCGAGGGCCGCGTCAGATTCGCCAGGGTCGCAGTAGCCGCCGTGGCGGTTGTCGCAGATGCTGGCTCGCTGCTGTGGGGTTGCTGCTCCGCGCTCACGGAAGCCAGCGTGCGCTCCTGCGCGAGTACCTGCACGGTCTGCCGTAGCGCGCTGACATTGCGGGCGTACAAGACGGTAACGCACAAAGAGGCAAATGCAACGGCAAGACTTCCCGTTAGGACCGGCCGTGTTGCGCGGCGAGGACCGGACGGCTGCGGGGCCGGCTGAGCCGGTTCGATGGATCGGTGTGCCGCCTGCTGCGCACGGTTCTGGGCTAGCGCAACGAAGGCCGGTGAGCCGACCACCGGGTGATGCAGCTCGCCGCTTACCGCCTCCCATTCGGACAGCGGAATCGACGCGACGTACTGCTCATAGCTCATGTTCGGGTATTGCCGTGACAGATGCTCCAGAACCTCCCGCACCTCACCGCCCAAACGTCCGGTATCAGATACCTTGTTGCAGTCGAGATATCCTTTGAGAGGGTATCTGATACCGGGACCCTTACCGCATCGCTGCGGCAACGTGTGTAGGTAGCCGGTCAGGCGTAGGAGCCAGAGCCCCTTTTCCAGCAGTGTGGACTTAAACCGCTCCTGGAAAAGGTGGCCCGCGTGGCCGTAGCGCTTGTTCACATATTTGGTGTAGCGCGAGGTGAGCGCGTGCATGATGGCGGAAATGGTCGTGGGGCCCGTCAATTCAAGGCACAGGTGCAGTTGGTCGGGCAGCAGAACATACGCGAAGAGCTTGAACCCGAACTGCTCCTGGTAGCCCTTGAGCAACTCGAGGTAGGTCTCGTAGTCCGACCGGTCGCGGAAGAGCGCGTTCGGCTCCAAGGCCCTTGAGGTGACATAGTAGAGCGCGCCTTCCAGGTGAATGCGCAGCGGCCGCGGCATCCGGTTACCCTGGCATCCTACGGTTCATAGAATGGGTGGCTCCAAGGCTCCAGTCGGCGACTTTCTTTATGAGCAAGTTCAAGAACGGGATCTGAGCACACGGTGCCAGGCACCCA
>Ga0209515_10009286_pt1 | contig 11227 bp, 11 predicted proteins | sample Subgroupgradi54m_FD_187454 | JGI IMG/M metagenome (GOLD analysis project Ga0209515, IMG submission 187454) | Subsurface groundwater microbial communities from S. Glens Falls, New York, USA - GMW60B uncontaminated upgradient, 5.4 m (SPAdes)... ...
CGGCATGGCGGCGATCCGGCTGTCCATGGGCGAGCCGCAGCATGCCGCACCCGACTTCGTTTTGGAAGCCCTGAAGGTCAACCTCGCCGGGCTGTCGAATTACCCGACGACCAAGGGCTCTGCGGAACTGCGCCAAAGCATTTCCGCCTGGGCCACGCGCCGGTTCAAGCTCGACAAGATCGCACTCGGCCCCGAGCGACATGTATTGCCCGTCGCCGGCACGCGCGAGGCGCTGTTTTCGATCGCGCAGGCCGTCATCGACCGACGCGTGAATTCGCAGCGGCCGTCGGTGGTCATGCCGAATCCGTTCTATCAGATCTACGAAGGCGCGGCGCTGCTGGCCGGCGCCAAGCCGTATTTCATGAACGCCGTGGAAGAGAACGGCTACCGCGCCGACTTCGCGCAAGTGCCGGAGGAAATCTGGCAGAAGGTGCCGCTGGTTTACATCTGCTCGCCGGGCAATCCGACGGGAGCGGTTCTGACCCGCGGCGATCTCGCTGGCCTGATCGAACTGGCGCACCGATATAATTTCATCATCGCTTCGGACGAATGTTATTCCGAAATCTATTTCGATGAGGCGAAACCGCCGGTCGGGCTGCTGCAGGTGGCGAACGATCTCGGTATTCGGGATTACCAACACTGCCTCGTGTTTCACAGCCTGTCGAAGCGTTCCAGCCTTCCGGGGCTGCGTTCCGGATTTGTTGCCGGCGACGGCGCGGTGCTGGAACAGTATCATCAGTACCGCACCTACCATGGCTGCGCCCTGCCGCCGCCGACGCAGGCGGCCAGCCAGGCGGCGTGGAACGACGAGGCGCATGTACGGACCAACCGCGACCTGTACCGCAGCAAGTTCGACGCGGTGCTGAAAATCCTGAAACCAGTGCTGGACGTGAAAAAACCCGAGGCTGGCTTCTACCTCTGGCCGCGACTGCCTCAGGACGACGAGACCTTTGCGCGCGAGTTGTATGCGCGCGAAAACGTGCTGGTGTTGCCGGGAAGCTACCTGTCGCGCGCGACCGAGGCGGGCAATCCGGGCAAAAACCGCGTGCGCATGGCGCTGGTCGCGTCGTTGGCCGAGTGCATCGAGGCCGCACAACGCATCCGAAATTATGTAGAATCGCTGAAATGAAACAGCTGAAATGAGATGAAGGGTTTCAGTTAAGATACAGACTATTCAAGGAAATCTATCCATGAGCGACATACAGTCCACCATCAACGAGGCGTTTGAACGGCGCGGCGCGATCACCCCACGCAACGTGGACACCCACGTCAAGGACGCGGTGCACGAGGCGATCAACCTGCTGGATACCGGAACAGTGCGCGTGGCCGAGAAGCAGAACGGAAAGTGGGTCGTGAACGAATGGCTGAAAAAGGCGGTGCTGCTCTATTTCCGCATCGAGGACAACAGTTTTATCAAGGGCGGCTACACCAATTACTACGACAAGGTGCCGTCCAAGTTCGCCGACTACAACTCCAAGAACTTCCGCGAAGGCGGCTTCCGCGTGGTGCCGCTGGCGGCGGTGCGCAAGGGCGCCTATATCGCGCCGAGCGTGGTGCTCATGCCCTCTTACGTAAACATCGGCGGTTACGTGGATGAAGGCACCATGGTGGACACCTGGGCCACGGTCGGCTCCTGCGCCCAGATCGGCAAGAACGTGCACCTCTCCGGCGGTGTTGGCATCGGCGGCGTGCTCGAGCCGGTACAGGCAGCGCCGACCATTATCGAGGACAACTGCTTCATCGGTGCGCGTTCGGAAGTAGTCGAGGGCGTTATCGTGGAGGAAGGCTCGGTGATCTCTATGGGTGTCTATATCGGCCAGAGCACCAAGATCTATAACCGCCTGACCGGCGAGGTCAGCTACGGGCGTATCCCCAAGGGCTCGGTGGTGGTTTCCGGCAATCTGCCCTCCTCGGACGGCAAGTACAGCCTCTACTGCGCCGTGATCGTGAAGCAGGTGGATGAAAAGACGCGCTCCAAGGTCGGCATCAATGAACTGCTGCGTGACATTTAATCGCCCAGGGGGCCGAAAAACTTTTCAATATTTTTTCAGCGAGTTATAAAGAATGTCTGATAAAACGCTGGAGCTTGCCAAGCAGCTGATCGAACGGCCGTCGCAGACACCGCGGGACGAAGGCTGTCAGGAACTCATGATCAAGCGCTTGGAGCCGCTCGGCTTCAAGGCTGAACGGCTGCGCTTCGGCGACGTGGACAACTTGTGGGCGACGCGTGGCGCGGCCAAGCCACTGGTGGTGTTCGCCGGCCATACCGACGTCGTGCCCTCCGGCCCGCGTGAGGCCTGGAAGAGCGACCCGTTCAAGCCCGAAGTCCGTGACGGCCATCTCTACGGGCGTGGCGCGGCCGACATGAAGTCTTCGCTGGCAGCGTTTATTACCGCTATCGAGGACTTTCTGGCCAGACATCCCCAGCACAAGGGTTCCATCGGCCTGCTCATCACCTCCGATGAAGAAGGCCCCGCGCTCCATGGCACGGTCAAGGTCATGGAGTGGCTTGGCAAGCATGGAATCAAGATCGACCACTGCATCGTCGGCGAACCATCCTGCGTCCAGACTTTGGGCGATACCATCAAGATCGGCCGGCGCGGCTCACTCACCGGCCGCATGTTCGTGCATGGCAAGCAAGGGCACGTTGCTTACCCGCAGCTGGCAAATAACCCCATTCACCGGCTGGCCCCAGCGCTGGCGGAGCTGACCGCGACCGAATGGGATCAGGGCAACAACGATTTCCCCCCGACCAGCTTTCAAGTCTCGAATATCCATGGTGGGACCGGTGCCGAGAACGTGATACCGGGGCGACTCGAGGTAGTGTTCAATTTCCGCTTCTCGACCGCGGTGACCGACGCCGATCTGCGCCACCGGGTTGAGGAAATCCTGCAGCGCCACGGGGTAAATCATCAGACCCAGTGGATCCTGTCCGGACAGCCGTTTCTGACCCGAGGCACCGCCCTGATCGATTCCGTGCGCCAGGCCGTGAAGCAGGAGCTCGGCGTGGAAGCCAACCCGTCCACGACGGGCGGAACCTCCGACGGTCGTTTTATCGCGCCTACGGGGACGGAGGTGGTCGAACTCGGGCCTCTCAACCGAACTATTCACCAGATCGATGAATGCATCGCGGTGGATGACCTGGGCCGCCTGTCGCGCGTTTACCGCCGAATATTAGAAAATCTCCTCGTCTGAACAATAATAATATATACCTTGATAATCATAGTAATAAATGCATTATCTGGTCTATATTCTAGGTTGAGTCCGGCGGATTTTACTGGCCCTCTGACGCCGGGCAGACAGTCGCAGGACCTATACTTTGAAAAAACTACCGCGCCAAGAATCAGTGGCCGACACAGACAAGGATTGGGTTGTATCCATGCTCGAGGTAATAATTTCCACAGACGCCCTAGCTGTCATCAGCCAGATTCCTCGAATTGCCTGCGCCCTCGCCTGGAGCGCCAGGGAACGACCGCATGAATGAACTGCAGATGGCCGGCCTGACCGATCCCGGCCGGGTGCGCAACAAGAACGAGGACAGCATCGCTCAAATTCCCGAGGCGGGTCTGGTGGTGGTTGCCGACGGCATGGGCGGCCATCAGGCGGGTGAAGTAGCCAGCAAGCTGGCAGTGGACGTGATTACCCGCCATATCATCGGCACCCTGGCCGAAGCCGGCACGATCGGTAATGGCACCTTCGAAAGCAAAATGATCGGCGACGCCATTCAGCTCGCCAACCGCGCCATCTACGAACTCGCCCGTCAGCAGCCGGAATACGCGGGCATGGGTTCGACCGTGGTCATCACGGTTTTTCATGGCGGGAAACTCTGGGTTGGCCACGTGGGCGACTCGCGCCTCTATCGCTTTCGCGGCGGGTTGCTGGAACAGGTCACCCTCGACCATTCGGTCGTGCAGGAGTTGGTCAGCCGCGGTCTGGTGACTGCCGAGGAAGCGCGACTGTCGGTGAACAAGAACCTCGTGACGCGCGCTCTGGGGGTGGATGCTGCCGTGGTGCCCGACATCGGCGAACAGACGCTGAATGACGAAGACATCTATCTGCTCTGCTCGGACGGCCTGAACGACGTCCTGGCCGACGGCGACATTGAAATGATGCTCATCGAATATGGCCGCAATCTCGAAGCCGCGGCACGCCGCATGGTGGACATCGCCAACGAGCGCGGTGGACCGGACAACATCTCGGTGATTCTGGTGCGCGCCAATCGCAGCTTTGCACGCGACCAGGAAACTCTGCAGAAACTGCGTGCTCAGGTTTAAGCTACGATTTACTGTTATTTTTTTCCGTTGATAACGGGACCGGGGAATCAAAAATGGGAAAGATCATCATCAAATTCAACAACGAGGTCATCGACCACATCGATTTGAAACAGGGCGACATGAAAATCGGCCGCAAGCCGGGATGCGAAATCATGATCGACAACCTGGCCATTAGTGGCGAACACGCCAACATCTTCACCGTGGGCGAGGACTCGTTCATCCAGGACATGGGCAGCACCAACGGAACGTTCGTCAACAACAAAAAAATCACCAAACATCACCTGAAAAACGGCGATGCCGTCGTTATCGGCAAACATACGCTGGTTTTTCTGACCGAATCGCTGCGCGCCAGGGAGCCGGAAGATTTCGCCAAGACCGTCATCATCAGTCCTACCCCCCGCGAACCCATGGAACCCAAACCGGTGCCCACGCCGGCTGCTCCCGTGGCAAGCGAATCTCCGGCGATCACGGTAGAGACGCTGAAAAAAGACGCGCCGCCACCCAAGGTGGATCGGCACGGTGCCCTGTTCGTGCTGAGCGGCGTGAACAGCGGCAAACGCATTGAGCTGATGAAAAAGATCACCAACCTCGGTCGCACCGGCAAACGCGCCGGGACCATCGCCCTGATCGGCGACGGTTATTTACTCACCCCGGGCGACGATGAGCATCCGATGCTGAACGGAAAGCCGATTCCGAGGGAAGGTTCGAGGCTCAAGAACGGCGATCTGATCGAGGTTTCCGGGACGCGCTTGCAATTTTATTTGAAATAGAAAAACTGCAATGGACAGGATTCACAGGATTAAAAAACAGGATTAACAAGATTAAAATCTAAAAATCTACAAATAATCCTGTAAATCCTGAGAAATCCTGTTAATCCTGTCTATTCGAGAATCTCAAGCGCTTCCGTCAGACGCCGTACAGGCATCAGCTCGATGCCGGCATCGCCCTTCTTCGGCATATTGGCGGCCGGAACCAGCGCACGCTTGAAACCGAGCTTGGCCGCCTCACGGATACGCTCCTGTCCGCGCTGCACCGGCCGCACCTCACCCGCCAAACCCACTTCGCCGAAAGCGACCAGGTCTTTTCCCAGCGGCCGGTTGCGCAAACTGGACATCGTCGCCGCCAGAATCGCCAGGTCCGCCGCGGTTTCCATTACCCGCACGCCGCCGACCACATTCACGAATACATCCTGATCGAAGGTCGCGATGCCGGCGTGGCGGTGCAGCACGGCGAGCAGCATCGCCAGCCGGTTGGTGTCGAGTCCCACGCATACGCGCCGTGGATTGGCTAAATGGCTCTGGTCCACCAGCGCCTGCACCTCCACCAGCAACGGACGCGTACCCTCCTGGGTGGCCAGCACGATGCTGCCCGGCACCGCATCGCCCTGACGGCTGAGGAACATCGAGGATGGATTACCCACTTCGCGCAGGCCAGTCTCGGTCATGGCAAACACGCCAATCTCGTTGACCGCGCCGAAACGGTTTTTGATCGCGCGGATGATGCGGAATGCACTGCCGGTGTCACCCTCGAAATACAGCACCGTGTCCACCATGTGTTCGAGCACGCGCGGTCCGGCCAAGGTGCCCTCCTTGGTGACATGCCCGACAAGGAATAGCGCGGTGCCGGTCTGCTTGGCGAAGCGCACGAGCTGGGCGGCGGATTCGCGCACCTGGGCGACGCTGCCCGGTGCCGACTGGAGTATTTCGGTATACATCGTCTGGATGGAATCCACGACGATGACCTGCGGGCGCTCGTCCTGCGCGCAGGCGATGATCTTTTCAACATGGGTCTCGGTGAGCAGCCGCAGGCGATCGCCCTTGAGCCCGAGGCGCCGCGCGCGCAGCGCGATCTGGTCCGACGATTCCTCGCCGCTGACGTAGAGCACCTGAGCGCCATCGCCGATCGTGGCCAGCGCCTGGATCAGCAAAGTGGACTTGCCGATGCCCGGGTCGCCGCCGATCAGCACCACCGACCCGACCACGAGCCCGCCGCCCAATACGCGATCGAGTTCACTGACGCCGGTCGGGATGCGCGCGATTTTTTCCGCCGCGACCTCGGCCAGATAGCGCGCCGGCACCGGCTCACCGTATTGGCGTCCGGCGCGCGCGTGGGAGGTGGGAGTCACCGCGGTTTCGTAGAGCGAATTCCAGGCGCTGCAGGACGGGCACTGGCCGACCCATTTGGGCGTGCTCGCGCCGCACTCGTTGCAGGTGAAAACCGATTTGACCTTGGCCATAAATCGAATAGACAGGATTAACAGGATTTCGCAGGATTGACAGGATTTTTGAAAATTCTATTCATGCTTCAATCCTGTTAGTCGTTTTTTTAATCCTGTGAAATTTTTTATTTGTGAATAACAACGCTCGGGATGCATTCAGTCACGTGGCACATGAGCTTGTAGGGTGGGCACCGCCCACCGCCGGACAGGTAGCGAAGCCGTGTTGGTGGGCGATGCCACCCTACCTATATTTTGAGATAGGTTCTAACCTTGTTAATCCTGTGAATTTTTTTGTTGATTGATCGCAACCCGCGGGATGCGTTCGGTCACGTGGCACATCAGCTCGTAGGCGATAGTGCCGGCATTCTTCGCCACGTCCTCGATCGGCAGTCCCTGGCCCCACAGCACCACCGGATCGCCGACTTTGGCCTGCGGCTGTGTGCGCAGATCGAGCGTGATCATGTCCATGGAAACCCGGCCTATCAACGGCACGCAGTGGCCATTCACCAGAACCGGGGTTCCGGAGGTGGCGTGACGCGGGTAGCCGTCGCCATAGCCGATCGCGGCCACGCCCACCGGCATGTCCTCCGGGCAGCGCCAGTCGCCGCCATACCCGATTGCGTCGCCCCTGCATCGCGGGTGCACGGCAATCAGCGACGTCTGCAGTGTCATGACGGGTTTGAGATCCAGTTGTGCGGCGCTCAGCTGTGTCAGCGGCGAAGCGCCGTAAAGCATGATGCCCGGGCGCACCCAGTCGAGATGGCTCTGAGGCCAGACGAGGATGCCGGAAGAGTTGGCGAGACTCGATTCAAGATCGAGGCCAGCGGTGCAGGCCAGGAAACAATCGAGCTGGGAGCTGGTTTCGGGATCGGACGGAATATCCGCGCGCGCGAAATGCGACATGAGGCGGACTTCCGCCACCGCGCTGGAACCGCGTAGCCGTTTCAGGGCATCCGGCACGGACGCGGGTGCAAAACCGAGGCGGTGCATGCCGGTGTCAATCTTGAGCCAGACGGAAAGTTTCAACGACGGCGACGCCTGTGCCAGCGCCTTGAGCTGACCGTCTTCGTGGATCGCCGGCGCGAGCTTATGCTTGGCCAGCAACGGCAGCTCATCGGCGGAGAAAAAACCTTCGAGCAGACAGATGGGATGAGTGATGCCCGCCTCGCGCAGCTGGATACCCTCTTCCATGCTGGCAACACCGAAAGCGTCTACATTGTCACTCAACGTGCGCGCCACCCAGGCCAGGCCGTGCCCGTAACCATCGGCTTTGACCACGGCCATGATACGGGCGCGCGGCGTGCGCAAACGGACCTGTTGCAGGTTATGCCGCAGCGCCCCGGCGTCCACCTGCGCGCGCGCCGGCCTGCTCATTCAGAAAGACCCGTCGTAGCCGGCCGTGGTGTAATTTTCAAAGCGGGTGTATTCCCCAAGAAAGGTCAGACGGACTTCGCCGATCGGGCCGTTACGCTGCTTGCCGATGATGATTTCAGCCGTGCCCTTGACCGGACTGTCCTTGTTGTAGACCTCGTCGCGGTAGATGAAAAGAATGACGTCGGCGTCCTGCTCGATGGCGCCGGATTCGCGCAGGTCGGACATGACCGGTCTTTTGTCGGTGCGGCTTTCCACGCTGCGATTCAGCTGCGACATGGCGATCACGGGGACGTCCAGTTCCTTGGCCAGGCCCTTCAGCGCGCGGGTGATATTGGAGATTTCCGTGGCCCGGTTCTCCTCCGTCCGCTCGGTGGATTGCATGAGCTGGAGGTAATCGATGATGATGAGACCCAGGCCATGCTCGCGCTTCAGGCGCCGGGCGCGGGCTCGCAGCTCCATCGGCGTAAGCGCCGGGCTGTCGTCAATGAAGATCGGCGCTTCGTTGAGCAGGCTGACCGCCGAGGTCAGGCGCGGCCAATCGTCGTCGTCCAGCTTGCCGGTACGCACGCGGTGCGCGTTGATGCGTCCCAGCGAGGCCATCATGCGCAGCGCCAGTTGCGTGCCCGGCATTTCCATGCTGAACACCGCCACGGGTATTTTGTTGCCCACGGCCGCATTCTCGGCAATGTTCATCGCCAAGCTGGTTTTCCCCATCGACGGCCGCCCGGCGATAATGACGAGATCAGAACCCTGCAGCCCGGAGGTCATTTCGTCGAGATCAGTAAAGCCCGTCGCCACACCGGTAATCGAGGATTTCGAGCGGAACAGTTCGTCTATGCGGTCGACGGCCTTGCTGAGCAAGATATTCAGGGGGTGGAAATCCCCGCGCCGGTGGCCCTTTTCGCTGATATCGAAGATGCGTTTTTCGGCCAGATCGAGCAGTTCGTTGGCCGAGCGGCCTTCGGGCGTGTAGATCGCGGAACTGATGTCCGACGCGGCGCGCGCCAGTTCGCGCATGACCGAACATTCGCGCACGATGGCGGCATACGCGACGATGTTGGCCGCGCCGGGGGTGTTGTTGGCGAGCGAACCCAGATAAGCGAGACCGCCCGCGGCGGCGAGCTCTCCGCTGCGTTCGAGCCACTCCGAGACGGTAACCACGTCCGCCGGGCTGCTTTCCTCGCACAGCGCGGAGACGGCTTGAAAGATGAGGCGGTGTTCGCGACGGTAGAAATCGTCGGCGGGGATGATGTCGGCGATGCGGTCCCAGCCCTGATTGTCGAGCAGCAGGCCGCCGAGCACGGACTGCTCGGCCTCAACGGATTGCGGCGGGACCTTGAGCGCTTCGGTCGCCGACTCCATCCCTCGCCTGGAAATGGCTCGTTCCTCCACCGATCCCCCCTTGATGCTGGACTGCCGTTTCTTCCCGTCGGCAGCGATTATTGCGAGCGTGACCGGCTTTCGTTCAAGAACAACCGTGCCGGATCAACAGTGAGCCATTATACATCGCAGACCGCCCAAATTAACAAATGAGCGGTTCTCTCGATGATTCGGTGTTATTTTTCGCCGATAACCGAAACGATGACCTTGAAGTTGACCTCGGGATGCAGCGACACGGAAATTTCGTGATCGCCGATTTCCTTGAGCGGACCGCGGTCGAGATGAACTTCCGACCGCTCCAACTCGAAACCGGCCTGCACCATGGACTCGCAGATGTCGCGAATGCCGACGGAGCCGAAGAGTTTTCCTTCCTCGCTGACCTTGCGCAAGATCTGCAAGGTCATGCCGGTCATCCTCGCGGCGCGCGCCTGCGCTTTTCCGAGCGCATCGGCCTGGGCCATTTCAAGCTTGGCGCGTTGCGCCTCGAACTTGGCGCGGTTCGCGTCGTTGGCGGTGACCGCCTTGCCGTAGGGAATAAGATAGTTGCGCGCGAAACCGGATTTCACCTTGACCTGTTCGCCAAGATTTCCCAGGTTGCGCACTTTTTCAAGCAGAATAACTTCCATCGTTCAAACCTCGAGATGTGCGTTTAATGACTGTCGCAATACGGCATCAGCGCCAGATAGCGCGCGAACTTGATGGCGCGCGTCAGTTGCCGCTGGTAATGGGTCTTGGTGCCGGTGTTGCGGCACGGGATGATACGGCCCGTTTCCGTGATGTAGCCGCTGAGCACCGCCAGATCCTTGTAGTCGATCTCTTCCACCTTCTCGACGGTGAAGCGGCAGAATTTTTTGCGTCGGAAAAAACGTGACATGTTCGTGCTCCTTAAATCTGGTCAGGCGCGGCGGGTTCCGCCGCATCGATATCAACGCCTTCGATTTCCGGGACGGACGGCGCGGGAGCGGCCGATTTTTCTTCCGCCTCCTTCACCAGCGGTGAAGGGGTGGTAACGGCCTGCTTGCGCTTGATGACGAGCGAGCGCAGCACCGCGTCGTTGAAGCGGAACGCGGACTCCAGTTCGCGCAGGGTCTCGAGTTCGCACTCGATGTTCATGAGCACGTAGTGCGCCTTGTGCACTTTATTGAGGGGATAGGCGAGCTGGCGGCGGCCCCAGTCTTCGAGGCGGTGAATCGCGCCCTTGGCGGACTCGATCATCGTGCGGTAACGCTCGATCATCGCGGGCACTTGCTCGCTCTGGTCCGGATGAACCAGAAACACGACTTCATAATGACGCATGCAACACTCCTTATGGATAAACATCAGCCTTCCGCTGCCGTTTTATTATTGTTATCGGCCGGTAAGGCAAGGTGAAAGAGCGCGGCATTCTATTACAAACAAGGGGTTAAGCCAAGCTCGGGTGGACCGCTTCAAACAGGTTCCTGTAATCACCTGGATATCGAGGATTTCAGCCTGAAAGCACGATCTGCCCCCTAACATCTATCGGATACTTTGAGTGGTTGTACAGTGGGGTGTTTCTCTACCATTTTTGGGTGTTATTATTTTAAAACTATTTTAAGAACAAAGATCATTTCTACTTTGGACAGAATTGTGCACCTCAGTGGTGTTTTTACACTCGGAATTTCGGGTGTCTACTAGTAGTTAGATTTCAAAGGAAAGATGGGGCTAAGACAGGCATTCAGGTTTCACTACGACAATCCAAAAGACGTTGAGACGTTTCTCGAAGGGCTTACGGATAGCTTTTCGGTGAAAAAGGCAAACGGCCTCTACATTATTGCCCAGAAAGAAGGGAAACCGTTCGAATTCGAAGCTTTAGTTGAAGATTACGGGTTGAGGACTGATCGTGCTGGAGAGTACTTCGAGTTCGTGGGAATCTTCGTTGAGCGAATAACCGGCCAGTTTGGATCGGTGGAAATCGAAGACATATGAAATCTAACTTCGCGTTCGAGGCCGACGCGGTGAG
>Ga0209515_10009287_pt1 | contig 11226 bp, 9 predicted proteins | sample Subgroupgradi54m_FD_187454 | JGI IMG/M metagenome (GOLD analysis project Ga0209515, IMG submission 187454) | Subsurface groundwater microbial communities from S. Glens Falls, New York, USA - GMW60B uncontaminated upgradient, 5.4 m (SPAdes)... ...
TTTAATTTGCGTCATCCTGGAGTTTTAAAAACATTAAAATTAATGGTGCCAAGATCCTTAGGATTGGGGGCTGGTCAGTTAAATACAATAGTTATTACAGCTATTGCTTCCACTTTGGCGTCAGGAAGTATTGCGGTTTTTAATTTGGCGAATAATTTATCTTCTATTTTAGTTAATACAGTTGCAGTTTCTCTTTCAACCGCAATTTTTCCCACAATGTCGCTGGCCTTTTCCAAAGAAGATAAAAAAGATTTTGAGAAAAAGTTTTTAGGAGCATTCGGCCAAATAATATTTTTAAGTTTACCAATCAGTGTTTTAATTTTTCTTTTAAGGGCACAAATAGTAAGAGTTGTTTTGGGTACTGGCAAATTTACTTGGATTGACACGCGGCTGACCGCCGCCTGTCTTGGAATTTTCAGTTTTGGATTGTTTGCACAAGGATTGATTTTTTTGTTGTCAAAAACTTTTTATGCGGTTTTAAATACAAAAATTCCGGCAATCATTAGCGGAGCAACGGTGGCTTTTAATATTATAATGAGTTTGTTTTTGCTATGGCTTTTAAGTTTTACAAATATGTTTTCCAGTTTTTTACATTTAATTTTAAAATTACAAACAGTAAGAAATATCAATGTAGTTGGTTTGGCATTGGCTTTTACCATTACGGCAATTTGCGAGGCTTTATTGCTTTTAATATTTCTACACAAAAAATTAAAAATTTTTAAAACAAAAGAAATATTTTCATCTTTATATAAAATTTTAATATCTAGTATTGTGATGGCAGTTGCAATATTATTAATTAGAGATGGATTGATAAAATATAACATTATTAATTTACAAACATTTTTGGGGGTATTTTTACAGCTTATTTTGTCTGGCGGATTAGGAGCCCTTTGTTATATTATTGCTTCTTTTATTTTGAAATCAGAGGAATTAAAAAAAATAAAAAGCTTGTTTTTCAAATAGAAAAAATGTCTCAAGACTTTATTAGAAATTTTTGTATTATTGCTCATATAGATCACGGAAAATCAACTTTGGCCGACCGTCTTTTGGATATGACAAAAACTGTTGTAACCAATAAAATTACGCCGCAATTTTTGGACAGTATGGAATTGGAAAAAGAAAAGGGGATTACTATAAAATTAAAACCGGTCAGAATGAATTACAATTATTTGGGCAAAGATTATATCTTAAATTTGGTTGATACTCCGGGACATGTTGATTTTTCCTATGAAGTTTCAAGGTCCCTTGCTGCGGTTGAGGGAGCGGTTTTATTGGTGGACGCAACACAGGGAATTCAGGCACAAACTTTGGCAAATATAGATTTGGCAAAAAAACAAAATTTGGTAATTATTCCTGTTATAAATAAAATTGATTCGCCACAGGCAAAAATTGAAGAATCAGTTGAAGAACTGGCAAATGTGCTTGGAATTTTGCCAGATGAGGTATTAAAAATTTCTGCAAAAAATGGATTAAATGTTGAGCAAATTTTACAGGCAGTTATAGAAAAAATTCCAAGTCCTGAGATAAGAAATCCAAATGCAAATCAAAATCCTTTTCGCGCATTAATTTTCGATTCAGATTACGACGTGTTTAAAGGCGTGATTGCTTATGTGAGAGTTATTGACGGTCAAATAAATGACCGCGAAAAAATAGAATTATTAGTTGCAAAAGCCGAGGCCGAAATAAAAGAACTGGGATATTTAAATCCCACAATGAGTCCGCAAAAACAGATTTTGTCAGGCGAAATTGGATATATTGCTACAGGTATAAAAGAGCCGGGCAAGGTGCGCGTTGGCGACACTATTGCTAAATTACAACCAGCAAATTTGAAAGGTTCGGTGCTACCCCTTGCAGGATACCAAGAGCCCAATCCAATGGTTTTTGCCAGTTTTTATCCTGAAGACCCGGATGAGTTTGATGTGTTAAAAGTTGCTTTGTCAAAATTAAAATTATCAGATCCTGCTCTGGTTTATGAACCAGAAATGAAAGAGGCTTTGGGCAGGGGATTTCGTTGCGGATTTTTAGGCACGCTTCATGTTGAAATAATTTCAGAAAGACTGGAAAGGGAATTTGGATTGGGATTGGTAATTTCAACTCCGTGCGTAATTTATAAAGTATTTGATAAAAAAGGGAAAGAAAATTTGGTGTATTCGGCATCTGATTGGCCAGACCAAAGCAGTATTGAAAAAACAGAGGAGCCTTGGGTTATTTTGGAAATTATTGCGCCATCTAGTTATTTAGGAAAATTAATGGATGTGCTAAAAGATTTAAAAGGTAATTATTTAGAAACTAATTATTTAAGCGCCGAGAGGGCAATTATTATTTTTGAAACTCCTTTACGCGGAATTGTGGCAAATTTATACGACAAAATAAAATCAGTTAGCCAAGGTTATGCCTCAATGAATTATAAAATGCTGGGATATAGGCCGGGGACATTAGCAAAATTGGAAATATTTATTGCAGGTAAAAAAGAAGAGGCACTTTCCAGAATTGTAGCAGAAGACGATGCGTATTTAGAAGGTAAAAAATTAGTTGAAAAATTAAAAGAGGCGTTGCCTGTTCAGCAATTTACCGTTGCACTTCAAGCGGTTATTGGCGGAAAAATTATTGCGCGTGAAACTATAAGCGCCAGAAGAAAAGATGTCACAGGTTATTTGTATGGAGGAGATGTCACAAGAAAGAAAAAACTTTTGGAAAAACAGAAAAAAGGAAAAAAGTTAATGAAAGCGAAAGGAAGCGTAAATATCCCATCTAAGGCTTTTTTGGAAATATTTCGTTCCTAAATTAGTCTAATTAACCTAATTATACTAATTGACCTAATCAAATCCCAATACCAAAGTACTCAAACTTTAAAACGTTTTAAAAGTTGAGTATTATTTAGAATAATTAGAGTAATTAGAATAATTTTATGAATAAAGTATCTATCTTTGACATTGACGGGACTATTTTTAGGTCTAGTCTTTTAATTGAAGTTACCGAGGCGCTTATTGTGGAGGGCATATTTCCTGAAAACACCAGAGATATTTATATTGATGCGTACACAAATTGGGCGCACCGCAAAGATTCTTACGAAAAATATATTATGGGGGTGGTGAAAGCATTTGAATTGCACATCAAAGGTGTTTCTCATGCAGACTTTGTAAAAATTGTAAAAAAGGTTGTTATGTTGCAGGAAAAGCGTGTCTATCGGTATACGCGCGACTTAATTAAAGATTTAAAAAAGAAAAAGTATTATATTTTGGCAATTTCCCATTCACCTCGCGAGCTTGTTTATCAATTTTCCAAAAAATGGGGATTTAATAAGGTGTATGGTAGGGTGTACGAAATTGATAAGGACGAAAAATTTACCGGCAATACGTTATATTTAGACGAAATTAACGACAAGGCAAAAATATTAAAACGCGCGGTGGAAAAAGAAAAATTAACTTTAAAAGATTCTGTGGGAGTGGGCGACACTGATAGTGATATTTCATTTTTAAAGTGGGTTGAAAATCCCATTTGCTTTAACCCAAACAAAAAATTATATGACCACGCTAAATCCGCCAAATGGCAGATCGTCGTGGAGCACAAGGACGTAATCTACTTTTTATAAAAAGTATTTTTAGAAATATTTAAATCGTGATTTATGTTAAAATAAAGATATGAATCGTTCATTATTGGGAAAACAAATAAATAGAGAGTTGATAGATAGTTTAAAAAATAACACAGAAGCTTTGTTGTCTTTTTTGCATAATCAAAATGAAGGAACAATTGTTTATGCTTTAGAAAAATTAGGGAGATTAGAAAATAGAGATAGCAAGATACCATTATTAAGCTTACTAAGTAATTTGAATGAGAATATAAGGTCTCTTGCAATTAAAAATCTTGCAAAAATAGGAGATATTTCTTTATTAAATACTTTTGTTAAATTTGCGGAACAAGATGAAAGCACAGAGGTAAGAAGAGAATCTGTATCTGCAATAGGAAGATTAAGAAACGAAAAAACAATACAAGTTTTAGTTAAATTTTTATCTGATAGAGATCCAAAAGTTGTTATGCAGGCCATTAGAGGTCTTCTTGTTTTTTCAAATAACAATGAAGTGAAGGAGCAATTAAAAAAAATAATTAATCATCCAAACGAATTGATAAAAGAAGTAATAGAAAAAGAAATAAATGGTTCTAAATATTATTCAAATAGTATTGGAAAGCATGATGAATTTCCATTATTTTTAAAAAATACAATTGTTCATGGCGATGTTGTGGAAGCATTAGGTTATGTCCCAAATGAATCAATTCATTTAACGTTTACTTCACCGCCTTATTATAATGCTAGAGATTACTCAATATACCAGAGTTATAATGAATATTTAAACTTTTTAGAAAAAGTATTTAAAGAAGTTCATCGGGTTACTAAAGAAGGGAGGTTTTTTGTTTTAAATACTTCACCAATTATTATACCAAGAATAAGTCGTGCTCATTCAAGTAAAAGATATCCAATTCCATATGATATTCACCCAATTTTGATAAAAATGGGATGGGAATTTATTGATGATATTATATGGGTAAAACCAGAGGCAAGTGTTAAGAATAGAAATGCAGGCTTTCTTCAGCATAGAAAACCATTGGGGTACAAACCTAACGCTATCTCAGAAATGATAATGGTTTATAGAAAAAAAACTGATAAATTGATTGATTGGAATATAAGTCAATATGGTTGGGATAAAGTTAAAAAAAGTAAAGTCGCAGATCAATATGAAACAAGTAATATTTGGCATATTGCGCCCTCATTTGATAGGATACATAGTGCGGTTTTCCCAATAGAGCTATGCAATAGAGTAATTAAATATTATTCATTTGTCGATGACTTAATTTTTGATCCATTTGCTGGGAGTGGCACATTGGGATTAGCAGCGATTAATTTAAATAGAAATTTCTTTTTGACCGAGAAAGAACCAAAATATATTTATAGAATGAAAGAAGATTTAATGAATAATAATTTATTTGATTCAAAAAATAATCAGCCAAATTTTATAGATATTAAAAATTTTATATCATTAATTAAAAAAGAAGCATGACAATAACAGAAAAAGTTGCAGAAAATATTATTAAAAAATTACTAAAAGGAGAAGACTATAGAATTGAAATAGTTACCCTCATAGATGCGCAATTTTTACAGTTTGTAGTAGATTTTTTCAAGAAAGTTGTTGATGCAAAATTTAAAAACCAAAATATTACTATTGATTGGTATAAAAAAGAGTTTCTTAGTTCCGAATTACCTACAAATGATATTGCTATCAATTCAGGATTAAATAAAAAAACTATACACAATATGTTTAATTCTTCGACTAGAGAAATAGTTATTGATGCTTCTGACGAGCATTACGATCTTTTATATGAATCAATTAAAAATCTTGTAGATACAGAACACGATCTTGAATTAACTTTAACGATTAAATTTAAGGGTATTAGCGTAGATTTAAATGTTAGTGAAAGTTTAATAGTAATAAATACACTTGCAGTGAAAAGGGCCGCCATAAGAGGTGGTTCTTGGAGCGCAGCTGGTAAAAGAGTCGAAAAGCCTTTAATGCAAACTCTATGTAAGTTATATGAAGTTTCTGATAAAAACTATGCTGTAAGGATAAAGGGTGAAGAGATTAAAGAGGATGAATTTGAACGAGAAATTGATTTCTATCTGATTGAAACCAAGAATCAATATAAATGTGAAGTTAAATTAATGGGTATAGGTAACCCCGAAAGTGCCGACGCAGTAATTGCAAGAGATAGTAAAGTTTTTGTGGCTGACAAACTTTCAGATACGAATAAAAAACAACTAGATAGTCTAAGTGTTGAATGGGTTGAATTGAGAAGCGAAGGAGGATTTAAAAGATTTGAAATAGTTCTAGATCACCTCAAAATACCTCACAAAAAATTGCCTGGAAATATTGATAAAAAATTAGAAATAATATTTAAGGAAATTTTTAACTAAAATATGAATCAATTTATTATCAATAAAGAATGGGATATTCTAATTGCCGAAACGCATAAAGAAAAACCGAATAAGAATAATCTTTTAAAAAGAGAAATACTTTTGATTTTGCAAACTATTTTAACAAAAATTAGCAGGTTGAAAGAAAAAAGAAAAGTTAAATTTTTAAAGGATATTTACAGTAAAACCAAAGAAAAATATATAAGTTTATAGTAATACAGAAGAAAAAATTAGAAAATAAAATTAAAAATGATAATGAACCAAAAAGTATATACGGTGGAAAGTGTGACCTCTGGTCATCCCGATAAAGTGTGCGACCAAATTTCCGATGCAATTTTAGATGCGTGTTTGGGAACCGACCCCAATTCAAGAGTGGCAGTAGAATCATTTGGAGGGCACGGACTTGTGGTAATAGGCGGGGAAGTTACCACATTAGCAAAAGTAAATTACAAAGAAGTTGCTAAAAAAGTATATAAAGATATTGGCTATGATCAAAAATTAAAATTTTTAATAAATATTGTTCAGCAATCACCGGATATTGCGATGGGAGTGGATACGGGCGGTGCAGGAGATCAAGGAATTATGTATGGCTATGCAACAGATGAGACCCCAGAATTTTTGCCATGGGCAATTGTAAAAGTTCATGCGCTGGCAAAAGGTTTAGAAAATTTAAGAAAAAACGGAACTATTAAATGGTTAAAACCAGATGGCAAAACGCAAATAACAATGGATAGTGGCAAAGTAAAAACCGTTTTAGTAAGTACTCAACATGATGCCAAAGTATCACAGGACGAAATAAAAAAAACCTTAACCGAAAAATTAATAAAGCCAATTATTGGTGATATTTCCAAAGTAGAAATTTTAGTAAACCCTACCGGTAAATTTGTTCAGGGTGGATTTGAGGCTGACACAGGATTAACTGGCAGGAAAATAATGGTTGATACATATTGTGGCTTAATAACACACGGCGGGGGGTGTTTTTCTGGAAAAGATCCCAGCAAGGTTGATAGATCAGCTGCATATATGGCAAGATTTGCCGCAAAAAATATTGTTGCAAATGGGTATGCAAAAAAATGTTTAGTTTCAGTTGCTTATGCGATAGGCAAGTCAGAGCCATTAATGTTAGATGCAATTGATGAAAATGGTAAAAGCTTAGGCAGATTAGTAAAAGAAAATTTTGATTTCAAGCCACTGTCAATTATTAAACAGCTTGATTTACGCCAGCCGATGTATCAAAAAACAGCTAGTTATGGTCACTTTGGTAATGCCGATTTTAATTGGGAAAAAATAATAAAACTTTAAGAATATTATGAACACAAAAACCGAATCATAGATTCGGTTTTTTATATTTGCATTTTTTAAATAAAAAAGGCAAAATTAGATAATTAATAAATAATTTTATGGCGGAAAATAAACCCTTCAATTCAATTCAGGGCAAGCAAGATAAATATAGCGCGGTGTGGGTGTCGCATAGTTCAATAGGGGATTTTTTGAAGTGTCCGCGGGCTTATTTTTTGCATAATATGTACAAAAATCCACGAGGCAAGAAAATAAATGTGGTAAATCAGTATTTATCTTTGGGTATTGCGGTGCATGAAACATTAGAAGGGTTGCTAAAATACAAAGCAGAAGAACGGTTTTTAAAGCCATTGCTTCAAACTTTTGAAGAAAATTGGGCGAAAATTTCAGGAAAAGTAGGAGGGTTTAAAAGCCAAGAGGAAGAAGATGAGGCAAAAACGCGAGCTAAAAAAATGATAGACAGAGTAGACCAACATCGCGGACCTTTAACAAAATTGGCTGTGAAATTAAAGGAGCATCAAAACAATATGCCCCCGAATTTTTATTTATCTGAAGCAGATAATATTATTTTGTCTGGTAAAATTGATTGGTTACAATATGTGCCAGAAGACGATTCTGTAAGGGTTATTGATTTTAAAACCGGTAAAAATGATGAAGACAAAGATTCGTTGCAGTTGCCAATTTATGCCCTACTTTTGCATAATTTGCAAAAAAGAAAAGTGTCGGGAGCGGCATATTGGTATATTGATAGAAATGACGAACCAACAGAAATGTCATTGCCTGAAATTTCAAGCGCAAAAGATAGTGTATTGTCAGTGGCTCTAAAAGTAAAAGAATTACGGGAACGTGGTATTTTTGAATGCAAACGCGGGGTGCAAGGATGTTTTGCCTGTACTCCTTTTGAGAAAATTTTGCGTGGAGAGGCGCAATTAGTAAAAGTGGATGAAGAAAGAAAAACCGAATTATATATGATCTCTGAATTACGAAATGCGCTATGAAAAGCAAGTTTCAGGTCTTTTTCCCAAATTTAGGTCGAAAATTCGCAATAATTATTTTGTGTAGGCAAGCTACACAAAATAATTCTATCAAATTTTCACCTTCTAAATTTGGAAAAAATACCTTGAAAGCATTTCGTAATTCAAAGATACGGTGTAAAAATTAACATTTAAACGGCGTGGCGTCTACGGCCGCCACGCCGTTTAAAAACTTAGCAGTGAAACAAAGCGAAGCATTAGACATTTTAAAAATGGGTCACAATGTGTTTTTGACGGGTGAGCCGGGGTCTGGAAAAACACATACGATTAATGAATATGTGGCATATTTACGCAGTCATGATATTGAACCGGCAATTACTGCTTCAACGGGTATTTCGGCTACTCATATTGGTGGTATGACGATTCATTCTTGGAGCGGAATAGGAATTAAAAATAGCTTAGATAAACACAGTCTTAAAAAGATTATTACTGGATATGTTGCAAAACGTGTCAAACGTACACGGGTGCTTATAATAGACGAAGTTTCTATGCTTTCTGCTCAAACTTTTTCAATGATTGACCTTATTTGCAAAGAAATAAAAGATATCCAAAAACCTTTTGGAGGCATGCAGTTGGTTTTAGTTGGAGATTTTTTCCAATTACCCCCAATTATAAAAAAAGAACAAACAGGCGAATCGCAAATCACTTTACTTCCTGAATCTTCGGGTCGTTTTGCTTATGATTCTCTTTCATGGAAAGGTGCAAAACTTACAGTATGTTATATTACTGAACAACATAGGCAAGATGATAATAATTTTTTATCTATATTATCGGCGATTCGGCGAAATGATTTTAATGAAAACCATTTACGTTATATTAATACTAGAAAAATTATCAATGAAGTCGCGCCAAAAACAGCGCCAAAATTATTTTCATATAATGCAGATGTGGATCGTATAAATAGTGAAATTCTTGATAAGATTGATGGAGAACCAAAAGAGTTTAATATGTTTTCGCAGGGCGTAGAACCGCTTGTTGCTATACTTAAAAAAGGCTGTCTTTCACCAGATACTCTTTATCTTAAAATCGGAGCTTCGGTAATGTTTACAAAAAATAATCCAAAAGAAGGTTTTGTAAATGGTACACTTGGCACTGTTGAATCTTTTGAAGAACACACGCACGAGCCTATTGTAAAAACAAAAGATGGTAAAAGGATTCAAGTACAAACAATGGATTGGACAATAGAAGAAAATGGCAAAGTTCGCGGTCGGATTACCCAATTGCCACTTCGTCTTGCATGGGCAATCACCGTGCACAAAAGTCAAGGAATGAGTTTAGATGAAGCAGTAATGGATTTAAGTAATGTGTTTGAATATGGGCAAGGATATGTGGCGCTTTCGCGAGTCAGAAGGCTTTCTGGTTTACATATTCTTGGTTGGAACGATCGTGCTTTTAGGGTTCATCCAGAAGTTTTAGAAAAAGATGCGGAGTTTCAAAAGCAATCAGATCAATCTCTTGTTAGACTTGGTGATATTTCAAAAAATGATATTAAAAAAGACAGTGAGCAGTTTGTCCTTTCTTGTGGAGGAAAAATAATTTCAGAAAATACTGTCACTTCGTTTTTAGGCGGTGTAGCAGAATCCACATTGCCTAAAAACGCCCCTGTCGGTTTTGGAAAAATACGCCAAAAACATCCAAATGCTTATTTGCCTTGGGATAAAGAGCAAGATATTGAACTGCAAGAACTTTTTACAAAAGAGTTAAGCGTTGCCGAGCTTGCCACTGCATTTAATAGGACAAGAGGATCAATCACTTCGCGCCTTAAAAAATTGGGAATTTTGGATGTATAAGACCTCTTGCAAAATAAGCTTTTACTGCAAATTGTATATTTCGGCCGCAAATTTGCTATAATTTTTCGGCTTAGCTGAAGCTAAACCTTAAAATTCTATCAAATTTACAGTTCGAAATATCCTAATTTTCGTAATAAAGCTTATTTTGCAATAGGTCTATAATATTTTATTGATTTTTTTATTTTTTGTGTTAGAATAAACGGGTATACATCGCCCCTTGGAGGAGTAGTACCTCGGCAGTCTCATAAGCTGCAGGCCTCCGTGCAATTCGGAGAGGGGCAACAAATTTTATTTCATAAAATTTGAGTTGTTAGTTGTTAGTTTTTAGTTATTAGACAAGCTATTGATTGCGAATTAGTTAGATATTAATAGGTATGTACAATTTTGAAAAACTTAAGGTGTGGCAAGAGTCTATGAAATTAGCTAAAATGTCTTATGTTTTAAGTCAAAAATTGCCAAAAGAAGAAAAATTTGCATTGATTGATCAATTAAAACGTGCCGTCACATCTATTTCTTTAAATATCGCAGAGGGGAGTGGTGTGGGAAGTAATAAAGTTTTCTGTTCGTTTTTGGAAATTGCCAGTAGGTCATTATATGAAACAATTACCATATTTAAATTAATAGAAAACTTGTTTAATATAGATTGTAAAGAAGAACTATTACAATGCGATTTGGTAAGCAAACTTTTACACGGTTTGCTAAAAAGTATAAAGTCTAACAACTAAAAACTTAAAACTAAAAACTATTTTTGACCTAGTCAAAAATCAGCCGGCGTAGCTCAGTGGTAGAGCATACGTTTCATAAGCGTATGGTCACAGGTCCGATTCCTGTCGTCGGCACAAAAATTACCGCAGTAATTTTTAGTTGTAAGTTACTAGTTGTTAGTTAAATAGATATATTTTGTCTAAAAATAATTACTAATAACTAATAACTATTTTGGCAAAGCCAAAATTTGCGGGCGTAGTCCAGCCCGGTTTAAGACGCCTCCCTGTCACGGAGGAGATCAGGGGTTCAAATCCCCTCGCCCGCGCAAAATTATCGAGATATGTTTTCAGTTTTTTTGGTACAATAACTAAAAAAAACTAAATCCCTTGAAATCATTTCGTAATTCAAGGTCTTGTATGCTAAATTTGGAACT